>Ga0073899_10001722_pt1 | contig 19900 bp, 17 predicted proteins | sample KloWWTmetaKNB5Ph_FD_88975 | JGI IMG/M metagenome (GOLD analysis project Ga0073899, IMG submission 88975) | Active sludge microbial communities from Klosterneuburg, Austria, studying microevolution and ecology of nitrifiers - Klosterneuburg... | ecosystem: Engineered > WWTP > Aerobic digester >... | reverse complement strand
TTCAGATGGGTGCGGGCGATGCGCCGGATCGACTCCGGCATGGTCGCCGAGAACAGCGCGATCTGGCGCGTGGTCGGGGTCTTCTGCAGGATCTTCTCGACATCGTCGATGAAGCCCATGCGTAGCATCTCGTCGGCCTCGTCGAGCACCAGGTGGCGCAGTTGCGACAGGTCGAGCGTGCCCTTGTCGATGTGGTCGATGATGCGACCGGGGGTTCCGATCACGACATGCACACCGCGGCGCAGTGCCGACAGCTGCGTGCCATAGCCAGCGCCGCCATAGATCGGGGCGACATGGAAACCAGGGATGTGGTGTGCGTATTTCTGGAAGGCCTCGGCGACCTGGATGGCCAGTTCGCGCGTCGGCGCCAGTACCAGCGCCTGCGGCGCGCGCGACAAAGGCTGCAGCCGTGCCAGGATCGGCAACGCGAACGCGGCGGTCTTGCCGGTGCCGGTCTGCGCCTGGCCGAGCAAGTCGCGGCCTGCAAGCAACGGCGGAATGGTGGCGGCCTGGATCGGCGAAGGCGATTCGTAGCCGACGTCGGCCAGTGCCTTCAGCAGGGAATCGGGCAGGCCAAGCTCGGCAAAGGTGGAAGCGACGGGCACGGGCGCGTCAGACATGGGATTTCCCGGAAAGCGACGCACAACGCGTACCCGCGCAAACTAGCGGAAGCCCGTGGAGCTGACCAGTCTTCACTCGGGATAGGAGGGAGAGTTTGCCTCGCAAGTTCGGACACCTGGAAAAGTGGTGTTCTTCTCGACTGGTCGTGGCGTGCTACCGATGGTGCCCCCGACAGGAACGGGCAATGAATCGAACTCGAAGGAAGCACTCGCCGGCGTTCAATGCGAGAGGTGGCGGTGGCGGTGATCGAGGCTGCGCGGCGGCGCGCGATCCGTTCACGCGCGGGCCGCAGTGAAGCTCGACAGGACCGCATTGACTGGAGACAGAAGACAGAAGACAGAAGTGCCAAAGCCGCTGCGGATTGCCCCATCCGATCCACCGGCGACGATCGAGGTCTCGGCGCCACGGGCGCAGGGACGGCCGCAGCTTCAGTGTGTCGGATAATGTGGCTCAGTCCTCGAATTGCTGACGCTTGCGCGCTTGGTGAGTTCGGCGATCGCCGCGACGGTGCCTGTTGCCCGCCTGCTCGCGCACGCCCCAGTAGCCACTCGGGTCGGTGTGGGCGAGGGGGTTGTTGAAGACGTAGGCGTAGCGGTTCCAGCTGGCCGGATCGGTCGCGTCCTGCACCATCGGGTCGGCCTGGATGAACCGGTTCATGCCCGGGGCATACAGCCGCCCGTTCATGTGGATCAGGCCCATGCTGTCCACCTGTTCGTGCCCGGTATAGCCGTGCTGCGTCTTCGCGCTGCTGTTGTAGGCGATGCCACCGTTGGCGAACTTCAGCCAGCGCAACACGCCCGCCAGGTAACGCCGCACCTCGATCTTGCCGCTAAGGATCGCGGTCCGGCCGATGCGACCCGCGGAGCAACCGCTCACGCGCATGCAGGGCGGGCTCTACAATGCCCGCTTTCGGAGGGTGTGCATGGACAGGTCGGGGATTGCGGTGGTGACGATCGACGGGCCGAGTGGTTCGGGCAAGGGCACCATTTCGCGGGCGGTGGCAGAGAAACTCGGTTGGCATTTCCTCGACAGCGGGGCGCTGTACCGGGCGGTCGGGCTGGCGGCGAGCTGGGCCGATATCGACCTCAACGACCACGACGCGCTGGCTCGATGCGCACTTGAGACTTCGGTGCAATTCGTTGATCGCAAAGGCGATGATCCGCTGGTGTTCGTCAACGGCGTGGAATCCAGCAGCGAGTTGCGCACCGAACTGGCCGGAGCGACTGCGTCGGCGATCGCTGCGGTGCCAGCGGTGCGCGCAGCGCTGGTCGACAAGCAGCGCTCGTTCCGGCAGGCGCCGGGCCTGGTCGCGGACGGGCGCGATATGGGCACCGTCATCTTCGCCGATGCCGTGCTCAAGGTGTTCCTGACCGCGAGCGCCGAGGAGCGCGCCGAGAGGCGATATAAGCAGTTGAAGCAAAAGGGCTTCGAGGTTACACTCTCGGCCCTTTTGCGCGAGATCCTCGCGCGGGACGCCCGCGACGCCGAGCGTCCGGTGGCACCGCTCAAGCCCGCAGCCGATGCGATCCTGATCGACACCACCGGTATCGGCATCGATGAAGTGGTGGAGCGCGTGCTGGCCCTGGTTCCGACGAACCTGGTCTGACATCGACCCGCCGCCGATTCGGCGCAGACGTGGTTCCGGCTCCGGCCGGGTATTCGCAACGGCGGCAACGCCATCCACCCAAGCCCGTCGTGGTCCGCGCAGCGGTCCGACGGTTCATCCCCATTGGAACCCAACATGACCGAAAGTTTTGCTGAACTGTTTGAGCTGAGCCAAGCCTCGTTGTCGCGCCTGAAGCCGGGCAGCATCGTGACTGGCATCGTGGTCGAAGTGCGCACCGACGTGGTTGTCATCCACGCCGGCCTGAAGTCCGAAGGCATCGTGCCGATCGAGCAGTTCAGGAACGACCTGGGCGAGATCGACGTGGCCGTCGGCGACGAGGTCAAGGTCGCGCTCGATTCGCTGGAGAACGGATTCGGCGAAACCGTGCTGTCGCGCGAGAAAGCCAAGCGCTCGATGGTCTGGGACGAACTCGAGAAGGCGCTGGAAGCCAACGCCACGGTCAACGGTCGCATCAGCGGCAAGGTCAAGGGCGGCTTCACCGTCGACATCCGCGACGTGCGCGCGTTCCTGCCGGGTTCGCTGGTCGATGTGCGCCCGGTGCGCGACACCAGCTACCTCGAGGGCAAGGAACTCGAGTTCAAGATCATCAAGCTCGATCGCAAGCGCAACAACGTCGTGGTCTCGCGCCGCGCCGTGGTCGAGAGCGAGTTCAGCGCCGAGCGCGAACAGCTGATGGAGCGCCTGCAGGAAAACGCCGTGGTCAAGGGCGTGGTCAAGAACCTCACCGATTACGGCGCATTCGTCGATCTCGGCGGCATCGATGGCCTGCTGCACATCACCGACATGGCCTGGAAGCGCGTGCGCCATCCCTCCGAAGTCGTCGAAGTCGGCCAGGAGCTCGATGTACGCGTGCTCAAGTTCGACCGCGAGCGCAATCGCGTTTCGCTCGGGCTCAAGCAGCTCGGCGAAGATCCGTGGGTCAACATCGCGCGCCGCTATCCGTCGAGCTCGCGTGTGTTCGGCAAGGTCAGCAACGTCACCGACTACGGCTGCTTCGTCGAGCTGGAACCGGGCGTCGAAGGCCTGGTGCACGTCTCGGAAATGGACTGGACCAACAAGAACGTCAACCCGGGCAAGATGGTCCAGGTCGGCGACGAGTCCGAAGTCATGGTTCTGGACGTGGACGAAGAGCGCCGCCGCATCTCGCTCGGCATGAAGCAGTGCACGAGCAATCCGTGGGAAACCTTTGCCGCCATGAACAAGAAGGGCGACAAGGTCTCCGGCACGATCAAGTCGATCACCGACTTCGGCGTGTTCATCGGCCTCGACGGCGGCATCGATGGTCTGATCCATCTGTCCGACATCTCCTGGCAGGGCACCGGCGAAGACCTGGTGCGCAACTTCAAGAAGGGTGAGAACCTGGATGCAGTCGTGCTCGCGGTCGATCCGGAGCGCGAGCGCATCTCGCTCGGCATCAAGCAGCTCGAACAGGATCCGTTCGCCTCGTTCATGGGCAACAACCCGCGTGGTTCGGTGGTCAAGGGCACGGTCAAGGAAGTCGATGCGCGCGGTGCGACGATCGATCTCGGCGAGGGTGTCGAGGGTTACCTGCGTGCCAACGACATCGCCAAGGAGCGCATCGAGGACGCGACCACGCGTCTGAAGGTGGGCGACGAAGTTGAAGCCAAGTTCATCGGCATGGACCGCAAGGGCCGTACGCTGCAACTGTCGATTCGCGCCAAGGACGAGCAGGAGCTGGCCGACACGCTCGCCGACTATCAGTCGGCAGCGGGCGGCACGACCAAGCTCGGCGCCCTGCTGAAAGAGCAGATGCGCAACAAGTAAGCCCCACGCACCGCCGGCAGCGATCCTGCCGGCGGTGCTGTTTTTCCACGCAGAACCGTCCGGACCGATATGACGAAATCCGAACTGATCGAAGCCATGGCGCGGCGCCAGATCCATCTCGCGCACCATGACGTAGAACTCGGCGTCAAGGAAATCCTCGAGTACGTGAGCCAGTCGCTGGCGACCGGCGAGCGCATCGAGATTCGCGGCTTCGGCAGCTTCTCGCTGCACTTCCGCCCGCCGCGTGTGGGCCGCAATCCCAAGACCGGCGATTCCGTCGCGCTGCCCGGCAAGTACGTGCCGTACTTCAAGCCCGGCAAGGAACTGCGCGACCGCGTCAACGGCATCGTCTCCGCCGACGGCGCGGACGACTGAGGCCTGCGATGAAGCGCTGGATCGTCATCGTCCTGGCGCTGCTGGTGGCGCTGCTCGCCGCCGCATTCGCACTACTGAACGATGCCGTGGTGCATCTCGACTTCCATGTACTGGCGCTGGACGTATCGCTGGGTCTGGTAGTGATGACCAGCCTGCTCGCCGGCTTTCTGCTCGCCAGTGCCGCGCTCGCTGTCGCCGTGATCATTCCGCAGCGCCTGCGCCTGCGCTCGCTGCAGCGGCAACTCGGCAACGCCCGCCAGGGCGGACACGCCGCTCCATGACGCTTGATCTGTCGGTACTGGCCCTGCTGGTACTGGCCGCATTCCTGTCCGGCTGGATCCTCGCCCGGCGCAATCCAGCGACAGCGGTGGGTGCGCAGGCCGACCGTCTGCGCCGCAACTATTTTCGCGGCCTGAACTATCTTCTGAACGAACAGCCGGACAAGGCGATCGAGGTGTTCCTGCAGATCGCCGAGATCGACAAGCAGACGGTCGAGACGCACTTGGCGCTCGGCAACCTGTTCCGTCGCCGCGGCGAGACCGACCGCGCCATCCGCGTGCACCAGAACCTGATCGCGCGCGCCAACCTGACGCCCGAGCAGAAGTCGCTGGCGCTGCTCGAACTGGGCGAGGACTACATGCGCGCCGGCCTGCTCGATCGCGCCGAGACCCTGTTCACCGACCTGGTCGGCATCGATGCGCACGCACCGGCGGCGCTACGTCATCTGATCGCGATCTGTCAGCAGGAGCGCGACTGGAAGCGCGCCATCGAACACGCGCGCCGGCTCGAGGAGATCACAGGCGAATCGCAGGCGGAACTGGTCAGCCAGTTCCTGTGCGAACTGGCCGAGCACGCGGCGGTGAAACAAGATGCCGGGCAGACCCGCGCCTACTTGACCGAGGCGGTGACGGTGGCGCCGCTGGCGGTGCGTCCGCGCCTGATCAAAGGACGCGTCGCGCACGAGCGCCAGGACTGGAGCCGCGCCGCCAATGCCTATGAGCGCGCGGTCGAGAACGACATCGAGTACCTGCCGATCGCAATCGGGCCACTGCTCGATGCGCTGGAACAGCTCGACCGGCGCGAGTCGATCGACGCCATGCTCGAGGAATCGATGCGCCGCTATCCCGGCATCTCGCCGGTGATCAAGATGACGCGTCGCGTGCGCGACCGCGACGGCGATGAGGCCGCGATTCGCTTCCTTTCCGACCGCCTGAGCAAGAAGCCTTCAGTACGCGGCCTGGCCGAGCTGGTTGATCTGCAATTGAGCGGCCTGCACGGCGACGCCCGCGAACAGCTGGAACGTCTGCGCGACCTGCTCAAGCAGCTGCTCGACGGCCAGGCCTTGTTCCGCTGTTCGCGTTGCGGGTTCAGTGCGCGCGCCCACCACTGGCAGTGTCCGGGCTGCAAGTCCTGGAGCACGATCAAGCCGGTGCACGGCATCGCCGGCAATTGACGTGTCGCTCTGGTTGCTGCCCGCGCTGGCCATGCTCGTGTCGCCGCTGCTGACCGCGTGGTGGATCCGGCGCGCGCAGCGCCTGCAGTTGCTGGACGCGCCGGAGCGGCGGCGCTTGCATGAAGCACCGACGCCGCGTGGCGGCGGCATCGGCCCGGTCGCCTCGATCCTGCTGGTGATGCTCGCGCTGATGTTTCTGCAGCCGGCGGCGCTGGATGGATTCGCGTTGCCGCTGATCGTCGGGCTGCTGCTCGCGGCCGGCGTCAGCGCCGCGGACGACCATCGCGCACGCTCGGTGCGGCTGCGCCTTGCCGTGCATCTGCTCGCGGCGACGGTGCTCGCGGTGGCCTTCATCGCGAACAGCGGGCTCGATGGCAGGTACTGGTTCGAAGCGGGCCTGTTGCTGATTGCGATGGGCGTCGCGTCGATGAATCTGCACAACTTCATGGATGGCTCGGATGCGCACCTCGCGAGCCAGTCGCTGTTCGTTTTCTCCGTGCTGGCGTTGCTCGCGGCTCGGCACGATGCAAATGCCGCGGCTGTGCTGTTCGCCGCGGCCGCGGCCGCGGTGCTCGCGTTCCTGCCGTTCAACTGGCCGCGTGCGCGCGTGTTTCTCGGCGACGTCGGCAGCATTTCGCTCGGATTCCTGGTCGCGGCATTCTCGCTGGTCGCGGTGGATCGCGGGCTGATCGGGTGGGGCGGGGCATTGATCCTGTCGTCCGGATTCATGGTCGATGCTGCCGCCACCTTGTTCGGGCGCATGCGCCGCACCCGCCACTGGCTCAAGCCGCATCGCGATCACTTGTACCAGTGGCTGCGCCGTCGCGATTGGAGCGCAGCGCGTGTGGTCGCCGCGTACCAGGGCTGGAACCTGATGATCGTGTTGCCGGCACTGGCGTTGCTCGAACTGCGCGTGCATCCGCCACTGGCGGAATTGGTACTCGCGGTCGCGGTCTACGGACTCGGATTCGGCGTCTGGATCGCTGCGCGACGTGCGCTGCGGCGTGCGCATCGGGCACAATAGCGGGCATGCACTTGCGTCGACTGATCGCCATCCTCCATCCGCGCCTCGCCGTGGTCGCACATGACCTGTGCATGATCTGGCTGGCCTGGTTCGGCACCAACTGGTTGCGCTGGAACCTGCAAATCGATCCGCCGGTTGTCGCCTGGTTCGGCACCGAGCACGCGATCGTGCTGGTCGCGCAGACCCTGATCCTGGCCTGGACCGGCCTGTATCGCGGGCTGTGGCGCTTCGCCAGCCTGCCTGACCTGTGGAACATCGCGCGTGCCTCGGTGCTCGGTGCGCTGGCGATCGCGCTCGGCCTGTTCTTCCTCGATCGGCTCGAAGGCACGCCGCGCTCGGTGCTGCTGATGTATCCGATCGCGCTGATGCTGCTGCTCGGCACGCCGCGCATGGCCTACCGTTACTGGAAGGACAGCCGCTATGACAGCGGTGGTGCCCCGGTCAAGCGCGTGCTCGTGCTCGGTGCCGGGCGCGCCGGCGAGACCCTGGTGCGCGACCTGCGTCGTGAGGGCGCCTACCGCGTGGTCGGCTTCCTCGATGACAAGTCGGGGCTGCGTGGCGCCAACGTGCATGGCGTGCCGGTACTTGGTCCGATCGATCAGCTGCCGCAGATCGCGCGCGAGGTCGCGGCGGAAATGGTGCTGATCGCGATCCCGACCGCGAGCAACCAGCAGATGCAGCGCATCGTCGGCATCTGCGAGCAAACCACGCTGCCGTTTCGCACCGTGCCGCGACTGGAAGACGTGGTCGAAGGCCGTTCCAACTTCAACGAACTCAAGGAAGTCGCGATCGAGGATCTGCTCGGGCGCGAGCCGGTGTCGCTGGACTGGACCGCGATCCGCGCCGGACTCGCATCGCGCCGCGTGCTGATCACCGGCGGTGGCGGCTCGATCGGGTCCGAGCTCTGTCGCCAGGTCGCGCGCCTCGGCGTCGAGCGCCTGGCCGTGCTCGAACTGTCCGAGTTCAATTTGTACAAGGTCGAGCAGGAACTGCGCGTCGAATTTCCCGAACTGGTGATTGATCCCATCCTCGGCGACTGCGGCGACGCCGCCACGCTCGAACGCGTCTTCAGCCGTGTCCGCCCCGAGGCGGTATTCCATGCCGCCGCGTTCAAGCACGTGCCCTTGCTGCAGCAGCAGGTGCGCGAGGCGGTGCGCAACAATCTGCTGGCGACGCAGGCGCTGGCGCTGGCGGCGGATCGGCATGGCGTGCACAACTTCGTGCTGATCTCGACCGACAAGGCGGTGAATCCGTCAAGTGTGATGGGCGCGACCAAGCGCGCGGCCGAGATCTTCTGCCAGAGCCTGGCGCAGCAGTCGAGAACGCACTTCATCACCGTCCGTTTCGGCAACGTGCTCGATTCCGCCGGCAGCGTGGTGCCGCTGTTTCGCGACCAGATCCGCCGCGGCGGCCCGGTCACCGTCACGCACCCGGAGATTTCGCGCTACTTCATGACCATCCCCGAGGCCTGCCAGCTGATCCTGCAAGCGGCGGTGCTCGGCCGTGGCGGCGAGATCTTCGCGCTCGACATGGGCGAACCGGTGCGCATCCGCTATCTCGCCGAACAGATGATCCTGCTCGCCGGCAAGGTGCCCGAGCGCGACATCCAGATCGTCTACACCGGCCTGCGCGCCGGCGAGAAGCTGTTCGAGGAACTGTTCCACGAACAGGAAAACCACGAGAGCACCGGCCATCCGAAGATTTTCCTGTCGCAGCCGCGCATGGTGCCGTTTACCGAACTGACGCCGTGCCTGCGCATGCTCGATGCCGCGGCGCGGCGCTTCGACGAAGACGAAGTGCTGCGCCTGCTGCAGTCTCTGGTGCCGGAGTTCGACCAGTTGCGCACCGAGCGCGACGCCGACATCGTCTCGATCCACAAGGCGGTCTCCTGATGCGCATCCGCAAAGCCGTGTTCCCGGTCGCCGGGCTCGGCACCCGCTTCCTGCCTGCGAGCAAGGTCGTGCCCAAGGAGATGTTGCCGCTGATCGACCGGCCACTGATCCAGTACGCGGTCGAGGAAGCGGTCGAGGCCGGCTGCGACACCCTGGTGTTCATCACCAACCGCTACAAACACGCAATCGCCGACTACTTCGACAAGGCCTACGAACTTGAAGCCAAGCTCGAAGCCGCCGGCAAGCACGAGTTGCTGGAGATGGTGCGCGACATCCTGCCGCGTCATGTGCAGACGGTGTTCGTGACCCAGCACGAGGCCCTCGGTCTCGGTCATGCCGTGCTCTGCGCGCGCGCGATCGTCGGCAACGAACCGTTCGCGGTGCTGTTGCCGGACGACATGATCTGGAACCGCGGACGCGGCGCGCTGCTGCAGATGGCCGACATTGCCGAACGCGATGGCGCCTCGGTGATCGCGGTCGAGGACGTGCCACGCGAACACACCAACCGCTACGGCATCGTTTCGGCCGAGCGCGTCGACGATCACCTGGCACGCGTGCGCGGCGTGATCGAGAAACCGAAGCCCGAGGTGGCACCGTCGACGCTCGCCATCGTCGGTCGCTACATCCTGTCGCCGAAAATCTTCGAACTGCTGGAGACCACGCGCGCCGGCAGTGGCGGCGAGATCCAGTTGACCGACGCCATCGCCGCGCTGCTGGTCATCGACCCGGTGTTGGCCTACCGCTTCATCGGCCGCCGCTTCGACTGCGGCAACCGCCTCGGCATGGTCCAGGCCACCGTGCATCTGGCCCTCGAGGACCCCGAGTTGCACGCTGCCGTGGTCGAGATGATGCGCGAGCGGCTCGCGCTCGAAGCAAGCTGAAGCGGGCAGGGCAGTGCACGACCTGTCCTTCATCATCAACCACCTCGGCGAGGAGCGCGACCGCTACTTCGATGCGGTGATCCCGCCGATCGTGCAGAGCGCGATTTTCGCGCACCCCGACATCGCGACCATGCGCGCGCGCCTCGCCGACGAGTTCAACGCCCACGTCTACACCCGCGGCAGCAACCCGACGGTGGAGATCGTGGCGAAGAAACTTGCCGCGCTGGAAGGCGCCGAGCGCGCGCTGCTGTTTGGCTCCGGCGCCGCCGCGATCGCCGCTGGCGTGCTCGCGAACGTGCGTGCCGGCGACGAAGTGATTTGCGTCGAGAAGCCGTACTTCTGGACCGGACAGCTGGTGCGCAAGCTGCTCGTGCAGTTCGGCATGCGTGGCGTGTTCGTGGATGCCGTCGACACCGCCGCCGTGGCCGCAGCGGTCACGCCGGCCACGCGCATGATCGTGCTCGAGAGTCCGAACTCGCTGACCTTCGAGCAGCAGGACCTGGCGGCAATCGCTGCGCTGGCGAAGGCCCGGGGCATCGTCACCCTGGTCGACAACAGCTACGCGACCCCGCTCGGGCAATCGCCGATCGCGCTCGGCATCGATCTGGTCGCGCACTCGGCGACCAAGTACCTGAACGGCCACAGCGATGTCATCGCCGGGGCGTTATGCGGCTCGGAGGCGATGCTGCGCAAGGTCTTCGACGGGCCGTACATGACGCTCGGTGCGATCCTGTCGCCATTCGATGCCTGGCTGCTGCTGCGCGGCCTGCGCACCTTGCCGGTGCGGCTGGAGCGCATTGCCGCGACAACGTCGACCGTGCTCGCGCACCTGGCCCGGCATCCGCAGGTGCGCCGAATCCACGCTCCGATAGCGCCGCATTCCGCGCAGCCCGAACTGGGCGCCCGGCAACTGCATCACGCCAGCGGCCTGTTCTCGATCGAGCTCGACGTGCCCGACATTCAAGCCGTCGACCGCTTCTGCAATGCCCTCGAACGGTTTCTGATGGCCGCGAGTTGGGGCGGCTACGAGTCGCTGGTGTTCCCGGTCGCCGGCGTCCGCGACTGGGGCTCGCTGCAGGCCGTGGCCGCGGTGCCGCTCAACTTGGTGCGCTTCTCCATCGGCCTCGAAGCTGCCGACGTCCTGATCGCCGATCTCGAACGCGGGTTTGCGGCGCTCTGACCACTCCAATAGCGAGCCGCCAATGTCCGGATATCTCGGAACGGACGCAGGTTCAGACAGCAGTACCGACAAGTGCACCGATCCCTGCGGTCAGCGCCATCGCGAGCGCGCCCCAGAACGTCACCCGCAGCGTCGCACGCCCGATCGGTGACCCGCCGGCCCAGGCGGCAAGCGCCCCGAGCACGGCGAGGAACACCAGTGAGGCGGCCGACACCGACCAGAGCAGCAGATGAGGCGGCGAGACGATCACCATCGCCAACGGCAGTGCTGCGCCCACAGAAAACGTTGCCGCCGAGGTCAATGCCGCTTGAACCGGCCGCGCAGCCGTGACCTCCGAGAGGCCCAGTTCATCACGCAGATGCGTAGCGAGCGCGTTTTTTGCCATCATTTGCATGGCGACATCGCGGGCGAGTGCGGGCTCCACCCCGCGTTCGACATAGATCGCCGCCATTTCTGCCAGCTCGCGCTCGGGCTGGTCTTGAAGTTCAGCTCGTTCGCGGTTCATGTCGGCGGCTTCGCTGTCGGCCTGCGAACTGACGGAGACATATTCTCCCGCCGCCATCGACATCGCCCCGGCCACAAGCCCGGCCGTGCCTGCGACCAGAATCTCGGCGGAGCCGCTGGCGGCGGCAGCCACACCGACGATCAGGCTGGCGGTGGACACAATCCCGTCATTCGCACCCAGCACCGCCGCGCGCAGCCAGCCGGCGCGCGAGACGCGATGGAACTCGCTGGGTTGCGGCGTGGTGGTCACGGAAATTTTCCCTTCATGCGTCCTGTGTCCTGCGGCCAGTGGCAGGGCGGCTGCCGGGTAGTTCCTGAACTGCGCGAAGTGTCCGCGCGCGTTCAATGGCATGCACTGTTCGCCGACTTCAAATGGTTTGCGCTGTGCGCTCATTCAAAGCTGCCATAAAACAAGGTCGGGTCAGTGTCGGTCACCACCACATCGACACCGCTCACACCTCCGGCATAGCTGATTTTGGAACATGCGTCCATTGGCGGCCACGAACATCGCTCCTTCCGGCGGGTTCGCGAAGGTTCCGGTAACCGGCACCATTGGTGCAAGTAAATGAAAGACCTGGCCATGGCTGGTCTATTGCATCTGGCTAAGTGGGATCCGGAACCTCATGCCCAAACGCGCCCAATCCGGTGGTGTTCCTGTTCGACGAGTCGGGCCCTGCCCAGCCAGGCATAGTGGTATGGTATTCCCGTACTAACCACTATGGGTTCCCCGTGAAAACGACTCTGGAGATTTCCGACAGCTTGATCGAGCAGGCCCGCGTGGTCCAACGGCGTGACCGAATCAGCCTCAAAGCACTGGTCGAAGAAGGCCTGCGTCTCGCCGTCGCCAAACGCGTGACGCCGTCCGAGTATCGCTTCGAACCTGTATTCGGCGGCAGCGGCTGGCTGACTGAGGAAGCCGAAAAGGCAGGTGGCCTGAGCGGCGTCTTGCGCGAGATCAACGAGCGATGATCGCGCTCGACACCAATCTGCTGGTGTACGCCCATCAGAACGATAGCCCCTGGCGGGACCAAGCGGTTGCCGCAATTCGCCCGGTAGTCGAAGGGCGCACTCCGTGGGCGTTGCCATGGCCCGTGGTTCACGAGTTCTTTGGCGTGGTCACGCATTCGCGCTTCAAGGTGCCGTCGACCCCGGCCGAGGCGCTTGGAATGCTGCGGAACCTGCTGGCTTCCCCCACCGTCCAGGTCCTCGGCGAAGCGCCCGGACATTTCGATGTCCTGGCCGATCTGGTTAACCGGGCTCGCATCAGCGGGCCGATGGTCCACGATGCACGAATAGCGGCCATCTGTATCAGCCACGGCGTACGCGAACTTTGGAGCATCGATCGCGATTTTTCCCGCTTCCCGGATTTGAAGGTCAGAAATCCATTGACCGTTTAGACGCTGCGATGAAGTTGCAGGTAGCGAGATCGGCTGGTGGCAAACTGCGCGAACTACTCTCTGCCCCGTACTTCGGTCGCGTGGTGTCGATGCCGAGCTGGGAGCTGTTCGACGCGCAGCCGCAGGACTATTGCGAGCACGGTCTGCCGGCGCACGTACGCGCCCGGCTGGCGGTCGAAGCGCCGCATGTCCCGATCCCCCAGCTATTTCCGTATGCGACCTATGGACGACATGCAGTCGCCATCAGGGAGCAAGCCATGTCGAACCCGATTTCACCACCCCGCGCTGCGATTCTGCTGGCGCTATCCGCATTGGGACTGGGCAATACTGCAGCCGCGCAGCCGCTGGGCAGCGCCTTCACCTACCAAGGGGAGCTGCTCGAATCGGAGGTTCCGGCCGATGGACTGTACGACTTTCAGATCTGCCTCTTCGACACACCCACCAGCTCGGTCACCATGGGATGCGCAACCGGCACCGACGATGTGCCAGTCGAGGGCGGATTGTTTGCGGTCACACTGGACTTCGGCAGCGCCGCCTTCATCGGCCAGGAGCGCTGCTTGGAACTGCGCGTCCGCCCCGGCGCCAGCAACGCCGCCTACACCACGCTGGCTCCGCGACAACTGGTGCGCCCCGCGCCCGAAGCGCTGCGTGCGAACGTGTCGAGCGCTGCGCCGTGGTCGGGCCTCACCGGCCTGCCTGCCGGCTTCGCAGATGGCATCGACAATAGCAACAGCGGCACCGTGACCAGTGTAAACGCAGGCGCCGGACTCAATGGCGGGCCGATCACCAGCAGCGGCACGCTGGCCATCGCCAGCGGCGGCGTCGTCAACGCGATGATCGCCAGCGATGCCATCGATGCGGCGCGCATCGTCGACGACAGCGTTGGCGTTGCCGACATCGCTGCCAACGCAGTCAGCGCCAGTGAACTCGCCAACAACGCCGTCGACACCAACGCCATCGTCGATGCCAATGTCACCCGCGCCAAGATCGCGCCTGCTGCCATCGGCGCCGCGCAGATCGACACCACCCAAGTGCAGACGCGCATCGCCGGCAGCTGCGCCGGTGGCGAATATTTCCGCGGCGTGCAGGCCGATGGCAGCCTGATCTGCGAGCTGCTGCCGGTCACCTTCAATCACCTGCTCGATGACGCCGGCGATGTCGGCACGCATCTGTCGCTGGCACTGCGCGCCGATCAGCGCCCGGTGATCGCGTATCACGATCAGACGCTGGGCAACCTCAAGCTCTACGACTGCGCCAACCCGGCCTGCAGCACCGGCAGCGTGCGCCTGATCGCCGCCGCCGGCGACCAGGGCGAACTCACCGCCATCGCCGTGCGCAGCAACGACCGCCCGGTGATCGCCTTCCGCCCCGTCATCGCACACTACGACGCCGGCAACAGCGCCCTCAAACTGCACATCTGCGCCAATCCCGATTGCTCGTGATGTGCTCCCTTTCTTCCGGATGCGGGTGATGAAGTCTACTCGTCGACGCTGCTGCATCCGCGGCAATGCGTATGCCTTGCTGGCTGGGTTGTGGGTGGATCGCAAGGCGGGGGAGGCGTGGTGTGTCAACGTTACCCGTACCATAATGCTGCGGAGCTGATCGGTGGCGCGAGGCCGACCATGAACAACGACGAAGCCAACTCTGTTGCACCCGCTCCGATTCGACTCATGTTTGCTGCCGCCATCGGCGCAATTCGAAACTTGATCCTGGGTTCCCTTCTCTTGCTCGGCGCAGGCAACGCGTGGGCGCAGGTGTCCTCGCTCGACCGCCAGATGTTGCTGTCGTTCTACCAAAGCACCAACGGCTCGCGCTGGCTGCAAGACAGCGGCTGGAATGGTCCGCCGGGCAGCGAGTGCAGCTGGTTCGGCGTGACCTGTTTCAATGGCGCGGTCACCCAGTTGCGGCTGCCCGACAACAACCTGGGTGAGTTTGATGCGACGCATCCCGTCGCCTTCCTGTTACCGGTCGAGCCGGTCAACCTTCGAGAGCTGACGCATCTCGACTTGGCGGGCAATCGCTTCGAGCAGACCGTGCCAAATTCGTATGGCACCTTTCCAAAGCTGGTCCAGCTCGATCTGGGCCGAATGGATCTGAGCGTGCCGCTGCCAGCGCAACTCGGCAACGTGACGACACTGCAGACGCTGTTCCTCGATCACAACCGCTTTACCGGTCCGCTGCCAGAGAGCTGGAGCCAGCTCACCCAGTTGCGCAACCTCGATCTGTACGACAACGCGCTTACCGGCACGCTGCCCGCGTCCTGGTCCGCGTTGGCTCAGCTTCGGTACCTGTCGCTGGGCGACAATCCCTCCACGCTGGTACCGGATAGTCAACTGCAGGGGTCGATCCCCTCGTCCTGGGGGCAGCTTGCCCAACTGCAGACACTGCACATTTCCTACAACCAGCTGGCGGGCACTCTGCCGGCAACCCTCGGGAATCTGCTGGCTCTGCGAAGTCTCGACCTTGCCGGAAACCAGCTGGCGGGCACTCTGCCGTCCTCGCTCGGCGCACTGGTGAACCTCGAATCCCTCGTGTTGAATTCCAACCAGTTCGACGGGACGCTGCCCGCGCTCGGTGCGCTCACGCACCTGCAGGTGTTGATCCTGTCTGATAACGCATTCACCGGACCGCTACCGGCGGGTATCGCCAACATGGCGTCGCTGAGGTTGCTGCTGGTGCAGAACAACCTGTTCGAAGACGCGTTCCCGGGCTGGCTGTGTGGGCTCACAAACCTGGAGAGGCTGCTGCTCACCAGCAATCGCTTCGGCGGGAAACTGCCGGACTGCATCGGGCAGCTCACGTCGCTGCGCAAGCTCGGGCTGGGCGCGAACACTTTCCGCGGCGTTGTTCCAACCAGTCTGGTTCAACTCACCGCGCTCGAGGCGCTTCCAGAGAACGCCATCGACGAAGGGCACCTGCTCTTCAACGCGCTGTGGAGCGACGACCCCGCCGTGCTTGCCTTCATCGCCTCGCGTTTCCCGCGAGGAAGCCAAGTAGCCGACTTCCATGACACCCAGACGCTGGCGCCGACTGCGCTGCAGGTGCAGGTGCACGCGCCGAACGCGGTACGTCTGCAGTGGACGCCGCGCGGTCTGTCGGACAACGGCAGCTTCCAGATTCTCGGCGCCCCAAGCGACACGCTGTTCTGCGACGGGTTTGACGAGCCCTGTATCGAAGCCGCGCTTCTCGATCCCCCGATCGACATCCTTACCCCCAATCGCCTTGCTACCGAACAGGTGATCTCCGGCCTCCAGCCCGGACAGCGCTATCGCTTCATCGTACTCAGCGTCAGCGAGCCCAACCCCAGTCCCTTCTCCTTCTTCTTCCAACCCAATCGCGTGATTAGCGATCCGCCGGTTCCCGTCGGCATTACCCTGCCTTGAGATCGGACAAGAGTCTGCCACTCGCAAGGGTTGCTCCCGCCAATCGTGCGCGACATCAGTCGAATCCATTGCGAAACAGCACGTCATCAACCAGCGGGGCCGCAGGCAATGCCCAGAATCCGCCCGTCACCGCATAACTCGCGCCGACCGAAGGCTGCATCGGATCTGCATCCGGTTGGCCCAGCGTGCCGTGAATCGAATAGCCGCTACCGAGTGAAAGCCCGCCACCCCCATCAATTGTGAAGTGATCGACGCGATACTGGTTGCTACCGGCCGGCAAATCAGGAGGTGCGTCGAGCGCATGCGCCGTGCGCCATTGCAGACCCAGCATTCCCGCCAACAGCAGAATTGCGATGCCCAGTCTTCGCTGTAGCCTGTTCATCGACATGAGCGCGTTCCACATTTGGCGATCTTTACATCCTCGTTGGTCACGTCCCGGTAGGCAATGACTGGAAAGCCGTCTGCTCCAATCGCAATGGCCGTCGGCTGACCGACATTGTAGGCCGAGTCGTCAATCGTGGTGACTGTTGATGTGCCGCTGCAACTGGCATTCGCGCACTTGGCGACCTTGAGTGCCTGCGCCGTGGCATCGTAGTAGCTGATTACCGGCTTGCCGTCTTCGGGCAAGGCCAATGAGGTATGCGAACCCACAGAGTTGACCGGATTGTCCACCTGCGCGAATACCGCATCCGAGCAATCCAGGTTCAGGCACTTGGTGACCTCCAGCGCACCAGCATTGAGGACGTGGTAGCTGATGACTGGCGCTCCGCTGACGTCCACCGCGATCGAGGAATATTGTCCGTTGTTGTTGCCCGAGTAAGGGACAAAGGAAATCGTGGCGCCTGTGCAACTTGCGTTCGTGCATTTGGCCACCTTCAAGCGAAATGCAGAGGCATCGTAGTAGCTGATGACGGGCAATCCATCCTGACCGACCGCGATCGAAGAAAACGCGCCAACCTGGCTGGCCGGATTGTCGATGGTCGTGATCGTGGCCGATCCGGTGCACGCTGCGTTGGCGCATTTGGCCACCTTGAGGGATGCAGACGTGTCGTCGCGATAGCTGATGACGGGGCGGCCATCATTGCCGATGGCAATCGAGGTGTAGCGGCCAACCTGGTTGGCTGGGTCGTCCACCGTAGTGATGGTGATGGACCCCGAGCAATCAGGTGTGGTGCAGGCCGCGACCTTGAGTGAGTCCGCGCCCCCGTCGTGGTAGCTCATCACCGGATTGCCGTCAGCGCCAATGGCGATGTCGTTAAACAGGCCAACGCTGCCGGCAGGCACGTCGATGACGCGTATCGTCGCCAGACCCATGCAGGATGGATTGACGCAGCGGGCCAGTTTGAGCCCGTAGACGAAGGCGCCGGTGTTGAACTCCGAATAGCTGACCATCGGGATACCGTCGTTGCCGATGGCGATAGCCATGAATTCACCGTTGCTCAACGCCGAACTCGTCAGCGTACCGATGCTGGTTGCGCCGGGAAGTTCCGCACATTCGACCGAGCCATCTGCATTGACGCCGATCAGATAGGTGCCTATTTCACAGCTGCCGGAAACCCTGGCCTGCACTTGCGCCGTGTTGATCTGGGTCAGTCCGACTGCGCCACCGCCGATCTTGGCCGAGGTGACGCTGGCGTTGATGATGGCAGCGCTGAACACCGAGTTGGGTGCCAGATGGATGTTTTGCACACCGCCGTTGGCGATGCTGATCTGGCCCGTTCCGGTGATCGGTCCACCCGTCAGCCCGGGACCTGTGGTGATGCTCGTAACGGTGCCGCCGCCACCATCATCGATACCGTCGGCAAATCCAGCAGGGACGCCGGTCAGGCCACCCCATGGCGCGCTTGAAGCCGATGCCGATCGCATCGCTTCCGGGGCAGGCGTGATCAACTGTCGGGGCGAAAGAATGGTGTAGCCCATGCCACTGCCAGCCGGCCGCAAACGCAACTCCAGATAGCGCTCCGAGCCTGCAAATACACCGGGACCGAAATCCAGCGACAGCCCGAACAAACCAGACTCGACCGGGATCGCGGGCATGTCGGCAGCGCAGAACAGGGGCAGCGGGTTGGCTGGGTCGTGAAAAACGCATGCCTGAAAATCGAACAGACCCGTGGACGGCAACCCTGAATTCTTGAGCAAGCCTTGATAGGTGAAGGCCGTGCCAAGCGGTGTCTGTGCACTGACAGAAGCTGCCAGCAACAGAATGCCCGGCAACAGGAACGTGCGCATTGCCATGATGGATTGCCTCTTGTCAGGTTACGGATCAAAGCGCCCTTCTGGCGACGGTATTGCCCACGCTTCAGCAACATTGATTGCCATGGACGATCACTCGGGAAATCTGTTGAATGTCGTGGGTCCCTGCTCCTGAGTACGGCGAAACGCCGAAACAGGGGCCACACCTTCGACAAGCCGTGCCCGGACGGTAGTTGGCAACTCACGCTGACGCCGCTGGAACTGCTCGACCGGTTGGCGTGCTTCATTCCACCACCGCGTCGGCATCTGCACCGCTACCACGATACGTATGCGCCGCATGCCGCGTTGCGCGCGCAGGTGGCAGCAAGGGCAGGGGAGGCGATTGCGGCGCCGGTCGCGCTGATCGCGCCACCCCGATCCCCCAGTCGACGTCATGCCCGACTACGAGAACCAGAACCAGGACCTGGTCTGGTAAGCCCAAACCCTACCGACGCGAACCGACTTCAAAGCCGCGTCGATGCTGCCGCGCGCCCGCAAGATGGCGCTCGCGCCGGGAAGTCACCTGCAGAATGCCTCCGCGCGACGGCGAAGGGCACGGCGAGGGTCATCGAGATCCATTGCGACGCAGCAGAGGGTGGCGCGGCGTGCGTGCGGGACGCTTGGCGGCAGAGCCCGCAGCGTAGACGGTGCCGCACCGTGCGCAAAAAGTGGCTTTGGACTTCCTATCCTTTACTCGAATCCGTTGGCGAAGATCAACGGCGGCGGCGGCGTGTTGGTGCGGATGTCGGCCACGTCGGCGTTGGCCTGCAAGCGACGCCAGGGTCCGGTGGCGGGATTGGGGGGTGAGACGATTCCTGGCGCGGTGACGCTGAGCGCGGCGAATTGCACGCGCGCGCGCCAGTGGTAGACCTGATCTACCGTCAGGCCGGTGGCGGGCAGTAGCAGGGTGCTGCCGAGCGGATTGGTGCCGAGGTCGGTCCAGGTCGTGGCAGTGTAGACGTTGCACAGCAGCGATCCGAAGGGCGCGCCGTTGGGGCAGGCTTCGAGCTGCAGGCGGGCGTGTTCGCGACCGCGCGGGCTGGTGGCCTCGAGCGCGACCACGAATCCATCGGCCTGCTGCGAGAATCCCCACGGCTGCACCGGGCTGCTGCCATCGCCACGGTACTGGCTGGCCAGCACCAGCCGGCCCCTGGCAGTGCCGAAATAGACCAAGGCGGCGCCTTCACCGGTCTGGCCATTGTCGTAAAGCCGCGCACCGACGATCACGTCGGCAAAGCCATCGCCATTGACATCGCCGGCGCCGGCCACGCTGAAGCCAAGCGACGCACTCGCCTGGTTCGACTCGAGCAGGGCATCGGCGGTGGTATTGAACGCCCCGGCGCCGCCGAAATAGATGAAGGTGGCGCCTTCATAGAGCTGGCCATTTTCGTAGTAGGGCGCACCGACGATCACATCGGCAAAGCCATCACCATTGACATCGCCGGCGCCGGCCACGCTGTAGCCCAGCTGCGCACTCGCCTGGTTCGACTCGAGCAGGGCATCGGCGGTGGTATTGAACGCCCCGGCGCCGCCGAAATAGATGAAG
>Ga0073899_10001721_pt1 | contig 19915 bp, 20 predicted proteins | sample KloWWTmetaKNB5Ph_FD_88975 | JGI IMG/M metagenome (GOLD analysis project Ga0073899, IMG submission 88975) | Active sludge microbial communities from Klosterneuburg, Austria, studying microevolution and ecology of nitrifiers - Klosterneuburg... | ecosystem: Engineered > WWTP > Aerobic digester >... | reverse complement strand
GCCGCCCACGATGACGATGAACGCGATGATGACCACCAGCTTGATTGCTACGATGATATTGTTGACTTTCGCACTTTCGGATACGCCAATCACGAGCAAACCGGTAAGCGCGCCACACACCAAGAACGCGGGCAGGTTGAATAGCGCGGTTACCGGGGAACCGTCTGCGCCCAACACCGCTGCGCCATTGCGCATGATCTCGTGCCCGTAGGGCCCGGTCAGTTCCGGAGGTATCACAAGCCCATAATCTCCGAGAAGACTTACAACGTAACCTGACCAGCCGACGGCAACTACCGAGGCCGCCAAACCGTATTCCAGCAACAGCAAGCCACCCATGATCCACGCAGCAAACTCACCAATCGTGGTGTAACTATAGGTGTAGGCGGAACCGGACACCGGCAACGCAGAAGAGAGCTCGGCGTAGCAAAGTCCGGCAAGCGCGCAAACAATTCCCGCGATGCCGAACGAGTACAGCACTGCAGGACCTGCATGCAACGCCGCCGCATTACCGGTGCGAACGAAGATGCCCGCACCAATGATGCAACCAATCCCTAGGAACACTAGGTTCCATGGACCGAGAGTGCGTTTGAGCGGGCTGGACTGAGTTTCCCGCTGGACCTGTTCGACACTCTTTCGGAGCATCAAGCGCGCGAAAAAACCCTGGCTTGGTGTGCTGGCCATTGATTTGGTTTCCGTGGAGGGTGAGTGACGCGTCGCCAAACTGATTCACTCATGCTGGGCGACTCTGGCAACATAGCGGCGCTATCCACTGCGCGCAAGCAGCAGACTTTTTCAAGCGCCCCTCCGCGACAATGACTATGATCTTGTCTGATCCGACCTCCGCTATCGGCGCGGCGCTTCTCGCCACGCTTCGCACCTTTGACGCGTCATCGGCGCTTGATCTGGTACTGCTGGCGAAATTCCTCACCTTGGCACGCGTGCGCGCATGCTGTGATCGTTCCACTTACCCGGCGCATTTCACCGCTTCGGCATGGCTGGTCTCCGCCGATGGCGAACGCGCGCTGCTAATGCAGCACCGCAAACTCGACCGCTGGCTGCAGCCGGGTGGCCATGCCGATGGGAACACCGACTTGGCCGAGGTCGCGCTGCGCGAAGCCGCAGAGGAAACCGGGTTAAGCGATCTCGCCGTCGATCCACTGATTTTCGATCTCGATGCTCACGAAATTCCAGCACGCTGCAACGAACCGCAGCACTGGCATTACGACGTGCGCTTCGTGGTGCGCGCCAATGCGTCCGAGCACTTCCATGCGAACGAAGAGTCGCGAGCGATGGCGTGGCATCCGGTCGTGGAGATCGCGACCAACGAGACGCTTGACCCGTCGATCCGGCGCATGGCCCGGCGCTGGCTGGCACGAACACGCTGAACTCAGGCGATTTCGCGCTGCAATGCCGCGCAACTTGCCGCATGTACGTCGATCAAGCGCATCCGCCGGTCCGGGTGGAGAGATCCGACGCCGGTGCGCGCATCGGTTTCGATGTCGCGGCAAAGTGCGGCCAAGTCGTCGGCACCAAAACTGGCCGCATTCGACTTCAAGGTGTGGCTGGCCACGCGCAGCTTCTCGGTGTCGCCAGCGTCGCTGGCGGCCAGCACGGCGGCAATCTGGTCGCCGGAGCCTTTCACGAACATGCCGATCATCTGCGCGAAAATGCCGGATTTGCCAGCACGTTCAAGCATGCGGAGCTGGTCCAGCATCGCCTGATTGATGACCACATCGCTCATGTCGCGTCACCCTCGCCTTCGTCGTCGTCATGATCGACGATCGGCAACAGACTGCGTAGGTCACGGCTGCTGCGAGCGCCAAGTTGACGAAGCTTTTCCACTTGTCCGACCAAGTGTCCACGCCCGGTCGCGAGCTTGCCAATCGCGGTATCAATGCTTTCGCGCGCCTTGCCAGTCTGCTCCGACGCGCGTTGCAGGTCCTGCACGAAGGCTGCGAACTTGTCGTACAACAGCCCAGCTCGTTCTGCGATCTTCTCAGCGTTGCGGCTGCGTGCTTCTGCCTTCCAAACATGATCAACCGTGCGTAGCACACCGAGCAGCATGCCCGGACTAACCACGACGACATCACTGCGCAAGGCCAGCTCATACAGTTTTGGATCGACGCGGATCGCTTCCAAGTAGGCCGCTTCGATTGGCACGAACATCAACACGATGCCGTTCGAAGCCAAACCGCTCGAACGCGCATAGCCACGCTTCCCGAGTTCGTCGATGTGCCGGCGCATGGAACCGAGGTGCTCAGCGAGATGTTTGTCACGCGCGACGATATCGGTGTCATTGCACCAGCGTTCAAAGGCCGTCAACGACACCTTGGCATCAATCACGACATCACGACCGCCGGGCAAGCGCACCACCACGTCAGGGCGTCGCGTTTCACCGCCTTCATCGCGCAACACGACCTGGGTTTCATAGTCGCGACCTTCGCTCAGGCCCGATACTTCGAGCAAGCGCTCCAGCACCAGTTCACCCCACGCACCCTGACTCTTGGTGTCACCGGTGAGCGCGCGCGCCAGATTCATTGCATCGCCACTCAGGCGTTCGCTCATCTGCCGCAGGGTGATGATTTCGGTACGCAACACGGCACGGCTTTCGCCCTCCTGTGCGCGCGACTCGACGACGAGTTGCTGGAACTGTTGCAATTGTTCGCGCAACGGCGCCATCAACGCACCGACTTGTTCGCCGTTGCTTGCGGCAAAGCGTTCCGCTTTGGCGTCGAGAATCGAGGCCGCAAGCGATTGGAACTGTTGCGCCAATTGTTCGCGGGCGGTGTCGATCCAGCGCAGCTTCTCGGCGTGCGCGCTGGCCGATTCTTCCATGCGCGCGGCCAATGCCGAGCGCGCCTCAGCGGCGGCTTGCGCTGTTGCGCGCGTCTCCTGCAAGGCGGCTTCACTGCTGCGCAGGCGCGCATCGAGTCCCGCAGTTTCGCCGTCGCGACTGGTGCGACCGGCATCGAAACGACGCTGCGCATTGCGCGCCGCCCAAAATGACATCGGCGCGGCCACGAGGGCAGCGCCGATGAGTATTCCTAGCAACAAGTTCTCGACATCCATGTCGCGAAAACTAGCAGAGGCGACGCAACGCGTCGCCTCTTGCGGCCGCGATCAGACTTTGGCTGCGTAGGCCGCACACCAACCCTTGGCGTTGACGGTCTTGCCCGGGAAGATGCTGCACGGACGCCACGCATCGGCATCGGCACCCGTCGCCAACTTGCAGTTTGCACAGACTTGCGCCGGCTTGTGATTCGGATACTTGGCGGCGTCGATCTTGCTGCTGTCGTGCTTGTAACCGAGTGCCGCGGCGGTCGGATCGGCCTCGTCGAGCTGCGGCAACGCACCCTGAGCCTGAGCGACACGCGGGATAATGGCGGCGGCAGCGACGGCGGTTACGCCGATGGCCAGAAACTGGCGGCGGCTGGTCTTGATCTCGTTCATGGAGCGGCTCCTAAGTGGGGACTTGTCGAGGACGGATGATGCACTATCTTCGGGTATAGTCGCGCGCCTTCCGTTGATCCCAGTCAAGAATGCTTCAGGCTATGCAAACCCTTGATGCGAATGGTTTTCAATACGCAGCGGAATCGTTGGCGAATGTTGCCCGCGAACTCGCGCAACTCGGCTGGACGCCAGCGACCAGTAGCAACTTTTCCAGCCGCCTCGATGACACCACCGCGGTGATCACTATTTCCGGCCGCGATAAGGGGCACCTTGCTGTGGAGGACTTCATGGTCGTCGACTTTGATGGCTGCGCCGTCGGGTCTGACCATCGACCATCGGCAGAAACGCTTCTCCACACCCAGTTGTATGCACGCGATGCCGGAATCGGCTGCGTCCTGCATACGCATTCGCGCACGCAAACGGTGGCTTCACGCCTGTTTGCCGAGCGCGGTGAAATCGTGCTCGCCGGTTATGAGCTACTGAAAGCGTTTCACGGCTATGACACGCACGAAGCGACAATGCATCTTCCGGTCTTGCCGAACTCACAAGACATGCAGGCGCTGGCGGCGATGATCGAGCCATGTCTGCAACGCGACTTGCCGCTACATGGCTATTTAATTGATGGTCATGGCATTTACGCTTGGGGCCGCGACCTCAAGGAAGCTCGTCGCCACCTTGATGCCTTCGAATTCCTGCTCGCCTGCGAGCTTGATCTGTGGACCTTGCGCCGATGAGCCGACTTCGTATTTTCAATGAATCTGACGCTGCGAACGTTGTATTCGAAAGCCACGATCATGCGTCGATCGCCGAACGCCTCGGCCACGAAGGCGTGCGCTTCGAACGCTGGGCGGCGACTGCACCGATACAACCGGGCGCGACATCGGACGAAGTGATCGCCGCCTATCGCTCCGACATCGACCGGATCATGGCCGAAAAGAATTATCAGGCGATGGACGTGATCAGCTTGAGCGCCGAGCATCCACAAAAAGAAGCACTACGGCAAAAATTTCTGAATGAACATCGCCACTGCGAGGACGAAGTGCGCTTCTTCGTTGCTGGCTCGGGCTTGTTCACCCTGCACCTCGACACGCGTGTCATCGAGGTGCTGTGCGAACAAGGTGATTTGATCAGCGTGCCTGACAACACCCGACACTGGTTCGACATGGGTCCGAATCCGCATTTCATCGCGATCCGCATCTTCAGAAATGTCGAAGGCTGGGTGGCGGACTTCACCGGCGACGACATCGCAACCCGTTTCCCGCGTTACGAAAACTGATGGCACGCATCGTCCTCACCGATATCGAAGGCACCACCAGCGCGATCGATTTCGTGCACCGCGTGCTGTTCCCTTATGCACGCGAACATTTGCCTGACTTCGTGCGCGCGCATGCCGATGACCCTGAAGTGCGTGCTGCTATCGACGCGGTACAGGCAGAAACCCGCGATGGTGATGACGAAGCGGTGATCACGCGGCTTCTGCACTGGATCGATATCGACCGCAAAGCGACACCGCTGAAGACGTTGCAAGGGCTGATTTGGGACACCGGCTATCAGCGCTCGGATTTCACCGCGCATGTGTATATCGATGCTCTCGACCAATTGCGTACTTGGCATGCCGCCGGCATTCCTTTGTACGTCTATTCATCGGGTTCGATCGCGGCGCAGAAACTATTCTTCCGGCACTCGGTGTTCGGTGATCTGCTGTTCTGGTTCCAAGGCCATTTCGACACCACCAGCGGCGGCAAGCGCGAAGCCGACGCCTACCACCGAATCGCTGCGGCCATCGGTACGCCGGAATCAGACATCCTGTTTTTGTCCGACGTCGAAGCCGAACTCGATGCCGCAAAAGCAGCCGGCATGGCGACCGCGCAACTGGTTCGTAGCGATACTCAGCCAGAATCGCACGGCCGCCACGCTACCGCCGCGACGTTCCGCGACATCGTTCCTTGATGCGTCACGGTTTCTGGCGCGCTGTCGTCCTGCCGACGATGCCGGCGCCACGCGCGGAGCGGCGCGACGTGGTTTTCGTGGCGCTGTGCTGCATCCTCACCGGGTACGCCAGCGACTATTGGCATCATGCCGTCGGCGACGAGTTTTCATGGTCAGCATTGGCCAGTTACGCGCTGCTATTTGTCGCAGCCAGTGCGGCCGGGCGAATTGCCGCTGTCTTGTTGCAGCGTCGCGCCGTCGCTAGTTCGGTCAGCGTCGTGATACTCGCGGTCTGTGCAATCACGTTGCCACTGATCGACGTGGTCATTCCGGAAGCGGGCAGTGACGTCGATCCCGACTACGGCTTTGGCCAGTTGTGGAACTTTGCGGCACCGACCTGTGCCTTCATCCTGGCATTCATGCTGCGTCGCTGGGCACCGCAGGCTTCTTGGTGGCGACGCCTGCTCGCGGCGGTCGCGGTACCAACGTTGGCTCTATGGCTAGTCTGCAAAGTCGATGCATGGTCGTCGTTCTATTACGCGGAATATGAAGACGAGGCGGCGATCAGCGCACAAGCCAACGCCGACTTCGATGTCGCCCCGGAAGACCTGCTCGCAATACAAGATGAATTGATCGATCGACAACTTGCGGCCTTGTTGCCGCAGCGACCTGGTGTGGTCGATCTGTACTTGCTCGGCATGGCCGGTGATGGCACAGAAAACGTGTTTCGCAATGAAGTCACACTCGTCACCGACCTGTTCGAACAACGCTTCGGTAATTGCGGGCGCAGTATCGAACTGCTCAACCATATCGACACAATGTCCACTGTGCCGATGGCGACCCTGCGCAATCTCAATCGTAGCCTGGCCGGTCTCGGCCGCATCATTGATCCGGCTGAGGACATCGTGTTCGTGTTTATGACCTCGCATGGCAGCGAGGAACACGAGTGGATCGTGCAACTGGGCGATCTCACGCTGACCCAGATCACCCCGGACGATCTGGTCGCTGCCTATGACGACGCTGGCATCCGCTGGCGGGTTTCGGTGGTCTCGGCCTGTTACTCCGGCGGCTATGCCGAGGTGCTCGCAGCACCGACTAGTCTGGTCATCACCGCGGCGCGCGCTGACCGCAACTCGTTCGGTTGCGGCGCCGATGCCGACCTCACCTACTTCGGCCGCGCCTACTTCGCCGAGGCGATGGCACAGACGCCGGACTTCGTGAAAGCGTTCGAGATCGCTCGCACGCACATTAGCGAGCGCGAAAAACTGGACGACTTCGATGCGTCGGAACCACAAATCCGCAGTGCCCCACCGATCGAGCAACAACTCGCCGCCTGGCGCAGCACGCTCAGGTTGCGTCCGCAACGATAGCCGCCCGCGCGGCCACGGCTGTCTCCGGAAAATCCGCGAACAGCGCGTCGACGCCAAGTGCATACAACGCCGACAACTCTTGTTGAACGCTGGCGAATCCGGGCATCACTTGGTCGTCGCGCACGGTCCAGACATGCACCTGCCAGCCCAAATCGTGAGCCGCAGCCAGCAATTTCGGACTACCCTGAACACCGATCAAGACGGACTTCGGCACGGCGATGCCATCGAGCCAAGGATGGCGTGCATGCAAGGCACGTAGCCAGCCAACATCACCGATATCTGCCGGCTCGACCAAGAAGAACACCGGCAAGGCCAAGGCGGCATGGACGCGCTGCAGCGGCTCGATCTCGAAGCATTGCAGCCACACTGGATCGGCCTTCCCATGATGGCCACGCACGCGCAACAACTCGATGCAGATCGCCGTCACATCGATGCCTCGCGCGGCAAAATGCGCTGGATGCTTCAGTTCCGGATATATCCCGACGCGCCGCGCTGCATTCGAATGCGCTGCGGCAATATCGAGCACATCGGTGAAGCGCGGCAACGCCAAGCGGGAGTTGAAGGCGCGGCTGCGACCGCCGAACGGCTGAACGGCGCGCAGCGAGTCCAACTCGGCACCAAGGAATCGCTCGACCGGCCAATCGCGTTGCCCGCTGCGATCACGCATGCCGCGCGTCGCAAAGCCAGTGCGCCGTGCGATATCCGTGCTACGCGCAAGTCCGGCATCGTGGCGCGCGAATAGCGTGCCATCACGACTCGGCACCAGATCTGGCTCGATCAGATCGGCACCCTGCGCGATCGCAAGTTCATAGCCGGTACGCGTGTGCTCTGGCCGCAGCCCGGACGCCCCACGATGCGCGATGACGCGTGTCGGACGGCGATCGAGCGTGCGCCAGTCCATCTCAGCGGTGCCGCTCGCGCAAGAGTCGCAATACGTCATCGAAACTCCGATCACGCAGACGCAATGCCACGCCGAGGTGATAGATCAAATCCGCCGCTTCACTGACCAGCGCATCTTCATCTTGTGCGACTGCCGCCAGCGCCGCCTCGACACCTTCCTCACCGACCTTTTGCGCAACGCGACGGATGCCAGATTCGGCGAGCTTTGTTGTGTAACTGCCTTCCGGGCGATCACGCAGACGCTGGGCAATCACGCTATCGAGCCGCGCGAGTTCAGACATCAGCGGCAACTCGCCAGGGTCGAAACAAGAGTCGCAGCCACGATGGCAGGTCGGGCCGTTCGGCTGTGCCAACACCAGCAAGGTATCGGCATCGCAATCGAGCGCCACCGAGACCAGCCCCAGCGTATGTCCCGAGCTTTCGCCCTTGGTCCATAGTCGCTGCTTTGAACGTGACCAGAACGTCACCCAGCCATTGGCGAGCGTGGCGGCGAGCGCTTCACGATTCATATAGCCGAGCATTAATACACGCGCCGTGGCGGCATCCTGTACGACCACGGGCACCAAGCCATCACCCTTGGCGAAGTCGACAAGGGTTGGATCAAACGAAGTCGGATTCATGGACGGATCGCAATGCCCTGCCCGCGCAGGAACGACTTGAGTTGAGGAATCGGCAGCGTACCGGAATGGAATACGCTGGCGGCGAGTGCGCCGTCGACATCGGCAACACGGAACACGTCGGCGAAATGTTGTGCCTCACCGGCGCCACCGGACGCGATCAGCGGCACTGAGCAGGCCGCGCGAACAGTGGCCAATTGCGCGATGTCGTAACCGTTGCGGGCACCGTCCGAACTCATGCAGTTCAGCACGATTTCGCCAGCACCACGTTCAACCGCCTCGCGCACCCAAGCACTGGTTTCGCGCGCTACGACCTGTGTACGGTCGGGATCGCCGGTGTATTGATGCACACGCAGTTCGCCGGCAACCGACTGCGAATCGACACCGACGACCACGCATTGCACACCGAAAGCCTGTGCCAGTTCACTGATCAATTCCGGGCGTTCCAGCGCCGGCGAGTTCACCGAGATCTTGTCGGCCCCGGCGTGCAGGATACGCTCGGCATCTGCTACCGAGCGGATACCGCCGGCGACACAAAACGGGATATCGAGATGGCAGGCCACGCGCCGCACCCATTCGGGATCGGCCGAACGCCCTTGCGGACTCGCGGTGATGTCGTAGAACACCAACTCGTCGGCACCGTCATCGCGATAGCGCAGCGCCAGTTCCTCGATGCCACCGATCACGACATGATCACGGAACCGTATGCCCTTCACGACCTGGCCATCGCGCACGTCAAGGCAGGGAATGATGCGGCGCGTTAGCACGCATTCGCCTCGGCGACGGTAAAGCGCGCTTCAAGCAGTGCGCGACCAATGATGGCGCCACTGGCGCCGATCGTGCGCAGACTTGTCAGCGCCGCGACCGAATCGATGCCCCCAGATGCTTGAATGCGCGCCTGTGGATAGCTGGCGCGCAAGCTCCGGTAAAGATCGAGACTCGGTCCGCTCATCATGCCGTCACGGGCAATGTCGGTGATCAAAAATTGATCGAGGCCGGCATCGAGATACAGCGCAATGCGATCTTGCAAGGTGACGCCGCTTGCTTCGGTCCATCCGTGCAGTGGTAGCGTCCAGGCACCATCAAGCTCGCGGGTATCGAGGGCGACGACAATACGATCACGACCGAATACGCGCGCCCATTCGATGACGCGTTGCGGGTCGCGCACCGAGACGCTGCCGACCACCGCCGCCGCGACGCCGCCGCGGAACAACGCGTACAAATCGGATTCATCACGCACGCCGCCACCGGCTTGTACCGGCACATTTAGGCCAGTCGCGATCTCACAAATCGCAAGGCGGTTGCGACTGCCGCCATCGCGGGCGGCATCCAGATCGACCACATGCAGACGCCGCGCGCCTTCGGCCGCATAACGCCGTGCGAGCTGCACTGCATCAATGTCGTAGTTGCGCTGCTGGTTGTAATCGCCCTGACGCAGGCGCACGACGCGCCCTTCGCGCAGATCAATGGCGGGAATAGGAATCATTCGAGCTCCAGAAAATTGGCCAGCAGGCGCGCACCGACCACCCCAGATCGTTCCGGATGGAATTGCGCGCCATGGAAATTGCGTTCGGACACGACAGCGGCGAACGCACCGCCATAGTCGCAGTTCGCCACCGTGGCGGTGGTTACCGGCGCTGCATAACTATGCACGAAATAGGCATGGGCATCGCCGTCGATTCCGGCAAGCAACGGTGATGACTTGATCGCATCGATACGATTCCAGCCCATGTGCGGCACGCGGCCGCATCGGGTTTCGTCGAAGCGCGCGAGCCTGCCGCTCAGGATGCCGAGACAGTCCGTATCGCCCTCAGCACTGGACTCGAACAGCAGTTGCATGCCAAGGCAGACCCCAAGCACCGGCTGGGTCAAGGTCGGAATCAGCTGATCCAGTCCCGACCCGCGCAGTCGTTGCATGCCGGGTGCTGCCGCGCCGACACCCGGCAGCACGACATGGCTGGCGCGACGAATGCGTTCAACATCGCGTGACAATTCTGCGCGCACACCCAAGCGCGCAAACGCAAACTGTACCGACGCAAGATTGGTTCCGCCGGAGTCCAGCATCACGACGTCGCGTATCACAACGCGCCCTTGGTGCTCGGGATTGCATCACCGTCGCGGCGGATGGCCTGACGCAACGCACGCGCGACCACTTTAAAACAGGCCTCGACCATGTGGTGCGTATTGTCGCCACGCACACTCAGATGCAGGTTGGCACCGAGCGCATCACATAGCGACCGGAAAAAGTGTGGCACCAGTTCGGTCGCCATACCGCCGACCTCGCTGCGCGGGAACGCGCCTTCGAACACGAAAAAAGCCCGTCCAGACAAGTCCAGAGTGGCACTCGCCAGCGTCTCGTCCATCGGTAAGGTGAAACCGTAACGGCCGATGCCACGCTTGTCACCGAGCGCCTTGCGCAGGGCTTCACCAAGCGCAAGTGCGGAATCCTCGATGCTGTGGTGTTCGTCGATGTGGGTGTCACCGGCACAGGTCAAGGTCAGTGCGAACCCGCCGTGGCGACCGATCTGTTCAAGCATGTGATCAAAAAAGCCGATACCGGTCGCGACTTCAGCGCGGGCCTCGCGGTCGAGGTCAACCTGCACACGAATCCGCGTTTCACTAGTAACGCGTTCGACAGCAGCGATGCGTGGCGTATCGGCAATGCGGTGCGCAATCGTCGCCCAGTCGTCGTGTTCCGGACCAACGCGGAAACCACGCACGCCAAGATTGTGTGCCAGTTGCAAGTCGGTCTCGCGATCACCGATCACGGCGCTGTGCGCGAAGTCGAGCGTGCCCGAACGCAAGTAGTCGAGCAGCATGCCGATGCCGGATTTACGCGTTGCTGCGTTTTCATGTTCGAAATGCGGGTCGATATGGATGGCGCTGAACTGGATGCCTTGCGACGCGAGAATGTCGAGTAATAGCCGCTGTGGCGGCTCGAAATCGGCGATCGGGAAGCTGTCGGTGCCGAGGCCATCCTGGTTACTGACCATGACGAACTCGTAACCGGCGGCCTTCAGCTTCAGCAAGCCGGGAATGACGCCCGGCACCAGCCTGAGTTTCGCGAGCGAATCAATCTGGAAATCGGCTGGTTCCTCGATCAGGGTGCCATCACGATCGAGGAAAAGAATTTTGCGCAAACTCATGCGACCTCCCGATCTGCAGCGAGTGCCGCCAAGACGGCGTTGTTCTCGTCCGCCGTGCCGATCGAAATGCGCAGGGCATCGTCAAGCCCCGGATATTTCATCAGTTTGCGCACGATGACGCCGGCCTGCGCCAGTTGTTGATAGCGACGTTCCGGATGATCAAAACGCACCGCGAGAAAATTGGCGTCGGAAGACAGGACTTCACGCACACCGGCGCATCCAGGGAGCGCGCTGCGCATGCGTTCTCGTTCGCGGCAGACTTCGCCGATGCGTGCCTGCGTTTGCAGCCGAGCATCCTGCGACAAAGCCTGCATCGCCGCGGCAATGCTCGGTTCCGGCAGCGGATAGGGCGCCATGATCTGCCGCAGCAGGGCGATCACCTCGGGCGCAGCAATCGCGGTACCGATGCGCACGCCAGCCAGCCCATGGGCTTTTGACAAAGTACGCAACACAACGAGATTGTCCGGCGTTCCGGCGCGCGTGGCGAGCGAGTCATGCGATGAAAACTCGATGTACGCCTCGTCCACAACCAGCAATGCACGGTCGCGCAGACACTCAGCGAGCGCCAACAACACTGCCGGTGCGGTGCTGTTCCCGGTCGGATTGTTCGGCGTGCAGGCATAGACGATGCGCGTGCTGGCATCGACTGCCGCGAGCACACCATCGATATCCAGCATGAAACCATGCTCGCGTTGCAAAGGAACTGTGCGCTGCTTCGCCCCCTGAATCTGTGCTGCAACGGCATACATGCCAAATGTTGGCGGCGATATCAGCACCGCATCGGTGCCGGCGCGACAGAATGCACGCGTCAACAGATCGATCGGTTCGTCCGAACCGCGGCCGATGAACAAATGCGACGCATCGACACCGTAGAGCCCTGCCAGCGCCGTGAGCAACAACGGTGGCTGCGGTTCGGGATAGCGATTGATGCGTCCAACCGCAATCGGATTCCACGGCGATTCGTTCGCGTTCAGCCAGATGTCACCACTCGCTGCTTCCATGCGCGCAGACGAGTACGGCGCCATCGCCAGTAGCTCCGGGCGTGCCAGTCCGAGCACGCTCATGCGGCCCGCTCCAGACGCAATCGGACTGCATTCGCATGCGCGTCCAAGCCTTCAATGCCGGCCAAAGTGACGGCGCAGGGGCCGATCGCACGCAAGCCGTCGGCAGTCACTTCCTGCACGGTGATGAAGTTCAGGAAACTGGTCAAGGCGACGCCACTCCAGGCACGCGCGGCCGCATTCGTCGGCAATACATGATTGGTACCCGAACAATAGTCGCCGAGTGATTCCGCTGCGAATGCGCCGAGGAATACCGAGCCAGCCGCGCGAATCTGCGGCAGCAAGGCACGCGGCGTGCGCGTTTGAACGATCAAATGTTCGGGCGCATAGGCATTGGCAATCGTCACTGCATCGTCCAGCGTATCGACCCGAATCAGCAGACTGTGGGCGAGCGCCGCGCGTGCCGTATTGGCGCGCGGCAGCAGCAACAACTGGCGTTCCACTTCGATCTGAACTGCATCGATGAACGCGTTATCGATCGCGACCAACACGACCTGTGAGTCCGGGCCGTGTTCGGCTTGCGAGAGCAAATCGGATGCGACAAATGCGGCATCAGCGGTGGCATCGGCGATCACCATCACCTCTGATGGTCCGGCCGGCAGGTCGATCGCGATGCCGTCAGCGGCAAACTGCAGCTTGGCTTCAGTGACAAAGGCATTGCCTGGTCCGAACAGCTTGTCGCAACGCGGCACGGTGGCAGTGCCAATCGCCATCGCTGCGATTGCCTGTGCTCCACCCAACTTGAACACGTTGCTGATACCGCAGCTTTGCGCGGCATACAGAACATGCGGATCGATACAGCCATCGCGACCCGGCGGCGAGCACAGCACAACACGCTCGCAACCGGCCAACTGTGCCGGCACGCCAAGCATCAACGCCGAAGACGGCAACGGTGCGGAACCGGCCGGCACATACAAGCCGACGCTACGGATGGGTCGTGCGATCCGTTCGCAGATGACGCCTGGTGCGGTTTCGACGCGCAAAGGCAGCGGTTGCTGTGCCGCATGGAAGCTACGAATACGGCTACCGGCTTCGTCGATCGCGGCTCGCGCGGTGTCGCTGATCGCATTCTGCGCGGCGACGAATTCAGCATCCGATACGCGTAAGTCACCGAGTTCCACGGCATCCAACTTGCGCGTCAGCGCCCGCAACGTCGCATCGCCATCAGCGCGGACTTGTTCGATGATGCGCGCGACCGTCTGGCGTAATTCGACGCTGCGCTGGCTCGGCGGGCGTTGCAAAACCGCTACACGCTCGAGCGGGCCCAATGCGTTCCACTCGATTCGCTTCACGCCAGCATCCTCTCGACCGGCAGCACCAGCATCTGCCGCGCACCAACACGACTCATCGCTTCCAGTTCCGGCCAACCGATCGGCCGCGGCACGATCGCCTGCACCGCGACATCGATGCCTTCGCCATCGATTAGCGTCAGCGTCGGAAGCGAGCCGAGCGGTAGTGCATCGCGCACCGCCGGCCAATCTTGACGACGGGTACGCAACATCAGCATGCGCGTATCGCGGACTGCCAGCACGCCATCAAGGCGACGCATCAGCATCGCCAGAATGTCATCGCGCTCGTCGCCGAATGCCGCAGTTGAACCGGCCAGAATCGCCTCACTTTTGAGGATGATCTCGGCTTCCTTGAGTTGGTTAGCAACGAGCGTCGCGCCGGACGAAACCAGATCGCAAATCAGGTCTGCGGTGCCGAGTCGCGGCGCGATCTCGACCGATCCCGACAAGGTCACAACGCCCGCGTCGACACCGCGGTCCGCGAGGAATCGCGCAAGCAGCCGTGGGTAACTGGTCGCAATGCGGCGGCCACCCAATTGCGCAGCATCAGTGTATTGCTCTTCCTGCGGCACCGCGATCGACAGGCGGCAGCCCCCAAACCCGAGTGCGCGGAACTCGCGCAATACGCTCGCACCTTTGCATGCAAGTTGGTCAAGCCGCGCCTCTTCCAACACATTGCGACCGAGGAAGCCGAGATCGCACACGCCGTCGTCAATGAGGCCGGGGATGTCGTCGTCGCGCACCAGTAAAAGGTCGATCGGTTGGTTCTCACCAAAACAAAACAGCTTGTCGCGGCTCTGTCGGAAGCTCAGGCCACATTGCGCAAGCAGGTTCTGCGACGGCTCCGAGAGCCGTCCGGATTTCTGCACGGCAATGCGCAGTCGGTCGCGAGTTTTCATCGAAAGGTCCGTTTTGTTGAGGTCGTTGCGGGCGGTGTAATCCAGCCCAGTCGTTCGGCAGCGGTGCGATAACCACCCTCGCCCATTTGCAGGCAGCGCGCGACGCGCCCGATGGTGGTGACGCTCACTGCTGTGCGTTCATGAATTTCGCGATACGGCACATCACCGGCGAGTAGCGGCACGACGCGCCAGCGATCCCGCATCGCTTCGAGCTCTGCCGGCGTGCACAAGTCGTGGAAAAACGCATGCAACTCATCCTCGCTACGCAAGGTAAGCAGGGCTGCGTACAACGATGCTTCGGCCACCTCGGGCGTTGCATCCGGCTCGATTGATTTGCGCTTCATCGCGGTAAATTTTGAACATACGTTAATGTGATAGCGCATTGTTACATGACAACGCCACCACGACAAGCGATGAAGTGCGCGCGCTATGACCGCTATGCTCGCGGCATCGAGGAGCATTAATGCATGGCTCGTATTCTCGCCTTGTTGATGTTTGGCATCGCGCTGTTTTGGTCGCCGCCAAGCCGAGCCGATGTCGACGCACTCAGTCTGCATGCCAGCCAATCGACGTACATGCCGGCGGGCAACGTGCGCTATTGGGTCGATGTCAATCCTGCGTCCAGCGAACAAGACGCCACCACGGCGTTGCAGGATGGACGCTTCCAGCCAGTCAAGCGCTGGCCACCGACGTACGGCTTCGCTAATGGTGTGTATTGGTTCGCGCTCGACCTGCGCAACGTCGATCACCCCGACGAGAGCTGGTTGTATGTCGTTGAATATGCGTTGCTCGACCACCTCGATTTGTACCTGCATTACAGCGATGGCCGTGACCAACGCTTCGTATCTGGCGACCGCGAACCCTATGCTGCTCGCAGTGTCGACCACCGCCATTTCAACTTCGCACTGAAGCTACCGCCCGGGCAAAGCGTAAGCAGCCTGCTGCGGGTGCAAACCGAAAGCTCGGTGCAGGTACCGATCGCGATTTACTCGGATCACGCCTTCCTAGAAACCCACCAACGTTCGCAACTCGGTCTCGGCGTCTACTATGGTGTGCTGATCGGTCTACTGCTCTACAACCTGTTGATTTTTCTATCGGTTCGCGACCGCAGTTATCCCTATTACATCGGCTATGTCGCGCTATTCGGCTTGGCACTCACCTGTCTGAACGGCATCAGCTACCAGATCCTGTGGCCCACTTGGCCGCTATGGGACGACGCGGTCTTGCTGCTCGCGATTGGCGGATCGCTGACCTGCATGATCCTGTTCACCCACAGCTTTCTCGAATTGCCGGCACGACAGCCAAAACAAGCACGCGCCCTGCGAATCGCTGCCTGGGTCATGACGGCGATCACCCTCGCCTCACCATTCATTACCTATCGCCACGCCATTCTGCTGGAGACGGCATCGGTATTCCTGCTCGCGATCCTGATGATCGGCGCCGGCCTCAGCGCTTGGCGGCATGGCTATCGACCCGCTTATTATTTCTTGCTGGCCTGGAGTTTCATGGTCGCAGGCATCGTCGTCTATGCCTGCGTATCGTTTGGATTACTACCGAAGAACTTCGTCACCGAATACGGCATCCAGTTTGGATCGAGCATCGAAATGATCTTGCTCTCGCTTGGGTTGGCCTATCGCTTCAAGTTGTTGCGTGATCAGAACTTGCAGTTACAGCTTGAGGCTACCGAGCGGCTTGAAACCCGGGTTGCCGAGCGCACCGGCGAACTACATCGCGCAATGGGCGAATTACGCACAGCAAATCGACGCCTGCACGAATTCAGCCTGCGTGACGGGCTGACTGGCGTCCACAACCGGCGCTATCTCGATGAAACATTGGCGCACGCGGTCAGCCAAGCGCGCGAACGCAAAGCCCCAATCGCATTGCTGATGCTCGACATCGACCATTTCAAGCGCATCAATGACACTTATGGCCATCTCGCCGGAGACGACTGCTTGCGCGCCGTCGCCGACGTACTGCGCAACCATGTGCGCGAAGGCGATGATTTCGTTGCGCGTTACGGTGGCGAGGAATTCGTGGTGTTGTTGCCAGGCGCAACTCGCGATGATGCGGCGCGCCGCGCTGAAATCCTGCGCAACGAAGTCGCCGCGCTACGAATCGACGGCCATGGCGCAACCATCACGTTGACGATCAGCCTCGGCCTGGCGGCGCTCGATGGCGGCGACCTGCATTCCGGACCAGATAAACTGATCCGCGCCGCCGATGCCGCGCTTTACAAAGCCAAGCGCGACGGACGCAACCGACTGGTGTGCGCGGACTGAACGCCGCGCAGATTCAGCTTGCGTCGAGTGCGCCGCTGCCGGCAAGACGACAGATTTCGCGGATATCGCCGTCCATCGCCCGGTCTCGGGCCATGAACGGAATGCGTGTGCGGATGAGTGCCAATACCGCAGCAATACGCGGCGACGGATGGAATGAATCGGTGGTCGCCAGCGCCTTCAGTAATTGTTCGGTTTCGGCAGCAAATGCCGCTGCTTCCGGAACATCACCGCGCGGTGCATTGCTGATCTTGCTGCGCAACAGCGCCAACTCACCACGCGCCGCCAATCGACGTGCCGCGTTGAGCATGTCCTGACGATATTCGAGCGCCTGCGCCGCGGTGTACAACTCCAGCGCGATCACGCGCTCCAGGTCATCGCACATATCGAGCACATGGCGCGCCTCATTCGCACCCATCGAGACATGATCCTCGGCATTAGCACTGGTCGGAATCGAATAGACCGAGGCCGGATGCGCGCGCGTCGCCAGATCATTGACCAGCGCTGCCGCGGTGTACTGCACGATCATGAATCCGGAATCAGTCGCGTCTTCGTTGCCGATCAGGAAGGCTGGCAGGCCGTCGTTATTGGCTGGATCGACCAGTTTGTTGGTGCGCCGCTCGGAAATGCTCGCAAGCACCGGAATCGCGACTTTCAGATAACTCATCGCGAGTGCAAGCGGCATGCCGTGGAAATGACCGGCCGAGATCACCTGGTCCTCGATCTCGCGCGCGTCGGGTTGGTCCGGAAACAACAGCGGATTGTCGGTGACCGAGTTCAATTCGATATCGATCACCCGCGCCGCCTGCGCCCAGGCATCGCGCACGGCACCATGTACTTGCGGAATGCAGCGCAGACAATAGGCGTCCTGCGGCTGGTGCTTCTTGCCGCCCTTGAACGGCAGGAAGCGCGTGTAGAATTTCTCGCGGCCATGACGTTGATTCGACGGCACCCAGTCCCAACTGATGTCGAAACGCTGCGCTTGGTCTTCCGGTTCGTGCCATGCATCGGCGAGCCAGGTCTTGAAGCGCGGCACCAGGTGATAGGGAATATCGACCAAGGTCGAGCCCTGCATCAGCGCCCGCAGCGACGCTGCCGTCTCGACCTGTCCCGGATGCGGACGCAGTTCGTGCACTTCCGGACGAAATGCACCGGAGCGACCGGCAAATGCTTCGAGGGTCATCACCGCCGCGAGATCAGCGCTGCGAATCAATCGCTCAATGCGATGTAAGGCCAGCGCACCAAGCGCCAGCATTTGTGTGGTGCCGTTGTTCAGCGCCAAGCCTTCCTTGAACGACAAGCGCACCGGCGCGATCCCAGCACGTCGCAACGCCTCGGCGCCGGCTATGCGTTCACCGTGATGAAACGCCTCACCGCCGCCAAGCAGCACGATGGCGAGATGCGACAACGGCGCGAGATCGCCCGAGGCACCGACCGAACCCTTGGACGGGATGATCGGGATCACGCCTCGATTCAACATCGCCGCCAGTGATTCCAGCGTCGATACGCGAATACCGGAATGGCCGCGCAATAGGGTATTGATGCGGATGCCGAGCATCGCCCGCACTACCGATTCCGGAAACGGTTCACCGACGCAGACCGCGTGGGTGATCACCAGATTGTGCTGCAACTCTTCCATCAAGCTACGTTCGTTCGACTCCGGATTACCGCCTGGCAGGTCGTCGCGTGCGCGACGGGCACCAAGCAATTTGTCGGCATTGCTGCCAAAACCGGTGTTGACGCCATAAATTGGTTCTTCCGCAGTGACCTTCCGTGCGAGGAAATCGGCGGCGTGCGCGACGCGCGTCAGCGCCTCCGGGTCCAGCGAAACCGATGCGCCATCGGCCATCGCTGCCACATCGGCGCGGGTCAGTGACTGGCCATCCAGTCGAATCGCCGTTGCGCTCACGGCGCCAGCCCCTTCGGCATCGCAGCCAACTGCTCGATTTCGACGCGCAAGGTCTTTGCTAGTTCGGCACGCGACACCTGGTATTGCAGTTCGCGCGGCATATCCTTGACCGACACGGTGCCATTCGCGATCTCGTCTTCACCGAGCACCAGCACAAAGCGGATTCCCGCCTTGGATGCGTACTGAAACTGCTTGCCGAGCTTCTTCGGTTCGAGCTGAACTTCAGTGTTGATGCCCGCTGCACGCAGTTGCGTCGCCAGTTCGACATACTTCGGCAGGTCGGCTTCATCCATCAATGCAACCATCGCTTGCACGCTGCTTTGTGCCATCCCGATCAAGCCGGCTTCGCGCAACTGCCAGAACAAGCGTGTCAATCCGATCGAAATGCCGACACCCGGCAACTTCGACTTGGTGTAGTGCGACGCTAGATTTTCGTAGCGCCCACCCGAGCAAATCGAGCCGATCTGCGGATGGTCGTTCAACGTCGTTTCGTAGACCGTGCCGGTGTAGTAGTCGAGACCGCGAGCGATCGAGAAATTGATCGCGTAGTTCGCTTCCGGCACACCGAGCGCACGCACGAATGCGAGCACTTCCTTGAGTTCAGCAACGCCAGTTTCGAGCAGTGCATTGCCGCCGCCGAGCGCATCCAGCTTCGCGATTGCATCATCATGACCACACGAACGCTGCGCGATGAAGGCGAGAATCTGTGTCACTGCATCAAGTGGCAACTTGAAGTGTTCGCCGATCAGCGTGTCGCGCACGTACTGCTCGCCACGCTTGTCGATTTTGTCGACCTCGCGCAACACTAAACTCTGCTGCTCCGGGTCGATGACGCCGGCACGCTCGAAGAAGCCGCGCATCAGCTTGCGATTGTTCATCTGGATCGTGAACGGACCGATGGCGAGTTCCGAGAAAATGCCATGGATCACTGCGGGCAATTCGGCATCGAAGCGTACCGACAGCGCATCCTTGCCGATGACGTCGATATCGCACTGGTAGAACTCGCGGAAACGACCGCGCTGCGCCGATTCGCCGCGATAAACGCGCTGCATCTGATAACGCCGGAAGG
>Ga0073899_10001720_pt1 | contig 19919 bp, 15 predicted proteins | sample KloWWTmetaKNB5Ph_FD_88975 | JGI IMG/M metagenome (GOLD analysis project Ga0073899, IMG submission 88975) | Active sludge microbial communities from Klosterneuburg, Austria, studying microevolution and ecology of nitrifiers - Klosterneuburg... | ecosystem: Engineered > WWTP > Aerobic digester >... | reverse complement strand
CGCGTCGGCAGCGATCGGCAAGGTTACGGACTGGTAGTCGCCGGTGGCTTCGGACTGCCGGCGGTGGCACCGCTGTCCGCACCGCAGAATCCTGCAGTCACGCAGAACGACAGCAGCGGCATCCGTGTCGCATTCGACGCCGTCGCCGGTGCGACTTCGTACCAGTTGTATCGCGCCATCGGCAGTTGCGTGGGCACCGACATCGCCGACTTCCATCTCGCCGGCGTCGCCAGCGGTGCCAGCATCCTCGACCCGAACACCATCGGCGGCGACACCTACGCCTATCGTGTGCGCGCCATCGGCAACGATGTCGAGGGCACGGCCAGCGCCTGCATCGAAGCGGTGTCCAACGACACCTGCACGCTGCCGCCCTTGTTCGATCGCATCGCGCCGCAGGCCGATGCGGCTGCGAGCAGTTGCCGCATCGCGCTCACCTGGAATCCGGCGCCGGCGCGCTGCGCGTTGTCGAGCGCGGTGGACTACACGGTGCAGCGCTCGCTGACGCCGGACTTCGCCGCATTCGCTTCCTTTGCCGCGGCCTCCGCCACCTACCTCGATACCAGCGTCGCCAACGGCGTGCCGTATTTCTACCGCGTGCTCGCCCGGGATTCGTTCGGCATCGAAAGCCTGCCGAGTGCGATCCGCAACGCCACGCCGGTCGGCGCCGGTGGCCCGGCCGGCCTCGGCTTCATCGACGATGCCGATACCCGCACCCACGCCGACGCCACAGCGCCGTGGCAGATCGCCGCCGGCGTCGCCAGCCAGGGCAGCCATGCGTACAAGACCGGCGCCGCAGCAGCGCCTTATCCACGCAACAGCTGCGCGTCGCTGTCGCTGCCGGCGCTCACCATTCCTGATGACGCCACGCTGCGCTACGACGCCCGCTTCCAGCTCGAGAACGCCTGGGACGGCGTGGTCGTCGAAATCTCCAGCGACGACGGCGCGACCTGGTCCGACCTGCCACCGAGCGGCGGCTACCCCGGCAGCTTCGAGGCCACCGGCTCGCCGCCGATCAACGCCTGCGGCTTTCCATCCACGCAGGGCGCCTTCAGCGGCGACAACGGCTCCTTCCAGACCTACGCCAGCTCGCTTGCCAGCTACGCCGGCCAGCGCGTGCGCATCCGCTGGCGCTTCTCCAGCGACCCCGGCATCGAACTGCAAGGCTTCCACCTCGACGCCATCCGCATCGACTCCCCCGGCCTCCCGCTCCCCGCCGACCTCATCCTTCGCGCCAGCTTCGACAACGACGACGACGCCGCCGTCGGCATGAGCTGCACCGCGCCCTGAAACGACATCGGCCCGCACGAGGCGGGCCGATGCGGGCGTGGGCGGGACGCCGGTCAGTTCTGGTACGGGGTGTTTTCCGAGAAGTACTCGTGGCTGTCGGCGTTCTTGATGGCGCTCGACGGGTTGCTGATGGCGAGGCTCTTGGCGCCGGACTGGCCGTAGACGATGTCGTCGGTGTTGCCGAGCACGTCGAAGTGGCTGAGTTCGTGGACGATGGTGCCGGCCTTGGAGTCGGTGCCGGTGTTCGGTGCCGACCAGAAGGCGTTGCACAGGTACACGCGGTAGGGCTGGGTCGGGTAGACGTAGGCGTAGTAGTTCTGGGTGCAGCCGCAGTTGAAGGTCAGCTTGGTGTTGGCCAGCGCGTACTCGATGCGGTCGTAGTTGCCCTTGACGCTGTTGAAGCGCGAACTGGTGGCGGTGCCGAACCAGGTCTTGTAGCGGGTGGTGACGGTCGAGTAGGTCTTGCTGGCGAAGTAGCTGTCGGAGTTGATGGCGTAGCTGCGTGCCGAGGTGAGCGCGGTCTTGATCGAGCTCTGGCGCGTGGTCGAGCAGCTCTCGAACGCCGGCGTCGGGTTCAGCGCCTTCATGCCGATCGGGAAGGCTTCGTCGTAATTGTTCGGCTCGCCGGCGCCGTCCACCCAGCGCAAGATCGGGAACGATTCGAGGCGCTTGGAGTGGCCACCGCGACGGGCATCGTGGGCGTCGTCGCCGGCGGCCAGGTCGATCGCGTACTTCATCTCGTACTGACCCGAGGCGGAGAAGTCATAGGCTTCCGAGAGATCGAGTTCGATCGACTTCGACTCGCCCGGCTGCAGCGTCATCCAGTCGTCCGCGCCCGGCGCGCCGCGCTTGATCCAGCGACCGTTGTAGTCGGAGTCCATGCCGCCGACGCGGATGTCGAACAGGTCATGGTCGATGCCGAAGAACGGCGTTTGCCACTTCAGCACGCTGATCGCCTCCTTGCCGTCATTGCGCATGGTGAAGTGGACCGCGGAGCCGATGTCCTGGCTGGCCTTGTCGAGCGAAGGCGCCATCACCACGCTCAGACCGGCAGCCTGCACCGATGTGGCCGCGAGCGCGGCGGTGATCGACAACACGAGTGTCCCGAGACCGCGAACAGCGGCCGAACTACGCTGAATCATGTGCTCTCCCCAGAGTTTCGTATGTGTGCGTGGATGTCGCCGCAGCGGGCAACCCGTCGAAGCTATCGACGCTCAACGCCCCGTTGCAACTGGTTTCGATTGCGCGGTGCAGCACGTGGGTCGGACTTCGGCATGCTGCCGCGATGGGAGCAGGGGCGCGTTGCGGTGCCGCCTTTGGCGTGACAATATAACATCGCAAGCGTATCGAATCCGGGTCCGCTTGTGCGTCTAATGCACTGTTTTGTCGAGGATTCCTGCCGATGCGCTCACGACTGACGACTTTCCTCTGCGCGCTGGTGCTGGCGTCCACGGCGTCGGCCGAGCCGGCGGCGGCGCCCCCGGTCGAGGCGCTGGAGGCGCGCATCCGCGTGCTGGAGGCGCAGACCCGCGAGATGCTCGGCGCGCTCGAGCAGGCGCGTGCGGAGATCGCGTCGCTGCGCGCGGCGCCGACCGATGCGGTGGCGCCCGTCGCGGTGCCGGAGCCGAGCGCGCCGACGGGTCCCAACGCATTCAATCCCGCGATCAGCATCATCCTCAATGGCAGCTTTGCACACCATTCCATTGATCCGGAAGACTACGAGATCGCCGGATTCCCGCTCGCCGGGGAGGCCGGGCCCGGTGCGCAGGGCTTGTCGCTCGGCGAGAGCGAGATCGCGTTCGCGGCCAACATCGACGAGAAGTTCTACGGCCAGCTCACGCTCGCGATCGAGAGCGAGGACGGCGAGGATGGCATCGGCGTCGAGGAGGCCTACATCGAGACCACGGCCTTGCCGGCGGGGCTGAGCGTTCGCGCCGGGCGCTTCTTCTCGAACATCGGTTACCTCAACACCCATCATGCGCATACCGATGCGTTTTCCGATCGGCCGCTGGCGTATCAGGCACTGCTCGGCAACCAGTACGCCGACGATGGCGTGCAGCTGCGCTGGGTGGCGCCGACCGATGTGTTCCTCGAACTCGGCGGCGAGCTGATGCGCGGCGAGTCCTTCCCCAGTGGCGGAGCGGCGCGCTCCGGCAGCGGTGTGCGCAGCCTTTCCGCGCATGTCGGCGGCGATGTCGGCAACGCGAGTTCCTGGCTCGCCGGCATCTCGGTGCTGGATGCGCGCACCGCGGCAGGCGAGGACGGATTCAGTGGCGACAACCGGCTCTACATCGCCGATCTGACCTGGAAATGGGCGCCGAATGGCAACACCCGCGACGGCGGCGTGACCCTGCGCAGCGAATACCTGCATGACACCCGCGACGGGCGCTATCTCGACTCGACCCAGGGCATCGATGTGCCTTGGATTGGTTCGCGCGATGGCATGTACGTCGAAGGCGTGTGGCGCCTGAACCGGCAGTGGGATGCCGGCTACCGCTACGACCGGTTGTGGCCGGATGCCTCGGGACCGTTCGCCAGCGATAGCGACCCGGTACGCCACAACCTGATGCTGACCTGGCGCAACAGCGAGTTCAGCCTGATCCGCCTGCAATACAGCCGCGACGGCGCCGCGCCGGCACAGCGCGATGATGCGCTCACGCTGCAATACCAAGCCGCGCTCGGTGCGCACGGCGCACACAAATTCTGAGGAACTCGCATGACACTCCGCCACCTGCTCTCGGGCCTGCTGCTGTCGGCGTTCGCGCTGCCGGCTTCGGCGCAAATCCGCGTGTTCGCCTGCGAGCCGGAGTGGGGCGCGCTGGTCGGCGAACTCGCCGGGGACGCGGTCACCGTCGATGTCGCGACCTCGGCGCAGCAGGACGTGCACCAGATCGAGGCGCGGCCGAGCCTGATCGCGAAACTGCGGCGTGCCGACTTGCTGGTCTGCAGCGGCGGCGGGCTGGAGGCGGGCTGGTTGCCGCAACTGATTCGCCAGGCTGCCAATGCCCGCATCGCATCCGGGGACGGCATGTTCCTCGCGGTCGCGCAGGTGAGCACGCTGGAGCGGCCGAGCCAGCTCGATCGCGCCGCCGGCGACCTGCACGCCGAAGGCAATCCGCACATCCAGATGGACCCGCGTCGCGTGCTGCAGGTGGCCAATGCGCTGGCCGCAAGACTGCAGAAGGTCGACGTGACGAACGCTCCGCTTTACGCGCAACGTCTGGCTGACTTCAGCACGCGCTGGCAGGCGGCGATGCTGCGCTGGCAGCAGCGCGCGGCACCGCTGCGCGGACGCAACATCGTCGTCCACCACAAGAGCTGGGTGTACCTGGAGGAGTGGCTGGGAATGAACGAGATCGGTGCGCTCGAGGCCAAGCCCGGGGTACCGCCGACCAGCGCGCACCTGGCTGGTCTGGTCGCGTTGACCAAGGATGGCCAGACGCTGACGATCGTGCGTACCGCCTACCAGGACGCGAAGGCCAGCCGCTGGTTGTCGGAACGCACGGGCGTGCCCGCGATCCGTCTGCCGCTGACCGTCGGCAGCGACGAACGCGCCTCCGACCTGTTCGCATTGTTCGACGTCACCATCGACCTGCTGCTCGGTGCGGCGCAGTGAACCTTGCGCTGGAAGGGCTCGACCCGACCATCCTCGGCCCGGCGGCGCTGGCCGGACTGATCGTGCTGTCGACGCACGTGCCACTCGGCCAGCGCGTGCTGGCGCGTGGCATCATCTTCATCGACTTGGCGATCGCGCAGATCGCAGCGCTCGGCGTGATCCTCGCGCAGTTCCTCGGCGTCGAGGAAGACGGCGCGATGGTGCAGGTCGCGGCTGCAGCCGCAGCACTCGCCGGCGCCGCGCTGCTGAGCTGGAGCGACCGCCGCTGGCCGAACTACCAGGAACCGCTGATCGGCACGCTGTTCGTGCTCGCGGCCACCGGCGGCTTGTTGCTGCTGGCGAACAACCCGCAGGGCGGCGAGCACCTCAAGGACCTGCTGGTCGGCCAGATCCTGTGGGTCGGCTTCGCACAGCTGTGGCCGGTCGGGTTGCTCTCGATCGGGATGCTGGCCGTGCTCTGGTGGCGACGCGAGCGCATGGATGGCTGGCTGTTCTACGCACTGTTCGCGCTCGCAGTCACGGCTTCGGTGCAGCTGGTGGGCGTGTACCTGGTGTTCGCCAGCCTGATCGTGCCGGCACTGGCCACCGCCGGCATGAGCGGGGGCGCGCGCCTGTTCGCTGGCTATCTGATCGGCGCGCTCGGCTATGCCGCGGGCCTGGTGTGCTCGGCGCTGTTCGACCTGCCGAGTGGTGCGTTGATCGTGTGGACCCTGTGCGCGGTCGCGCTGCTGGCGCAGCTGCTGCCGCGCATCCGCCGCTCGCATCCGCCGCAGCACCAGGAGCCTTCGTTCTGAAGCGGTCGGATCAGCCGATCTCGATGTGGTCCATGCCCTGGTAGCGATTGATCGCCATCACCGCCTGGTGCACCAGCGGCGTCATCGCCGGCGAGAACAGACGTGCGCGATCGACGTGTTCCATCCAGCCGAAGATGCAGTGGCGCAGGTGTTCCTCGGTACGGGCGTTGGCGAGCGCATCGCCCAGCAGCTTGCGCAACTCGCTCGCGGTCGGCACTGCGCCCAGTGCATCGAACAGCGCCGCGAAGGCCGCGAACAGCTCGCGGGCGTCGAGGCCAAGCCCAAACTCCTCCGGGCGGTAATCGAAACGACCGCCCGAGGCATCGGCCCAGATGCGGTAGCTGACATGCGCGAGCGGGTGGTAAAGCGCGTCTTCGCTGATCAGCACCAGCAGCAACTGCCGGGCATTGGCCTTGACGCTGCCGGCGCTGGTGCTCCAGAGGTGCGTCTGGATGAACTGGAACAGCCGCGTCTGGTCGTTAAAATCCGCGAGCTGCAATTGGTCGACGATCAGCACCGTGCGTTCTGCCTCGCTGAACGCGCAGGACTCGGTCAACGCGCGCTCGAATGCGGTCGGTGGCAGCTCCTGCGGGCCATCGCCAGTGGTGCCGTCCTCGTGGGTGGTGATGACGATCGGCGGCGCTGGCGGTTCCGGCTGCGCGAAGTCGTGATAGACGATGCGCGGGAACGCCAATGCTTGCGCCAATGCATTCGCCAGTGCGGTCTTGCGCCGACCGGATTCACCGGCGATGTGCAGCGTGCGCAGGTGCGCGATCTCGGCGCGCAGCAGGCAGTCGATCTGGAACGTGTAGTCGTCGTTCGACTCGAAGCCGAACTCGGCGAGACGGCGGCGCAGGCTCATGGCTTACGCAAAACGGGGTCAGAACACATTTCCCACCGTCCGGCATCTGGCGGCGCGGCATCGGAAATGTGTTCTGACCCCGTTTTCATCACGCTGCCACGGCCTTCGGCGCCTCGACCGCGATGCGCGGGCCGTTGAGCAGCGCGTCGCGGACGCCGGTGATGATCAGGTCCACTTCGTCGCCGGTGATGGTGAACGGTGGCGTGAAGCGCAGCGAGTTGGTGCCGCCGTGGATCACACCAAAGCCGTGCTCGCGCAGGTATTCCTCGGTGCTGCCGGTGCCGTAGCACTTGAAGTTCGGCGACAGCTCGGCCGAGAACAGCAGGCCGGTGCCCTGGACGTTGGTGATCAGGCCTGGCAGTTCCTTCGCGAGCTGTTCGAGTTTGGCGACGAACTCTCGACCGCGTGCCTGGATGTTGGAGCGCAGCTCCGGCGTCAGCGCGTCGAGCACTGCGCAGGCGACGTCCATCGCGCGCGGATTGGTGGTCATGGTGTTGCCGTAGATGCCCTTGCGATACAGCTTCTCGGCGCGCTCGGTCACCGCCAGCACCGACAGCGGATACTGGCCGGCGTTGAGCGCCTTGGAATAGGTTTCCATGTCCGGCGCTTCGAGCTCGGCGAATTCGGGTGCGTCGACCACCGACAGGTTGCCGGTGGTGCGCAGTCCGGCCTGGATCGAATCCATCAGCAGCAAGGTGTGGTGTTTGCGCGTCAGTTCGCGCGCGGCGGCATAGAACGCGCGCGGCACGGCGCGGCCCGGGTTGCCTTCGCCCATCACCGGCTCCAGGAACATCGCCTCGATGTGCACCTGCTCGCGTGCGGCCTCGTCGAACACGCGCTGCAGTGCTTCGACGTCGTAGGGCTCGACGGTGATGGTGTTCGCTTCCTGCTGGCGGTAGCTGCCGAGGTGGGTGGCGTAGGCCTTGCGCGTCGAGTCCGAGTACAGCATCGGCAGTTCGGTGCGGCCATGGAACGCACCCTTGACCGCGATGCGCTTGACCTTCCAGCCGGCATGCGGCGCGCCCGGGTCGGTCATCAGGCGGGTGTTCACGTCGGCGATGCGGCCGGCCAGCGAGACCGACTCCGAGCCCGAGTTCAGGCACAGGAACTTCGTGTACGGGCAGCCGCCGCGACTGTGGCCGATCTCCTTGCGCAGCGCGCGCGCGAGGCGCAGTTGCGACAGGCTCGGAGTCATCACGTTGGCCATCACGTGCGGCTGGCTCATCGCCTGGAGCACTGCCTCCGGCGCGTGGCCGAAACCGAGCATGCCGTAGCCGCCGGAATCGTGCACGACCGCACCCTTGAGCGTGACCAGCCACGGGCCGCGTGCGGCGATGGCGAGATAGGGGTTGACGTTGTCGTCGGCGTAGAAGTTCACGAAGCCTTCCTGCACCGCGAGCATCTGCGCGTTCTCGTCCATCGCGATGATGTCCGGGAATTCGGCGCGCAGCTGCTCGAAGCGGGCGCAGGCATCATCGATTGCAGCGACCAGTTCCGGATAGCGCGCAGCGAAGCGTTCGATGGTGGCGTCGGGCAGACCGATGGTGCGTGCCTTGGCGCCGGCCTTGCGCAGGACATTGAGTTTCTCGACGAGCTTCATGGGTGCCTCCAGCCAGACGGGTCTAGGCTTTGCAAATCAATGGGTTGAACTACTAGGGGCGCAGGATACCAGCGGCCATTTGGGGCCGTAACCCCCGCCGTTCGAACGCCCGGGATCTGCCCCGCCGCGCGACGCGATCCTCATCAGAAGTCGAACTTGATGCCCTGCGCCAGCGGCAGCGAGCTGGAGTAGTTGATGGTGTTGGTCTGGCGGCGCATGTAGGCCTTCCACGAATCGGAGCCGGATTCGCGACCGCCGCCGGTTTCCTTCTCGCCACCGAACGCGCCGCCGATTTCCGCTCCCGAAGTGCCGATGTTGACGTTGGCGATGCCGCAGTCCGAACCGGCCGCCGACAGGAACTGTTCGGCGACCTTGAGGTTGCTGGTGAACACCGACGACGACAGGCCCTGCGGCACGCCGTTCTGCATGTCGATGGCTTCGTCGATGGTCTTGAAAGGCATCACGTACAGGATCGGCGCGAAGGTTTCGGTCTGCACGCATTCGTCGGAGTTCTTGACGCCACTGATGATGGTCGGCAGCACGAAGTTGCCCGGGCGATCGGTCAACGCCGCGCCGCCGGTCTCGACCTTGCCGCCATGCTGCTTCGCCAGTTCGATCGCGGCCAGGAAACGCTTCACCGCCGACTGGTCGTTGAGCGGACCCATCAGCGTCGTCGCCAGCGTCGGATCGCCGATCTTGCCTTCGACCTGTTTGTACGCCTTGACCAGGGTCGTGAGCACGTCGTTGTAGATCGACTCGTGCACGAACAGGCGGCGTGTGGTCGTGCAGCGCTGGCCGGCGGTGCCGACGGCGCCGAACACGATGCCCGGGATCGCGAGCTTCAGGTCAGCGGTTTCGTCGAGGATGATCGCGTTGTTGCCGCCGAGTTCGAGCAGGGAACGGCCCATGCGCTGCGCAACACGCTCGCCGACCAGACGGCCGACCTGGGTCGAGCCGGTGAAGCTGATCAGCGGGATGCGATGGTCGTCGACAAACTTCTGCGCGATCTGGGTACCAGCATCGTTGAACAGGTAGAACAGGTCCGGGAAGCCGCCTTCCTTGAGCGCGTCATTGCAGATCTTCATCGCCGCGACCGCCGACAGCGGCACCTTCGGGCTCGGCTTCCAGATCGAGATGTCGCCGCAGATCGCCGCCATGAACGAGTTCCACGCCCACACCGCGACCGGGAAATTGAATGCGCTGATGATGCCGACCAGGCCGAGCGGCTGCCATTGCTCGTACATGCGGTGGCCCGGGCGTTCCGAGTGCATGGTGTAGCCGTACAGCATGCGCGACTGGCCGACGGCGAAGTCGGCGATGTCGATCATTTCCTGCACTTCACCGTCGCCTTCCGGCTTGATCTTGCCCATCTCGAGCGCGACCAGCGAACCGAGCGCGTCCTTGTGCTTGCGCAGCGCGTCACCGCACAGGCGGATGGCTTCGCCGCGCTTCGGTGCCGGCGTCGTGCGCCACACCTTGAACGAGTTCTGGGCGCGGGCGACGATGGTCTCGTAGTCGCTGATCGAACTTGCGTGTACCCGCGAAATCACTTCGCCGGTGCTCGGGTTGATCGGCTCGAGCACGCCCGCGTCCTGGGTCGTGGCCCATTCGCCATTGCCGAGATAAGTGCCGGAATTGTCGGCGGTGAGGCCAAGCGCCTTGAGAATGCCGTGTGCGGACATGGGGAACTCCAGAGAAAGAAACGATGGCGGCCCCGACACGATTCGAACGTGCGACCTCGCCCTTAGGAGGGGCGCGCTCTATCCAACTGAGCTACGGGGCCACGAGGTGGGCGGCGATTCTAGTGGATCGGCAGCCGCGCGCGGGTGTGTGCCCCGGGGCCGGATGCGGGCGGCGTTGCTGCAGCGTGGCGTGCATCGGCAGTGGGACTGCAAGGCGAGGCTCCATGACCGTCTGCGGGCAAGCCTGTCGCAGCGAAGTGTCGATTCCGACGGCCGTGTCCGGTCTGTCGGCAATTTGGCGTTTCCTCCACTGACCCCGTCGGTTCGCGCGCCATGTTGGCCGCGGGCGGGGGTAGGGAGTTCGCCATGCAAGCACACCGAAGCGTTCCTGTCCCGACCTCTTGGCGCGGTTCTGTCCGCGTCTGCAGGCGGGTTGCCGTGACCATGCTGCTGGCCGTCGGCCTGGGTGGCTTCGCAGCCGCGGGACCGCTGAGACTGGTCAGCGGCACGGTCGACGGAGGCGGTGGGCATAGCCAAGGGGCACGCTTCGCGCTGGAAGGAAGCATCGGCCAGCCCGATGCCGGCCGCAGCGAAGGCCAGCGCTTCGTGCTCGAAGGCGGCTTCTGGCCGGCGGGTCCGGCAACGTCAAGCTCCAACCTCATCTTCCGCGACAGTTTCGAGGACTGATCCCATGCGCCTGTTCACTCGTTCCACCTTCACCGCGCTGTGCCTCTCACTCGCCGCCGCGTTCGCCGCGCCGACGGCCAGCGCGTCCGGCACCGAGTTCACCTACCAGGGCCGTCTGCAGGACGACACCGCGCCGGCCGAAGGCCTGTACGACTTCGAGTTCCGGCTGCATGACAACCTGAGCGGCGGCAACCCGGTCGGGTCGCTCGTCACCCTTGCGGACATTCCGGTCGAGCACGGCGTGTTCACCGTGCAACTCGACTTCGGTCCAGGCATGTTCGCCGGCCAGGCACGCTGGCTGTCGGTCGCGGTGCGCGAAGGCGCCAGCAGCGGCAACTACGAACTGTTGACGCCGCGGCAACCGCTGTCCGCCACGCCCTACGCGCAGTACGCGCTGGCCGGCAATCCCGGCCCGGCGGGTCCTTCCGGCGTGGCGCGGGTGCTCGATTTCGACGCACAGTGGTCGCCCGCCAACACCGCGGGGAACAACGGCAACACGATCCTCATCCCTTCGGTCTGCCGCACCGTGAACAACCCGCCGTACACGGCCGGTGCCGGCGAGGTGGCGATCGTGCAACTGGATGCGACGGCGGCTTCGAGCAATCCGGTCACCGATGCGCTCTACCTCAACGTGATGATGTCGGTGAACGGCGGCGCCTTCGCGATCCAGTCGCTGGAAGACAGCGCCGAGTCGATGGCAGACGGCACCGCGCACGTGACCACGTCGAAGCGGATCAACCTGATCGCTGGCTGGACCTACGTGTTCGCGGCCGGGGTCTCGACCAACCTGCCGCGATCCATCAGCACGGGGTATTGTCACGGTACGGTGCTCATCGTCAAACAGCCGTGAGCGTGGCATCCGGCTGCCACACAGGGGGCGCAGCGACAGCGGGGGAATGAAATGGAACCGATCGTAAGGCGCTGGTTTTCGCGGGCTCGGACGTCGAGTCGTCGGCTTGGCACGGTGGCGTGGTCGGCCTGGGTCGCGCTCGCGATCGCGGCTTGCGCACGCGTGCCGGACGAGTCCCATGCGGATGGCGATGTCACGCCCAGCGTGCGAAGGGCGAATGCCGCGGTCGCCGCGGCGGCGGATCTAGGTGACGCGACGTCCTTCGAGGACGCGGGACGGGGGTTCATCGCGGCGCCCACGGGACAGGTGCGAAATGTCGACGGCGAGGTCGTGTGGGACTTCGACGCCCATGCATTCGTCGATGGGGAGGCTCCGCCGACGGTCAATCCGAGCCTTTGGCGCCAGGCCATGCTCAACAACCGGATCGGTCTGTTCAAGGTGACCGATGGCGTCTGGCAATTGCGCGGCTTCGATCTGGCCAACATCACCCTGATCCAGGGCGAGAGCGGCTGGATCGTGGTCGACGCATTGACCTCGTACGAGACCGCCCAGGCCGCCATGGCATTCGCACGCGCGCACCTTGGCGACCAGCCGGTTTCGGCGGTGATCTTCACGCATAGCCATGCCGACCACTTCGGCGGCGCACTCGGCGTGATCTCGGCCGAGGAGGCGCGGTCGCGCCAGGTGCCGGTGGTCGTGCCGGCCGGGTTCATGGAGGAAGCCACCAGCGAGAACCTGCTGGTCGGCACCGCCATGAGTCGGCGCGCGACCTACATGTACGGCAGCCTGCTCGCGAAGGAGGCCAGAGGTGCGGTGGACACTGGCCTGGGCAAGGGCGTGGCGATCGGTCGCGTCGGCATCCTGCCGCCGACGATCGTCGTCGAGCAGCCCGAACAGGAACTGGTGCTCGATGGCCGTGCGTTCGTTTTCCATGCCGTACCCGGCACCGAAGCGCCGGCCGAGTTCGTCTTCTACCTGCCGGAGCTTCACGCGTTCGCCGGCACGGAACTGATGAGTCACACCCTGCACAACCTGTACACGCTTCGTGGCGCCAAGGTGCGCGATGCCTTGCGCTGGGCCGACGCGCTGGACCGTTCGCTCGCGTGGGCGGGCACCGCCGAGGTCGTGTTCAACCAGCACCACTGGCCGGTGTGGGGGCAGGCGCGCATCCAGGACTTCATCGTCAAGCAACGCGACACCTACCAGTACATCCACGACCAGACCGTGCGCATGATGAATGCCGGGCTCACCGCGCCCGAGATCGCCGAGCAGATGGTGTTGCCGAAACCGCTGCAGGATCACCTGAACGTGCGTGGCTACTACGGCACGGTGAGCCACAACGCCAAGGCCGTGTACCAGTTCTACATGGGCTGGTTTGACGGTCATCCCGCCAACCTGCATGCCTTGCCGCCGGTCGAGGTCGCGCGTCGCTACGTGGCGCTCGCGGGTGGCGCCGACGCGTTGCTGCATGCGGCGCAGAAGGCGTACGACGCCGGCGACTTCCGCTGGGCGGCCGAGATCCTGAAGCATGCCGTGTACGCGGATGCGGACAATGTCGCCGCGGCCGAACTACTCGCCAGGAGCCTGGAGCAGATGGGCTATATGGCGGAATCGGCGCCCTGGCGGAACTTCTACCTGAGCGGTGCGCGCGAGTTGCGGGTCGGGCCGCCGGAGCGGGGCACGTCGATCGCCACGTTTGCCGACATGCTGCAGTACGCGCCGACCGAACGGTTCCTGGAACGCATGGCGGCGTCGCTCGATGGCGTCCAGGCGGCCGAGGTTGAACTCAAGATCAACCTGGTCTTCTCGGATCGCGACGAAAGCTACGTACTCGCGGTGCACAACGGCGTGCTGCATCATCGCAAGGCAGCGCCGGCGCCGGACGCCAACGCCACGCTGACGCTCAGTCGCGCGTTCTTCCTGCAGATGATGACCGGCCAGGCCGGTGCCAAGGACTTGCTGTTCTCGGATCAGACCAGGATCGACGGCAGCACCATCGACCTGGCCCAGTTTTTCGGCCTGATCGAGAAGGCTCCAGGCACCTTTCCAATCGTGACGCGATGACATCGGTGCGGCCTGTCGAGCTGGCGGTGCGCCTCCGCTGATGCCCGCTTCAGGAAACCGGCCGCGGCAGCATCGGGCCGAGTCCGCTGTTGCGGCTGTTCTCGTGGTCGCCGTCGCCAAACGCGGCGGCATTGGTGTCGCGCACCACGCGCACGGCTTCGGCTTCGGCGCTGGCAGCTGCGGTTGGTTGCCATGCGATAGATCTGGTCCGAGCCTCGCCGCGTCGCCGCGTCGCCGCGCATGCGCTACCGTTGCGCGGCAGGGGTCACGTTGCGCCTGGGGGTTGCCATGGCACGTGTCGGCGGGCGACGGTTTCGGTTCCACGCGGTGGCGTTGTGGCTGTGTCTGGGTGCGGCGACGTCGCCGGCGGTGGCGGTCGATGTCCAGTCGCTGATCGGCGACCTGTGCGAGTACCACGTGCTGGACAGTGATACCTGTTCGGCGCAGGCTCTGGTCGATTGCCTGGTGCAAAGCGGTGGCGACACCGGTGCCATGCAGCAGTGCGCGGCCCAGCACGATCCCGAGGCGCAGAAGTTCATTGCCATCTACGCCGCGGCGACGAAACCCGACTACGTGCGTCTGATCGAGTTGGCCGGGCCGGTCGTGGCCTGCAAGCTGCTCCCGCCCGGGCCGCCGACCGAGGTGCTGTGCAGCACCGCGATCCGACCGATCGTCGAGCAGGCCTTCGGCAAGGCCGCGAAGCTGTATGACGCGGCGGGCAAGGGCGACTGGCTGACCGTGATCTACCTGATCGGCGATCCCGCCATCGCCTGCGCGGTGGTGCCCTCCTTCCCCGGCAAGGGCGTCGTCTGCGGCGCGCTGGCACAGACGCTGATGGCTGGCGCAAAGCTGCTGAAGCAGGGCGCGCAGGCCGGCATCAAGGCGCTCGAGAGCGGGGTGGAGACGCTCGGCAACGTCGCCATCAGTGGCCTGCAAAGCCTCGGGCTCGGCGGTGCGGGCGTCGATCCGGTGACGACCTTCGAGCACAACCAGGTCCGGCCGCTGCTGCACCAGCGTGCGCTCAAGGGGCTTACCTCGGCCGGCAAGCCGTTCCTCGGGCTCGAACCGCCGATGCTGCAATCGTGCCTCAGCATCGCGAGCATGCGGCCACTGGGGCAGCCGCCGAGCGAGTATGACGTCAAGCGTTGCGAGAGCCTGAGCCAGCGCCTGCACGACGAGGCCACTGCGCTCGCGAACCTGGCGCGGGTGGCGCCGGACGCCTACTTCGGCAACGTCAAGGCCAGCGCATCGCTGCTGCTCGCGACGAACTTCTGGGACCAGAAGGCCGACAAGTTCATGGCCGCGATGGCCTGGTTCCAGTCGCCAGAGGAGGTCGCGACCGGGATCAAGCCGCTGGCAGTGCAGCACTGGTCGGTGGAGGGATTCCAGACGCTGCCCTCGCCGTTTTCCGCCGTGCTGGTCAGCTGCTACGAGAACACGCGTGCGACCTTCCCGGTACCGCTGGCGCCGCAGCTCACCGGTGCGCTGCATCCGCCGAGCCTGTGGGGCTGGGTCTGCGCCTCGGCCGGGTCACGACTCGCGCTGGCCATGCGCGCGGAGCGCAAGCGAGTCCTGCAACAGGTCATCCCGATCCTGACCGGGACCGGCTGCACGCTGGCCAAGACCGGCGATTCCTCGCTCAAGTTCGACTGCGACCAGGCCCCGGCGCTGCTCGCCTGCCACGCGCTGCTGCCGGATGCCAATCTCGGCAGCCGCTGCCGGCGCAGCGCGAACTACCGCCTGCCGGAAGCGGCGCGGGCACGAAGGTTGGATCAGCCGCAAGCGGAAATGCGCGCGCCGCACTCGGCGCAGGATGTCGCGGCGCAGCCGGTGCTGGCCGAGCCACCGCGTCGGCTGTCCGCGGCGGTCGCGTCGGCCCTGGCGTTGCGCACGATCGGCATCGAAGCCGAGTCGCTGCTGCAGGCGAACGCCGTGCGCGCGGCGGCCGGAGGCGTGGACGCGCAGGCGATGGACGGTTTCGGAACCGGCTGGAGCGGCAATGCCCAGCTGTTCTGGCATGGCGGCGAGGTCGGGGCGGTGCTCGACCTGCAGATCGAGGTGCCGCACGACGGAGCCTGGGAAGTCGAGATCGCGCTCACCCAGGCCCCGGACTACGCGCAGCTCGCGTTCGAGGTCGACCAGCACCGCGCCGCGGCGACCTTCGACGGCTACGCCCCGCGCGTGGTCGGGCCGGTGACCGTGCGGCTCGGCACCTTCGCCATGCGCCATGGGCTGCGTCCGCGGGCGCTGATGATCACCGGTCGCCACGAGGCCTCGACCGGATTCCTGGTCGGCATCGACCGGGTGTTGCTCAGGCCCGCAGAGAACTGAGATGAGAATGCTCCCGATCCTCGCCGCGCCGCTCGGCGCCAGCATCATCGGCTCGTCCAGCCTCACGCTGCCGTTCGCGGCAACACGTGGACCGGAGTACCCTGCGGCCCCGTGGTCGCGGGGCGTGCGCTGTCTGACGGAAGCGGTTTCGAGACGCGCTGCGATGGTGCTGTTTGAACCAAGCACATGGAGTGATGGCCGATGCAAGCGTCTCTTTCCACGCGCCGGCGGTGTGGCGACTTCACCACCCAGTTCGGAGCCTTCTTGTTCCTGGTCGTGTTCCCCGCGACCTTTACTGCGGTGGCCCCGCGCGCGACTGTGCAATTGCAGCGCGACGCTTCCGGCGTCCACGTCACCATCTGCGCCCACACCCTGTTCTTCATTCCCTACTGGTGCCAACGCGAGCGTGACGTGCGGCGGGTCGAACTCGAATTCAGCAGCGGCGAGCGGGTGGGCTACAACGCCCATCTCAGCGAGGAGGCCAACCGCGTCAACCGGCGCGGCAAGACCGAAGACAACGCCGCGATCCATTTCCTCGGCGCCGGCGAAGGCGCCAGCGCGATGGTCGAGGTCGACCGCATGGACGAGGTGCTGGCGCAGGCCCAGGGTTTCATCGACGACCGCAACGGTCGCTCGCTCGATCTGTCCTTCTATGCGCACCGCGTGATGGGCCTCTACGTCGGCGGCCTGCTCAGCCTGCTGGTGCTGCTGTGGCTGCCGCTGGCAAGCCTCGCCATCGTGCGCCGCGTGCTCGGCCGGCCGTACTGGCCGTTCGATGCCTGAAGCGGCGGCGTGCGCCTGCGCGCCGCTCCACCTTCAACGCGGGAATGGCACCACACCGACGAGCGCGCCGTGCAGGTGCAGCGCGAACGCCACGGTGAGCGCGAGCCCAATCACAATCGCCAGCACGGTCATGCCGACGCGGGTCTGCAGCTCAATGCGCCCACGTCGACGCGCACTCACGAATGCGAACAGCGCCCAGACCAGGAACGCGCCTGCCAGCAGCATCGCATGCAGCCAGCCGCTCATCAGCAGATGCGCTGCCGCCCAGATCGCGGTGGCCGCAAGCATCGGATGCTGCAGTCGCGCCTTGATCGCATTGCGTGGCACATAGGTTGCGACCAGCGACACCAGCGCGACCAGAACCAGCAGGGCGCCAGCGTGGCGCAACGGCATCGGTGGCACCCACACCAGTACCGGGCTCGAACGCGCCTGGCCATAGCCCCAGATCATCAACCCGAACGTGGCGATCGAGAGCAGCGCGTACACGCCTTTCCACGCCCCTGCCCCCATCGCGGCGATGCGCGCCTCGCGCCATCCCGGTGCCACGATGCGGATCGAATGCACCGCCAGAAATCCGCACAGGCCAATCAGGAACCAGGTCATCGAGTCACTCCCTTCCCACACGGAGCAGTATAGGCGCGCGCAGGATTGCCATCGTCGATTGAGAGTTCGTTGCGGTGAGGTCCTTGGCGAGCCGGCCATGGTCTCGCGGCGAAGCTCCAGCGATGTCGACCGGGTAACAGGCGCAGAGGCAGGCCTTGCGCGTCGCTGAACGTCGGTTTGCTGCGTCAAGTGCTCCGACGCTGCCCGCGGTCGGAGATCGTCGCTGCCCCGACGATCGCGAGCACACCGATCAGCACGAACAGGGCCCAGCGCGCGTTGGTCGGAACTGGGTGGGTCGCCGCCGGGCCAAGCACCTGGAGCGCACTGCTGAGCGCCGGAATGACGATCGAGTTCGGCGACACATCCTGCAGCACGACCACAGTGTAATCGCCGGGCGGTAGTTGGCCGAGCGCGAAGTCGACATCTGCGGTCGGCGGCGGCACGCCGTCGAAGCAGGGTTCCAAGGCGACCGGCAGGCGCAGCGTGATGAGGTCGCCCTGCACCGTCACCGATGCGGGACCGTTCGGGTCACCGTGTTCGCAGTTGTACAGCAGGCGCGCTGCGGCGTCGGTGGTGGCGCTGGCTGGATTCGGAACCAAGCGCAGGTTCGAGTAGGGCGGGAATCCGGTGACGGAGAAGGCGGTCGAGATCAGCGGCGTCGGCAACGTCTGCGGCGGCGTCGGCGCCTGCTGCATGACCAGCGTGTAATCGCCGGGATCGAGGCTGCCGATGGCGAGGTCGAAGTCTTCCGGTGGCGGCGGCAGGCCAATGCAGATCAGGCCTTCCGAACTCGGGATCGTGATGGTCAGCGTATTCGCCTCCCGGCTCACGCTCGCCGTCACGCCGTCCCACACCGAGGCACCGCAGTAGTACCGAACGCGCGCGAACAAGCCTGGGCCGCCGCTGGCGTCCGCGATCACCTGCAGATTGGAGAAACTCGGCGTGCCCGCCAGGGCCGGCAGCGACGCGCCGCAAAGCAGCAGGAAGCCGAGTGCAAACAGGTGGCGCATGGAGAACTCCTCGTCGATGGCATGGTGGTGCAACAACCGTGCAGACGCGGACCGGCGGCGTGTCCCCCAGCGCAGTGCCGGGCGGCTTCTGCGCGGGCCTCCTCGGCATCGGTGTTGCGCCGCCTCGGCGACCATCATCGCCATCGCAAGGGAGCCACGTATCACGCGCATCGCAACACTCCGCTTGGGGGAACTGACACAGGGTTACGAAATTCGGCGGCAAACCGGATCACGCGGGACAGGAACCGAGCGGTCCGGTGCTGGCGCGATCGGGCGCGAGTGCGGACGGAGGTCCTGCATCCGCCATGCACGTAACCGTCACGCGCCATCGACGCAACCGTCATTGCCGTACGTGTCCAATCTCTGCGTGGGTGCGGCACCCGAACAGCTGCTGCGAATTTCACGGAACCTGCGCCTATTCGAAGTTCGCACGACGCAGCATGGGCCTGCGCCGATGGTCCGCGTTGGTTGATCCGGAGTGCATCACGATGAACAGCATGCTGAATCGCCTTGCCGCAGCCTTCTTGCTGACGGCTTTGCACCTGCCCCAGGCCCAGGCCTCGGTGCAGCGCGAATTCGCCTTCGCCAGTGCCTTGCGCGACGGTGCGCCCCTGTACCGCGAGGAACACCTCATGCGCGAGTCCTACGGCAAACTGGATGAGAGACTCGTGTTGTACCGTTGCCTGGACGGTGCCGCGTTTGCCCGCAAGCACGTGCGCTACGGCAGCGATCCGGCCGCGCCATCGTTCCTGCTCGAAGATGCGCGCAGCGGCTACCGCGAGGGCGCCGAGCAAACAGGTGACGGACTGCGAGTGGCCTGGACTGCGCCGGGCGAAGCGGAGGCCGCCGCCGTGTTGCCGCCCGGTCCGGTGGTGACCGACGCCGGCTTCGACGAATGGGTGCGCGCGCAATGGGAGCCGCTGGCCGGCGGTGGCGCGCAGTCGATCCAGTTCCTCGTGCCCTCTCGCCTGCGTGCCTACCGCTTCGAGGTCTCGCCGCTGGACACCGAGGAGGAGGGGCTGCGCGCATTCCGGCTGCAGTTGAGCGGCTGGCTTGCCTGGCTGGTGCCATCGATCGATGTTGCCTACGACGCGCAGACCCGGCGACTGGTCCGCTTCGAGGGCTTGTCGAACCTGCGCGATGACGCGGGCGATGCGCCGCTGAAGGTGCGCATCGAGTTCCCCGAACCGCCGCTGGCAGTCGAGTCCGCGGTGTTCGAGCGTGCGCTGACCGAACCACTCGTCGCTTGTCGCGTGCAGCCTGCGTGAGCGCGACCTGGATCGCGCGGCAAGTCCAATGTCTGCAGTCTTCCCGTTCAAGGAGTGCTCAACCATGTCCCGTCTGCTGAGCCTGCTCGCCATCCTCCTGCTGGTCGGCTGCGCCGGCCACGCCGCACGCGAACGTCTGCCCCTGGTCGCCGCGCCATCGGTGGACCTTGCGCGTTTCATGGGCACCTGGTTTGTGATCGCGCATGTGCCCTACGCCTTCGAGGAGGGCAAGGTGGCCACGCGCGACGAGTACCGCCTGCGCCCCGACGGGCGGATCGACAACGACTTCGTGTTCAAGAAGCGCTTCGGCGAGGAAGACCGCCGCTGGCGCGGCGTATCGACCGTGGTGCCGGGCAGCGGCGGCGCGCGCTGGAAGGTGCAATTCGTGTGGCCATTTTCGACCGAACTGGTGGTGGTCAATGTGGACGACGATTACCAGGCCGCGGCGCTGGCTACGCCGGATGGGAAGCTGGCGTGGGTGT
>Ga0073899_10001718_pt1 | contig 19927 bp, 25 predicted proteins | sample KloWWTmetaKNB5Ph_FD_88975 | JGI IMG/M metagenome (GOLD analysis project Ga0073899, IMG submission 88975) | Active sludge microbial communities from Klosterneuburg, Austria, studying microevolution and ecology of nitrifiers - Klosterneuburg... | ecosystem: Engineered > WWTP > Aerobic digester >... | reverse complement strand
CGGCGTTTCTGCCCAATTGAGCCACGTCCAGGAGCTGGCCGCCGCCGCACTCGGCCACAAAACGCTTGCTTCCTATCAGGCGGCAAACGAGGACGCGGCACTGGCAGCCGCCGCCTACGTTGTTCTGGATACTGATCTTCTTGAGGTCCGCGCGGCCAAACTTGGCCTGTCCGTACCGGTCCGCCAGCTCGTCGATGTTGTCAGCGCCGCGACGAAGGCCGCCTGCCCTGCGGTGCGGTTTTATCCGTCCGTTGAAGACTTCGGTGATGTGCTCCAGGCCGAGCTCGAAGTCGAGGTTGAGACTGACGACAATGTGGCCTCCGAGATGGCTGCGTGCAATCACGATGGCGTCAGCGAAGTCGCCATGCCCGTCGATCCCACCGAATTCACCGAGGTAGCCCAGATCGGCCAAGTCTATAGCGCCAAGTCGAATGGGATGGTCAGCATGCACGTTGACCCGGAGCGCCCGTACAGTGGGCACCAGATTTTGGTGAAAGCGGTGTTGTCGATGGAGCGTTTGGGCCGGCGTTGCTTTGGCGAGCCCGTTGTCGAAGTGAACTACGCTGCGGTCTTGGGTGACGATCCGGTACCGATTTCGCTGGCGCAGTCCCTAGCCAACTACACTGAACTGGATCTTGCGACGGCCGAGGCGCTGACCGAAGTCGATCCCGTGCTCGAATCAAGCGAGGACGGGCATCCGTACAACTATTTCTACCACTGCGACGGTTATCTCCAACCGGATGCCGAGGCTGCAGTCCGGGAGCGTTATCCCGACCTGGTGGTCATGGTGCCGGCGTGGGTGGTGGACAACGCATCTTCCCAGTAACCCAAATGAAAACTGCCGGTCCCGTATTCACGGGCCGGCAGTTTGTCGAATGATTTGCGATTAGATGCAGGCGACGGACATCGGGGGACAGGCGGGCGTTGCCGCTGCTGCCGCAGCCGCGTCTTTCCGCTGCTGATATTGCTGCTGACCGCTGGTCATGGCTTCGACAAGCAGGTTGTCGGGATCATCCTGGCGATGGCGCTGGATCAGGCTCTTGTTGGCACCGAAGTAATAGCGAACCCCGACGGTGGCCATGTCGAAATCGTTGCTGCCCTTAGCGGCATCGAGGAACATTGCCAGGCCCGGCAGCGACGGGGTGGAAATCTGCCATTCGGCGGAAACATGCCCGATGTTGCGGTTCACCGAGCGTTCTCCCGAGACCGAAACCATGATGTTTTGGGTGGCGTACCAACGGGCGCCCAGCGAGTAGTAGGCGCCATCCTTCCAGTCGGAATTCTGATAGCCGGCGCGGCCGCGCAGAGTGAAGGGGCCGACGTAGCCTTCGGCTTCCGCGCCGTAGCGGCGGACATCGAGGTTGTCATAGCGCAATGTGGAAGCGGTGACGCCGAGCAGTCCGCGCGCCGGATCGCGCCAGAAGGCATGGCCACCGAAGCCGCTGAAATCCTTGCTATTGGTGCTGCCAAAGGCGGTATCGAATTGAAGGCCGAAGGAATTGCCAAGCGGCGCGGCGATTGCGGCTTGAATGGCTTGGCCGCCATTGCCATCGAAGTTGCCACCTTCGATACTGACCTTGCCATTGATGACAGATACTGCCGGACCATCTGCAAAGGCGGAGAGGGAGAAGGCCGACAGGGCGGCGAGGAGGAGAGAAGTGCGGGTTTTCATGGTTTTTGTGTCGTTTGCAATTTGCGAATAAATGTCATTGTATCCACACCACCCGCCCATTTCTGGAATATGCAATCTTCGGTCATAAAGCATTGCCATTGCTGGCGATATGACGAATTGTCAATGCCGTTTCGAGGCGCGTTTGCCCAAAATATAGGCGGCACCGTCTCGGACTAGGCTCTGTCGACCGAATATCCACAACTACAGACCTTACTCCACATACTTATCCACAGCTTCTGGGGATAGTTAAGGGAGTTAGGGGCTATCAGGTACTGGTGCGCGTGCAGGGTATCTGACCAGGACGAGTTCACTATCCCCTCGGGGCGCTCGATAGCTGCACGATCGATAGAGGCGCACTAGGTCGTCACGGGACAAAGACACTTTGTCGAGCGGTGCAGGTTCGATGTAGAGGGTCAGGCCCAGACGGTCTGCGATGGACCCCAGTTCAAGCAGGGTGGCCCGAGCTTTATCTTGTCGGCGCAATCCGGGTTCGACCAGAAGCGCCTGGATGATGGCTTCGCCGGCATCACCTTCATAGACGCAAACCGATCCGCGATGGACGGCCAGGTATCGATGGATGGAAAAGGACAGTCGCACGGCTTCACGCTCGAAGGTCGGGAATCGACAGCCCGCCCGGTTCTGAAAGACACGGGGCGATTCGCTGTTGAGCAACGCCCACCCTGCTTCTGGTAGGGCGACTGCGAGGCTCATTTTGCTGCGGCGGCCTTGAGGGCGCGGTGAGCGGCGCGTCCTTCGCGGACCACATTGGCAGGTTGCCCCATCCACCACGGCCCCATGTCGTACAAGGCTTCGCTCAATTCAGGCAGCCTTTAGAGCGGGTTAGGCGGCAGGTCGGATAGCGTCCCACGCGGACTTGCTGACCGGGATCGAGGTCACGCGGCCAGAGTCGAGGGAGAAAAAGATGCCCGACCACGAAACCTGACCGTGGCGCAGCGCCTCGGCCAGCCACGCATAAATCCATGTTGCGGCCATGCTATTGGTCGCCAAGCCTTGTTTCAGGATACTTTCTCGGGCGGAGCAGGAGGGGGCGTTGTTGTCCTCGCCCTCGATGATCTCCGGGTAGAGTTCGGTGACCAGCGGCAGGCGCATGGGATCGTCAGCTATCCGCTTGCCGTACTGGCCGACGATCACCTGTCCGGTGGTCGCCTCGTTCCCGGCGTCGATCCAGTAGATCGTTTGATAGCTCTCGCGCACGAATGCGTCGATCTCGGCCCGAGCCTTCTTGCTATCGACGCAACCGATGATGAAATCGACGTTGCCCAAACGCATTGATTTGCGGGTGAAGCGGGATGGCTCGTCCTTCCAGCGCAAGCCGTGGGCCATGTTGCAGCGATTCACCATGACCGACGCCTTGTTGTGTCCCACGTCGGGCAGGAAAAAATTCTGGCGGAGGCAGTTGTGTTCACTCACTAGGTCGTCATCCCACACCGTCACATCGAAGCCGTGGGGGTGGCCCAAGGTGACCATGCACTTCGACAGTTGGGCAAGGCGCGGCAGAAGCTGCGATCCGGTGCCGCCGCAGCCGATCACATGGACGACGACCGGGCGATGCAGAATCGAGTCGGGCAGGACATGGACGTTTTCAGTGGTCATTCTTGGCTCCCATTTCGGAGTTATTCGCTATGGGGTCATTATGCAAAATGGAAGCTGCCCATTCTGATAAATCAAGCGACAGACCGAATCCAATGAAGCGCATGGTGACCGTCACCTCAGCTTTGTCGAGGTTGCCCACGACAAAGGCCATCTTGGCATCGTCGGTGCGGTCGTCTCTTTCGTCGGTGCCGCTGAAAAAGGCCGGGAGGATGCCGTGGCTGTGCGCGTCGACTACGGGCAGGCAGCGAGGGGTGGCATCAGGGCGATGGTACTTGATGTGGCCCTCGCTGCGGCTGATGATTTCCGGTTCAACATAGCCCACCGCACCCTCCACCGGGTCGTAGGTGAGCCAAGCAGCATGTTCGAGGGGGGACACCTCCCGCGCACGCCGGATGAAGTGCTGCAAGCCGCCCACTAGGGCGCGACGGTGCAGGTTGAGGTCAAACAAGCGAGGCGGTTGCCCGTATGGCAGTGGGATCGGGCTTTCCATGACCTTGAGGATGGCGTGAATCCACGGACGGCGAACCTCTGCATAGAGGCCGTCGTCAGCGATCAGGAAGCGGTGGCTATCGTCATTGAGCAGGGTCAGTTCCTCGTAGCGAGGAACCATCACTGTGGGGCAGGCAGCTTGCAGGGTGGCGTCGAGCGGGTTCATGGCGTCACTTGATGCCGTCGAAATGGTCAATGACAGCACCAAGGGTCAGCCCCTTGATCGGGCGCAGGACGCGCTCGGGGTACTTGTCCTTGAACTTGCCGTCGAGCAGATCGCGGCTGAAAGCGTGGATGCCACCCTTGTAATTGAGAGGCTTCGGATGGTTCGGGTGACTGAAATTCGACTCCCAAAAGGACTTCTCCCACTTCGCCACTGACTCGGCCAAGGTGGCATCGGGCAGGGGCATCGAGCCAAGGCAAACCTTCGAGTTGTCCCACACGTTCATAAACGGCGCGTGGTAGAGCGGCGTGTCCAGCGTCGGGCGCGAGTCGCCTTTGACCGCATAGACCCAAAGGCTTTGCTCCTTGGCGACGAAGATGAGGCCGGGGGCCGGTGCGGTGCCGCCGCGCTTGCCGACGCTAACGGCGGCTTCGGCCTCGCGGCAGTTGAAGAAGTAGGTGCGCTGGCCGGGGCGGCTCCACCAGACCACATGCTCCAGACCGATGGACAGGACGTTATCGGAGAGGAGGCCAGAGCGGATACGGGCCGACGAAATCAGGCTGGCGCAGACCTCCTTGAGCGACGTGCTATCCGCAGGACGACCTGCACGGATCACCGGGGAAGCATCGGGGGAGGGGAGATCGACGGGGTGGATCGTCGCATAGTTGAGATTGCCGTGGTCGCTTCCGTAAAGGAGGATGGCTGTTTGCAAACGGACGCTTTTCGCGGCGCAATCTTGAACTTCAAAACTCATGGCTGAAAAATCCTTATCTCATTGAGCGCCGAATCGAGGGCACTCAGGACAACGCCAGTATGACAAATGATGGGAAGCGCGTTTGCAATTCCTTCTTCGGTACAGGGGAACTTCACGCAGCCAATCCACGGCGCTTCTTCTCCGCCCTCGCAGTAGTAGCGGTAGTTGTCATCGAAGATAGCCTCGAAGTCCGTATCGGACGCCCAACCGCATACGATGGGTGGTTCGTTCGGCCAGCCGTAATCGTCGTTTGCGGGGGCGAAATTTTCCTTGTCGGACTCAGCGGTGTGCAGCCGCGAAATCGCAGCGAGCAGCTTCCCGGCTGGATGGTCAGCGTACTGGACGGCGAGGGCTTGGAACTCCTCGTCCGAAATTGTCGGGTGACCTTCGACATGGGTGAGGTAGGCCCACTCGGGTCTGTGGGAAGAATGGCCATGTTGCTCACGGTGTAGTTGCCCTCGCGGCGACCGGGCTTGGCGATAACTAGGCACAGGGCAAATTCCGGATTGGCATTGAAGTAGGCAGAAGCCCACCGAGCTTCCATTTGATCCGCAGCGTCCTTGGAGACCCAGAGGCGAAGGCCTGGGAGGTGCTTGAGGACGACTTGCCAGCTATACGTGGTCAGCCGAATTTCCTTCAGGGGAGCGAGGATTAGGGCGTGTCCCTGAGCCGACTTGATCTTGGCTTCGCAGGCAGCCAGTTCATCGACGCTTCGCTCCCGCGCATACCGATCCGGTGCGTAAAAGATGGTCTCGAGAGGGGCGTCGTTCAGCAAGATCAATGGCACAGCTTCCAGTAGCTTTGCGCGCACACTGGACCAGGTGCGGGGCTCCGCGCCGATCTGTACCCGGTTGAGATCCGCTTGCTCGATCAGGAGATCGAGAAGCCCGTCGATGCTGAGTTGGGTTTGCGGGGCTGCTTGGCGCTCGCGGCGATCAAGGTTTATGGCAAGCTGGAGCATACCGTCTGCCCGTTCAATGATGGCGCCGGCTGCGTACGCATGGGCGCCGGACAGCAATGTGTTGTCCTCTACGGACGCACAACCGTCGGCATGCAGGAAGCCTGTTCCTGGTATCCTGGAAAGGTAATAGACCTGCCCCCGGCGACCGACATACATCTCGACGCCACCCGGTCGGCACAAGCAGCGGGGGCGACGCTCGGTGCCATGACAGTCCTTGAGGATGGTTTGCCCAGCGCGCGTTGATACCAGCCACTCAGCAGTGTGAATGCCGGTACCGATTGCAATGCGCTGGGTCTGAGGGTTCATCCGGGAGGCCTGCGTTCAGAAAGAAGCGACACGACATTGGTCGGAAGGTCCGCAAGGACGCGGAAGCGGTTCGTGGCTTCCTCGTAGTTCGTCCATTGGAGAAGGTCTTGAAGACCGTACCGGTTTAGCGGACCGGAAAGGATCCCGTTGCCATCGGCGAGATAGTTGGGGGAAATCGCAATCAACCTGCGCGGCTGCATGCTGCACACAGAATAAGAGCCGTCCCTTCGCAAAAGAACGGCGTGTTCATCAGGGCCGGTTTGGTGGTGCATTACGAAGTCATACTCGGGTAACGAGTTAATCACTCTTTTCATTATTTTTGGCTGCTGGAGACTTCATCCGTGGGCGTTCTCGGCGGTTCCACAGATTCCTTGCGTCATCCGCCGTAGCGGCGAGCTTGGTCGTCAGTTGGCATTGGCCACAGGTAACGCGATGGCCGTTCTCTTCGGTAATCAGTTCGCCGTCACAGCCGCAGCACGGGCAGGCACGAATTCTGGCGTCGCCGGGGCGGACAGGGGCTGTTGCGGCGAGGCGATCAAATTCCTCCGGGGACAGCTGCAGTGCTTCACAGGCGTACTGACGGAAGAACACCTTGAGGCCTGGTGCGGAGAATCGCTGCCAGATGGAGGAGGCGACAGCCAGAGACTTGGCTCGCGCCTCGGGAATCTTCGCCCCGCGCGTGATCTCGCCGATCAGGTAAGAGGTGAGCGTTGGCGCCTGGTCGAGCACTTCCTTGAATGCATCGGTGCCGTACTTGCGGACGTAGCTGTCGGGGTCTTCCTCAGCCGGCAGGCGGCAAAGGCGGATTTCATGGCGATCACTGGCCAGCGGCACCAACATTTCGGCAGCCCGCCAAGTGGCTTTCAGCCCGGCGCCATCACCATCGAAGCAGAAGAACACCCGATCCGCTACGGACAGCACAAGTTCGGCTTGGGTATCGGTCAGGGCAGTGCCACAGGTCGAGACGATGTGTTCGATGCCTGCCTGGGCGGGGGTGATGACATCGAAGAAGCCTTCGCAAACGATAATCGCGCGCGTCATGCGGATCGCCTGCTTGGCCTGCTGCATACCGAAGAGAACACTGCCCTTGGTGTAAAGCTCAGTCTCGGCCGTGTTGAGATACTTCGGGCCATCGTCACCAACCCGCCGGCCGCCAAAGGCGATCACGTCGCCGCTATCGCTGCGGATCGGGAAGAGCACTCGGTTGCGGAAGAAGTCGTAGCACCCCTTCTTCTCCCTTTTCGGGGTGGCAAGGCCGGCCGCGATTAAAGGTTCCCACCGGAAGGTGCGGTCATTGGTGAGGGTGCCCCAGGCTTCCGGAGCGAATCCGATTCCGTAACGGATGATCGTGTCGTCGTCGATCCCTCGTTCATTCAGCACGCTCATCCCCGGCCCGCCGGACGGACCGAGGAGGAGCTGCTGATATTTCGCACACGCCCGACGCAGAACGTCACGGACACCAGAGAATTGATCGGGAGCCGATTCCTGAGCCGGCTTGCTGGCTGGGATCTGGATGCCGGAACGGGAGGCGAGTGCGCGCACTGCTTCGGGGAATGAGAGCCCCTGTTTTTCCATCAGGAACTCAAGCGCATTGCCGTGCGCTCCGCACCCGTAGCAGTGATAGTGATCTGGATATACACGGAAGCTGGGAGTGTCCTCCGTATGGAACGGACATAGACCTTCGTAGGCCCCTGACTTTTTGGCGAGCGCAACCGTCTCCCCGATGAAATCAGGAAGGTCAACGCTCTGCAGGATGGTGTCAATTACGTGTTGTGGGATCACAGGCCCGAAGGTAGCCGCGAAACCCCAGTCAAAACAACGTCAGAAGTCCATTCCTACGCCTACCCCCCGTTTTTTGGCTGCATTCCTCTATCGGCACCGTGCAATGCCACATGCAATCATTCGTCAGCCAGTTTAGACCCGTGGACAAAGAGATGAATCGACCCAATCCGCAACTTATTCGCATGAAGAAATGGATGCGCAAGAGCACCATCAACTTCTTGGAACGCAACAAGGATGTCATTGCTGCGCCGGGGTTCGTTCCTCTTTGCAACAAGATGATCGTCGATGTCATGTCGACCGGCTTTGAGGTCGTCGCCCGTGACACCCACTTCATCACATGCCGTGCTCGCCAGATCCTCACCGAAAACCTGACCGGCGACGTCTTCCAGGAAGACGATCTCCTGAAGGCCGAGAAGGAACTGCACGCGCACCTTGAAAGCATCCACGAATATTTCGACACCCGCATCACGCAGGCAGAGCAGAAACTGGAAGCCGCCGGATTCGGACCGAACGAGATTCAGAAACTCGTCGCGAACTACGAGACCATCACGGTCACGAACCAGCTGACGCAGTACCTCGACATCCTCGCGAAGGCGGACCATTACGTCACGCTGCTTCACTACCTGTGGGTGACAGGCGAACTGTCGGACAGCCCGGATGAGGCCTTGCGCGTGAAGCTCAACGCCGAGCGCGAAGCCCGTCACCACCTGTTCGGCATTACCCGTGCCAGCAACATCCACTACAACAATGTTCGCCGCATCTGTAATGGCGTGGTGGAGCGCCGCCGGGCGGAGCGCCAGGCGCAGGCCGAGCGTGATCGCAAGCGCGAGGCGGCCCGCAAGGCCAAGCATGAGGAAGCCGAAGCCAAGCGCCAGGCCGAAATCACCCGCCGGCGCGAGGAAAAGCGCCAGCGTCGTGAGTCCGAACGGAAGCAGGCCCTCGAAGTCGCTCAGAACGACATGGACACTCTGGCGGTCGCCAACGCCTGATCCCGATACATGAGTCATGGCGGACACACTCAATGAGGCACAGCACAGAGCCGTAGTGGCAGAGGAATCCATCCTCTGCTGCGCCTGCCCAGGCAGCGGCAAGACCAAGGTGTTGGTCACCAAGGTCCGCCACATCCTGAAGACACGCCGCGACCCGTGGATCGTCATGACCACCTTCAGCCGCGACGCCGCTGACGAAATGATGGAGCGCATTTCCGGCTCCAAGGACAAGGGCAAGAAGGATGCGCCGCCCCCTCTCACGCAAGAGCAACTGAAGCGGATCACCATCGGCACCTTCCACTCGCTGGCCATGCGGCAGTTGAAGGAGATCGGAAAGGTCGGGAAGATCCTCTCCGACATCGAGGCTCGCCACCTCATCAACCGCGCTTTGCACGACGCCGGCTCCGAGCTGTCTATTGACGACGCTGATGCCATCATCGCCCGCTGCAAGTCCGATCCCCAGTTCGCCAAGGACAACCCCGATCACGCCCGCTTGACCAAGGCCTACCGGAAGCTCCAGCTGGCGAGCAACGCCCAGGACTTCACCGATCTCATCCTGCTGGCCAACAAGTTCATGGCAGAAGGGAAGCTGAAACCGATCAAGGCAACGCATCTATTGAGCGACGAGACGCAGGACATCGACCAGATGCAGTACGACTGGCTGATGCACCACGTCGCCCAAGGGGCGGTGCTGACTGCTGTCGGCGATGATGATCAGTCCATCTATGGTTTCCGCCGCAGTTTGGGCTACAAGGGCATGATGGACATCGTGTCGGCAACCGGCGCCAAGATCGTCACCCTCGACACGAACTATCGCTCGACAGCCGGCATCGTTGAGTCGGCGAGCAAGCTGATTGCCTACAACGCCGATCGCGTGCAGAAGAACATCAAGGCGGCGCGCGGTGCAGGCCTGATCCCCCGCGTGATCAGCCTGTCCAAGCTGGACAGCCAGGCCATGCGGATCGTGCAGGCCCTGGACAAGGTTTGCGCGAAGAACGAGGTCCCGGAACCCTTGCCCAACCGCGAACCGTATCGCTTCGGGGTAAAGGCTGGCCAGGTGGCAGTGCTTGCCCGGACCAACGCCCATCTGCATGCCGTTGAGACCGTATTTCGGAATGCCCGGGTACCGTTCATCCGTACCGGACGCTCATTCTGGGATGCACCGGTGCTGCAGGTCTATCTGACCATCCTCGAGTCATTGGTGCGCCAGGACGGGATGGGATTCGAGATTGCCCTGCGCTGGGCACGCATCACGGACGCCCACATCCGCCAGCTCACCGAGATGGCCGGAGGCAACCTGTGGAACTTCATCCGTCCCGACGAGCCGGTGATGCCGCCCCCAACGCCCAACGTCGAACTAGACAGCTTCCTCAAGCTCGGCAAGGGATGGGCAGTAAAGCTCTCGGGCAAGGGGTCGGAGAAGGCTGCAGTCGGCCCGATCCACGGAGTCGCCGGCTGGATGAGCCGGGTGATGACCAAGACCTGTGGTGAGGACGAGGAGGGCAAGACCATTCAGGCGAACGGCCGCCGAGAAATACGGGACCTCGACCGCCTGGAGGCCGCACGCGACGCGCTCACGGACGCGCGTGGCAATCTCCAAACCAGAATTCGCCGGGTGCAGGAGAACGACGGCAAGGAAATCCCGCGCGTGGTGCTATCCACCTTCCACGCCTCCAAGGGTCTTGAATGGCAGCACGTCTTCCTCATCGACGTCTATGGCGGATCGGTGCCGAAGGTCGATGACCTGTCCGGTGAGGAAGAACTGGCGGAGGAGCGCCGGGTGTTCTATGTGGCCATGACCCGCGCCCGCGACGAATTGACGATTTACTCGCGATCCGACATGCCGGTGAGCGAGTTCCTGATCGATGCTGAACTGACCATCGAGCGGATATCGCCCCCGCCCGGCACTGAAGACGAAGAAGAACCCCAACAAGAAGAACAGGTATAGCGATGACCATTCACCAACAACCCCCTGCAAGCCACGACATCTCGGCAGCCCTCAGCCAACTGGCTGGTACCGAACTCCAGGCACTCGCCCTCGTTTGCACAGTAGGGGACGGCCCCGCTGCATCAGTTGCCGCCTACATCACCCCCAATGCCGCGGGCTCTCCCATGTTCCGGCACGCCATCGAGATGGAAGGCACCTACAGCGACACCCTTCTTTCCTTCGACGATAACGAGCCGCCGTATTACGGATCGGACGACCGTCGGATTGATCTTGGCCTCGCAGCAGACCGCCTGGGTGTCGACCGAGTGCTGTGCGTGGTCATGTTGGACACTGCAGGCAAGGTGGCCGTAACCCGTGACTACGATGGTCTCGAAGTCACCCTGCTCGAAGCCGCAAACATCCAGTTCAACCGGTTCACGGACATCCTGGACGGCGTGATGCAGATTCCCACGAGGACGGTGCAGTGATGACGATCCCCGCTGACAATGCGCTGGCCGAGCGCTACGCGACCATAACGTCGGATCATGATCGCATTCACCAAGCGCTCTACCATGGCTTTGCTGAGCCCTTCTGCCCGTCGCCGTATCAATTCTCGTCGCCCGCACTTTTCCAAGAAATGCCGCCATGGCTTCCGTAGGCTTGAAGGTGGAGGTAAATCGCAATGTGCCAGTGCAAGTTTGATCTTCCCCTTAGCTGCTACGTGTTCATCCACGCCCATCCTGGTAAGCGGATCGGCCTCGTGACGCAGGGCCAGAACGGCTTTCTGATCACTACCATCGACCAGGCAGATTTGACCGATGGCGAGTCCAAGATGCTCGTTAACACGCTCAATAGTGCCAGCGGGGTCAATCCCGATACGGCCGAGCGCATGCTGAATCTGGCCATCGGCGGCTGGAACCAGTCCTGCAACGACGAAAGGCTTGCGGCATGAACCAGACGAAGCGTGCCGCTCTCATGTTCACGGCCCTGATCATCGTCTATACGCTGTTCGACTACTTCGTCCTGCGCAACCCCGTCGACACGCCCGCCCCGGCGGCGCCCCTGGCACAGACCCAACCCGAGAAAGGGAGCGCTCAGCCATGAATAAGTCCCTGTTCGCCCTCCTGCTGGCCGCCGCCGGCCTGGCCAACGCTCAACAAGGCAACGATCCGCAATCGCTGGTCGAGATGACCATCCGTAGCGGACACGCAATCGAGGGGTTTATGTACGGCACGCCGGTCATTGCCGTGCCGATTCCGAACCGCCCCTGCCCGAACGTAGGCATCGTCTTCCAGGAGAAGCGCCGGCATCGCGACGGGCCGCGCATCGACAACTACTCGGCCTGCCCAGGTGAGGAGCCGGAACAGATCCACGATTTCCCGCCGGGGCTGCCCGATGATCCCCAGTTCCAGCAGCTCGTCCAGATGGCTATCCGTGGCGCGCTGCGCTATGGCGCACACCGTCGCGATCTGTACGACTACCACATCGACACGCGCCGGCTGTCCGCAGCGGACCCCTACGGCTGTGCCCAGGTGGAAACCATTGTCTCGACGATGGGGATGCTGGTCTCCTACAACATCGGGAGGATGTGCCCTTGATCCGGATGACGATGGCCGAGGTGAAGCGCCTTGGCCTCAAAATCTCTGCTGCCACGCCGCCGGCGCGCGCCAAAGCACCGACGGTGCGCCGCCGCGCTGGCCGCATGCCGGATGAAGTCCTGTGGATGGCCGTGAAGGCGCGGTTCCCGCACGCCGAACGCGAGTACCAGGGGGCCGTTCCCGGTCGCCGGTACCGGATCGACATCGCCCTCGAGGCAGAGAAGATCGCCATCGAGATTGATGGCTGGCAGTATCACGGCAAGTTCAAGAGCGCCCACGAGTCCGATCGGGAGCGCCAGAACCATCTAGCGGTGACCGGCTGGCTCGTCCTGCGTTTCACCGCTGGCCAGATCTTCAAGGACATTCAGGGCGTCTCAGCCACCATCGAGAAGGCAGTAGAGCAGAGGAGGGGACAGTGACCCCTACGGCCACTCGCCAGCCCTTCGCCCTGATCGGCGACAAGCGCCAGCAATACGCCTGGCTGCCGGTGCGCCGCTACGCTACGCCCAGCCCATTCACTCGGCTGGAAGGCTGGCTGTGGCTCACCGAGACCGTCCAGACCCGTACCGGATACGAGGGTTGGATCGCCTATGCAAACGATAATAAGGGGGCCAAGGTCTTCTCAGACTTGGTCATCAGCATCGCCATGGGGCTGGCGCTCCTGGCCATGTACCTTGCCGCCGTAGCAGTCATCGCCCCGATGGTTGCGGCCTTCCCCCATTCAAGCTGACAGGAAGAACCCTTATGAATCAGACCGCTAAGTTCGCCACCCGCAGTCATGCAACTAAGCGTCAGGACTCCCAAGAGAATACGCATGCCGCCCCCCGCTCGGACATTTTCGACACGCTTGATCTCTGGCTTACCTCTCCTGAACACGCTTATTCCTCCTGGGTGGCGGGGCAGTCTCTGAAGGATTCGACCAAGCAGATCTACATATTCATGTTTGGACGTTTCTGTCAGTGGCTAATCTCTCAAGGCAAGAAACTGGACCAGGTGGAAGCAGGCGATATTAGAAAATTCCTAGACAGTGCGAATCCAAACCTCCCCGAGAGCCGGAAAGACCGGACCAACAGCGGACGCCAGCGGCAGCAGTATGTTCGCCAACTTGAGAAGGTCTTTTCTCATCTGGGCTCGCTTGGCCTGCGCGGCATCGTCAATCCTGGTCGGATGGCTGGATATGAGCGCGTCGGTTCGGGCTCCGATAAGCCGACGCGGTTCCTGATCGGACGGGAGTCCGAGGCAGTGATTCGCCTTATCCAGACGAGACTAGACGAGCTAAGAAGAGATGAGAAAGGCATAGACGAATGGATGGAGTTCCGCGACCTCGCCTTGATCGGAGTGATGATCGGGGGAGGGTTGAAGGTATCTCATATCGGCGAGCTGACGCTTAGTTGCATAGACCTGGCCGAAGATCGGATCGACCTGTCGAAGCGGGGCTTTGCTCACCGTGCCCGTCTCCTTCCGTTCGCCGTCGCCGCGCTGAAAGCCTGGCTCGACGTCCAGCGTGATCTGCATGCAGGGAAACTCTCTCCGACTCAGAAGATTTTCGAGGCTGACCGGAAGTCCGGATTCGGCCGAACCAGCAAGTCGGTGACGCTCTCTGCCTCCTCGATTCACCGCCGCACGAATGCGCTGCTCAAACTGGCTGGGATCACCGGGGAGAGGGCGAGCGCCCAGACCCTTCGCAATACCTACGCCGGTCTCCTCATTGAGGGCGGGGCGACCGACGAGCACCTGGTTGATTACCTCGGCCTGCAGGCCTCGGTGACCGCCCAGCGCCTGCGCGCTGCCTATCACAAAGCGATCGCCGGCCAGCCCGACTGCCCCGCTGATTCCGAAAAACCTGAATTACACCTATCTGGAGAACCCCCGCAATGAAAATGACCCTGAAGCCTCTTCAGTGCCGAATTCTTCTCAAGTTGGCAAGCCACCGTCAGATCGGCCTTAACCTGCTGGTCGAAGCCTCGCTGCCCAACCGTTCCCTCAACATGGAGCGCCGGCCCCGGTGGCAGGACGAGATCCGACTGCAGATCGACCTGATGGCCATCTATGGTCTGATCGGCATCGAGGAACAGATGGGCGTTCGGGTCTGCTTTGCGCCGGAGTTCGTGATCGCCTGGGCTGACGCCCAGAGAATCAAGGCCGTCAAACCCGGCAAGAAGCAACGTCCGTCCATCGTCTTGCCGCTGATCGCGGCAACGCTGGTCGCTACCGCGACCACCGCCTGCAGCAGCTTCCCGGGCATGACTCAAAGCACGCCGGCTCCGGTGGTCTCTCCGTACAATGCCGACGGCACCCAGCCGCCAGAGCGCATGGAGCAGTTCTACAACCCTAAGACGGGGAACATGGTCTATCGCTTCTGTGTCGGCTCTGAATGTCCTGAACCGACACTGAAGAAACCGATTGCCCACATGGCCATCGTGACCGAGATTGACGGCTCTGGTAATGCAATCCCCGTCGACCAGCAGGTTTCCCCGTCGCTTGCAGACGGCGATGCCTCTCTGGCGGCTAAGCCGGTGAAGAAGGTCGTCGATGGCTGGAAGCCCCAGGCCCAGACGGCGCAGAACAACAAGAATGCAGCGGCTGTCGCCGCCCAACTCGAGCAACAACGCCGTGCCATCCTGGAAGCCAGCGGCGCTGCCCAAGCCCCCCGTGAGGCACCGACCGCCGCGAAATTGTCGGTGAAGACGATGGGGGACGGTTCTGCCGCCGGCGCCAAACCGACCGCTCCTGCTCCGACCCCGGCGCCGGCCGTCAAGGGGGGCGGCACGCTCCAGGACATGCTCCCGACCACCGGCACCCGCGCGCCGGAGAAGCCCCAAGCCAATGCTGATGTGCTGAAGATGCCGATGCTGGCAAAGGCACCGGCGGCTGATCGCGCCGTCGGCGGCATCGCCACCACTGAAATGGTCACAGAGACAAGCGTGAAGGGCTTGGCCGCCGCCGGCATCGCCAACTCGGCCGAAGCATTCATCGTTGGCTGGGCTGACCTGTGGGCTGGCAAGAAAGCAGACGCCTATTTCGGCCTCTACGCCAGCGACTTCTGGCCGACATATGGCGATGCCAAGTCAATGAGCGCCTTTGAACAGCAGCGCCGCAGCGTTATGGTTCGCCCGGGTGACATCAAGGTTGGCGTCGAGGTGGTCAAGGTTGAAGACAAAGGCGACAAGGCCACTGTGCGCTTCTGGCAGAACTACGAGTCCAAGTCGTTCAAGTCTCGGGTCCTGAAATCCATGGAACTGGTGAAGGTCGACGGCGACTGGAAGATCCGCCGCGAACGCCTGATCCCGGTTCCGCAGAACCCCATCGCCTGAGCGAACTATGAAGTGTGGCATGCCCTCCTCGTGGAAGCCCGTCACTGGCGCTCTTGCCCAATACAAGAGCCGCCATAGCGGTCTGTCCCGTCAGGGTTGCCCAGTCCGGGTAATCGCCGAAGCTGTTGGCGATCGCATGGTGGTCGAGATCATCGGCCACGCCGGGCGCCCCGTCCGCGTCACGGTCAAATCCATCTACCTACACCCTATGCCACCCAGCCTGTTCGACGGCCTCGAAAGCACCCATTGATCATGAGCCGAACTCTGTCCCCACTTCAAGAAGCCATCATCCTACGCGTCTCTCACCTCGAACGGCTGCAGGAATCCCGTCTGCGCGACTACCTGGGCACCTATTTCCGAGGGCTGGAGGAATCCGACGATGTCTGGTGCGAAGAATTCTCTCTCGCACTGGAATTGCTCGTCCTATACGGACACATTCAGATCGAGGAAGACCCGCGCAAGGGCCGCATCCTTTCCCTTGCGCTGACCGCCGTCACGCCATCCGTCACGGACACGCCATTCATCGAAGCGGCTACGTCCCGATGGCCAGCCGTTTCTGTGGCGGCAATGGCGGTGCTCGCCGCCGGCTGCACGCTCCTTCCCTCGAGCCAGCCGACGGCCAAAGCCGTAGCACCGCTGCCGGTCTACAGCGATGGCACCGGTTTCCCGTCTCGCATCGAGCAGTTCTTCAATGGCCGGAACATGGTCTATCGGTACTGCCAGGATGACGAATGCCCGCTGCCTACCCCGAAGGTGGCCTCTGCGGCTCAACGCTTCGACACTCCACACTACGAACCGGCGGCCGACGGTCGCAATGCGGTAGCCATCGGTGTCGCCGGTGCCAGTGTTGCGGCTGCCGCTGCGCGCCTCGTCCACTTGACCGAGCCCCAGGCTAAGACGAACGCTAAACCGGCCGCTACGCTCGTTGCAGCCGCCTCGTCGGGGGCGATTCGGTCTATCGGCGCTGCCGTGGGTGCGACCGCGCCCAACATGCTGGCCACGCTTTCCCAGAAGGAGACGCCGACGGCAGGCCTCGCCCTCCGCACCGACGGCGAGTTCACCTCCTACAAGGGCATGGTGGGCTTCCAGCAAGGTTCAATGGTCCTCGATGGCCTGAGCCGCCAGAAGGTTGCCGAGCTCGCCCCGATGGCGCGCGACGCCGAGCGCGTCCGCCTACGCGGCCGTGTCGCTTCTACCCAGTTGAGCGAAGACATGAAGAAGCTGGCCGTGGGCCGGGCCTACGCGGTGAAGGTCGAGTTCGGCAAGCACGACGTCGATAAGGCGAAAATCCGCATCCTCAACCCGCAGCAGGCTACCGCCGAGAGTGCTACCGGCACGGTCCGTGGCGTCGATGTGATGCTCGACATGCCGCAGAAGAAATCCCTTTCCGGTATGGTCAAGGAAGGTGCCTGATGAGCATCGAGCGCGCCGTTACCCTTTCCGCCGACCTAGTGCAACGTCGCACTGATCTGATTCGCCTGTTCGGTGATGAACGGTACCAGGAGCGCACGGCGTTGGCGAAGGAGCGCATCAAAGAGGTGATGGCGCACCAGAATGCCCCCAACCCGCTCAGCGCTGCCGTCGCTTACTGCAGACACCTGGCGGCCAAACACCCGGGCGAAGATGTTTCAACTACTCAGCAATTCGTCCTGTGCGCCGCTGCGGACCTCGCCGAAGGTAAATGACCCATGATCAAGCTCACCAACATCCTCTTCCTCTTGCTGGCCAGTGGCGCCGCCATGGCCCAGCAGCCGGCCGACATCGGACCGATTTTCCAATTCAACCAGCAGGCGGACGCCTCCGCGCTGGCTGAAAAATACGCGGCATCCATCAAGGATGACCCGGCATGCGACACCTTCCGCGTCCAGCTCGCCAAGTTGACCAGGGGCAACCCCTACGACGGGCGCACCGCTCCCCAGATGACTCAGGTCCTGCATAAAGCCAAGGCCGCTGGGTGCCATATCAACAGTCCAGCCCGTCAGTAAGGAACCGGCTCCATGACCCAGAACACCATGCGCGGCGCCGAGGTCGATGAGGACATCAAGGGTACCCGGCAGGACCCTTTCTATTCAGAGGCCCGCGAACTGGTACTGATGGCACGTCGGTCCTCGATATCGATGGTGCAGCGCCATCTGCGAATCGGCTACAACCACGCCGCGCGCCTCCTGGATGCGATGGAAGGCGACATCCTGAGCCCAATGGACGGTAACGGCGTTCGTCCCTTCCTGACACCAGCTACGACCACTCTGTAAAGCCATCGATCGGAGAATTCATGTCCCAAGAGCCAAACATCGAAGAGACGAGCAGCAACAAAGGCGATTCGCAGCCAGCTTAGCTAAGAAGAGTGGAAATGAACGGCCAACTAAACCTCCACGGCAGCATTCATACACTTTTTCGATATTGATAGCGCCCAGGCTGCGGTAGTCGAGTGGCTGAGTTTGTCGTCTAGGCAGTTGCGCGTGCTACCAAAGAAACAGCCAACCATGCCACTTCGTTCGCTTGGTATTTCTACAGAAATGGCCTCAAAGTTATTGGATCGAAAAATCTCTACTGAAGTGATGACTTTTCATCAACTCTTAACCCGAATATTTCACGCCATTGCGTGAAATGAGGTCGGCGGAGCTGTGTAAACCCGCGTTAATACTGGTGTCGAGACAGATTAACGTAGGAGGTTCCGCCGATGCCAAATTGTACCGTGGAGGGGATGCCATTTTCCAAGTTGGGACGGCGGGAAATTGAGGCCCGCTTTGATGGTGGTGAGGTCAGTTCGGATGCTGGCCTGTTGTTGCTGCGCCAAGTGGAAAGGCGTCTCGGCCTGTTGAAACAGGTGGCGCCGGTGCTGCCCGATCCGAGAAGTCCGTTGCTGGTTCGCCACACCACCGAACAGATGTTGCGCCAGCGCGTCTTTGGCCTGTGCCAAGGCTACGAAGACCTCAACGACCACGACCAACTGAAGAATGATCTGGCCTTGCAAACTGCTCTGGACAAGGATCGGGCGGGAGCTTCCAGCCCGACGCTGTGCCGATTCGAGAACCGGGCTGACCGGAAGGCGGCCGTCGCCATCCACCGCATTCTGATCGACCAGTTCATCGCCTCGTTTGCCCAAGCGCCGGAAGAACTGATCCTCGACTGTGATGCCACTGATGATCTCGTTCATGGCAACCAGGAAGGTCGCCATTTCAGTGCCTACTACGACAACTACTGTTTCCTGCCGCTCTACGTCTTCTGCGGCGAGCAGTTGCTGGTCGCCTATCTGCGGCCGGCCAAGAAGGATGCGGCCCTTCACGCGGCAGCCATTCTGAAACTGCTGGTCACCCGGCTACGTCAAGCCTGGCCCGGCGTGCGGATCATCTTCCGGGGCGATTCCGGTTTCTGCCGGCCTCTGCTCTTGTCCTGGTGCGAGCGCAGCCACGTCCACTACGTGGTCAGCATGGCCAAGAACAGCCGCCTGCTCACCCTGGCGCAAGCCTGGCGGGACGAGGCGGCCCAGCAATTTGCCGAAACGGGGGAACCCCAACGGCTCTTCGGCGAATTCCGCTATCGGGCTGGCTCCTGGCCTTGCCACCGGCGCATGATTGCCAAGGCCGAGCATAACGCCCAGGGTCCCAATCCCCGCTTTGTCACCAGCAATCTGCGTGATGCCCCGCAGGCCCTTTACGAACGGATGTACTGCGCTCGCGGCGACATGGAGAACCGGATCAAGGAATGCCAGTTGGGCCTCTTTGCTGACCGCACCAGTTGCCATCTGTGGTGGCCCAACCAGTTCCGGCTGCTACTCGCTTCCCTGGCCTACGTAATGATGGAACGCCTGCGCACGGTCGGACTGGCCGGCACCGACCTGGCCCGCGCTCAGGTCTGGACGCTGCGCTGCCGCCTACTCAAAGTCGGCGCCGTCATCGTTCGAAATACCCGGCGCATCCGCTTCTTCCTGGCCAGTGCTTTCCCTCAACGGGAAGCCTTCCATCTCGCAGCACAACGCTTTGCTTCCGGATAAGCCTTGCCGAGTGCTGTCCCCGGCACGTCGATCAACAACGGGGGTAAGGGGGAAGTCCGTCCATGGCGCTAAAAACTGCCCAAAGATTAAGCAATTCAACCTCGCCCACCCTGTTCTGGCATCAATCAATGCCAAATCGGATGCCGGATGCGGAGGCGTGAAATATTCGGGTTAACTGGTGACCGCGCGTTAACCCTCAAGCAATCCATTTCCCTAGATGAAACGAAGTTTCCAAAAACTGTAGCAGCACTCCGCAAAATTGGTCGGTTGAACGCCGCTGAAGAGGGGTGAGTAACTGCCGCTTAAGCACCTATTCGTCTCAGGCTTGTTTCCATGAGGGAAATCACTGACTATTTGACTTTCT
>Ga0073899_10001714_pt1 | contig 19948 bp, 20 predicted proteins | sample KloWWTmetaKNB5Ph_FD_88975 | JGI IMG/M metagenome (GOLD analysis project Ga0073899, IMG submission 88975) | Active sludge microbial communities from Klosterneuburg, Austria, studying microevolution and ecology of nitrifiers - Klosterneuburg... | ecosystem: Engineered > WWTP > Aerobic digester >... | reverse complement strand
CGCACACCCACCGGCACATGTGCCGTTCGCTGCATCCTACGCCCTTTCCCCGTTGAGGTCAGCCTGTCATATGCCCCCGCCGCGAACGCTCAGCCGCCCGTCGTGCATCTCGATAATCCGGTCCGCCAGTTCCGCCATCTCCAGGTCGTGTGTCACCATCAGCCCCAGCTTCCCGCGGCCCTTCACCTCCTGGATCAACGATTCGACCACCTGCTTGCCCCGCGCCGAATCGAGGCTCGCCGTTGGCTCATCCACCAGCACCAGTTCGGGGTCGTTCATTAGCGCCCGCCCAATCGCCACCCGCTGGCGCTCCCCGCCGCTTAGCTCCGTCGCCAGCGCTCTCGCCCGGCGCGTCAGCCCCAGCTCTTCCAGCAACTGGTCCGCGCGCGCCCCGGCATTGCCGAGCCTGCCCCCGGTGACCCGGGCCATCACCAACAAGTTCTCACGCGCGGTCAGGTACGGAAGCAGGTTGTTCGATTGGAAAACGTATCCCACCGACTGGCGCCGGTAAGCTGCCTGCTGGCCTCCACTCAGCCGTGCGATATCACGACCGTTCACCTCGATGCTCCCGCTCGTTGGCGTCAGAAGACCGCCGATCATCGCCAGCAGCGTCGTCTTGCCCGAGCCGCTCGGCCCCACCACTGCCACAAACTCTCCCGGCTCGGTCGAAAACGAGGCGTCCTTCACCGCCTGGACGGCCTGGTCGCCGCTCCCGTAGGTCTTCGAAAGCTCATGCACCCGCAGCGTGACGCTCATGCTGTCCCTCCTTACTGTTGCTGCCCGAGCGCGATGATCGGGTCCACCCCGGCCACCTGCCGGCCTGAGAACATCGCCCCAACCAGCGCCATCAGCACCAGGAGCACTGATGTGGTGATGAATGTCCCGTTCGTGAACGCGATCGGCACCGGGTCCGGCACCCGCTGGATCAACCGGTTGGTGAACCACGCCAGCGGGATGGCCACGCCAACGCCGATCGCACTGATGAACAACGCCTGCACCATCACCTGCCGGAACACGAAGAACGAACTTGCCCCCACCGCCTTGAGCACGCCGATCTGCGCCACCTTCTGCAAGGTCAGTACATAGAAGAACACGCCAATCACCAGCCCCCCGATCAGGTAGCCGAACAACTGCAGCGCCTGCACGGTCGATTGCTGACCCGAAACCCCCTCGATGTTCGCGAACGCCGTGCCTTTGGAGACTGCCTCCCAGCCCTCGCCGCTCCCGCCCGCCAACCCGTCCCCCTGGAGCAGCACGACCGAGGCGGCGGGCGTTCCCGGGCCCACTTCACCGTACTTCAACTCCTGCCATGTGCTCCGCAACAGGTACACCGCCGGCTGAAAGAAGAATGCCCCTTCGTTGATCTCCCCCACGATCTCGAACTCCCGCTCCACGAGCCGCACCGAAATCGTCACCCGGTCGCCGACCTCCAGCCCCGAATAGCGCAAGAAACTCCGGTCGACCAGCAGCCCATCGTGGTCCTCGGCCGTCAGCGCCCTGCCCGCCGTCACGCGCGGCTCGCCGATCGTGCCCGGGTCATAGCCCAGGAACCCCGCCGAATTGATGCTGCCATCGTCTTGACGGTCGTTCGCCGCCATATAGCCGAGCGGCGCGCTCTCCTCCGCTCCCGATTCCTCGCCAATCTGGGCCACCACCTTGGCGCTCAGCTCCGAGCGGATCACGCTCAGCCCGGCGCGGTCCGAATACGCGATCGCGTCGGCATCGAAATTGCGCAGCGCCCGCCCTGCCTGCTCGTTCAATCCCACGCCGAGCCCGTTGATCATCAACACCAGGTAGCTGATCAGCATCACCACCAGCGCGATCAGGGCGAATTGAATCTTCCGCCTTCGGATTTCGAGCAAGCCGATCATCAGTCGCCTCCTTGGCCCGGCGCGTGCACGAGGCCCTCGAGCAGAACGTTGAGGTATGCCCGGATCGATTCATCCGGGACAAGGGGGAACCTCTCCGGTGTCATCCCGTGGAGTACCCCGTGGGCGAACACTGGCGCCAGCACCACCTGGGCCGCCACAACCGGGCGATGTCGGATCGGATGAGCCCCAGCTCCTGCGCGGCCCGCAGGTACCGCTCCAGCCGGCCCGCGATGTGGTTGCTTGTGCCGCTGAGCCGCTCGTCCAGCTCCGGGTGATGCCCCCACTCGCCCATGCTCGTGCGGACCCCCTGCTGCGCCGCGCAGAACCCCGCCAGCACCGCCGCCAGGAAGCCCTCCAGCTCCCGCCCGATGTCGCCCGGCGTCTCCGGCAGCGGCTCACTATCGATCCGCGCCTTCGAAACCTCGACTTGCCGGTCGATTGCCGCCGCCAGCAGTTCATCCTTACCCGCGAAATGACGGAACAGGGTCACTTCGTTCACCCGGGCCCGCGCCGCGATCCTTCGCGTTGTCGCGCCGCGGTATCCCTCTTCCGCGAAGACCGCATGGGCCGCTTCGAGCAGCCGCTCCCGGACGTTCTCCATGCAACCACCGTAGCCAGGCAAGTGCTTGCTTGCAATGCTCCCGCGCGCCCGCTCCGTTACCATTTACTTGAGTGCTAGAAGACCCGTCTGTCCAGGTTTCTGCCAGCCACGGCATCCCCAGGGCGAGCCTCGTGCTTGCCGCCGGAGAGTCCCGCAACCCCGCAACCGAGGTCTGGATGGGCGGCGCCCGCAGCCTCCACGGCGACCACGTCACTGAATCCCTCGTGGCAGCCTCATGGCTGGTCGATTGCGCCGGCGATATGCCCCCCGCCCACCGCACCTCCGCCGGTCTCTGGGTGGCCTGTGTCTTCGCCGACCACGATGGCCCCCTCCCCTCCTCGCTGCCGCTCGATGCTGTCATTGCCGATGCCGCTCGCGCAGCCAGCGGCGGGCATCCCGCGCCCCCCCACCGCATCTACATCATGTGTACCCACGGCATGAATCGGAGCGGCCTCGTCACCGGGCTGCTGCTCCGCGCCTTGGGCGTCGATGGTCCCGAGGCCGTCGATCGGATTCGCGCGGCCCGTCCCGGCGCCCTCTCCAACCTCCACTTCCGCGACATGCTGCTCTACTCCTGAGGCGATCCGCCTTCGAGCAGGTCAGGCCGCCGCTCCCGTGTCCGTTGCAACCGCTGCTCCTGCTTCCACATCTCGATCTTCGCGTGGTGCCCGCTGAGCAGCACCTCCGGCACTTCCCATCCCCGGTATTCGGCCGGGCGCGTGTACTGCGGGTGCTCCAGCAGCCCGCCCGCGAACGACTCCTCCTCCGGCGAGACCTCGTCGCCCAGCGCGCCGGGGATGTGCCGCGCCACCGCATCGATCAGCACCATCGCCGGCAGCTCCCCTCCGGTCAGGATGTAGTCGCCAATCGAGACCTCCCGGTCCACGCAGTGCTCCACGAACCGCTCATCCACGCCCTCGTAACGGCCACAGACAAGCACCAGCCGTTCGTTTTGCGCCAACTCGCGCACCAGCCGGTCACTCAGCACCTCCCCCTGCGGCGAGAGGAAGACCACCAGGCCCGGCGGCCCATCCTGCTCCTGCACGAACTGGAGCGCCCGGTCGAGCACGTCGGCGCGCATCACCATCCCCTGCCCCCCGCCGAACGGGTAGTCGTCCACCGATCGGTGCCGATCGGTCGCATGCTCGCGGATGTCGTGGATCTGCAGATCGAGCAGCCCGTCCTCGCGCGCCCGCTTGATGATCGATACATCGAGCGGCCCACGGAAGGCATCGGGAAACAGCGTCAGGACATCGATTCTCATGCGGACTGGCCGTGCTCCAGCGGGCCCTCCAACAATTCCGCAACGTGCCCCAATAACGGCAGCAGCACGTCCATCCCCTGCGCCACCGCCTTCGGGCTCCCCGGCAGGTTCACGATCAGCGTCTGCCCCCGGGTGACTGCCACACCCCTGGTCAAAGCTGCGAACGGCGTATGCCGCAACCCGTTCTCAATAAGAGCGATCGGGATGCCCGGCACGTCCCGCTCGCCAATCTCGCGCGTTGCCTCCGGCGTCTGGTCCCGCGGCGTCAGCCCCGTCCCGCCCGTAGTCAGGATGATGTCGCAGATCTCCATGTCGGCCCACACCCGCAGGTGCTCGGCGATCAGCGCCCGGTCATCCGCCACGATGTCGTGCCTCACCACCTCGTGCCCCGCCTCCATCACCATCCGCGCGATCGTCTGCCCCGAAACGTCCTCACGCTCTCCCGCCGCGCCTTTGTCCGATGCCGTGAGGATCGCCACCCGTGCCATCGCCCAATCCTAGCGCATCCTCCCCATTCCTCCCCACTCCCACTCCCGGCGGCCGCTCCAAACTGCCGCACCAGGCCTGGCTCACGCCATGGCAGCCCAAAAAAATAGGCGTTGACAGCCATCCATGGGGCGGAATAGTATGCCCGTGGGGAAAAGTGGGGTGAAATGGGGCAACAGCCCTGAAGAACCCTACTCCGGGGGCATCCAGCCCTCTCCTCGAAAGGTTCGGGGATGCGATTTGTCGGCACCTTCGATTACCTGCTCGATGACCGGAACAGGGTGCCAATCCCTCCGGTCTACCGCGGCGCGTTCGATGAAGGCGGCTACCTCGCAACCGGAACCGAGCAGTGCCTGGTTATTCATACACCCGAATCTTTCGCCCGCGCCTCCGAGTTGATCGAGGCCATCCCGGAAGAGACGCAGGAAGGTGAAGACGCCCGGCGCGACTTCTACGGAAAGGTGTGGCCCCTCCAGAAAGACGCACAGGGCCGCATCCTCATCAAGGATGAGCTCCTCAGGTTTGCGGCGCTTGTCAAGGAAGTCAAGGTCGTTGGTGTTGGCCGGCGCATGGAAATCTGGGATGCCGCCGCCTTCGATGCCCGCGAATCTGAACGCCAGCTTGCCCGCGCGGCAGGACTCAAAAAAGCGCAGGAGGGGTAACGTGGTTGTGATGACAGCACCCACACCTGTTCACGTCCCCGTCCTCCTCCGCGAGGCCATCGACCTTCTCGATGTCCGCGAAGGCGGCCTCTACATCGATTGCACCACCGGCCTCGGTGGGCACAGCGAGGCCATCGCCCGCGCCATGGGCGATACCGGCCGCCTCCTCTGCTTCGACCAGGACCGCGAAGCGCTGGAGTTCGCGCGCACGAAATTGGCGCCGTTTGGGAGGCGGGCCACCTTCGTCCACGCGAACTTCCGTGAAATCGCGACCATCGCGGCACAGGAAGGTTTCCAGGAAGTCGATGGCATCCTCATGGATCTCGGCGTCTCGTCATTCCAGATGGGCACAGCCGCGCGCGGCTTCGCGTTCGCGCTCGAAGGCCCCCTGGATATGCGCATGGACCCGGGCTCCGGTGGCCTCACCGCCGCCGACATCGTCAACACCTGGGATGAATCGTCGCTCGCAGACCTCATCTATGAATATGGAGAGGAACGGCAGTCGCGCCGCATCGCCAGGGCGATCGTGCGCAACCGCCCTCTGCAAACGACCTGGGATCTAGCCAGATCTGTCGAGCAGGCTGTGGGGGGTGCCAGGAGACACACCCAAATTCACCCCGCCACCAAAGTCTTCCAGGCGCTCCGGATCCGCGTGAATGGCGAACTCGACAGCCTTCATGCGGCCCTCCCGCTCGCCCACAGCCTGCTCGGCTCTGGAAACAGTCACGGCGGACGTCTCGCCGTCATCAGTTTCCACTCTCTCGAAGACCGCATCGTCAAGCAGTACTTCCGGCGCGAATCCACCGGCTGCCTCTGCCCGCCCCAACTTCCTGTCTGCCGCTGTGGCCATGCCGCCACGCTGCGCGAACTCTCCCGCCGGGGAATTCGCCCCTCCGAAGCCGAAGTCGCTGCCAACCCACGCTCGCGCAGCGCTGTCCTTCGGGCGGCAGAACGGATCAGCTGAAATGGCCGCCATCAATCACCCTCTCGGCCGCGGCGGGCACGGGATTCCCCTCGGGGGTGCATTTGGCCGCCCCAACTGGTCGATTGTCGCCGCGCTCGCTCTCGTCGTTGTCACCGCGCTCCTTCCAGTCGTGCAAAACAGCACCGCCACCAGCCGCGGTTTCGATATCCAGGCAATCCGCCAGCGCGAGGCAACCCTCGATGGCGAGATCTCCCTTCTCGAAAGCGATGTCGCCCGCCTTACCTCACTCAATCGCATCGAGCGGCGCGCGCTGGATATCGGCATGATCGCCGCCAACAATCCCATCTTTGTTTCAGTAAACGAGCCCGGCCCCGCGCCGGCGAAGCTTCCAGCCGAATATCTCCCCCGGCCCGCTGCCCAGCAGCCAGGGCCGGACCCCTGGTGGAAGCCGCTCGTAAGCTGGCTGCCCTGAACGGGTGGCCGTAATTGCCCGCCCCATGGGGCCGGGCCGGAGGCGCGTTTCGCATGTCGCACGCTAAGGCGCGGCCTACTCGCCGTGTGTGGCTGCCGGCCTTCTTCTTCGGGGCTTTTGCCCTGCTTATCTGTGCCCGCCTCATCCAGCTCCAGGTCATCCAGCACGATATCTACGCCGCCCGCGCTCGCGATGAGCTCGCCGGCTCCCAGGTCATCTTCGCCCGCCGCGGAGCCATCCTCGATCGCAATGGCGCTGTCCTCGCCAACAGCGTTGGCACCTGGGATATCTACGTCAGCTCGCGCTCATGGCACGATTCTGAAAACGCCTCCACAGCCTCCACCGAGCTCGGAAAGCTCCTCAAGCTCGATCCCTCCGCCCTTCGCACCCGGGTCTCCTCCGCCGGGCTCGTCGATGTGCCCATCGGCAAGGATGTCGATTACGAGACCGGCCTCGAAATCATTCGCAAGGGGCTCCCCGGGGTCATCACCATTGCCAATACCGCCCGCGAGCACCCCGAAGGCGATGTTGCCGCCTCCGTCCTCGGTTTCATCGGCACCGATAATACCGGCCTCGCTGGGATCGAGGCCGCCTACAACGAAGTTCTCCAGGGAACCCCCGGCCGCGCCCTCTACGAACGCGACACAAGCGGCGAGCCCATCCCCTATGGCAGTTACGTGGCGACCCAACCGCGGCCCGGGGAAGACGTCGTCCTCACCATCGACCGTTACCTCCAGCGCATGGCCGAAGAACGCCTGGCCGCCGCGATCAAAGAACACCGCGCGGTCGGGGGATCAATCATCATCATGGACCCGGCCACCGGCGAGATCCTTGCCCTTGCCACCTCGCCCGGGCTTCAGTTCAGCACGCTCGACCTCGGCGATCAGAATGTCCTTGAGCTTCTCCGCAATCGCGCGGTTACCGACCTCTACGAGCCCGGCTCGGTCATGAAGATCATCACCGCCGCTTCCGCTATTGATGCCGGCGCTGTTGCCCCCGGGACTACCTACACCGATACCGGCATCGCCCTCATCTACGACGTCCCGATTAAGAACTGGGACGACAACGTCTACGGTGAGCAGACGATGACCGGCGTGCTCCAGAACAGCATTAACACCGGCGCCATCTTCATGATGCAAGCACTCGAAGCACGCGAGCCCGGCGGCTTTCAGCGCTACCTCGATGCCTTTGGCTTCGGGAAGCCCACCGGCATCGATCTCCAGGGCGAGGCCTCCGGCATCATCCGCCGGACCACCGACGCCGATTACTCGCCGGTCGACCTCGCGACCCAGGCCTTTGGCCAGTCCATCAGCGTCACACCCATCCAGATGCTGACCGCGGTCGCCGCCGCTATCAATGGCGGCAACGTCATGCGCCCCCACCTCGTAAAAGCCTATATCAGCCAGGATGGCAACCGCCGCGATGTGCGGCCCGAGGTCGTTGGACGCGCCGTCTCTTCTGAAACCAGTGCCACCGTCCGCGAGATGCTCAACAAGGTTGTCGACCCCGAAAACAACATCCACCCAGGCAACCCGAAGTTCTACTCCGCTGGCGGCAAATCCGGCACTGCCAACGTCCCCGTTCCCAACGGCTACGACGAGACACAGATCGCATCGTTCGTCGGCTTCGCCCCCCTCGAAAGCCCCGAAATCCTCGTTCTCGTCAAACTCGATGAGAACAAGGACGGTCTTACCGGCACCGCCGCCGCCGCCCCCATCTTTGCCTCCCTCGCCGATGATGCCCTCCGCTATCTCAACATCCGCCCCGAAAAAGGCGCCTACGTGAGCCAGCGATGAGCCAGCACCTCACCACCGCCATCGTCGCCGAAGAAATGGCCCGCCGCGGCTACCGCGTGCTCTCCGGCCCGGCCGTTGAGGTCACCGGTGGCGCCGCCGACTCGCGTCTCGTCCACCCCGGCGACCTCTTCTGTGCCTTCCCGGGCGAGGAGACCGACGGGAACCTCTATGTCGCCGCCGCTTTCCGTGCCCGGGCCGTCGCCGCCATCTGCTCGCGTCCACCGGAAGGTGAATGGCCCGGCAAGACCATCGTGGTCGCCCCGGATACCACCCGCGCCGTCGGCGAGCTTGCCCGCGCCTGGCGAACGGCCTGTGACCCACAGGTCGTCGGCATCACTGGCACGGTGGGCAAGACCACTGCCAAGGAAATGACCGCTGCCACGCTCGCCGACCGCTTCCGCACGCACCGGAGCGCCGGCAACTTGAACTCCCGCGAGGGCTTGCCCCTTGCCCTTCTGAGCCTCCGCCGCGACCACGAGGTCTCGGTCCTGGAGATGGCCATGGATAGCCCCGGTGAGATCGGCGACCTCTGCCACATCGCCGAACCACGGATCGGCGCCGTGCTCAACGTCGGCCTCACCCACGTCTCGAAGTTGGGCAGCATCGAAGCAATCCAGCGCGAGAAGCTCGACCTCGCTCGCAATCTCCCCGCGGACGGTTGCGCCATCCTGAATGCCGATGATCCCCGCGTCGTTGCCGTCGTTCCCGAGCTGAAGTGCCAGGTGATGACTTTCGGCGAAAGCGAGTCCGCGACTCTCCGCCGGGGCCCGGTCACCGAGAACGGCCTTCTCGGCACCTCGTTCGATGTCACTTTCGCCGACTCCACCGAGCGCGTCACCGCGCCCCTGCCCGGCGCCCACACCGTTCCCGCGGTCCTGACCGCGATGGCCGCCGCAATCTCCCTCGGGCGGACACTCCGTGGCGCCGCCTCCGCCGTCTATCACGCAAACGTCGAAGGCCGGGCCCACGTCCTCAAAGGTGCCTCCGGCGCCACGATCATCGATGACCGCTACAACTCCAGCCCGGCCTCCCTTGCCGGTGCGCTCCTGATGCTCCGTGGCCTCTCGGGTCGCCGGATCGCCTTCCTTGGCCGCATGGCCGAGCTCGGCGAGCACGAGATCGAGGAGCACCGTAAGGCCGGTGAGATTGCCGCCGCCTCCTGCGACATCCTCTTCTGCTCGGGCGATACCTGCCTGCCCCTTGCTGAAGCCGCCCGCGCCGCCGGCCACACCGATGTGCGCTGGTTCCCCACACGCGATGAATCGGCAGCGGCCGCCGCCGCCATCCTCCGCGAAGGCGACGTTGTCCTCGTCAAAGCCTCACGCGGCGAGGCCTTCGAGGCCGCCATTCCCGTCCTGGAGGGCGCACAGTGATTCACGCCCTCTTCTCCGGCATTGCCACCTTCTTCCTCGCACTCGCCCTGGGCGAACCGATCGTCCGCTACCTCCGCCGCAAGAAAGTCGGCAAAGAAGTCAGCGAACACCTCCCCGAACACCAGAAGAAGGCCGGCACTCCCACGTTCGGCGGCTTCATGATCTGGCTCCCCACCTTCATCGTCACCGCCGTCGCGGTCGATTGGTGGAATCACCAGTCCATCCTCCTCCCCCTCGGGATGATCGGCATCACCATGGCCGCCGGTTTTGTCGATGACCTGGGCACGCTCCAGTACCGCTCCCAGAAGGGCCTCTCCTGGCGCTTCAAGATCGCGTTCACCTCGCTCTTCGCCCTCGCCGCTGCAATCGTCCTTTACCGGTACATCGAAGTGGAATCGATCAACATCCCCTATGTCGGCAGCTACGCGCTCGGCGTCTTCTACATCCCTCTCGCCGTCGTCATCATCGTGGCCACCACCAGCGCCGTGGCAGTCAGCGATGGCCTCGATGGACTCGTAGGCGGCACCACGCTCATCGCATTCATCGCCTACGGCATCATCGCCTTCATCCAGGGCCAGGAATTTGTCGCAGCCTTCGCCTTCATCATCGCCGGAGCCAACCTCGGCTTCGTCTGGTACAACGCCCATCCCGCGCGCGTATTCATGGGCGATACCGGCGCCCTCGCTCTCGGTTCCTCACTCGCTATCGTCGCGCTTATGACGGGCCAGTGGCTGCTTCTTCCCATCATCGGCATCATTTTCGTCGCCGAAGCCGGCAGCAACATCCTCCAGATCGGCTACTTCAAGATCAGCGGCGGCAAACGGATCTTCCGCCGCGCTCCCTTCCACCACCACCTCGAGCTCATCGGCTGGGCCGAGACACAGATCGTCACTCGCTTCTGGCTCATCTCCATCGTTGCTGCCATGGCAGGCGTCGCCCTCGCGTTGGAGGTGCCCGAATAATGCCCGCCACCAACGGTTCCCTCCTCGCCCCTCCCCTCGATGTCCGCGGCAAGCGCGTGCTCGTCTACTCGCTCGGGATCGAAGGCCGAGACCTTGCCGGCTGGGCGCTCGCAGCAGGCGCTCGCGTCACCATGAGCGATACCCGCGACGAAACGGCTCTTGCCGCCGCGGGCGCGACTGCCCCCGAAGGGCTCGACCGGCTCGTGATGGGCGAACCCCTCCTCGACCCGGCCGGATTCGACCTGGTCGCTGTATCGCAGTCCGTTCTCCGCTACAACCCCGCCCTTGCACGGGCGCGCGAGCTTGCCATCCCCGTCACTTCTCAGATGCGCCTCTTCCTGCAGCTTTGCCCCGGCCGGGTCGCCGGCATCACCGGCTCGAGCGGAAAGTCCACCACAACCGCGCTCGTCGGCGCCATTGCGGCCGAAACCGGCCTCCCGTTTGTGGTCGGCGGCAATATCGGCGAGGCGCTCCTTGGCCGCCTGGCCGATATCACCCCTTCAACCACCGTCATCCTTGAAATCAGCCACACCCAGCTGCAGTACACGGAGCGTTCCCCCGCAATCGCGGCAGTCACCAACATCACGCCCAACCACCTCGATCAGTTCAGCTGGGACGAGTACGTCGGTCTCAAGCGCAACATCATCGCCCACCAGGCCCGCCAGGATGCCGCCATCCTCAACGCCGATGACCACACCAGCCGGGCCCTGATGGCTTCCGTCCGTGGCCGCCTCGTCCGGACGTCGTCCATCTCCGAAGTCGAAGGCGATGGCGCCTGGCTCGACCAGGCTAAAGTCGTGATCCGGCGCGCAAACCGCGTGACTTCGGCAGTCCCCCGTGAGTCTGTCCGCCTGCGAGGCGCCCACAACCTCGCCAATGTCGTCATGGCGTGCGCCATCGCGGCCGAGGCGGGCTTCCCGCCCGATGCGATTGCCCGCGGCGTTGCTGGCTTCCGTGGCGTCCCCCACCGTCTCGAAGTCGTGGGCCGCGCGCTTGGCGCCACCTGGGTCAACGATTCCATCGCCACCAGCCCCGAACGTACCATCGCGGGCCTTCGTGCGTTCACCGAGCCCGTTGTCCTTCTCCTCGGTGGCCGCGAAAAGAACCTCCCGCTCGACCAGTTGCAGTCGCTCGCCGCGCAACGCTGCCGGGCTGTCATCTGCTTCGGCGAGGCGGGGCCGCTCTTCTTCGAGGCCATGCGCCGCACCGTTTCCGCAACGCACCTCCTCGGAACGTTGGGTGATGCGGTCGCCCTTGCCGGCGAAACGGTCCAGCAGGGAGATGTAGTCCTTCTTTCACCCGCCGGGACCAGTTTCGATGCCTATCCGAACTTCGAGGCGCGCGGCGCAGCCTTCCGCGGGTTCGTCGCCGGCCTGCCTGGCTTCACTCCGGAGGTGTCGCGATGACGGCTGTGCAGGGTACCGGCCGCTGGGCGCCTGGCCGCCCCGACTACATCATCCTTGCGATAACCGCCCTGCTGACCGCAACGGGCCTGGTGGCCGTCTATAGCGCCAGTTTCGTGATCGCCCTGGCCAAGTTCGGCGATCCCTACTACTTCGTCGTTCGCCAGGCTATCTGGGGAGCGATGGGCGCCCTTCTGCTGGTCGGCCTGGCGCGGACCGATTATCGGCGCCTGCGCCCACTGGCGATCCCGATCATGGGCGTTACCATTGCCGCCCTCCTCGCCGTGCTCATCATTGGAGTCGAAGGTGGCGGCGCCCGCCGCTGGCTCGGCGTCGGCGAACTGACTATCCAGCCCGCCGAGTTCGCCAAACTCGCGGTCATCATCTATCTGGCGGCCTGGCTGGCTTCCAAAGGCTCCGATATCCGCTCCCTCGAACACGGCCTCGTGCCGTTCGTTCTCATCATCGGCGGTGTCAGCGTCCTCATCATGCTGCAGCCGAACCTGGGCACGACGGCCATCATCCTCGCCATCACCGTCACCATGTTCTGGGTCGCTGGCGCCTCCCTTGCCCAGATGACCGCGCTTGGCATCACCGGGATAGCCAGCATGGCCGTCCTGGCCACCATGGCAGGCTATCGCGCCAACCGCATCCTCGCGTTCAGGGATGCTGAAGCTGACCCCCTCGGGAATGGGTTCCAGACGCTCCAGTCGCTGATCGCCATCGGCAACGGGGGCATCCACGGCCTTGGTCTCGGCGCCAGCCGCGCGAAGTTCTTCTACATCCCCGAAAGCCACACCGACGGCGTCTTTGCGATCATCGGCGAGGAACTCGGGCTCATGGCCACCCTCACCATCGTCGTGCTTTACATGCTCCTCATGGTCCGCGGTTTCCAGGTCGCGCGGCGTGCCCGCGATGACTTCGGCCAGCTCATCGCGACCGGGATCACCACCTGGATCACCGTCCAGGCGCTCCTCAACATGGGCGGCATCACCCGCGTCATCCCCCTGACTGGTGTACCCCTCCCCTTCCTCAGCTACGGGAGCAACGCCCTCGCCGCCATCCTCCTCGCCATCGGCGTCCTCATCAGCATCTCGCGCTACGGGACAGATCGTGGCGGCTACATGGATCACCACCCCGTTCAGAAGCGCCGGGTCGTCCGCAAGAAGGAGCCGCAATCATGAGACTCGCGCTCACCGGCGGCGGCACGGGCGGCCACATCTTCCCGGCACTCGCCGTCCTCGATGCCCTGCGCGCCGCCGAGCCCGCTGTCGAGGTGCGCTTCTTCGGTCCCCAGGACCGCGGCGAGCGCTCCATGGTCGAAGCGGCCGGCGTGCCCTTCGAGCCGGTCCCCTCCGCGGCGGTTCGCGGGCGTGGCCCCTTCGGCCTGGTGCGGAGCGCATGGAGCCTGCTGTCCGGCGTTGTCTCCGCGCTGCGTGGGTTCCACCGGTTCAAGCCGGATGCGGTGTTCAGTACCGGTGGCTACGGCAGCTTCCCCGGCAGCCTCGCTGCCCGCCTGCTCCGGCGCCCTCTCGTCGTCTACCTGCCCGATGTCCACCCCGGCTGGGCCGTGAAGGCCGAACGCGCGCTCGCCACCCGGATGACCACGACCACCGCCGCCGCACTGGAGTTCCTCCCCGCGAAGAAAACCACCGTTACCGGATACCCCGTTCGCCGGGAATTCTTCACCCTCACCCGCGCCGCCGCCCGGCAACAGCTCGCCATCCCCGGCGATGAGCCCCTCGTTCTTGTCGCCGGGGCATCGCAGGGCGCGCGGGCCATCAACCGTGCAGTCTTCCAGGCGCTGCCCGCGCTCTGCGAGCGGGCCATCGTCGTTCACGTCACGGGCGATGCAGGATTTGCCGAGGCGGGGCAGTCCCGCGAGGCGCTCCCCCCTTCGCTCCGCGACCGCTACCGCCCCGCTCCGTTCCGTTCCGACCTGCCCGCCCTGATGGTCGCTGCCGACCTTGGCGTCTTCCGCGCGGGGGCATCCATTCTTGGTGAGCTGCCCGCCGCCGCTCTCCCTTCCATCCTCGTCCCGGGCACCTTCGCCGGCGGCCACCAGCGCGACAACGCACGCTGGCTCGAAGGCCACGGCGCCGCGACGGTCCTCGAAGAAGCCGAAATCGATGCTCTCGGTTCCCGCATCGCCGAACTGCTTTCCGATGTGCCGCGACGCGAGGCGATGCGCGCCGCCGCCGGCTCCCTGGCGCGCCCCGCTGCCGCCTATGCCATCGCCGCCATCGTTCTGGAGGTCGCGCGAAAGTGACCGCGTTCAACGGCCCCGTGCACCTCGTGGGAATTGGCGGCATGCACATGTCGGCTATCGCCCTCCTCCTGCGTGCTCGTGGCGTTCTCGTCTCCGGGAGCGATATCCGGCCCTCCGGCCTCACCCAGAAGGTCGCCGCCGCCGGTGCCAGCGTCTCCTTTGGCCACGATGCCGCCAACGTGCCCGCCGGTACCGCTCTCCTCGTGACCACGGCCGCTGCCCAGGATGACAATCCCGAACTGGCGGAGGCCCGCCGGCGCGGTATTCCGATCCTCCTCCGCGCGGAGATGGTTGCCCGGCTCATGGAAGGCAAGCGGGTCGTCGCCGTCGCCGGCTCACACGGCAAGACCACCACGTCCAGCCTCATCGCCCACATCCTCGTCCGCGCCGGCCGTCAGCCGATGTACCTGCTTGGCGGCGAAAGCCCCGACCTTGGTGGGCATGCGGCCTGGGGTGAAGGCGACATCTGCATCGTCGAGGCCGATGAGTACAAGCGCGCCTTCCACGAATACACCCCCGAAGTCGCGCTCATTACCAACGTCGAACCAGACCACCTGGACTACTACGGCACCCCCGAGGCATACCACGAGGCGTTTATCGAGTTCGGCCGGCGCATAAGGCCCGGCGGGCTCCTCCTCGCCTGCGCCGATGATCCCGGCGCCCGTCACGTGAGTGACCTCCTCGGCGATGCCCCGATCCGCCACGAAACCTACGGCGCCGAAGGGGTCCGCTTCTGGCTCGCCCGGGATATCGTCCTCTCGGCCACTGGCTGCGAGTTCACTCTCCTCCGCGGCGGAACCGAGCTGGGTTCCATCCATGCCACGGTGCCCGGCGTCCATTTTGTCCGGAACGCAGTCGCTGCGGCGGCCGTGGCCCTGCACTTCGATGTCCCGTTCGAGACCGTCCGGGATGCGATCTCCAGCTTCCGCGGCGCCCGCCGCCGTTTCGAGACGGTTGGCGAAGCGGGCGGCGTGCTCGTCATGGATGACTACGCTCACCACCCCACTGAAGTCCGCGCCACCATCGCGGCAGCGCGCAGCGCCTTCCCAGGCCGGCGTCTCATCGGCATTTACCAGCCCCACACCTACTCCCGCATCGCCTACCTCTGGGATGACTGGCTGACCTGCTGGGAAGGTCTCGATGCCCTCGTCGTTCTCGAAACCTACGCGGCCCGCGAGACCCCCCTCCCCGGCCGCTCCGCCGCAGACCTCGCCGCTGCCATCGCTGCCCCGCCGGCCAGCTACGCCAGTGACTTCGACGAGGCCGTGCGGCAGGCTGCCGCGCTTGCCCGTCCTGGTGATGTCGTCTTCACCATTGGGGCCGGCGATGTCGTCGAGGCCGGTCCCAGGCTCCTGGAGGCACTCCGATGACCGCAATCGAAACGCTCGCTACCTCCCTTGCGCCCCATGGTGACCTTCGCCGCGATGAATCACTCGCCCGCCACACCACTTTCGGCATCGGCGGCCCGGCCGATCTCTTCCTCACCGTTCGGTCGGCCAGCGCCCTCGCGCATGCCACGAACGCCGCCCGCGAGGCCGGCATCTCCGCCTTCATCCTCGGCAGCGGCAGCAATATCCTCGTCGCCGATGCCGGCATCCGCGGCCTCGTGATCGACAATCGTGCCCGCGCCGAACAGGCCGATTCCGGCGGTCTCCTCTATCGCATCGAAAGCGGCGCAAGCTTCGCCGCCTTCGCCCGCCGGATGTGCCGCCTCGGCCTCGATGGCCTGTCCTGGGCCGTCGGCATCCCCGGCACGCTCGGCGGAGCGGTGGTCTACAACGCCGGCGCCTATGGCGGCTGCCTCGCCGATGTCCTCCGCCGCGTCCGTCTCCACACGCCGGGCAACGGCGACCACTGGGTCGATTCCCGGGAGCTCGGCCTTGTCTACCGCGGCAGCGCCTTCACCCGCGGCCACGTCGCCGGCATGGCCGTCCTCGAAACAGAGGTCGAGCTGACCCCCGGCGATGCCCCCGCCCTGCTCGCCCGCGCCGCCGCCCATGATTCCCGGCGTCTCGAAGCGCAGCCACGCGGCCGCAACGCCGGTTCGACGTTCAAGAACCCTACCGATTCCCCCGCCTGGAAGCTCATCGATGCCGTCGGCATGCGCGGCCTCGGTCGCGGCGAAGCGGCAGTTTCCGAAAAGCACTGCAACTTCTTCGTGAACCACGGCAATGCCACCGCCGCCGATGTCGCCTGGCTCATCGCCGAAGCCCAGCGCCGAGTCCGCGAGCAGTTTGGCATTGCCCTCGAAACCGAAGTCCAGTTCGTGGGGGCGTGGTGATGGATAGGCAGCGCGTCGCAATCCTCCTGGGTGGCCGCTCCAGCGAGCACGAAGTCTCCATCGTCAGCGCTCGCAGCGTCATGGCTGCGCTCGATCCCGCCCGCTGGGAGCCCATCCCGCTCGGGATATCGCGGTCCGGCGCATGGCTCTCTCCCACCGAGACGCGGGCCGCGCTCGATGCTGGCGCCCGGTCCTTCGAAAGCCCTGGCAACCCCGTCCTTCGCTCGTCCGAAGCACTTGCCGCGCTCGATTCGTGCGACATCGCCTTCCCGCTCGTCCACGGCGTGAACGGCGAAGATGGCACGCTCCAGGGTTTCCTCGAAATCGCCGGAAAGCCCTATGCAGGCGCCGGCGTAGCCGCCAGCGCCATCGGTATGGATAAGGCATTGATGAAGGCATTATTCCGCGAAGCCGGAATTCCCGTCGCCCGCTATTCCATAATCCGATCATGGGAGTATACACTTGCCCAGAATGATTCAATGGAGCTCATAGAACACGCCATTGGATACCCCTGCTTCGTCAAGCCGGCCAACGGAGGCTCCTCCGTCGGCGTCACCCGCGCCCGCTCCCGCGAAGACCTCCCCGATGCGCTCGCTGCTGCCTTCACCCATGACGACAAGGCCGTCGTCGAACAGGCCATCGTCGGCCGCGAGGTCGAGTGCTCCGTCCTGGGCAACGAATCCCCGCAGGCCAGCGTCGTCGGCGAAATCGTTCCCGACCGCGATTTCTACGATTACGACTCCAAGTACTCCGCCTCTTCCGCCACCGAACTGAGAATCCCGGCGCCTATCACCGAGGCCGCCGCGCGGGATATCCGCGATCTCGCCCTCCGCATGTACCGAGTCATGGGCTGCGAAGGTTACGCCCGCGTCGATTTCTTCCTCACCCCGGGCGATCGCGTCATCGCCAACGAAGTGAACACCATTCCCGGCTTCACCAGCATCAGCATGTATCCAAAGCTCTGGGAAGCCTCTGGCCTCGCTTATTCCGGCTTGCTCACCCGGATCCTCGAACTCGGCTTCGAACGCCACCAGAGGAGGGTCCGCGCATGATCATCAAGCGCAACCGCCCGAAGCAGGAACCCGCCGTCCGCGCCATCGTCAAGCGGAGCCGCCCACGCCCCGAGTCTGGCGTCCGCGCCATCATCAGGCGCAACCGCCCGGCCATCGGCGCAGCCCAATCCCGCACGATCATCCGCCGCCCCGGTGGCGTGGTCGGCACCCCCCCTCCCCGCCGGCCGCGCTTCCGCCGGCCCGTTCTCGGCTGGCGCCCGTCCAAGGGGCTCCTCGGCCTGGCGGCCGGGCTCATGGTTTGTGCCACCGTCGCCTCTGGCGCCTACTGGGTCTGGCATTCCCCATTCTTCAAGGTCACCGAGATCGAAGTCGTGGGCAGCGAGCGCATCGCCGCCAGTACCGTCGTCGAAGAGACCGGCCTCCTTGGCGCCAGCATGTTCAACGCCGACCTGGCCGCCGCCCAGGAAGTCCTCTACAGCCACCCGCTCGTCTACGGCGTGCGCGTCGAGCGCGATTGGCCCCACACCATTCGCCTCACCGTCGAAGAACGCCGCCCCTGGGGAACGTGGGAGCAGTCCGGTGTCAGCTACACCATCGATCGCGAAGGCGTCGTCCTCGGCCCTGGCCCCGCCTCCCCGGGGTCGCCGGTCATCCGCAGCTCAGAAGCCGGCAACCGCGTGCAGGGCGATCGCGTCGACTACCAGGCCGTCGATGCCGCCGCCGAGATCTACGAAAAGCTCCCGCGCCAGCTGGGCACAACCGTGGCCGAGGTTGCATTCATCAAGGGCAAGGGTGTCCAGGTGACGACGACCAGCGGCCTCACCGCGCTCTTCGGCGATTCCAGCTCTATCTCGTACAAGCTTTCCGTCTGGGCCGCTCTCGCTACTGAAGCCCAGGCCCGCCGCATCAACTACACCACCATCGATCTGCGCTACGGCAACCGCCCGGTGCTGCAGTAGGAATCACAGGAGAATGCCCATGCGACGACGCAGTACCGTAGCAGCTATCGATGTCGGGTCCACCAAGGTCGCCGTCATCGTCGGCGATGTTGGTGAACACGGCGATACACGCATCCTCGGCGTTGGCGTTGCTCCCGCCGCCGGCCTCTCGCGCGGCGTCATCGATAACATCCAGAGCGCTCGCGACGCCATCGGCATCGCCGTCGAAAAGGCCGAGCAAGCGTGCGGCATGCGCATTCTCAGCGCGGTCGTCGGCATCTCCGGTGGCCACATCTCATCCCAGAACAACCGCGGGATCATCGCCATTCCCGATCGCTCCCGCCCGATCTCAGCCGACGATCGCGCCCGCGTTCTCGAATCCGCCGGCCAGGTCGCCATCCCCACCAACCGCCAGGTCATCCACGTCGTGCCCCGCGGCTACTGGGTCGAAGGTACGGACCAGGTGAGCGACCCCGTCGGCATGTTCGGCGGCCGCCTCGATGCCGAAGTCCACATCGTCTCCGGCGCCGTCTCCGCCATCCAGAACCTCACCAAGTGCGTCGAGGGTGCCGGCGTCCAGGTCGATGACATCGTCCTCGAATGCATCGCCTCTGCCACCAGCGTCCTCCAGGAACAAGAACGCCAGCAAGGCGTCGCGCTCGTCGATATCGGGGGCAGCAATACCTCCATCGCCGTCTACGACGAGGGCACCGTCGCCCACACCGCCTGTCTCCCGATCGCCGGCTCTCACCTCACCCACGATCTTGCACGGGTGCTGCGCTGCCCCTGGGAAAGTGCCGAGCATGTGAAGTGCACCGTGGGCGCCGCCCATTCCGATCCCGCCATGTCCCACGAAACCGTCGAAATCCAGGCCTTCGGCACCCAGTCGACCCGCCACGTTCCCCTCGGCCACATCTGCGAAATACTCCAGGCCCGCACTGAGGAAATCCTCGAAATGGTCGCCCTCGAGCTGAAGCGGGTCGGCTACCTCGATCGCGTCGCGGCCGGGCTTGTCCTCACCGGAGGCACCGCACAGCTCCGCGGCCTCCCCGAAGTCGCTGAATCCCGGCTCGGCATCCCCGCCCGCCTCGGCCGCCCCCATGGGTACTCCGGGCTCTCCGATCTGATCGGCACGCCCGCCTTTGCCACGTCCATTGGCCTCGTCGAGTACGCCCTCGGCGGCCGCGAGCGGGTGGTCGAATCACCTGGTCCCGCCTTCGAGGTCCCGGTCGGCGGTATCTTCCGCCGCCTCGCCTCGCTTGGGAGGGCACTCATGCCCCAGTAACACCAGGAGGAGGGAATGAGCATTCCGACGGACCCCGCAGTCTCGTCTCATTCATCAACACGGAAGGACACAGCAATGAGCATCCGGTACGACACAGAACTTCTTCCCGATATCAAAGTCGTCGGCGTTGGCGGCGGTGGCTGCAACGCAGTCAACCGCATGGTCCGCGCCAAGATCCCCGGCGTCACCTTCGTCGCCTGCAACACCGACGCGCAAGCGCTGGTGTCCTCGGAGGCAACCACCCGCCTTCGTATCGGCGAGAAGCTCACCAAGGGCCTCGGCGTCGGTGGCGACCCCACCCGCGGAGAACGCGCCGCCGATGAAAGCCGCGACGAACTCTACGACAT
>Ga0073899_10001711_pt1 | contig 19970 bp, 11 predicted proteins | sample KloWWTmetaKNB5Ph_FD_88975 | JGI IMG/M metagenome (GOLD analysis project Ga0073899, IMG submission 88975) | Active sludge microbial communities from Klosterneuburg, Austria, studying microevolution and ecology of nitrifiers - Klosterneuburg... | ecosystem: Engineered > WWTP > Aerobic digester >... | reverse complement strand
GTGGGAGTTCTTCGGCCCCGTGATCAGGAACGCGAAGAACCAGAACACCAGTGCCGAGTTCACCGTGTGGAGAGTGCGCTCGAGCGGGCTGCCGGCGTCGTGGTCTGCGAAGGGGGACGAGGACATTCAGGAGAGCGGTCGATCTGCAGACTGGATCAGCGTGGCTGCGCCGGTTGGGCCGTAATGGCCGACCAGACCAGGGACTTTCCAGCGCATTCGGTAAAGGAGATAGCGCAGCGGATGCGTTGCGAGCTTGCGCCAGAAGAAACGTGGATAGAGTGTGATGAGCTTGGCGTCGGAAAGACGCTTGCGGAACTTGCCTTGCGCGCGTACTTGCGCCTTGGGGCGATGCTTGCGGTACTTGATCACCGGACGGGCGAGATGGGCGCCTGTCCAGCCGGCGTGCCACAGGCGGACGAAGAGTTCCCAGTCCTCGCGCAGTTCGAAGCCGCGGTCGAAGCCGCCGACGGTGCGAAACGCGTCCAGGCGGATCAGCGCGCTGGTCTGGATGTAGTTCTCCCGGCTCAGCGTTTTCGGGTCGAAGGGCCGCGAGGCGAAGACGGTGTTCTTCTCCCCGAAGTACTGCAACTGGCCGTAGGCGAAACCTGCCCGTGGTCCTTCTGCTTCGAGCCGCCGCTGCAGGACTTCGAGCGAGTCGGGGTAGAGCAGGTCGTCGGAGTCGAGGAAAAGCACGTATTCGCCGTGCGCATATTGGGCGGCGTTGTTGCGTGCGGCCGACACGCCCTGGTTCTGCTGTGCGAGCACCGTGATCGGGTAGCTCCGCGCGATCTCCAGGCTGTCGTCGGTGGAGCCGGCGTCGATGAAGACGATCTCGACCGGCGCATAGGTCTGGGCGAGGACGGATTCGAGTGTCTCTGCCAGGTAGCGGCCGTAGTTGTAGTTGGCGATGACGACGGAAATGAGCGGTTTCATCGTGCGGTGGGCCGGGTGTCCGCGGTGAGCAGGATGCTCAGCACGTCGCGGATGACCCGGTTGGAGAAGTGCTGTTCGTAGGTGCTGCGCGCCGCGGCACCGATCGCCCGCGTTTCGCTGCGACGTTGGTGCAGGCGCTCCACCGCGGTGCGAATGCTATCCGGGTTTCCCGGTATTGCCCAGAGCAGCCCGTTATTTTCGTCCGCCCGCAGTTCGGGTGTGAAGGCCGGCGTTGCCGCGGTGAGCACCGCCCGCCCGATCGCCAGCCCCTGATACACCTTGTTCGGAATCACCCGCAGCGCCTTGTCGCTGGTGCCGAAGATGCCGAGGATGGCGTCGGCGCTGGCGAGCCGGCCGGGGAGCTCGGGCAGCGGGCCCCAGCCTTCGAAGCTGACGCGGCTGGGGCCGGTGGCGCCGGCAAGCGGCGCGAGGAGACGTTCGCACTCCGCCTTCATCGGCCCTTCGCCGATCAGGCGCCAGTGGGTGGGCGGGCCGTCGTAGTGCAGGATGGCCTGCGCCAGCACATCCACCCCCTGCAGGCCGATGAAGGTGCCGAAGAAGGCGAGTTCCAGCGGCGCATCGGCGGGCTTGTGCGGCCAGGGCTGCGGGGTGAACAGCGACTCCTCGGCGCCGACCGGGATCACGCGGATGCGCGCGCGCGCCACGCCGTGGGTGGCGTGGAAGTAGTCGGCGTGGCCCTCGGTGTCGGCGATCAGCCAGTCGGGCAGCTGGAAGAGGCGCGATTCCCACTCCAGCAGCTTGCGCGCCTTTGCGCTGTCCGCGGCGAACTTGTGCTTTTCGTTCACCTGCTTGTCGTAGGCGCTGATCAGCGGGTCGAAGACCAGCGGCACGCGCTGGCGGCGGGCGTAGCGCGCGGCGGCGGCGAGGTCGCGCTGGCGGAAGCACGGCACCCAGACGAGGTCGGGGCGGTGGCTGCGCTCCAGGAGGTTCCGCAGGGCGTACTCGAGGTCGGCGGTGGCCGACAGCGCGGGCAGGAAGCGGCTCACCTCGCAGCCGAGGCTGCGCAGCACCGACTCGATGACGCGGTTGCGCGGGTAGTCGGGCCCGTAGTTGCCGTAGCGGCCCCAGATCAGCACCTTCTTCATGGTGTTGTCGGCTCCAGCAGCGCGAGGACGACGTCGGCGATCTCGGCCTGCACGTCGGGCACGGGCGTGCTGCAGTCGGGGAATGCGATGTAGGCGAGGCCCGCGAGCGGCTGGCGCACCAGCAGGCCGCGCTCTGCATAAGCCTGCAACGCGGCGCCATCGTTGGCGTTGGGCTGGGCGACCACGGGCGAGACCGAGACCACCGGCCGGCCGGAGTAGAGGCTCTCGGCCACCATGCTGAGGCTGTCCTCGGTGACGACGATCGCGCTTGCCGCGCCGAGGAAATCGCGCATGACCTTGCGCGGCGCCTGCGACCACCACACGGCGTCGGCGATCAGTTCGACGGGGATGCTTTCGCGCAGCCAGGCTTCGGCGACAGCGCCGGTACGGCGGGACGTGGTGAGCAGCAGGCGGGCGCCGTCGCGGCGGGCGAGCGCGGCGAGGCCGGCGCCGAAGGCGCGCCAGTCGGCTTCCTTGAAGACATAGCCAGCGCCATCGCCGCCGACGAGTACCGCGATCCGTGGTTCGCCGGTCGGGGGAGGCAGCGGACGGGCGAGCTCGCCCGGCACCGGCGGCAGGGGCAGCACGTGATTGCACGCGACACCGAGCGGCACCACGGTGAACACGCCGGCGAAGGCGGCCGGGTCGTAGCCCTTGAGGGTGCCGCTATACACGTTGGGCACGCCGTGCCGGCGCGCGAGCAGGGCGTTGGCGAGCAGGGTGTTGGCGCCGGACGAGACGATCAGCGCGGGCTGGCCGGCGGGTGGGGTGAGGCCGTAGATCCGCCGCAGCCACGTGTCGGTGTCGCGGATGCGCGGCAGCAGCAGGCGGCCCAGGCGCTTCCAGAAAGGGCTGCGGATCTTCAGCTCGATGGTGCGCGTTTCCACCATCCGCCGGGTGGCGAGCGCATCGACGACGCCGCGGCTCTGGCTGAGGTGCCCGGGGGCCCCGTCGCTGAGCAGCCAGATGGCGAGCGGCCTCACTTCTTCCACCCCCGTTTCCCGCCGCGCATGCGCAGCGCGAACGCGAGCAGCTTGTCCTTGCCACTGATCTTGATGCGCTTGAGCTGCAGCGGATCGGGGCGCGGGGTGCGTGCGTCGATGCCGTCGATGGTCGTCACCGCCGTCGTGTAGCCGGCCGCGCGCGCCAGCGCGACGTCTTCCTCGCCGTAGATCCCGAACGGATAGGCGAAGCTCGCCACCGCCTGGCCGGTCTGCGCCTGCAGCAGGCGGCGGGACTCGGCCAGCTCGTGGCGCTTGTCTGCCGCCGAAGTGGTGCCCATGTTGATGTGGGTGAGCGTGTGCGAGCCGATCTCGATGCGGCCGCTCGCGACCAGGCGCTGCAGCTCGTCGTCGCTCAGCTTGGGTTCGCGCGCGAGCTCGCCGGTGTTGTGGTGCGCCTTCTTGGCGGTGGACCAGTCGCGGTCGTGGCGGTCGACGACGATGTAGATCGTTGCCTTGGCGTCGTACTTGTCCAGCAAGGGCAGGGCGTTATGCAGGTTGTCGGCGTAGCCGTCGTCGAAGGTGATCGCGACACTCTTCTCGGGCAGCTCGTCCCACTGCGCCCACAGCTCGCCGACGGTGAAAAATGTCCAGCCCTTGCGCTTCAGCCAGTCGAGCTGGGCCTCGAAGCGTTCGGGGGGGACGCGCAGGCCGTTGAACTTCGCGCCCGGGCGGTGCGGGCTGACCATGTGGTACATCAGCACGCGCGGATGGCGCAGATCGACCGGCTTGCGCCACCAGGCGTAGCGGTTGGAGAACCAGCCGGCGGCGAGCGCCGCGGAGAGGGCGAGCCACTCGATCATGCGAGGCTCCTGTAAAGCTTCAGCGTCTGCGCCTGCATGTTCGCGAGCAGGAAGCGGCTGTTGTGCTCCACCACCGGGGTCCGTCCGGCGATCACGTCTGCCGCCCGCACGGTAGCGGCGGCGACGTCCCCCTTCCCCACCGCCCCATGCGGGAACAGTTCCGCGAGGATCTCCGCCACCCCGCCATGCGCGTACCCCACCACCGGCCGCCCCATCGCCAGCGGCTCGAGCACCGTGCGCCCGAAGGATTCCGGCGTGCTCGACAAGCTCAGCACGCAATCCGAAACCGAATAGATCTCGCGCACGTCGCTGCGGTGGCCGGTGAACACGATGCGATCGCCCAGCCCCTCCGCCTGCACGCGCTCGCGGATCTCCTTCGCGTAGCCGGGCCGCTTCGGGTCTTCGCCGCCGACGACCAGCCCGATCACGTCGATGCCCTCGGCGACCAGCCTGGCGACCAGGGTGATGAAGTCGTGATGACCCTTCAGTCGAGTGAGCCGGCCGGGCAGCGTCAGCACCTTGCGCTGGCCGATCTGCGGGAATTCGGCATGAAAGCGCGCGAGCCATTCGTCCGACGGCGGATAGTCGCGCGGAAACTCCGCCGGGTCGATGCCGCGCGGGATCACCGTGATGCGCTCGTCCGCGAGATGCGGCCAGCGTGTCGGCGGGTAGTGGCTGCGGAGGTAGTCGCGCACCGTGTCGCTGACTGCGATCACGCGCTCGCCCGCGCACATGATGGCGCTGTAGCGGCTGACCGAGTGCATGCCGTGCACCGTGGTGACGAAGTGTGGGCGGGCGTCAGCCGGCATGCCGCGCCAGGCCAGCCAAGCCACCCAGGCGGGCAGGCGCGAGCGGGCATGGACGATGTCGAAGCGCTCGGCCTCGAAGAGCCTGCGCAGCGCGCGGTAGTGCAGGAAGGTGGTCGGCGACTTGCGCCCGAGGTCGCGCGCGAGGTGGCGCGAGCCTTCGTCCTGCAACTGCCCGACCAGGCGCCCGCCCCTGGACAGCACCACCGATTCGTGCCCGGCCGCGACCAGCGCGCGCGCGATCTCGAGCGTGCCACGCTCGACGCCGCCGCTGTCCAGCGCGGGGAGAAGTTGCAGGACCTTGAGGGCTTTCATTCGTGCCTCATCCCTCGAAGAGATCCGCATGGGTGCCCGCCCGGACGAAGGTAATCTGTCGGTCATCGGCGCTGTAGATGAGCAGGAAGTCGCCGCCGACGTGGCATTCGCGGTGATCGGCCCACTCGCCCTTGAGCGGGTGGTCGAACCACTCCGGGCCGAGCGGGGCGTCGTTGGCGATGAGCAGCAGCATGACTTCCTTGAGCCGCTTGAGGTCGAAACGGCCGGAGCGGCTGAATCGTTCCCAGTCCTTGTGGAAGGCCTTGCTGAAATCCGCGGCGCGCGGCAGCGATGCTCGCTTGGTTTTAGCGGGCTTTTTCGAGCTCATCGAAGAGGGCGTCGGTCGATTCGAAACGTGCCTGGTGTGCCTTCATCATGGCGCGCGCCTCTTCCATGGCGGCGCGCGTTTCGGCGTTGGGGACCTTGAGTTCGAGCGGGAAGGCCTGGTCGTTGACGACGCGCTTGAGGAAGATGCGCACGGCGTCGGACATCGACAGGCCCATGGCGGCCAGCGCCTCGGTGGCCTGGGTCTTCGTTTCGTCGTCGACGCGGATGTGGAGCATTGAACTCTGTGCCATGGCTTCCTCGCTTGCGGAGTGCGAATTATGTATCGCATATGAGATGCGATCAAGCCAGGCGGTTCCTGTGGCGGGAGCGAAGCCGGGTCGGCCAGATCAATACTCCGGCTTGGGCAGGCGTGCGACCAGCGCGTCCCAGGCGATCGACACGCCCGGCAGCACGCCGATCGGGGTCGCGTCCTTCAGCTCGTAGATCTCCGGCCGGCCGTACTGGCCGTTGTCGAGCAGATAGACAGTGAGGGTGCGGTCCCCCGGGTGCACCAGCCAGTATTCGCGCACGCCGGCGCGCTCGTAGGTGCGGCGCTTGGCGATCTGGTCGTGGGCGGCGGTGCTGGGGGAGAGCACCTCGAGCACCCAGTCGGGCGCGCCGCGCACGCCGCGGCGGTCGATCTTGCGCGGGTCGCATACCACGAGGATATCGGGCTGCACCACGGTGTCGATGGCAGCGTCGGCTTCGTCCTTGCGCGGCAGGCGGACGTCGACCGGGGCGATGTAGGGGCGGCAGGGCTGGCCGTCGAGCTGGTTGCGAAGCTGATAGTAGACCTCGCCGGCGACCTCCTGATGCTCGACCAGCGGTGCAGGTGACATCAGGAAGGCTTCGCCGTCGATCAGCTCGTAGCGTGTCTCGTCCGGCCACTGCAGGTAGTCGGCGTAGGTGTAGTGCTTTTCCTTGCGCAGCGCGAGGCCCATGGCGGTGCTCCGATCCGGTTCGGGGGATAGCGGTATTGTAGGCCGGCGGCGGGCCCGCCTTGTATACGCGATGTTTCGTGTAGGAGCGGCGCCAGCCGCGAATACGGCCGTCGGGTGCGCGACGTGGGCGGACGAAGCTCAACCGCCGCTTTCGCGCCTTGCGGCGCTTATATGGACGCCTCCTACAGAAAACCGTCGCGGTGCGGGGGGCTCGAACTTGTGCTCGCGCTCCGAACCGTGCCAGCACCGCCTCGGCCACGCGCTCGGCTTCGGCCAGGCGCTCGGGGGGCGTGCTCAGGCGGCCGGTGCGCTGCCAATCGGCGAACGGGGTGACGAAGCCCTCGCGCTGCAGGTTGGCGACGCCGGCGGTGATGCGCGTCTCGCCCAGGCGCGGCACGGCGAGCAGGCCGGTGGCGGCGCCGGCGGTGAGGCTCTCGTACACCATCGACACGCTGTCTTCCGTCACCCAGGCCTGCGCACTGCGCGCGACCTGCTCCATCGCCCAGCCGGGCGGGGTGTCGCGCACCGGGCGCACGTCCACGCCGCGTTCGCGCAGCGCGAGCAGGGCGGGTTCGGTGTCGGCGGGCGTGCGCCGCGAGGTGGTGAGCGTCCATCGCACGGCGGGTGTGGCCACGAGGATGGCGTCGAGCTGGGCGAGCAGGCCGGCGGTGTCCCAGCCGTGGTGCTTCGACGGCCCGCCGATCAGGAACAGGCCGCGATCGTCGGCGCGCTCGGCGCTCGGGCGCGCGGTGTTCACCACGCCGCGGGTGGCGATGACCTTGGCGTGGGCCGGCGGTGCGTCGTGCTGCGGGATCACGCACAGGTCGAAGCAGCCCAGCGGCAGACTGGGCCGCATCAGTGCGATCAGCCTGCCGCCGCGCGCGCGTCGGGCTGCGAGGCCGGCGAGGTGGGTGCGGTGGCCGGCGACGAGGATGAGGTCCGGGTCGGGCAGTCCGGCGCCGGGCGGGAAGCGCCCACTCGACCACTGCCACAGCGCGCTGCGCCCACTCGGTGCGTCGATCCAGTGCGTCTCGACCGTGGTGCGCGCCGCCAGCGCCTGCGCCAGGCCCTGCAGCTGGCTGCGGTGGCCGGGCTTGTTGTCGGTGATGAGCCAGAGGATCGTCATGTCGGGGCGGATGCCGATGGTCAATTGCAGGCCTCGACCGCAGTCGAGTGTGGAAACGGAATGGGATGGACGCTTGCGTTCACGTGCAGCCCTGGCGGCTTGCAAGCCAAATGCCGAATACCGAATTTGTACACCGCGCGTGCGGCCTCAGCGATTGAACCACTTCAGGACCGTGCCCCAGCTTTCCACATCGATCCGCGTCACCTGCCCGCAGCCGAAGTCGAGCCCGATCCAGCGCTCGGGCGGCATTCCCAGCAGGTAGCCGGCGAGCACGCGCAGCGGGCCGCCGTGGGCGACGACGACGAGGTGCGCGGGATCTTCTGGAGATGGGGGGCAGGCCTCGGCTTTCGCGATCTCCGCCTTTGGCGCAAGCACGGACTCCGAACCGGCATCCGGCGTCCGCGCAGCCACCCCATGCTCCTCCAGCCACGCCAGTACCCGCGCGGCCATCTCGCGCGGCGACTCGCCGCCCGGCGCCCGAAAGCCGAGCGGATCGGCGGCCCAGTCGTCGATGGCGCTGCCGATTTCGTCGAAGCTGCGCCCCTCCCAGTCACCGAAGTGGATCTCCTTGAGGCGATTGTCGAGGCGCGGGGTGCCGAGCTTTTCGGCGAGCAGGCGTGCGCGCGCAAGCGGACTGGCGTGCAGGGTGAAGGATTCTGGCAGCAGCGGGCGCAGGCGGTCCGCCACCGTGGCGGGACATTCGGCCAGGCCGAGGTCGGTCTGGCCGTAGCAGATTCCCGGCTCGACGGCCGGGCGGGGGTGGCGGATCAGGTGAAGTTGCATCGGGGGCGGGGTGGATGAGATCTGACCCCCCGATCATGCCACGCCCTACCCGATGGTTTTCGTAGGAGCGACGCAAGTCGCGACGCGGCCCCGATGGTTTTTGTGGGAGCGCCGCAAGTCGCGATGCGGCCCCGATGGTTTTTGTGGGAGCGACGCAAGTCGCGATGCGGCGCATGGAACATGCACCGACCTGTCCGTACGCCGCGATCGCGACTTGCGGCGCTCCCATCGGAGTCTCGGGAAGCATGGCGGGGCCCTGCAGGAGCGACGGAAGGCACGGATGCGGGTGGACTACATGAACTCCGCCACCAGCATGAAATGCACCTCGTAGCGCCGGTCCTCGTCGGGCAGGCGGTTGAAGGCGCGGGCGAAGGTGAGGCGGGCGTCCACCCGCTCGCCGAGCGCGGCGCGCACGCCCCAGCCCGCGCTGCCGAGCTGGCGGTGGTTCGGTTCGAGCGAGTTGGGTGCGCGGTCGGGGGTGACGCGGCCGTGGTCGGCGAAGAAGAAGCCGGTGGCGCGCACGCCGGGCAGGCCTTCGCTCGCGGCGAGCTCGCCGAGCGGGTGATGCAGTTCCAGGTTGGCGATGAAGCCGCGGTCGCCCGACCATACGCCCACCGGGTAGCCGCGCACGCTGTACTCGCCGCCGATCTGCAGCTGCTCGCCGCTCGGCAGCGGGCTGTGGCCGCTGTGCTGGTAGTTGAGGCCGGCCTGCGCCGACCAGCCCGGGGCCAGGGCGTGGACGCGGCGCACGAAGGCGCGCCCGAGCGTGTAGTTGCTGCGCTCGAAGCCCTTGGCGCGACCGCCGGTGAGGGTGTAGGTGGCGAGCCAGTAGCCGTGGTCGTCGGCCGCCTGGTGCTCCACGCCGAGGTGGCCGTCCACCGTCTGCGTCTCCTGCAGCGGTACGCTGCTGATCCAGTTGCGCGTCTCGCGCCGTTTGCTGCCCAGCACCAAGTCGGTGCGCGAGCGTTCGCCCAGATGCACCGGTTGGCGCAGCGCGACGATGGTGCCGGTGGAGCGGCCGCTGATGTCGAGGTCGCGCAGCGGGCCCTCGACGATCTCGACGTGGTCCTTGTACGCCGCCAGGCTGAGGCGGCCGCCGCTGCGGTTCACCGGGAAGCTGTAGCCTGCCGAGTAGCTCTCCTGCCCCTTCGCGCCGACCACGCCCAGGCTCAGCTCGTCGCGGAAGCCGAGCAGGCTGCGGTTGGTGTATTGCAGGCCGGTGCGCCACTCGCCCGAGCCCTCGCTGCCGCCGTTGTCGAGGCTCAGGCGCAGGCTGTGGCGCGGCGGCTCCTCGACCAGGATCCTGAGGTCCGAGGTGCCGAAGCGCTGCCCCGCCGCCAGGTCCGCGCGCAGCTGCGCGTCCTGGGTGCGGTTGAAGCGGCGCAGGTCCTGCTCCAGCACCGGCAGGTCGACCAGCTCGCCCGCGACGAGGCCGATGCGCCGGGTGATGAAGTCCGCGTCGGTGCTGGCGTTGCCCTCTACCGCGATCTCGCCCACGCGGCCTTCCACCAGGCGGATGTCGACGACACCGTCGGAGACGTCCTGCGGCGGGATCACCGCGCGCGCGGTGACCACGCGCCGTTCGCGATAGGCCGCGTCGATGCGCGCGGTGAGCTCGCGCAGCTCGGCGAGGCTCACCTCGCGCCCGGTGTAGGGCCCGGCGAGCTCGGCGAGCGCCTCGGCGGGCAGGATGGCCGACTCGGTGAAGCGGATCTCCCGCACCGTGAAGCGCACCGCCTCGCCTGCCGGGGGGGCAGCCGGCGGGGGTGCGGCTTCGCGCCGGACCGGATCGGTGATCTCGCGGCGCTCGAGCTGTTCAAGCTGGCGGCGGCGCTCCTCCTCGTCGATCCGGCGCTGCTGCAACGCGCCGGGATTCGCCGCCGAGGGCAGGGTCTGGGCCAGGGCGGGGGCCGCCGAGAGCGCTGCAGCCAAGATCAGCATGGGTTTCACGATTGCGGGCTCTCCACTGGAGGGGATTGGTCGTTTCGGCCTCATTGTCCCTCCGTTCCGAGCGCGACGGGGGTGGGAGCGATGCGGACCAGGCTCTCTTCCTCGTCCTCGCGGGGCGCTCCGGCAGCCGGCGGGGCGAGATGGATGTCGGCGAGCACGCGCTCGGTGTACTCGACCACGCTCGCCAGCGGGCCATCGGGTCCGCGCACCTCGTGCGAGGCGCGACGGTCGATGACGAAGCTGTCGGTGGCGATCAGGTTGCGATCGAGCGCCAGGGCGAAGGGGGCCCCGCCGGAGTAGAGCTGCACGTCGTAGCCCTGCAGGCGGAAGTTGTGCTGGTCGATCAGCAGCCGAGTTTGCGGATTGGTGACGACCATGCGCTCGCCGACCTGGAAGCGATCGACCTGCAGGGTGCCGAGGGGCAGGTCGAGCCGGCCGGTTCGAGCGGCGATGTCGTCGAACTGGAATCCGCCCGGGCCGCTCAGCGTCAGGTCCGCGACCGAGGCCATCCCGCCGCCATAGCCCCCGATGGAGCCGACGATCGGCGCGCCACCGCTGGCGAAGACCCGGGCGACGATGTCGTTGCCGCCCAGTCGCAGGCTGCGGCCGGCGTCGAGACGATCGATGTCGAGGCGATCGCGCTCGCCGAGGTCGACGTCGCGGGCGTCGATCGAACCGATGCGAGCGTCGCCGTTCTCCACCCGGAGCCCGAGGTCGCGCGCGTCGATCGAGCCGATCTCCGCATTGCCACCCTGAACGCCGAGTTCGACGTCGCGTCCCGCGATGGCGCCGACGCGCAGGTCGCCGCCATCGGCCGCGAGCCGTACGTCCTCGGTCACGCTGGTGACGGAGTCCGCACTGATCGAGCCGGCGGCGCGGATGTCGATCTCGCGTTCGGCGCGTACGTCACCCATGGCCAGCGAACCCGGCGAGTCGAGGTGGATGAGGCCGCCGGAGTCGGCGTTGAAGTGGAGCACGTCGATCTCGAGCGGGTTGCCGCCGATCTGGCCGCCGGCACGGATCGTCAGGGTGGCGGCGGGGGCGGTGCGAGCGATGATGTCGAGGCGCTTGTCGCCACCGTCGAGCACGCTGCCGAAGGCGTCGATGAGGATCGCGCTCTCGGTCGGGTTGCCGGTGAAGATGCCGGTGATGACCGCGTCGCCACCGCTGCGGGGCGCGTCGGGTGCAGCCTGGTGGCCCACGGTGCGCAGGTCGATGGTGCCGACGTCGACCTGGATGCGCGCCGCGTCTGCGCCGTCCGCCGATTCCTGCATCAGCAGGTCGGAAGCCTGCAGGAACACGCCGAGGGTGGTGGCGTGGATGTCGGCGAACGGGGTCAGCACCATGCTGGCGCCGGACACCAGGCTGATCGGGCCCGGCCCGGTGACGCGGCCGTCGATGAACATGAAGGTGGCCGAGGACAGCGCGACGGCGTCGCCCGACGTGACATTGGCGATGTTGAAGAACTCGCCCATCGGCCCGTTCAGGTGCGCACCTTCGCCGAAGCGAGCGGTGCTGGCGGAGATGCGCCCGTCCTCGTGCGAGACCGCGACATCGAACGGATTGACGGACGAGCCGATCGCCCCCGTGCGCGAAGCCAGCGCCACATTGCGCGCGAGCAGATTGAGCTCGGGCGCCAGGGGCGCCTCGGTGAGCTGGAAGTCGAGGATGGCGCCGCTGGCGTCGAGGCGTACGTCGCCGAGCGCGAACACCGTGTCGACGAAGAGGCCCGACTCGGCCGCGACCCAGGCGTGCCCACCGGCGCGCAGGATCAGGCCGGCGTCGGGCGAGGTGAGCTGGATGCCGAACGGGGTCAGGAACAGCCCGTCGGGGTCCAGCGTTCCGCCGATGCCGGCGCTGGCGGCCTCCAGGATGAGGCGGCCGCCGCTCTTCACGTTGACCGCGTCGGTCGCGCTGGCGAGACCGCTGAGGCCGCCCGCCACCTTGATCCGCGTCTCCCCGCCGGCGACGATGCGGTCGATGCGCAGGTCCTGCTCGGTGCCGATCAGGACATGGCCGCCCGCCCGCGCGCTCAGCGCGCCGTCGGGCGCGACCGCGAGGTTCACCGCCTGCGGCTGGCGCAGGGTGACGATGCGCGGGTTGTCCGGGTCGTCGACCTGGGCGTCGCCGCGTTCGGCCGCGGCCAGCGCGGCGCGCTCGGCCTTGCTCAGGGTGTCGATGCCGGCGGTGGTGTCGATCACCAGGTCCGGACCATAGGCGCCGATGTCGCCGTCGGCGATGAGCGTGACCTTGCGGCCGACGACGTTGGGTTCCTGGATCGTGGTGACGGTGTCGGTGACCTTCTTGATCAGGCCTGCGCCGACCGACAGCAGCAGCTGCGCCTCGGTCCAGCTCGAGCCGCGGGTGATCGCGGCACGCTCGGCGTCGGTGGCGACGTAGCGGAAATCCTCGTCGAAGGCGGTGGTGTAGCCGCCGACCTCGGCGTGCAGCGCGTGGTACTGCGCGCTGCGGTTGGCGGCGAAGGCGGCGATCTCGGCGTCGCTCATGCCCGAATCGGCGAGCACCCGGCGCTCGGTGGCGGTGGGCACGTACTGGTATCCCGGGTCGTAGGCCGCGCCGCCGTCGGCCTGGCGGCCGCGGAGCTGCCAGTACAGGCGGTAGTTGTTGCTGCGACCGTTGGCGAAGGCGGCGACCGCCTCCTGCGCCTTGGCATCGGCGCCCACCGCGACGCCGTCGTTCGGGTCGGGGTCGGCCTTCACGCGCAGGCGCAGCTCGTCCCACAGCGCGGCGAGCTGGTCCTCCGTGCGCGTGTCGACCGAGCCGTAGGGGTTGTTGTCGATCGCGCTGCCGCTGGTGCGGATGCGCACGTCGCCCGCGCCCGACTCCACGCCGATCAGCAGCAGATCGCCGGTATAGGTGCCTGCTGCCGCCGGGTCGGGGTCGGCCTCGTTGGCGAGGTGGATGTTGCCGCGCGCGCGCGCCGACAGGCCGTGGCGGGCGAGCACGTCGGGGTCGAGGCTGGTGCTGTCGCCGCTGCGGATGCGCAGCGGCGTGCCGTTGCCGGCCTCATCCAGCGTGCCGATGCGGCCGTTCTCGGCGACCAGGTCGATGCGCCGCGCCTGCACCAGGGCGTCGGCATCCTTGGCGAGGATGTCGCCGGCGGACTCCAGGGTCACCCTGTCCACCCCGGCGCTGCCGATGCGGCCCACGTTCAGGTTGCCCACCACCTGGTCGAGGTGGATCGAGCCGCTGGTGGTGTCGGCATGGACCACGCCGCCTTCGAGCTGGCGAATGCGCAGGGCCTGCTGCGGCTCGCCCGCGGGCGTCGTGCTGCCGATGCCGGTGCCGGCCGACAGCTCGATCGTGCGCCCGCCGACGGTGGCGGTCGCGTTGCCCTGCGACAGGTGGCCGTCGGTGTCGACCGAGGTCGTGCCGCTGCGGTTGTTGAGGCTGCCGGCGAGCACCACGTCGCCGACGGAGTCGATGGCGATGCGGGCGGTGTCGAAGCCGATGTACTCGATCGGGATCGGGTGGTCGGCGCGTACGCTGCCGGTGACCGTGGTCTTGTTGCCGGTGGTGACGAAGTACTGCATGTAGTACGTCGCATTGGCGCACAAGGTCCACCAGTTGCACTTCTTCCAGCTCGCACCCTGGGTGACGGACCGGAAGCCATTGACCGTGGTCGTCGTGGGCACGAACGCGTCCGGGTTGGTCAGGCTCTGCACGCGCAGGAACTCGCCCTGCAGCAGCGGATCGAGGGTGTTCGCGGTGGTGCCGACCCTGTACTGGTCCTGCACCGGGGCCGCGGTGATGCCGAACCAGCCGTTCTGCGAGTACAGGTACTCGTCGGTGCGCACGGAGTTGAAGCCGGTGGCCATCACGTAGCGCAGGTTGGTCGTCGGCGTGTAGGCATCGACGCCGCTGCGCGCCTCGCCCGCCGCGCGCGTGAAGGTGCGCGGCGTGCCCGGCACCGTGTCGCCACTGGCGTCCACCGACAGGTCGGTGATGACGATCCTGCCTTCCGCGCCGCGCCCGGCGTCGAGCGTGTTCACCTGCAGGGTCTTGCCGCTGTCGTTACGCACCTCGATCTGGCCGTAGCCGTCGAGCACGCGCAGCTTGCCGCCGCCGGCCTTGGTGTTGAAGATCAGCCCGAACAGCTCGATGTAGCCGCCCTGCACCTGCACGCCGGCGAGCTCCAGGCGGTCCTCGCGCGCGTTGTAGTTGACCGTCACCTGCGTCCATTGCCCCTGCTGCGCGGACGTGAGGCCGCTCACCGAGGCGTTGGAGAGCTTGAAGAACTCGGCGCCGGGCTGGGCGCGCGCGCTCGGGTCGAGCGCTTCGTACCAGGCCTTCGCCGTGGCGAGGTCGACGCTGCTGCCGTCGGGCAGCTCCACCTGGGCCTGCGCGGGGACGTGCACGCCCCACTCGGGGAGGCCGCTCTGGATGGTGCCGTTGATGTTGAGGTAGCGCGCCGCGACCAGCACGCTGCCGTTGGCGACGATGCTGCCGCTGCCGCTGGTGTCCTGCACGATGGAGCGGGTCCCCCCCGAGCCGACCACCTCCTTGAGCGGCGAGGTGGCCACGTGGGTGAAGCTGTCGGTGTAGCTCTGCACGAAGTCGCCGTTGAGGGCCTGCACCTCGACGCTGTTGGCCGCGATCGACGCGGTCTGCTCGAGCCGGATGCCGCCGGCCTCGCTGTGGATGCCGACCAGGCCGCGCAGGTTGGTGATCGCGTCGGTGAGCACGATGTCGGGGGCCACCGGCGCCACGCCGGCGCCGATCGCGCGCGTGGCGTCGGCGTCGTCGAGCGGATTGAAGCGGTTCTCGACCAGGATGGAGGGGGCGTCGCTGCCCGCCTCGGCGGTGACGATCCGCGCGAACGCGGCCGTGCCCGCGCCGCGGTTGATCGCGGCGATGCCGGCGTTGTCGCGCACCTCCACGCCGTTGAAGACCAGCCGGCCACCCGCGTCCGAGGCGATCTCGAGCTTGCCCAGAGTGAGGAAGGACGGCCCCTCGTTGATGATGTGGATGCCGGCGTCGCCCGGCGCGTCGAGCTCGCCGGTGCCGGTGAGGCGGTCGGCGCGCACGTCGATGTCGCCCAGCCGGGCCACGCTGTCGCCGATGCGCAGGAACTTCGCCTGCAGGCCGGCGCCGCTGGCGTCGCCGTAGTCGCCGGCGGCGATGCCCTGGCGGATCTTCCCGACCGTGGTCTCGAGGCTGCCGATCTCGGTGTTCACCGCGGCGATCTGGGCATTCTTGGCGTCGAGCGGCGCGTTGTTGAGCGCGATCTGCTGGTTGTTGGCGGTGATCGCGCGGTTGTTGGCGTCGATGGCCGCCTGCCGGGTGGCGACCTGGCCCCGCAGGGCGGCGAGATCGGTCGCGTAGTCGTCGTCGTCCGGATCCAGCGCCGCGATCTGCGCGTTCAATCCCGTGATCTGGTTGCTCAGCGTCGTGTTTTGCGCCGTCCGCGTGCCGTTGTCCTCGTCGAGTGGCTGGTTGAGCGTGGCGACCTGGCCCTCGATCGTGGTCTTCTCGGCCTGCAATTGCGTGCGCGTGGTGCGCAGGCCGCCCAGCTGTCCATCGAGCGCGCCCACGCGGTCCTCGGCCATCTGGCGCGGATTGCTGTCGTTGAAGCCGGGCTCGTCCGGGTTGCCGCCGAAGCCCATCTCGTGGAGTTTGTGCTCCAGGAAGGAGATCTCCGCCCGGTAGGCCGCGGTGGCGATCGCCGCATCGCTGGTGGTGTCGCCCGGGCCTACCGCATAGTCGCGGATCAGCGCCCGCAGGGTCTCGATGCGCGCCAGGATGTCCGCGTAGATGTCCTGCATCCGTGTCGATGCGATGCCGATGCCGTCGGTCTGCTCGATCACCGAACCGTCGTAGTCGATGTGCAGGCGCTGCCTGCGCTCGATGCCCACGCGCACGGTGCCGCGGACGTCGACCGTGCTGTCCTGGCTTACGCCGGAGCGTCCGGTGCGGGTCTCGAAGGAGACGTCGCCGCCGCCGAAGAGGTTGCTGAACCAGCTCGCGATCGCCGCCAGGGTCTCGCGGTAGATGTCCTTGCCGATGCCCACGCCCGAGGCGCTCGCCGAGCCTTCCACGGCGTGCAGGGCCACGTTGCGCACCGCGGCCACGTCGGCGCCGGCAGCGACGCTCACCGCGCTGCGGCTGGTGACGAAGGCGTCGGCCACCGGGTCGCGGTTAACCGGGATCGCGGTGTTGTTGAAGACGTCGGTGCGCGCGCTCGCGCCGAGCGCGTCCGCGGTGCCGTCGCTCGCGGCGCCGGCCGCCAGGCGGATGTTGCGTTCCGAACGCAGATCGGCGTCGCCGATCTCGATGCGGTTATCGCCGTCGTACACCGCGGTGCTGCTGCCCTCGGGGGCGACGCCGACCAGGCCGTAGACGTCCACCGCGCTCTGCGAATGGAGATTTGCGCTGGTCCGCGAGCCCATCGCGATGTCGCTCTCGCCCGTGGTCTCGACGTGGGCGCCGTCGCCGACGCGCACGGTCGCGGCCGGGCGTTCGCCCGCGTTGCAGGCGGCGTGCTCCGGCGGGCACACGGTCGACACGACCGACTCGCCGCTCGCTGCCGACACCGCGCCGCCCGAGGCCATCTTGACCCGGTCGCTGGCACCGATCTCGTTGCGCGCATCGACGCGGATCCCCGGCGTGGCGGCATTGCCGCTCGTGGAGAGCACGGTCGCGCCCGCGCCGATCCCGGCGAGCGTGTCCGCGAGCAGGATCGTGCGGCTGCCGGCGGCGGGGAAGTCGGCGAGCCCGCCCGAGCTCGACTCCACGTTCCAGTCCGGGCGTGCCAGGCCCGTGCCGGCGAGCAGGCCGGCAGGCGCCCCCTTGCTCAGCGTCGTGCTGGCGTCGAGCTGCACCGTTCCGGCTTCGATCTCGCCCTCGGCGCCGATCGTCGCGGTGGTGGTGGCGCGCGCGAAGTTCTCGGTCTGCGCGCCGCTGACGCCGACCAGCGACGCGTTGGTGTTGCTCATCCAGGCGTCGAAGCTGGAGCCCTGCGTCGCCGCGAGCGTCAGGCTGTCGACCGCGATCGTCGCCGGGTCGCCGGGCTGACGTGCAGCCTTGCTGCCGGTCGTGGCGCTCGTCCTGCTCACGGTCGTGGTGTAGCTCGCCGAGAACGGCACCGAGACCAGCCCGCCGGCACCGGCCACACCGTAGGCATGGTTGGTGGCCTGGCCGTCGGCGAGCACGTTCAGCGTGCCGCCCTCGACCCGGACATGGTCGCCGAGCGCGGCGTGGCTGTCGGTGTTCGAGCCCGCGCTGGCGGTGTTGGCGCCGACCGCCACGAAGCCCGCCGACACGCCGGACACGTAGGCGAGCTGGGAGTGCGTGTTGTGCGTCTGCACGGTGGCGGTGCCGCTGATCTCCAGCGTGCTGTCGTCGCCCACCCTGGCGTTCACCGCGGCGTCGTTGAAGGCGGTGGAGCGCGAGGCGTTCGCCCCCACCAGCAGGCCGCCGGCGGCGCCGCTGGCGCTGGCGAAGGCGCTGCGTCCGCCGCCGGCGGGCAGGGCCTGGTGCGCGGCCAGTGTGAAGTCGGCGGCGTCGATGAGGCTGCGTTGACCGATCGTGGCGGACACCGTGGGTGACAGGGTGGCGCGCGCGATCGAGGCGCCGACCGCCCCGCCCAGGCTCACGTTGATGCCGGTGGCGTCGGCGCGTGCCGCGCCGGCGCTGTTCGCGTCGACCTCGACCGTGCGGGCGACCTTGATCCGGGCGTCGTCGCCGATGCTTGCGGAGACGTTCGTGTCGACCACCGCGTCGGCCACCGTGCCGCTGGCGGCCAGCCCGAGCCCGCCCTTGGCGGCGAGCGCGGTGGCGACGGCGGTGTGGCTGGCGTCGGCGAGCACATGCAGCTCGCCGACCGTGTCGCCTGCGACCTGGCCGATGGCCACCTCGTCGCCGATGCTGGCGGTGGCGCCGCCACCGATCGTGCTGCCGGTCACCGAGGCCCCCGCGGCGACCACGCCGACGCTGACGCCGGTGGTCTCGGCCTCCAGTCTGCGGGTGTCGTCGGCCGCGATGTCGACCGCATTGGCACGCTCGATCGCGACCTCGTCGTCGAGGCCGGCCTGCACCGCGCTGGTGGAGCCGATCAGCGCGACCGCCGCGTCGACCGCGACGATGCCGCCGGTGCCGGCGAACGCGGTCACGTCCACATCCTCGTCGAGCGCCGCGGTCAGGCTCACGCTGCCGGCGGCGCCGGCACGCAGGGTGCTGCCCCGGCCGACGGAGGCGAGGGTGTCGTTGTCGAAATCCGCGACCCCCACGCCGGCGCCGAGGCCGATCGCGCCGATGGCGAGGGCGCCGTCGAGCGCATCGAACTCGACGTCCGTGCGTGCATCGAGGTCGATGTCCCTGCCCGCCTCGAGGTCCGCATTCTCGCCCACGAAGGCGGCGGTACCGGCGGGCAGGGTGCGGGTTTCCGCCGCGGTGAAGCGGCCGCTCGCGGCGAGCGTGCCACGCTCGTCCTCCACCCGATCGGCGGCCTCGCCGATGCGGCTGTCCGTGTAGCTCCCGAGCAGGGTGGCGACGCTGCCGTCGGTGGCCTGGCCATCGACATAGCTGCCGGCATCGTCGTCGCCGGACTCGAGCCGGCCCTGCGCCTCGTCGCCCAGCCCACCGCCCACGGAATACACGCCGACGCCGCCGGCGAGCGCGCCGATCCCCCCGGCGGCGCTCACCACGTAGCTCTCGATGTCGGTGTTCGCGAGCGCGCTCACGCCGATGTCGCGCTTGGCGCCCACTTCGGCGCGGTCGCCGATCCAGGCGGTGGTGTCGTTGCGGATCACTCCCACATCCACGCCGCCGGCGATGCCGGCCGCGCCGACGCCGAGCGCGCCGGAGACGTTGAAGAGCGCCAACTCGTTGCGCGCACCGACGTTGACGTCCTGCGCCGCGTCGGCGTCGCCACCGCCCCGGTTCACCCGGGCGTCCGCGCCGATCCAGGCCGCGGTGTCCGAATCCACCGTCGCCACCGACACCGCGCCGGCGAAGCCGAGGTAGAGCCCGCCCGCGGCGGCGGCCGAGACGGTGAACAGATCCTCGCTCGACTCCGCCTGCACCTGCACGCCGCGCGCCGTGGCGGTCTCGTCCACGCTCTCGCCCGAGCGCACGACCAGATCGGCGGTGTCCTTGCCGAGGGCATCCACGACCGCGCCCGCGCCGATCCAGGCGCGCGTGTCCTTCTCGATCAGCGTCACGCCCACGCCGGCGCCGACTCCGCCACCGCCGATGCCGAGCGCGATCGTGCCGGCGACCAGGGTCGTGGCGGTGTGGTCGTCCGCCTTCACGCTCACGTTGCCGCCGGCGGCGACTTCGGCTTCGTCGCCGATCGAGGCCGAGGTCGCGTTGTCGAAGCTCAGCACCGACACGCTGCCCGCCACCCCGACCGTGCCCGAGGCGCCCAGGCTGGCGCTGATCGAGACCACCTCCTGACCGGAACTGGCGGCGACCTCGACGTCGCGGCGCGCCTTGACGTCGCTCTGCTCGACGATGGCCGCATGGGTGGCGTGCCGCATCGCCGCCACATCGGCGCCGACGCCTACGCCCACCGTGCCCGAGGCCGACAGCGCGCCGGCGATGCCGAGGTGGAAACTGTCGTTGCCGGCGGCGACGCGCACCGATTGCGCGGCGTTGGCGCCGGTGTTGTCGGCGTTGACCTGCACGCCGGTGTGGCTGGCGCCCTCGGCGAGCGCGATGCTGCCGATCGAGGCGCGGGTGTCGGTCTGGTGCACCGACACTTCGCCCGACAGGGTCACCGCCGCGGTGCCGGCCGCGGCGCCGGTGACCGCAAAGCCCTTGATGTCGTCGCGGTTCACCGCGGTCACCGCGAGCCCGCGGTGCGCGCTCGTGCTCGCGCTGCTGGTGCGTGTGGCGTCGAGCGCCGCGCTGCCGCCG
>Ga0073899_10001709_pt1 | contig 19980 bp, 16 predicted proteins | sample KloWWTmetaKNB5Ph_FD_88975 | JGI IMG/M metagenome (GOLD analysis project Ga0073899, IMG submission 88975) | Active sludge microbial communities from Klosterneuburg, Austria, studying microevolution and ecology of nitrifiers - Klosterneuburg... | ecosystem: Engineered > WWTP > Aerobic digester >... | reverse complement strand
GCGGTGAAGAAAAGCTTGTCGCCATCGAGCGACTCGAGATAACGATCGAAGATGGTCTCCGACATCGCATCGTCAAGCGGCACGCGCTTGTAGTGAAAGTTGGTCAGGAAGCGGGTCGCCAGCAGCGCTGCCTGGGCCTGCTCGCTGCTCGGCTTGTAGCTATAAGCGACCACCGGCTCCGACTTGGCCAAAGCCGCGCCGAAGGGCATAACGACGGAGACAATGGCAGCGATCAGACGCAGGTTCATGGCAATTCTCGATACAACAATGATGGGTCCGACCCTAGCCCAACCCGAATGTTCCCGCGGGTGCCGTCAGGCATAGCCGGCTGCATGGGCCATCTGGTCGGCATGATAGGACGAACGGACGAGCGGCCCGGAGGCAACATGGCTGAAGCCAAGCGCATAACCGATCGTTTCGATTTCCTTGAACTCATCAGGCGTCCAATAACGCTCAACTGGATGATGGTGGCGTGATGGTTGCAGATATTGGCCAACCGTAATCATGTCGACCGCATGCGCGCGCAGATCGGCCATCGCCTCGCGGACCTCATCCAATGTCTCGCCGAGACCGAGCATGATGCCGGACTTGGTCGGTAGCGTCGGGTGCTCGGCCTTGAACTGCTGTAACAACCGCAACGACCAGTCGTAGTCGGCACCGGGGCGTACTTCGCGATAAACGCGACGCACGGTTTCCAGGTTGTGATTGAACACGTCTGGCGGATTCGCTGCCAACGCCGCCAGCGCCCGCTCGACACGACCCTTTCCGCGGAAGTCAGGCGTCAGGATCTCAATGCGAATGGCGGGACTGAGTGCACGCGTTTCGCGAATGCAGTCGGCAAAATGACCCGCGCCGCCATCCATCAAGTCATCGCGATCGACTGAGGTAATGACGACGTAACGCAACTGCATGTCGGCGATGGTCTGCGCCAATTGTTTCGGTTCATTCACGTCCGCCGGCTTCGGCCGACCGTGCGCGACGTCGCAGAATGAGCAGCGACGCGTACAAACCTCGCCAAGCACCATGAAGGTAGCCGTACCCTTTGCGAAGCATTCGTGGATATTCGGACACGAGGCTTCCTCGCAGACCGTGACCAGCGCGCTCTCGCGCAGCTTATTCTTCAACTGCTGCACGGCATTCGTGCTGGGCAAGCGCACACGGATCCAATCCGGTTTACGCAGCATTGGGCGCTCGGCATCGAACGTCACCGGGTTGCGCGCAATCTTGTCGCGCGCGATCTGCTTCGCGCCGGGCACCAAGCTCGCTTCGACGAGGTTGAGGGGAATGGTCTTGCTGGAAGTCTCGCTCATCTCAGGCGTCCGCGGGTTCAGGAAGGCGCGCATCCGCGGCAGTCGCGGCAAAACCGAACTGCGCGCACATCGTGTCGATCAGGTCGGTGGCCACCACGGACAGCGCGCTCGGGCCGCCGCAGTCTAACACTTGGGTCACCGCCAACCCCTGATATCCACAGGGATTGATCCGCGTGAACGGATCAAGATCCATGGCCACGTTGAAGGCGAGTCCATGGAACGAACAGCCACGGCGCACGCGCAAACCGAGCGCTGCGATCTTGGCATCGCCGACATAGACGCCGGGCGCACCGTCACGGCGTGCGGCGACAATGTCATAACGCGCCAGCGTATCGATGATTGATTGCTCAATGCGCTGCACCAGCTCGCGTACGCTGATGCCGAGCCGACGCAGGTCGAACAGCGGATAGGCAACGAGTTGACCGGGACCGTGATAGGTCACCTGACCGCCGCGATCGACCGGCACCACCGGAATGTCACCGGGCAGGAGTACGTGCTCCCACTTGCCGGCCTGACCGAGCGTGAACACCGGGTCGTGTTCGAGTATCCAGAGTTCGTCCAGCGTGCCAGCGTCACGGTGGTCGGTGAAGCGTTGCATCGCGCGCCAAACAGGCTCGTAGGGCAGGCGCCCGAATGAGCGCACCTGCAGCGGCCGCGAGGTCAGAGCGTCCACTTCACCGCCGGATGCGCGCGCAGTTCAAGTTGCACGGCGTCGTAGGTCGCCCGGTCCGCGCATAAAAACGCTACCGTGACCGACATGTAGCGTCCTTCACGCGATGGACGAATGCGCAGTGAACCAACGATCACATCGACACCGACTGCAGCCAAGACATCCGGCACGATGTGCTGCAGTCCGGCATCGGATGCGCCCAAGGCACTCACTTCCAGCGTGGTTGGAAATGAGAATCCCTGCGCTTCGTTCAGCTCCTTCATCGATTACTCACCGTTATCGAACCACAACCAGACTGAGTCACTCATGCGCTTGAAGAAGCCACCTTCGGCATAGTCTTCCAGGGCGACCAGCGGCGCTTCGTAGACGGTTTGTCCGTCGAGCGCCAGTTTGAAGGTGCCGACCACTTGACCCTTGTTCAAGGGTGCCGACAATGGCTTCTGCACATTCATGGTCGCCGCCAAGCGTTGATATGAGCCTCGCGGCAGTGTCACCAGCGCCGGTTGCGCGACACCCAACTTGGCTTTGGCCGCGTCGCCATGCCACAGCGTGACTTCGCTGACTGATGCCATCGCTTCATAGACCTTGTGGGTCTCGAAGAAGCGGAAGCCGTAGTTGAGTAGCGCATGCGCCTCATCGGCGCGCACTTTCTCACCGGCGGTGTTCATTACCACCGCGATCAGGCGCGTATCACCACGCTTCGCCGATGCTGCGAGGCAATAGCCAGCTTGGCTCAGATGCCCGGTCTTGATGCCATCGACGCTCGGATCGCGCCACAACAGGATGTTGCGATTACGCTGCGTGTGCGCGTTCCAAGTGTAATCCTTGAGCGCGTAATGCGCGTATTCCTCCGGGAAGTCGCGGATCAGTGCGCGCGACAACTCGGCGATATCGTGCGCGCTCATGTAGTGCTCGGGATCGAACAATCCGTGCGCATTGACGAAGTGCGAATTTTTTAACCCGATCTTGTCGGCATACTGGTTCATCAGTGCCGCAAACGTCGATTCCGAACCCGCCACGTGTTCGGCAATCGCGATCGACGCGTCGTTGCCGGACTGGATGATCATGCCCTTGAGCAGATCACCGAGCGGCACCTGCGAGTTCAATTCGAGGAAACTGGTCGAGCCATCGGTGACGGCACCGCCGTGACGCCAAGCGTTCTCGCTGATCGTGACTGGATCGGAGTCCTTGATCTTGCCTGCCTTGCGTTCGGCGGCGACGACATAAGACGTCATCACCTTGGTGATTGATGCAGGCGGCACGCGTTCATCGCCGCCCTGTTCCGCCAGCACGCGTCCGGTCTGGTAGTCGACCAGAACATACTGTTTGGCGCCGACGGTCGGCGGTGGCGGCACCGGCGCACCCGCGTTTGCCGCATTGCCGGCGGGCAGGGACAGCGGCGTAGCGGCAGGAGAGGTGGTTTGTGCGGCGGCGGCAGCGGACAAGCAGAGCGCGGCGATCAGGGACTTCAGGGAAACGGTCATGGAGAAGACGAGACTCGATATGGAAAGGGTTATTCGACTTGCGTCGAGACAGCACGGACGCCCACTGCGGCCAGACGTTCAATCAGTGCATCGGCGGCACCGATGGAATCGACCGGGCCGAGGCGCACGCTATGGAACAACTCGCCGCGGGTAAGCACGCGATCGAGAGAGAGGTCGTGGAATCCGGCCGCTTCCAAGCGTTCGCGCAGGCGCAGCGCATTATCACGACTGGCGAATGAACCGGCCTGCACATAGAGCGGCTGCGGCGTGGCGGTTTGCGGGCGTGGTGCCGTGGTCGTGGCGGCGTGTTTCGTATCGATCGCCGCAACCTCGACGCGACCGGTGCCGGTGGCGGCGATACCAAGACGGATCGCGGCGGCATAGGACAGATCAATGATGCGCCCATCGTGGAAGGGGCCGCGATCGTTGACGCGCACGACCAAGCGCTCCCCATTGTCGAGATTGGTCACGCGCACATAGGTCGGCAACGGCAGCGTCTTGTGTGCGGCGGTAAACGCGTACATGTCGTAGGGTTCGCGCGTCGATGTCAGCTTGCCGTGGAACTTGGTGCCGTACCAAGAGGCGACGCCACGCTCACGATAACCGTCGGCGCTGGCCATCACCCGATAACTGCGACCGAGCACGGTGTAGGGCGAGTGGTTGCCATATTGCGCGCGCGGTTCGGCTCGCGGCACCGGCTCAGGAATAAGGCTGACGTCAACATTGCCAAGCGGCGCACTGTCCTGACCGGGACCGGAAGGTGGTACGCCCGGGCGCACAGAATCTCGTCCACAAGCAGCGAGCAGGACGATCATGCCAGCGAGAGCGAGACGTGCCCAAATCACCGGGCCGCCGTCGCGCCGCGCGCGATCTCCTGCGCCAACTGCCACACCGCCATGCTGTAAAGCGGCGAGCGGTTATAACGTGAGATCACGTAGAAGTTCTGGAATGTAATCCAATATTCGCTACCTTCCGCACCCTCTAGAACCAGCAGAGTGGCGGGCGACGCGGGATCGAACTGCTCGGCCAGCGTGTAGCCCGCCCGAGCCAACGAATCGATGCTGTAGATGGTTTCGGTTGCGCGGATCTCGGGCAAAACCGCCGTCGGCGCGGCAATCGCGCGGCCGGTGACGGGTGCGCCGCGAGTCCAACCATGGGCGACGAAATAGTTGGCCACCGAATGCACAATGTCGGGCTTCGACGCCCATAGGTCGATGCGGCCATCGCCATCGCCGTCCTTCGCCCACTGCGCGAAACTGGTCGGCATGAACTGCCCCCAGCCCATCGCGCCCGCATAGGAACCTTTCAATTCCTCCAGCGGCTGCGGAAATCGACCGTCCAGTTTCAGCAACTGTTTCAGTTCGCCGCGAAAAAACGGCGCGCGTGGCTCGTAATAGAACGCCAGCGTCGCCAGCGCATCAATGACGCGGTAATTGCCGGTAATGCGGCCGTAACTGGTCTCAACACCGATGATGGCGACGATGATCTCCGCCGGCACACCGGTGTCATGCGCGACCTGGTCGAACAGCACCCGATTTTCGCGATAGAACGCGATGCCGTCGTCACGACGCTTGGCGGTCATGAAGATCGGCCGGTAGTCCTTCCACGACTTGGTCTTTTCGGCCGGACGACTGATCGCGGCGAGAATGCTGTCTTGTTTCTTTGCCTGTGCCAGCAGCGCACGCCAGCGTTGCACGGTCGCGCGATCGGCATGAGTCTCCTGACGCAATTCGCGCAGCAGCGCATTGCTGCCGGGGTGCGCCTCGCGCGCCTTCGCGCCGGCCACGGAAGTCGCAAGTGCGATGAGAACGATCAAAGCCAATCGAAGCAATGCAGTCATGCCAAATCCGTTCATAGAAGCGCCTAGCCTAGCGCCCACGCAAGCGGTGCGCGTGAATCGACATTAGGATACCGAAGCCGGCGAGCAGGCTGACCGCCGAGGTACCGCCGTAACTCACCAGTGGCATTGGCACGCCCACCACCGGCATCAGGCCGGCAATCATGCCGCCGTTGACCATGACGTAAACGAAGAAGGTCATGCTGATCGAACCAGCCAAGAGCCGCGAATAAGTGTCGCGCGCATTCGCGGCAATCCACAGACCGCGACCGATGATGAACAAATAGGCGGCGATGATGGCGACGACGCCAATTAGACCGAACTCTTCGGAATACACCGCGAAGATGAAATCGGTGGTGTGTTCGGGCAGGAAGTCGAGCCGAGCCTGCGTCGACCCAAGCCAGCCTTTGCCGACCACGCCTCCGGAACCGACCGCGATCTGCGACTGGATGATGTTCCAGCCATTGCCAAGCGGATCGGCCTCCGGATCAAGGAACATGCGCACGCGGTTTCGCTGATATTCGTGCATGCCCTGCCAGAGCACCGGCAGTGTCGCCATCGCTGCACCAACGATCAGTGCGATACGTCCCCAGCCGAGCCCCGCAAGAAACACTGCGAAGGCCCCACTGGCGAGGACCAGCAAGGCGGTGCCGAGATCGGGCTGGTCCATGATCAACCCGGCCGGCAGACCGATCAACAACGCGCATACGGCCAGATTGCGCCAGGTCGGCGGCAAGGCGCGCGCATGCAGGTACCAGGCAACCATCATCGGCAACGCCAACTTGGCGAACTCCGATGGCTGGAAGCGAACCACCTTGAAGTCGAGCCAGCGGTGCGCACCACGGCCTTCGCCGAAGACCAGCACAGCGGCCAGCAACAACACCGTGATTGCGTAGAACCACGGCGTCCACGTCCGGAAAACGGTGGGTGGAATACGGGCGAACACGAACAACACCGCAAACCCGAGCATGAGACGCAATGTCTGATTCACGACTTGACCGGGATCCTCGGCGCTGGCACTAAACAGCACGACGAGGCCGGCCGCAGCGACCGCCAACAATGCCGCGAGCAAGGCCAGATCAACGCGCGGGCGCTTCAGCCAGTGTGCGAGGCGGTATTCCAAGCGTGCCATCAGATCAAAGTCGATCACGGCGACATTTCCGACTTGGGCTTCAGCAGGTACGCATCAAGAATGGCGCGTGCAACCGGTGCCGCTGCTTTCGAACCACTCGATCCGTGCTCAACCACGACCGCGACCGCGATCGTTGGCGCATCAGTCGGCGCAAATGCCACGAACAATGCCTGATGGCGCAGATGCTCGGGGGTAGTGTTCTCGTTGTATTCCTGATTGCCACGTCGGCGCGCACGCTGTGCGGTGCCGCTCTTGCCGGCAATGCGATAGGGCGCGTCAATGCCGAATGCGCGTGCAGTGCCGGTCGGTGAGTGCATCACCGCCTCCATGCCTTCGCGAATCGCATCCCACATTTCCGGCGACGCGACAATCGGCGGGCCATCCGCAGCGATCGGTACCGGTTGCGGCTGTGCGTCGATACCCGCCTGCAGGCTCAGCAACAAGTGTGGCGGATGCGACACCCCACGCGCCGCCAGCGTCGCCAACGCATGTGCGAGCTGCACCGGCGTCACCACCCAATAACCTTGGCCGATACCGGCGATCACGGTCTCGCCCGGATACCAGGTTTTGCCGAAGCGTTTCTGCTTCCAGCTACGCGATGGCACGACCCCGAACGGCTCACCGGTCAAGTCAAGTCCGGTCGGCGCACCAAAACCGAACGCACGCATTTCTGGTTCCATGCGGTCGATGCCGGTGTCGACCGCAAGGCCGTAGAAGTAGGTATTCACCGACTGCGCCAGTGCCTCGCGCAAGTTAACGCTACCGTGACCACCGCGCTTCCAGTCACGCCAGACCGCACTCTGCCCGGGCAGATGGAATTCACCACTCGACCAAATCGTGGTCTCCGGTGTGCGCAATCCGAGCCGTAACCCCATCAGCCCAATGAACGGCTTAATCGTCGAACCCGGCTCATAGCCACCGAGCACAGCACGGTTGTACAGCGGCCGCTGGACGGCATTCAGCAGTGCTGCATAATCGCGGCGGGAGATGCCGTTGACGAACAGGTTCGGGTCAAAGGCCGGCTGAGACACCATCGCCAGCACCTCGCCATTGCGCGGGTCAATCGCGACTGCAGCACCGGTTCGCCCGGCGAACGCAGCCACCGTCGCGCGTTGCAGATTGGCATCAATGCTGAGTCGCAGATGCTGCCCAGGCTTCGACGGCACCCGCCCGAGCACACGCAGAGCGCGGCCTTCGGCATTGGTCTCGATGCGTTCGTAACCGACGTCACCGAGCAGTAGGTCTTCGTAATACCGCTCGATGCCGGTCTTGCCAATGTGCGTCGTCGCGCTGTAACGCGCTTCTTCCAGACGTTCGCGGTCGTCACTGTCGATACGCGCGACATAACCGATGACATGCGCGAAATCACTGCCATGAGGATAAAACCGAGTCAGATAGGGCACGACTTCGACGCCCGGAAAACGATGCCGTTCGAGCGCAAAGCGCGACACTTCCTGCTCGCTCAACGCATACCGCAAAGGGATGTTGTGAAAGCGCCGCTTGACCTTGCGCAGCGCCTCGAACTGGTCGCGGTCGTCGGCAGAAATCGCGATCACCTTGCCGAGCCGCTGCAGCGCCTCGTCGATATCGCCAACCTGCTCCGGAATCAACTCCAGACGGTAGTCGAGAATATTTTCAGCCAACAACACGCCGTTGCGGTCATAGATCAATCCACGGCTCGGTGGCAGCGGCTTGAGCTTGATCCGGTTTTCGTCGGCGCGACCACTGAATTCATCGTGGCGCAGCACCTGCAACCAGGCGTATCGGGCAAGCAGCACGGCGAGGCAGATCGCAATGATCAGGAACCCTTCGGCGGCGCGGACACGGAACAGGCCAGCTTCCTGCGCCAGGTCCTTCACTGCATTGCGGTCACGCCCGCGCCAGGTCATGCGTCGCGTTGCCTGCTGCGTGAACGCAAATCGTCGAGCAGCAGGAAGATCCAAGGCCACAGAGCGGCACCGACCAGTGGCGCCAGCCAGTAACGCCAGTCAATCGTGAACTCGCCAGCGATCGCACGCAGCAGCAACACCACAATGCGGTCGTTCAGCAATAACGCGCCGACCGCCAATGCTTGCTGCCACATCGGAAAGAAACGTATGCGCGAGCGGAAGCGCAATACGATGAAGCTGATAATCGCCAGCCGGAATGCGTGCTCACCCAGCATCGTGCCGATCAGCACGTCCTGCAGCAGACCGAGCGCGAACGCGAATCCGATCCCGTAGTGTTCGGGTGCTTCGATCGTCCAATAGATGACGATCAGGGCCAGCCAGAACGGCCTCAGTACGCGCAGCGGTTCGGGTAATCCGATCAGCGTCAGCACCGACGCAAGGACGATGCTGAGCAACAACCAGGCGGTCAGGGCACGGCTGCGACTCATGGCACCGGCTCCATTGGCGCGTCGTTGGCCAAGCCTTCCGGCGGACCGACGAACTCTGCCTCCGGCGCCGGCAAGGGGGTCAAAGCCAGCGCTTCATCGCTCACCAGCAGCAGTTCGGAGGAGTTGGCGATGCCAGCCAATGGGCGGGCTTCTGCGACAGCAAAGGTGGCACTGTTATCGGTCTCGACTTTGTAGACAGTCGCAACCGGCAAACCCGGTGGGAAACGTCCACCAATGCCGGATGTGACCAGCAGATCGCCGACCTTAATGTCGGCACTGAATGGCACATGCGGAAGCTCAACGCGCATCGGATCACCGCTGCCATAAGCGATGACGCGCAAGCCGGTACGTTGCACGCGCACCGGCACGGCATGACTGGGGTCGCTGAGCAGGATGACGGTGGCGCGCTCTTGCTCGACATTGAGTACTTGACCAATCAGACCCTTGGCATCAATCACCGCTTCACCGACGAAGACACCATGCATGCTGCCCTGATTGATCAGGATACGGTGCCGATAAGGATCGAGATCAACGTCGATCAGTTCGGCCAACTGCACGTTCAGACCGAGCTTCTGGCGTGCATCGAGCAGCGCACGCAAATGGTTGTTCTGCTCCTGCACGATCGCCAAACGATCGAGCTTGGCTTGTGCGAACAACAATTGCTTGCGCAGGTCGGCATTCTCCAAGACCAGCCCGGTACGTTGAGCCGTGGCTTCGCGCACTGACTTGGCAATGCGCAGCGGCGCGGTTGCAATCGTCTGCAGCGGCGAGATCACCGCACTCGCCGCGATGCGCGCCTGATGCAGCAAACCCGTGCGCAAGTCCACCGCCATCAGTGCGGCAGCGATTGCCAGATAGGCCAGCAAACGCAACGAACCGCCCGAACCTTCCGAGAACAGCGGTGCGCCTTCAGCACTGTAGACCGGCATGGCGAACTCCCGACGCGGCGCTTATTCCGGCGAGAAGAATTCGCTGCCGTGCAAGTCGATCAACTCGAGCGCACGGCCACCACCACGAGCGACACAGGTCAGCGGATCGTCGGCGACATGCACGGCGAGGCCGGTCTCCTCCGAGATCAGGCGATCGAGATCCTTGAGCAACGCACCACCACCGGTCAGCACGATGCCGCGTTCAGCGACGTCAGAACATAGTTCCGGCGGCGTCTGTTCAAGCGCCGCGCGAATCGCACCGACGATGCCAGCTAGTGGCTCGTGCAACGCTTCGAGAATCTCGTTGGCGTTGATCGTGAACATGCGCGGCACACCTTCGGCAAGATTGCGGCCGGAGACTTCGATCTCGCGCACGTCCGATTGCGGATAGGCGCAACCGATCTCGACCTTGATGCGCTCGGCGGTGGACTCGCCGATCAAGGTGCCGTGGTTGCGGCGCACATAATTGATGATCGATTCGTCGAAGCGATCGCCGCCGATACGCACCGAGGCCGCATAGACGATGCCGTTCAGCGAAATCACTGCAACCTCCGACGTGCCGCCACCGATATCGACAACCATCGAGCCGCGCGCCTCGTGCACCGGGATACCGGCACCGATTGCCGCCGCCATCGGCTCTTCGATCAAATAGACATCACGGGCACCGGCATTCTCGGCCGACTCCTTGATCGCACGGCGTTCCACTTGCGTCGATCCGTAGGGCACGCAGATCAACACGCGCGGGCTCGGACGCAAGAAACGCGACTTGTGTACCTTCTTGATGAACTGCTGCAGCATCTGCTCGGCCATCGTGAAGTCGGCGATGACGCCATCCTTCATTGGCCGAATGGTGACGATGTTGCCGGGGGTGCGCCCAAGCATGCGCTTGGCTTCCCAACCGACTGCGGCAACCGCACGCGGGCCGCCGGGACCTCGATCCTGGCGAATAGCGACGACTGAGGGTTCGTTCAGGACAATGCCCTGACCGCGGGTATAAATAAGGGTGTTGGCAGTGCCGAGATCGATCGAGAGATCGTTCGAGAAGACGCCGCGCAGGCTCTTGAACATGGCGCGAATCCAGTAATTGGGAGTGATTGCGAACGTTTCGGGCGCGAAGCGCGCTACGGGTTAGCAAATGGCGCGGGACTCTAACGCGCGCACGCTTGTGGGACAAGGCGGTTCCCCAGCAAAATGGCGGTCTTGTCACGAAGCAGCCGATGGCCATCGAAACCGCCCAATTGCACCGCCTGGCCCACCTTGCCCGACTCGATTTGCCGGCAGAGGAAGAACGTCTCCTCGCCGACGATCTCGGCGGCCTGCTCGGCCTGATCGCACAACTGCAGAATGCGCCGGTCGCAGGCCTTACGCCGATGGCGCATCCGCATGACCTGTCCGCATCGCTGCGCCCGGATCGCATCACCGAAGTCGATCAGTCTGGTGCACTAGCGCGGATCGCCCCCGAGATGGAATCTGGCCTGTTCCTGGTACCGAAGGTGATCGAATGAGCGCGCTGACTCTGGCCGCACAGCGGGCGGCGTTGTCCGCAGGTCGTTGTTCACGCGATCTCACCGAGGAGGCATTGGCTCGTGCGGCGTCCACAGCTTCCTTGAATGCGTTGATTAGCTGTGATGCCGAAGGCGCGCGTGCTGCTGCGATTGGCGACGGCCCGCTGTCCGGTATTCCGTTCGCACACAAAGACCTGTTCTGCACCCGCGGACTGCGCACGACGTGCGCTTCCAAGATGCTGGCCGAGTTCGTGCCGCCTTACGACGCAACCATCGTCGAGCGCCTAACCAGTGCAGGCGCGGTGTCGATCGGCAAGACCAACATGGACGAATTCGCGATGGGCTCGTCGAACGAGAACAGCGCCTTTGGTCCAGTCCTGAATCCGTGGGATACAACCCGCGTACCCGGCGGCTCGTCCGGAGGATCGGCAGCCATCGTCGCTGCCAATGTCGTCGCCTTCGCGACCGGCTCCGATACCGGCGGCTCGGTGCGCCAGCCGGCGGCCTTCTGCGGTGTCACTGGCTTCAAGCCGAGCTATGGCCGCGTCTCCCGCTACGGCATGGTCGCGTATGCCTCAAGCCTCGATCAGGCCGGTGTGATCGCGCGGTCAGCGGCGGACTGTGCCGATGTGCTGCAGGCAATGGCTGGACACGATCCGCGCGATGCGACATCGGTCGACCGCACCGTCGACGACTACCGCGCAGCGCTCGATCGTGGCGTGCGTGGTTTGCGTATCGGCATCGCGCGTGAACTATTTAGCGCCGGCGTAAGTGATGCCATGCAGACCACCGTGCATCGCGCACTGCACGAACTGGAGGCGGCTGGCGCAATACTGGTCGAGATCGATTTGCCGTCGTTGCCACTGTCGATTCCCGCGTATTACGTCATTGCGCCTGCGGAGGCATCGAGCAATCTCGCACGCTACGACGGTGTGCGTTACGGCCGGCGTGCAGCGGCGGTGAAAGGTCTGCATGATCTCTACAGCCGTTCACGGGCTGAAGGTTTCGGCACCGAAGTGAAGCGTCGCATTCTGACCGGCACCTATGTGCTTTCATCCGGCTACTACGACGCCTATTACCTGCGTGCGCAGCAGGTTCGGCGCCTGATTGCCAACGACTTCGCGCGCGCTTTTGCGACGGTCGATCTGATCGCCGGGCCGACGACGCCGGATGTTGCCTTCAAACTGGGCGAGAAGACTGCCGACCCGCTAGCGATGTATGCGGCCGACATCAATACCGTTGCGGTGAACCTCGCGGGCCTGCCGGCGATGTCGGTCCCCGCCGGATTCATCGGCGGCCTCCCCGCCGGCCTGCAACTGATCGGCCAGGCCTTTGACGAAGCCAGCCTGTTTGCCGCCGGACACGCACTGCAATCGCGCACTGACTGGCATCTGGCCATGGCACCAGGAGCGGTGCGATGAATGACTGGCAAGCCGTCATTGGCCTCGAAATCCATGTGCAGTTGAATACCCGGAGCAAGCTGTTCTCGGGCGCGTCCACCGCTTATGGCGCAGAACCGAACACGCAAGCCAGCTGGGTTGATGTCGCTTTGCCGGGCACGCTACCGGTGCCGAATATCGAAGCGATCCGCAAGGCCGTCACCTTCGGGCTTGCAGTCGGGGCGGACGTCGCCGCGGAATCGATCTTCGCGCGCAAGAATTATTTCTACCCGGACTCACCGAAGGGTTACCAGATCTCGCAATACGAACGCCCGATCGTTGCTGGCGGAACCATTCTTGCCCGCCTCGATGATGGCCGCGAGATCACCGTGCAACTGACGCGCGCACATCTCGAAGAGGACGCTGGAAAATCGGTGCATGACGCCTTTCATGCCGCATCCGGCATCGACTTGAACCGTGCTGGCACAGCACTGATCGAAGTGGTTTCGGAACCGGTGATGCATTCGTCGGCCGAGGCGGTCGCGTACATGAAGGCGGTGCATCGCTTGGTGCGCTGGCTCGATATCTGTGACGGCAACTTGCAGGAAGGCAGTTTCCGTTGTGACGCGAACGTCTCGGTGCATCAGCCAGGCACACCGTTCGGTACGCGCTGCGAGATCAAGAACGTCAACTCATTCCGTTTCGTCGAGAAAGCCATCGACTACGAGATCGAGCGCCAGATCCGCGCGATCGAGAACGGTGAGCGCATCGTTCAGGAAACGCGCCTGTACGACGCCGCTGCGAACAAGACACGCACCATGCGCAGCAAGGAAGATGCTGAGGATTATCGCTACTTCCCGGACCCGGATTTGCCGCCGATCCGGGTCACGGCGACCGAGTTCGACGCACTCCGCGCAACGCTGCCGGAACTGCCGGATGCGCGCCGTAGCCGCTATATCGATGCGCACGGACTCACCGCCTACGATGCCAACAAGCTCACCGAGGAACGCTCGACGAGTGACTACTTCGAGGCCGTGGCCAACGCCCTGCCAGGACATTCGAAACTGGTCGCAAACTGGGTGAATGGCGAGCTTGCGGCGGCATTGAATGAAGCGCAGAGCGCGATCACGGCGTCACGAATTGGCGCCCCAGCACTTGCTGGACTGCTCGCACGCATCGTCGATGGCACCATCAGCGGCAAGATTGCCAAGGACGTGTTCGCAGCGATGTGGGCTGGTGAACAGTCGGCCGATGCCATCATCGACGCGCGCGGCCTGCGCCAGATCAGCGACAGTGGCGCCATCGGGCAGATGCTCGACGACGTACTCGCACAGTTCCCGGAACAGGTCGCGAAGTACCGGGCCGGCGACGCCAAGCTATTCCAGTTCTTGGTCGGCCAGGCAATGAAGGCCACCAAAGGCAAAGCCAACCCAACCCAAGTCAACGAACTGTTGCGCGAACGGCTTGGCGTGACCGGCTAAACTCGCAACCTTTGCATTCAAGGATCTTTCATGTCGGCACTGATCTGCGGTTCCCTCGCCTTCGACACCATCATGGTGTTTCCGGACCAGTTCAAGAACCACATCCTGCCGGACAAGGTGCACATCCTGAATGTCTCCTTCCTAGTACCGCGCATGCGTCGCGAGTTCGGCGGCTGTGCCGGCAACATCGCCTACAACCTGAAACTGCTGGGTGGTGAGCCGATCCCGATGGCGACCGTTGGCCAGGATTTCGGCGCCTATCGTGAACACTTTGAAGCTTGCGAAATTACGTTGAAGCACGTCAAGGAGATCGAAGACCTTTACACGGCACAGGCGTTCATCACAACTGACCTTGACGACAACCAGATCACTGCATTTCATCCCGGCGCGATGATGCGTTCCTACGAGAATCATGTGCGCGATGTCGCCGGCGTGAAGTTCGGTATCGTCGGCCCCGACGGTTACGAGGCGATGCTGCAGAACTCCAAGGAATTCGCCGAACTCGGCATTCCTTTCATCTTCGATCCTGGCCAAGCCATGCCACTGTTCAACGGCAAGGAACTGTCGCAGATGATCGAGCAGGCGACATATGTGACCGTGAACGACTATGAGTCGAGTCTGTTGCAGGAGCGCACTGGCTGGAACGAGAAGGAGATCGCGTCGCGTGTTGAGGCTTACATCATCACGCGCGGCCCGAAGGGTTCCGAAGTACACGACAAATCCGGCATGGCTCTTATTCCGGCAGCAACCGCAATGCGCGTGGTCGACCCGACCGGCTGCGGCGACGCCTATCGCGCCGGACTGATTTTCGGCTTAATGAAGGGCATGGACATGGCCACTGCCGGTCGCATCGCGTCGTTAATGGGTGCGATCAAGATCGAGCACCTCGGTCCGCAGAACCAACGCTTCGACTATGCGCAGTTCGCGGACCAGTTCCGTCAGCAGTTCGGGTACGCACTGGACTAAAAAAAACCCGCCGCGGCTGCGGCGGGTTCGTCGTCGAAGAAAAACTTCTCGCGTTAGAACTCCTGCGAGAAGCGCACACCGAATGTACGCGGCGGTGCAACGATTGTGTAGCGCTGGGCACCACAGACCGTTTCAGGACATTGCACGAAGCGATAGTTCGCGACGTTTTCATCGGTCACGTTCTTGATGTAGAAGTCGACGGACCAGTTGTCGCGACGCAGGCCAGCAGTCAGGTCCAACGTCGTGTAGCCATCCAGATTGCCGATGATGCCATTTTCGAGATCGCGCAGATCCGAAGACCGTTCGCCTTCGTGCACAATCGTGCCCTGCCAGAACGCGCCGAAATCGCCGAGGTCAAACGTGTAGCGCGCGGTGACATTGCCTTTGAAGTCGGCAGTGACCGGCAAGCGCGTTCCAGCGGCTGCCTGCGGACCACTGACGGGGTCATCTTCGCCCGGCGGAATTGTTCCGGCCGGACAATTGGTTTCCGGATGTCCGTTCGCGTCCAGATAGCCGCAATAGTTTTCTGATAGCTCTGCGTTGTAGAACGCTAGCCCGGTCGACAGCCTCAGATTGTAGGTGGCGGCCCATTGCAGATCCAGTTCCAGACCGCGGATTTCCGCCTGATTGGCATTACGGATTTCGGTCAGTCCGTTTTGCCCGAGCAAGGCAAACTGGAAGTCCTTCCAGTCTTCCTGGAACAGCGCACCGTTGAACGTCACCGAGTTGTCGTTCCAACTGGTCTTCCACCCGAATTCCATATTCGTCAGGTAGTCCGAGAGATACGGATCGAGCGTACCGCGGCGATTGATACCACCGGGCCGGTAACCTTCCGACCACGTGCCATAGATCATCTTCTCGTCATCGAGGTGATAGGCGAGGTTGACGCGACCCAGCCAGTCATTTTCCTTGATCGACTTGTCGAACTGCTTGCACGGTGCGCCATTGAAGGGCACCCAACTCGAAGAGTCATCACCGTAGGCCGCCGCACAGCCGGCTTCACCGTAGCGATTTATGGGCAAGCTCGAACCCTGCGACGAATAGCCGCGGGAGAATCCAAAAAAGCCCTCGAGGCTGTTGTTCGACTCGAACACACGCGCGCCCACTGTTGCAGTGAACTGATCCGTGAAGTCATAGGACATTTCGCCAAAGAACGCCGAGTCCTGATCGTCGCGGATCTGCTTGGTCAACCAGATCGTGCTCGCCCAGCCGGTGACCGACAAGTCATCCGCCAAGCCGTCGATCCGGTAGCGCTGTTGGATATCGTGTTCTTGATCCTGCCAGAAATAGCCGGCGACAAAACGGAAGCGGTCTTCAGTCGGCGACGCCAGGCGAATTTCATGGCTCGATTTTTTGAATCGATCTGCCGCCTGAATGTGCTGCGACGGGTTAACTAGTACGCCATCGTTGTCGTAAAAATATGCACCATATCCAGCCAGAGTGTCGTACCAAAAGCCATAGTCGTTGTAGTCGGCCTCGGAATCGATGTCGCGATCCAGATTGGAATAGGCATAGGTCAGATCAAAGTTGCCGATCTTGCCCTGGATCGTCAATGCCGCTTGTACCCATTCATCGGTCGCCACTTCCGGATAGAAGTGCATCAGTTCACGTTCGCCAACGGTTTCATCCTGTGCCGGAAGGCCATTGGTGTGCGTGCGCTGGTAGTTGACGGTCGGCGTGATCGACCAGTTGTCACTCAGGTCGATCTTGAGCGCTGCGCGCGCACCGGCGGTGTCTGCATAGTTGTAGTCGGCACTAGCGCGATCGGCGTTGTTCGCGGTGATACCGGATGTCGGGAACGTACGCGTGCCAGAGACATTATCGATGTAGCCGGCGTCGCTACGACTCCAGCCGACGAGGCGAATTGCCGCATTATCGCCGAGCGGCATATTGACGAACGCCTCTGCGACATTGCCGTTATCGCCATCGTGCATCGAGTTCAGCTCACCACTGTACCCGGCCGCAAACGCCGTCGTATCAGGCTTGTTGGTAATGAAGCGAATGGTGCCGGCCTGCGAGCTAGCTCCGTACAACGTGCCCTGCGGACCAACCAGCGTTTCGACGCGCGCGATGTCATAGAGATGTACGTCTAGCGAACCCTGTGCGGTCGTCACCGGCTGCTCGTCGAGATAGATGCCGACACTCGGTTGCGATGCTGAGTGATTGCCGTCACCGCCGCTGGCAACGCCACGCATGTACACCACGTAGCTGCCGGGAACCTCGGCTTGCCGTTGGAATGAAACGCTCGGCGACAGCTTGAAGACGTCGTCGATGTCAGCGATGTGCAGTTCTTCGATCTGATCGGTGCCAAGCACCTGAATGCTGATGGGCACGTCCTGCAGGTTCTCTGTGCGCTTTTGCGCGGTGACGGTGATGGTCTGTAGTACCGCGTCTCCGTCTTTCTTGTCGCCGACTGTCGTCTCGGTGGCAGGCGCTGGCGCCGCCTCTTGGGCAACTGCGGCGGTGCTCATTGCCACCCAGATCGCAGCGGCAAGCGGTGCCCGCGCCATGACCAAGCGTTTCCTATTCCAAAATGCGGGTTTCATTGCTGCTCTCCTTCCCATTGGTTCACAAAGTCTGATTGTTGCGCAAATTCGGTTAGCTCGGGAACCTCTGGGTAACGATCAAGAACGGCTCCCAGCGTCCGCTTGAGTGGTGCCAACCAAGGGTCGAAATGTCGCCAGTGATCAACGCCCTCGCGATAAATCGGTTGTCGCACCTGCTCAGAGCTGGCTGTTCGTACCGGCCGATCATTTTCAAAAAACCTCAAGCAACCGGCTTCGAACGGCAAACCGCAGTAATCGAGTAGCTTTCTGACTTCAACTTCGGTGTTCTCGACCATTTGCTCGTAGATCACACGGTGCACACGTCCTGGCAGCACCGTATCGAAGTGCGCCATCAACGCGACGTAGTCACAGTAGTAGCGGCCGATGTCTTCGAGTCGGTAACTGAAGTTCTGGCCACGAGCAAAGAACTGCTTGAATCCCGACACACAACACGCCAGTGGATGTCGGCGCGCATCGATGATCTTCGCATTCGGCAGCGCGAGCTGGATCAGGCCAATGTGGAAGAAGTTGTTCGGCATCTTGTCGATGAAGTAGGGCGTGCCCTGCTTGCGCTGAATCCGCGTTCGCTGCAAGTACAGGTCGCCGAGTTCACGTATATTGTCTGGCGATAGCCCCGCCAGCACCTCTTGATATGACCCGAGCCGCGCATCCGCCGCCTGACGGCGCAGATCACGCGTCATCGAGATGATCTCCGGCAGTTCCATTGTGCCTTCGACCAGCGAGTGGCTCGCGAGTATTTGTTCGATCAATGTCGACCCTGCGCGTGGCAGTCCGACGATGAAGATCGGGTCTGACGCGGTCGCACCGTATCCTGATCGCTGTGCAAAGAACTGCGCGGAGAAGATTGCCCGACTGCGGCACACACGTTGTGTCGAGTCGGCAGCCGAGTAGGGCATCAGCGCATGTCGCTGTGCGTTGCCATCGGCATAGTGACGAAATGCCATTGCGTAGTCGCCTTCGTCTTCAAATGCCTTGCCGAGCGCAAATTCGAACTGACAACGCTGTTCGGGATCGATGTCGCTGCGCGTCAACTGTTGCTTCATCGTGACGATGTCTGCGGTATCGAATCGGAACGTCTTCAGATTAGCGAGGCTCCAATACGCTTCTCCCATCGCAGCATCCAGTTCAACGCACTTGCGATACGCCATGATCGCCTTGTCACGCTGTCCAGCAGTCTTTAGCGCATGGCCATAACTCAACCATAGACGCGGCTGGGCCGAATATCCGATGAGCACTTGTTCGTAGATCGCAATCGCCGGCGCGTAGTCCCCCACCCGACACAGCACAGCGGCCTTCAGGTTCAAGGCACTGGCATTGGCAGGGTCCGCAGCAAGCAAAATCTCCAGTTCACGCAGCGCCAGTACCGGCTCATTTTCCCGGTGCAGGACCATCGCGTAATTTTGCCGCGCGGTGACGAAGCCGGGTGCCAACTCAAGGCAGCGCTGCAGCAAGTTTCGTGCGTCCTCGGTCCGTCCAATACGTGCCGCTAACTCTGCCAGCATGCGGATTGCGGCGACATCGGTCGGTACTTCAAACAACCGTGCTTTCAAAAGTCGCTCGGCATCGGCGATGCGTCCATCGCAGAGCGCGCTTGCCGCTTTGAGTAACGCGGCGTCGTGGGTCGAGTACTGCAAATAGCGAGCATTCGCCAAATCGCTACCGGCGGTGTCGCCGAATGCGGCGCGATGACGGGAGATGGCCATCCAGGCGGACGGCAGATCGGCTTTGATTGCCACCGTGCGCTCAAGCAGTGCCAGCGCGTCGTTACCGTGGCCGCTGGATTCGCGCGCTGCGGCTAGTTCAAGTAGCGCCTGGACAAATCGCGGGTGCTCGCCGACGAGGGCCTCAAGTAACGCCACCGCGGCGTCAAAGTTCCCAGAGCGTAGCTGCGACTTTGCGAGAATCAGGCGTGCATTAGGTTCGTTGTGCACTACGCGCAGGATTTCGTTTGCCTGCTCGCCAGCGAGGAGCGGTTGCTCGATGAGCAAACTGTTCGCGCGTGCCAACGCTGCAGAAATCGAGTCGGTGGACTCGGCCGGAGTACTCACATCAGTTCCCCATTTCGGATCGCCGCGATGGTCGCCATGACTAGTCAACTGTGACTCACGCGGTCTGATGTTCAACGATATCGTGATTCAGTGGCGTCGCAAACAGCGATGAAGGTGACGAGCAGCGCCGAGATCACCCACCGTCTAGTCAGTCTAAAAAAACAATACCCCGCATCAAGTTGATGCGGGGTATTGAGGATAAAGCCCTTGGCGGTGACCTACTCTTGCATCGCTTAAGCGACACTACCATCGGCGCTGCAGCGTTTCACTTCTGTGTTCGGGAAGGGAACAGGTG
>Ga0073899_10001708_pt1 | contig 19985 bp, 14 predicted proteins | sample KloWWTmetaKNB5Ph_FD_88975 | JGI IMG/M metagenome (GOLD analysis project Ga0073899, IMG submission 88975) | Active sludge microbial communities from Klosterneuburg, Austria, studying microevolution and ecology of nitrifiers - Klosterneuburg... | ecosystem: Engineered > WWTP > Aerobic digester >... | reverse complement strand
CCACCACCTCGTAGCCCGGCACGAAGGGGATCGGCGGCGCGTAGGGGTAGGTCCCTCGGCGCATGGTCACGTCCGTCCCGCCGGCCCCAGTGGCGCGAACGGCCACACGCACCTCGCCGGGCCCCGGCTCCACCAGCGGGAGCTCGACGGTTTCCAGCACCTCGGGGCCCCCCTTCTTCGTCAGCATCACGGCGCGGTAGGTGTTCATGCGCCGCATCATGCGGACGCACCCCACGGCGAAGAAAGCGGCAACCTCGCACCGCAGCGATGCAAGAATGCCGCATGGACTGGGACGACATCCGCGTCTTCCTCGCGGTCGCCCGCGCCGCGAGCCTGGCCCGCGGGGCGCGCGACGCCGGCCTCGATCGCTCCACCGCGAGCCGTCGCATCACCGGGCTGGAGGCCGCGCTCGGCGCGAAGGTGTTCCTGCGGACGCGGGAGGGGCTGAGGCTCTCGCCCGCGGGTGAGCGGCTGCTGGAGCGGGCCGAGCGGATGGCAGCGGAGGCTCGGATGCTCGCCGCCGAGGCCGCTGACGCGGGAAGCGGGGCGGTGGGGACGGTGCGCCTCGCGACCACCGAGGCGCTCGCCGTGCTGCTGGTGGAGGAAGGGCTCCTCGACCTGCGCGAGCGTCACCCGGGCCTCGTGCTCGAGCTCCTCGGCGGCAACCGCCCGGTCGACCTCTCGCGCGGCGAGGCCGACCTCGCGCTCCGCGTGGCGCCGGTGCGCGAGGCCAACGTGCAGGTGCGGCGGCTGGCGTCGTTCACCCCGTCGCTCTTCGCGGCGGCCGTCTACACGCGTCGGCGCGGCGCCCCGTCGACGGAGGACGCGCTGCACGGCCACGACGTGCTCCTCCCCGCGGGCGAGCTCGCGGCGCTGCCGGAGGCCCGCTGGCTCGCGTCGCGGCCGGGGGTGCGGGTGGTGTTCCAATCGAGCAGCATGCCGGCGCTGCTGGCGGCGGCGGTGGCGGGCGCCGGCGTCTGCGTGCTCAACGACGCGTGGGGGACGCGCGTCCCCGCGCTGCAGCGACTCTTCCCGGCGGCGGGCTGCGAGCCGCGTCCCCTGTGGCTCGCGACGGCCCCCGAGGCGACTGCGCGCACCGCCGTCCGCCTCGTGGCCGAGCGCGTCGTCGAGGTGGTCGCGCGCGTGAGCGGCGCCACGAAGCCGCGGACGTAGCGTGTCCTTCATGGACGTCGCGCCCCCCGGTCGCGTATGGGTCGTTGTGTAGACCCGCCGCGTCGCCGCACCGACGTGGAGTTCTGTATGTTCCGCTGGACGAGACTCCTCGCGCTCACGTTCGTGCTGATGGCCTGCTCGGACAACGACGGCGCGACCCCGCCCGCCCAGGGTGACCGACCCAACGGCGCCCCCTGCGCGGAAGGCGCGCAGTGCGTGAGCGGCGTGTGCAACGCGGGCGCGTGCCAGTCGAACCCCAACGGGCAGGGCCGCGCCAACGGGGCGGGCTGCGCGACCCCCGGCGACGGCGCCAGCGGCTACTGCATCGCCGAGGTCTGCCAGGCGACCCCCAACGGGACCGCCCGCGGCAACGGCCTCCCCTGCGCTGGATCGGGCGAGTGCGCGAGCGGGGTCTGCGCGGCGGGCGTCTGCCAGTCGCGCGCCAGCGGCTCGGGCGGCCCCAACGGCGCGCGCTGCAGCGCCCCGGTGGAGTGCGGCAGCGGCGTCTGCGAGGGCGGCGCGTGCCAGCGCCGCGTGGGCGTGACGGGCGGCGCCAACGGGGCGACGTGCCGGACGGCCGCCGAGTGCGCGAGCGGCGTCTGCACCAACGGCGCGTGCGGGCCCGCGGGCGGCGGTCGCCCGGTCGGCGCCGCCTGCGCGAGCGCGGGCGAGTGCGCGAGCGGCGTGTGCACGGGCGGCGTCTGCCAGACGGGCGTCACGGCGATGGGCCGGCCCCCCGGTGCGTCGTGCACGACGGCCTCGGACTGCGCCAGCGGCTTCTGCGTCGCGGGCGTCTGCCAGACCACCGCCGGAGGAACCGGCCGCGGCAACGGCGCGTCGTGCGCGGCCCCTTCGGACTGCGCCAGCGGCTTCTGCGTGAGCGGCGTCTGCCAGTCGAGCGCCACCGGAACCGGCCGCCCCACCGGCGCGTCGTGCGCGGCGCCGTCGGACTGCGCCAGCGGCTTCTGCGTCGCGGGCGCGTGCCAGTCGAGCGCCGCGGGGACGGGCCGGCCCGCCGGGGCCACCTGCGGCTCGCCCTCGGACTGCGCGAGCGGCCTCTGCGTCGCGGGCGTCTGCCAGCTCAGCGCGACGGGGACCGGACGCCCCACCGGCGCGGTGTGTACGGCGGCGCTCGACTGCGCGAGCGGCTTCTGCGCGGGCGGCGCGTGCCAGTCGGGCGCGGGGGCGACGGGGCGCTCCAACGGGTCGTCGTGCTCCAGCAACGGGGAGTGCGCGAGCGGCTTCTGCGTCGCGGGCGTCTGCCAGGTGAGCGCGACGGGAACGGGCCGCCCCACCGGCGCGTCCTGCGCGGCGGGGAGCGACTGCGCGAGCGGCTTCTGCATCGGCGGCGTGTGCCAGGCGACGGAGACGGGCGTCGGCCGGGGCAACGGGGCGCCGTGCACCGCGGGCGCCGAGTGCGCGAGCGGCTTCTGCGTGGCAGGCGTCTGTCAGGCGAGCGGCTCGGGCGCGGGCCGCGGCAACGGCTCGTCGTGCAGCACCCCCGCCGACTGCGCGAGCGGCTTCTGCGTGGAGGGACTGTGCTCGGCCACGGGGACGGTGGGCATGCGCCCCGACGGCGCGGCGTGCGACACCGCCGACCAGTGCGCCAGCCGGATGTGCATCGCGGCGACGTGCCGCCCGCGCGACGGCATGGACGGCGGCACGATGGACGGTGGCGCAGACGACGGCGGCGCGGCGATGGACGTCGGCACGGGTGATGGCGGCGTGGGCGACGGCGGCGGTTCGGAGGGCGGCGTGGGCGACAGCGGCAGCGCCGACGGGCCGCGCGCGGACGCGGGCAGCGACGCGGAGGACTTCGACAGCTCTGTCCCCGGCGAGGTGTGCCGCAACGGCTTCGACGACAACATGAACGGTCAGGTCGACGAGGGCTGCCCGTGCACCGTGGGGCAGCGGCAGTTCTGCTACCCGGGGGAGCCGTCGCAGGCGGGCATCGGGCCCTGCGCGTGGGGGACGCAGTCGTGCGTCGCCGGGGCCGGCGGCGGCGTGTGGGACGCGTGCGCGGGCTTCGGCCGCCCGGAGATGACGGAGGCCCGCGACGGCTTCGACAACAACTGCAACCGCGACGTCGACGAGGGCTGCCCGTGCACGCCCGGCGCGTCGCGCGCGTGCTACGCGGGCCCCATGGGGACCTCGGGCGTCGGCGTCTGCCGCCCCGGCATGCAGACCTGCCCCGAGGGGGGCACCTGGGGCGTGTGCCGCGACCAGTTTCTCCCCGTGATCGAGCGCTGCGACCGCATCGACAACAACTGCGACGGCACCATCGACGAGGGCTGCCGCTGCGTCGTCGGCGAGTCGCGGCGCTGCTACCCGGGCCCCGCGGGGACGGCCGATGTCGGCCCGTGCGCCTCGGGCACGCAGCGCTGCGACGCCAACCCCGACGGCAGCTCCGACTGGGGCGCCTGCGAGGGCGCCGCGCTCCCGACGCCCGAGCTCTGCGACGGCCGCGACAACGACTGCGACGGCGCCTTCGACGAGGACTGCCCCTGCCCGGCGGGGATCACCCGCCCGTGCTTCAACGGCCCGCCCGCGGCCATCGGCGTGGGGCCCTGCCGCGCGGGCGTGATCAGCTGCGTGTCGAGCGGGCTGTGGTCGTCGTGCGTGGGGGCCGTCGAGCCGCGCCCCGAGGCGTGCAACGGCGTCGACGACGACTGCGACGACGCGGTCGACGCCGACTGGTGCCTCTGCCCCGCGGGCCAGACGCTGGTGTACCACCGCCGCGACTTCCACATGCGCGGCGACCGGAGCATGGTGTCGCCGGGCGACAACCTCCCGACGCTCCTCCCGATGTGCGAGGCGATGCGCTGCCCGTCCAAGCAGGTGGCCGTCGAGGTGCGCCCCGACGTGTACCGCTGCGTCGAGCCGCCGCGCTCGTGCCCGCCCGACCTCCACCCGTACTACACCCAGGCCGGCGTGTGGCGATGCGAGCGCGGCTGCGAGGTGGTGGTCACCTACGGCGGCCTCTACGACGGGCTCATCGTGTGCGCCGAGCGGCCCAACGTCACCTGCCCCCGCGGGCAGACGCCGCACTACGCCTTCGAGTCCGAGGTGTGGGAGTGCCGACCCATGTGCGACAACGGCCAGTACGACATCCACATGCTCGGCAGCGTCGTCATCTGCATCCCCTGCTGACGGGGGCGTACGACGCTGGTAGCGTCCGCGCCATGACCCGACCCCGCCTCACCTATTTCGACATGCCCGTGAGCCGCGGCGAGGAGTGCCGCCTCGCCTTCGTGCTCGCCGGCGTGGACTTCGAAGACCGCCGCCTCTCCCGCGACGAGTGGGCGGCCCTCAAGCCCACCACCCCCTTCGGCGCCGTCCCGGTGCTCGAGGTGGAGGGGCACGCGCCGGTCGCCCAGTCCAACGCGATCCTCGCGCTCATCGGGCGGCTCCACGGCCTGCACCCGGCCGACCCCTACGAGGCCGCGCGCCACGAGGCCGTGATGGCCGCCGTCGAGGACCTGCGGGCGATGGTCCAGCCCTCGGCGCGGCTCCCCGACGACGCGAAGCGCGAGGCGCGCGAGGTGCTCGCGGCGACCTCCCTGCCCGCCTGGGGCCGCTTCGTCGAGGCCCAGCTCGGCGAGGGGCCCTTCTACGCCGGGGCGAAGCCGAGCGTGGTGGACGTGAAGCTCTACGTGGGCGTCCGCGCCTTCCGCAACGGCGTGATGGACTACATCCCGACGACGGTGTTCGACGGCTCCCCGAAGCTCATCCGCCTCTGCGACGCCGTCGCCGCGCACCCCGCGGTGAAGGCATGGTACGCGCGCTGAGGGCGATGCCCGGCGGCTCAGCTCGCCGCGGAGGCTGCGATCGAGGCCTCCGCGGTCGCGAGCATGTGGACGAGCACCCCGACGATGCGCTCGACGTCGCTCGCGTAGTACTCGGCGGTGTCGATCTCGACGGTGGCGTCGCGCAGCCGCAGGAAGCGCCAGTCGCTGCCGCTGGTGACGGCGCCGAAGACGACCCGGGTGGGCCGCCCACGGCCCTCGTTGAAGATCCGCGCGGCGAGCATCTCGGCCACGCACTGGGGGATGCCCGCGCGGATGTTCTCGTTCTTCGCCTCGACGATGGCGACGACGGGGGCCTCGATCTCGATCTGCGTGCGCGAGAGCGAGAGCAGGTAGTCGCAGAAGCCGTTGAGCCCGCGCGCTGGGTCGACCGTGAACTCCGTCCCTGAGAAGAGGCTCACAGCCCCCTTCCGCAGCCGGCGCGCCTCGATCAGGATCGGCGTGATGATCATTTCCGAGCGGGCCTTCTCGGTGGAGATGGAGAGCGCGAGGGGGACGCTCTGCTTCAGGTACCACGTCAGCGACGGGTCGATCGGCGCGGCCGCGACCTCGGCGAAGAGACCGTCGACGTCGACGTAGCTCACCCCGAACTTCTCGGTGATCTCCCGCGCGGTGAACTGGTTGTATGCCACGCCGCGAGTCTACGCCCATCCTTCGCCCGACGCGGAACTTCGCGCGCTCCGCCACGCTTCTTCGAAGCGCCGCTCCCCCGCGTCCCTGTCGTATGCTCCCGGCCGGCCGCGCGCGGGGGCGCCCACGCGCCGCCCCCCCCCCAAGGAGACGCGATGCCCCCCCTTCGCCTGAGCCTCGTCGCAGCCTTCGTCGCGGCCTTCGCCGCCGGCTGCGGATCAGACCCGCCGCCCGGCACCACCCCGCCGCCCGACGCTCCCGACGACGTCGCCTCCGACGTCGCCCCCGACGTCCCTGCGATGGACGCCCCCGCCGACAAGGCCCCCGCGGACGTCGCCCCCGAGCAGCCGCCGCCGGACGTCCCCGGCGACGCGGCGATGGACGTCGACACGCGCTGCCGCGACAACATGGACTGCGCCTCCGGCGAGCTCAACAACCCCGTGTGCGACACCGCCACCGGGCGCTGCGTGGCGTGCACGGCCACCGCGCGCGGGTCGTGCCGAGCCGGCCAGTACTGCACCGCGGCCAACCGCTGCGAGGACGGCTGTCAGACGGACGCGGACTGCGCGGCGGGCGGCGGGATGAGCCTCCGCTGCGACGTCACCCGCCACGCCTGCGTCGCGTGCACGGCCGACGAGCAGTGCCCCCTCGGGCAGGTGTGCGCCGCGGGCTCCTGCGCGGCGGGCTGCAACGAGCGCCGCGGGTGCCCGACGGGCCAGGCGTGCTGCGGCGGCGCCTGCCTCGGGGTCACCGACGACGCGATGCGCTGCGGGTCGTGCACCAACGCGTGCCCCGGCGCGGCCAACGCGGCCCCGGCGTGCGTGATGTCCGCGTGCACGAGGCGCTGCCTCCCGGGCTTCGCCGACTGCGACGGCAACACCGCCAACGGCTGCGAGGCCTCCCTCGAGGGGACCGCCAACTGCGGCGCCTGCGGGCGGGCGTGCGCGGGGGCGACGCCGCTCTGCGCGACGGCCGACGGCGTGTCGCGCTGCGCGTCGGGCTGCGACGCGGGGCAGACGCGCTGCGGGATGGCCTGCGCCGACCTCGCCAGCGACCTCACCGACTGCGGCCGCTGCGGCAACGCGTGCCCGTCGGGGGCAAACGCCCGCGCGGCCTGCGCGAAGGGCGAGTGCCGCCTCACCTGCAGCGCGGGCTTCGCCGACTGCAACGACGCGGCCGCCGACGGCTGCGAGGTGAACACCAACACCAGCCCCGCGGCCTGCGGCGCCTGCGGCAACGCGTGCCCGACGGGCCCCAACGCGACGGCGACGTGCGCGATGGGGCGCTGCGGGCTCACCTGCGCGACGGGCTTCGCCGACTGCGACGGGAGCGCGGGCAACGGCTGCGAGGTCAACGTCCTCGCGTCGGCGGGCAACTGCGCCATGTGCGGCCGCGCGTGCCCGGCCGAGGCCAACGGCTCGCCCACCTGCGCGAGCGGCGTGTGCGGCCTCGCCTGCAACCCGGGCTTCGGCGACTGCGACGGCAGCGCCCTCAACGGCTGCGAGACCTCCCTCGACACCGACACCAACTGCGGCCGCTGCGGCGGCGCGTGCGGGGGCGCTACCCCCGTGTGCCAGGCGCCGCCGGGCGCCTCGCCGGTGTGCGCGAGCGGGTGCACCGGGGGGCAGGTACGCTGCGGCGGGAGCTGCGTCGATACGGCGACGGACGTCGACCACTGCGGCGCATGCGGCACGGCCTGCCCGTCGCGCAGCAACACCACCCGGACGTGCAACCGCGGCGCCTGCGGCCAGTCGTGCGCGGGGGGCTTCGGCGACTGCGACGGCGACGCCACCAACGGCTGCGAGATCAACACGCAGGTGAGCGCGTCGCACTGCGGGGCCTGCGGCAACGCCTGCCGCGCCGGGGCCAACGCGACGGTGTCGTGCGCGGCGAGCGGGTGCCGGACGGCGTGCAACGTCGGCTTCGGCGACTGCGACGGCCTCGAGCTCAACGGCTGCGAGGTGAGCCTCCTCTCCAGCACCGCCCACTGCGGCGCCTGCGGGCGCGCCTGCCCGGCGCGGGCCAACGCCGCGGCCACCTGCGCGGCGGGGTCGTGCGGCATCGCGTGCAACCCGGGCTACGGCGACTGCGACGGCGACCCGGCCAACGGCTGCGAGACCTCCCTGGAGGGCGCGTCCAACTGCGGCGCGTGCGGGCGCGCGTGCCCCACCGACCGCCCCCTCTGCTCGGGCTCGGGCCCGTCGCCCGCGTGCATCTCCGGCTGCGCGGCCGACCAGGTGCGCTGCGGGAGCTCGTGCACCTCGACCCAGACCGACCCGCTCAACTGCGGCGCCTGCGGCAACGCGTGCCCGACGGGCCCCAACGCCACGCGCACCTGCGCCGCGGGCAGGTGCGGCGTCGCCTGCGCCACGGGCTTCGGCGACTGCGACGGCAACGCCTCCACGGGCTGCGAGGTGAACGTCACCGCCTCCGACGCCCACTGCGGGATGTGCGGGCGCGCGTGCCCCTCGACGCAGCAGTGCGCCGCGGGCGTGTGCCGCGACCGCTGCGCGGCGGGGCTCACCTTCTGCGCCGGCTCGTGCGTCGACACGCAGCGCGACGGCGCCCACTGCGGCGCCTGCGGGACGGCCTGCGCGACCGGGAGCTACTGCCTCGCGGGGGCGTGCCGCGCGGGCTCGGTGGCGACGGTGGCCCTCGGCAACGACCACACCTGCGCCATCCGCGGCACCGGCACGGTGTGGTGCTGGGGCTACAACGGCTGGGGCCAGCTCGGCGACGGGAGCACCAACGGGCGCCTCGCGCTCGGGCAGGTGCGGGGCGTCACCAGCGCGGTGGAGGTGGCGGCCTCGAGCGGGTCGTCGTTCGCGCGGCTGGTCGACGGCACGGTGGTCGGCTGGGGCCTCCACTACGGCGCGGGCGAGCTCGGCGACGGCTCGATGGTGGGCCAGCGGACCGAGCCCGTGGCGGTGGTGGGCCTGCGCGACATCGTCGACCTCGACGGCGGCTGGGCCCACACCTGCGCGGTGGGGGCCGACGGGCGCGTGTGGTGCTGGGGCTACAACGCCTACGGCCAGCTCGGCGACGGGAGCACGGCCAACCGCGTGGCGCCGGGCCTCGTGGCGGGCATCAGCGACGCGGTCGAGGTGAGCGCGGGCTACCTTCACACATGCGCCCGCCACCGGAGCGGCGCGGTGAGCTGCTGGGGCTACAACGTCCACGGGATGCTCGGCGACGGCACCACCGTCACGCGGCTCGTCCCCGTGGCGGTGTCAGGCATCGCGACGGCGGCCGAGGTCACCTCCGGGACGGCCCACTCGTGCGTCCGGCTCGCCGACGGCTCGATGCGCTGCTGGGGCTACAACGCCTACGGCCAGCTCGGCGACGGCACCACCGTCACCCGCCCCGTGCCGGGCGTGGTGCCGGGGCTCTCGACGGTGGTGGAGGTCTCCACGGGTGACGACGTGTGGCGCCCTAGCGGGTCGGGCTCCGCGGCCGACCGCACCTGCGCGCGCCTCGCCGACGGCACCGTCCGCTGCTGGGGCTACAACGGCTACGGCGGCGTCGGCGACGGGACCACCACCAACCGGCTCGTGCCGACGGCGGTGTTCGGGCTCACCGACGCGACCGAGCTCGCCGAGGGCGGCCGCTACCACACCTGCGCGCGCCGCGCCGACCGCACCCTCATGTGCTGGGGCTACAACGGCAACGGCCAGCTCGGCGACGGCACCACCAGCAGCCGCGCCGCCCCGGGCCTCGTCGCCGGCTTCCCCTGACCGACCCGCCACGCCGCCGCCGCGTGCGTGCGCGGCGGCGGCGTGGCGCTCAGCTCACCATCTCGGCGAGGGCCTTCGGGTCGCAGCGGAGCCGGGTGACGGCGCCGCAGTCGAGGCACGCCGCGCACCGGACCTGCCCCCCTACGTTGAACACCTTCTTGAGCGTCGAGCTGCGCTCCAGGCGCACCGCGGCGCCCTCGAGCACCGCCTCCTCGACCCGGCCCGACCCGCACTCTGCACACGTCGCGTCCATGACTACCTCCGGCGCGCCAAATACGCGAGACCGCGGCGCGCACAATGGGTCCCGTCAAGGCGCGCGGACGTCCGCCGCGACGCACGCGCGCACGAAGCGCTCGACCCGCGCGGCGAAGCGGGGCGGCATCTCCTGCATGGGGTAGTGACCCGTCGGCAGTTCCTCCACGGTTGCATCGGCGTGCACCGCCCGCAGCGCCGGCTCGACGGCGGCGCTGCGGAAGGGCTCCCCGTCGTCCGCCCCCGTGAGCGCAAGTACCGGCACAGTGACCTCCACGCGCGTCGTCGCGAGCTGCGGGCGCGCGAAGAGGTCGACGTACGCGGCCACCGCCTCGGGCTCGGCGCAGGCGGCCCAGCGCGCGAGCTTGTGGTCGAGCCAGCGCGCCGAGAGGTGCGGGTTGGCCCGCGCGGCGAGGGCGTCGCGGCGGATGCCCGGGGTGCGGCCGAGCGCGCGGAGGAAGGCGAGCGCCTCGTCGGGCAGGTGCGTCCCCGGCGCGACCGGCGCGGTGAGCGTGACGCCCGCGAGGCGCGCGGGGTGCGAGCGCGCGAGGCGCTGCGCGATCACCGTCGACATCGAGTGGGCGACGAGGTGGAAGCGCCCCCACCCGAGCCGATCGGCGACCGCGAGCACCTCCGCCTCCAACGCGCCCTCGCCGGTGTCGCGCAGCGGGTGAGCCCGCGAGGCGCCGTAGCCCGGGAGGTCGACGCGCGCGAGGGTGAGCGCGTCGAGGTCGAAGTACGGCAGCGCGGCGTCGTAGTTGCTCGCGTCGCCGAGCCAGTCGTGGAGGAGGAGGACGCGCGCCGGGCCGCGGCCGTCGAGGGTGTGGGCGAGGGTCATGGCGACACCCCATACATCAGTCGCCACGCGGGTTCGAAGAGGTAGCGCCCCGCCGCGTCCCGCGGCGACGCCCCGCCCGCCTGCGTAGATCCGTGGCCGTCGGTGGTCGTCGCGGCGGAGGCGAGCCGGTGCGACCCGCCGTACGGCGAGGTCATCGCGTCGATGAACACCGCCGCCCCCGGGAGCCCCAGCGCCGCGAAGGCCGCGATGTGCCCGGCGTGCTGCGGGTCGGCCCGGTGGGTGAGGCCCCAGTAGCGCGTCCTGGCGGTCATCCCCGCGCGGGCGAGCCAGGCCTGCCCGGTGTCGAGGGGGCCCGAGAGCATCACCGCGTGCTCGACCGATCGCACCTGCCCGATGAGCCCCGCGGTCGACGCGCCGTGCGAGATGCCGGAGATGACGATCGCGCTCCAGCGGGGGCGCGCGCCGTCGAGGTACCAGGCCCAGTCGCCGCCGGGGTGGCGCCGCTGGAGGAGTTGGAGCGCGCGGACCACGCGCGTCTCGATCGCGTCGGGCGGCGGAATGTGAACGAAAGGGTGGTGGTCGACGCCGTCGAAGGCCTCCAAGCGACAGCCGCCGATGTCGGCGCCGCAGTTGCCGACGCCGTAGTCGCTCACGTAGCACGGCCCGAGCACGTGGAAGCCCCACGACGCGAGGAGGCGCCCGTGCTCGCTGGAGCCGCAGGTCGTCGGGGCGCCCGCGCCGTGCAGGTACACCACGAGGCGACCCCGCGGGGTGACGCGCGTGTCGAGGAAGGCCGTCTCGGCGCCGAGCGCGAGTCGGGCGGCGGCGTCGGCCTCGTTCGCACGGAAGGTGAAGCCGTGGAGCTGCGGCATCGCGCGGTCGACGCGCGGGCCGGTGGGGGCGTCAGGCGCGACGTCCGCGGCGACGTCGGCGCGGGCGTCGGGCGCGACGTCGGGCGTGGCGTCGGAGCGCGCGTCGGGCGGCGCATCGAGGGGAGCGTCAGGCGCGGCGGCGTCGGGCGCGGCGTCGGAGGCGACCGTCGCGTCGTCCGCGATGTCGGGAGGGGGCGCGGCGTCGGCCTGCGCGGCGGCCGCGACGACATCAGGCGCGACGTCCGAGGCCGGCGCGTCCGTGGCGCCGCCCGCGTCGCCTGCAGGCGTCGGGTCGGACCCGCACCCGAACGCGAGCGCCGCGTACACCACGAGCGTGACCGGGTGCTTCTTCATGGCGGGCGATGCTACCAGTTGGCTCGGTCCCCCGCGGAGCGGATGCGCGACGCGCGGGGTTCCGCCGCCCCCCGCTCCGGGGTACCGTCGCCCCATGCGCACGGCGTGGCCCCTCTTCGCTCTCACCCTCCTCGCGGCCTGCGACGGTCTCCCCGTCGTCGGCGGCCGCCTCGACGCCACCACCCCCCTCGACCTCCCCGTCGCGCCGCCCGACGCGCTCCCCGACGCGCTCCCCGACGCCGCGCCCGACGTCCCCGCCCCCTGCCGCGCCGACGCCGACTGCAGCGGCGCGACGCCCGTCTGCGACCTCCCCTCCGGCCGCTGCGTCGCCTGCACCGCCGCCAGCGACCGCTGCGACCCCGCCGCCCACTGCGACCCCGCCGCCCTCGCCTGCGTCCCCGGCTGCCGCTCGGACGACGGCTGCGCCGCCCCTGCGCCCGACGGCGGCGTCGCCCCCCGGCGCTGCGACGTCGCCGCGCACCGCTGCGTGGAGTGCGTCACCGACACGCACTGCCCGCCCGGCAACGTCTGCGCGGGCAACGTGTGCGTGACCGGCTGCAACGCCGCGCAGCCCTGCCCCGCGGGGAGGACGTGCTGCGGCAACGGCTGCGTCGACGCGCAGTCCAACGTCGCCCACTGCGGCGCCTGCGACCGCGCGTGCAGCGTCCCGGGCGCGACGCCGTCGTGCGCGATGGGCGCGTGCGCGGTGGCGGCGTGCAACGCGGGCCTCGGCGACTGCGACGGCGCGATCGGCAACGGCTGCGAGACCGACACGCAGACCGCCCCCGCCCACTGCGGCCGCTGCAACAACCCGTGCCCCGCGCGCGCCAACGCGACGACCACGTGCACCGCGGGGGCCTGCGGCTTCACCTGCAACGCCGGCTTCGCCGACTGCGACATGGACGCGTCCAACGGCTGCGAGGTGGAGCTCGCGTCGAGCGCCTCTCACTGCGGCCGCTGCGGCAACGCGTGCATGGCCGCCGGCGGTCGCCCCGCCTGCGCGATGGGCGCGTGCGCCGTCGGGAGCTGCGACCCGGGCCTCGGCGACTGCAACCTGAACGCCGCCAACGGCTGCGAGGTCAACACGCAGACCGCCCTCGCCCACTGCGGCCGCTGCGGCAACGCGTGCCCGGCGCGCGCCAACGCGACGACCACTTGCGCGGCGGGGGCCTGCGGCTTCACCTGCAACGCGGGCTTCGCCGACTGCGACATGGACGCGACCAACGGCTGCGAGGTCGACACCCGCACCAGCGTCACCCACTGCAGCCGCTGCGGCGGGTCGTGCGCTCCCGCCAACGCGACGGGCGCGTGCGCGGCGGGGGCGTGCGGCGTGGCGACGTGCAGCGTTGGCTTCGCCGACTGCGACGCGGCCCCCGGCAACGGCTGCGAGGTCGACACGCGGACGACGCTGGCCCACTGCGGGCGGTGCAACAACCGCTGCGCGAGCGGCGCCTGCGTGGCCGGCGGCTGCGTCCCCTTCCCGAGCGACGGGAGCGAGGGGGCCTTCAACCCCACCGTCAACGTCGTGCTCCCGCCGGGCGTCCACAACTTCACGACCATCAACGTCCCCGTCGGCGTCACGGTGACCACCACGGGCTCCGGCGTGCTCGACCTCCGCGCCACCGGCACCGTCGTCGTCGCGGGCGTCGTCAACGTGTCGGGGAGCAGCGGCGGCGTCCACCGCGACTGCCTCGACAACGCCTCCGGGTCCGGCGGCGGGACCACCGGCAACCCCCTCCTCCTCGGCGCCTCGGGCGACGTGTGCGCCTACCCCCCGGGCTGCGCGAGCCCCGGCGGGACGGGCGGCGCGGGGAGCCCCGGCGCGTCGGGCGCCTACGGCAACCGCGGCAACGGCGGCAACACCGGCGGCGGCGGCGGCGGCGGGTGGAACTGCGAGGGAGGCGCCGGCGGCGGCGGCGGCGGCGGCTTCGCAGGCGGCGGCGGCGGCGTCGGCTTCCAGAACTGCGAGTGCGGGCAGAACGGCGGCGGCCTCGGCGGCGTCGGCGGCGGCCTCGGCGGCGGCGCGGGCGGCGCGGCGGTGGGCGAAGGAGGCCGCGGCGGCACGGCCGGCGTCCCCGCGTACAACGGCGCCGACGGGACCTCCGTGGCGAGCGGCGCGAGCGCCTGCCGCGTGCGCAACGCCAACGGCGGCGGCGGCGGCGGCGGCTCCATCGGCGCGGCCGCGGCGGGCGACCTCGCCGTGAGCACCACCTTCCAGCCCGGATCCGCGGGCGGCGGCGGCGGCGGCGACGAGGGGACCGGCGGCGGCGGCGGCGGCGGCGCGCTGCGGCTGTCGTCCCCCGTGTCCATCGCGGTGACCGGGAGCCTCCTCGCCAACGGCGGCGCCGCGGCCCCCGCGTCGTGCGGCGGCGGCGCGGGCGGCGGCGGGTCGGGCGGCGTCGTCTACCTCGCCTCCCCGTCGCTCACCGTGAGCGGGACGGTGAGCGCCGCGGGCGGAGCCGGGGGCACGGCGACCGCGGGGCGCGCGTCGGGCGGCGCCGGGGGCCTCGGGCGCGTCCGCGTGTCGACGACGGCGGCGACCTGCACGCTGCTCGGGACCTTCACCCCGCCGCTGCTGGGCGGCTGCAGCGCGGCGGCGACGGGCGGCCGGGCCTACGTGGCGGCGTGGCCGGAGTGAGCGCCATGGGCGAGGCGAGCGAGGAGCGGGACGCGCGCGGCGACGGGGCCGTGGTCATCACGGGCATCGTGGGGCGCCTGGGCAAGCACGTGTGCCGGGTGCTCCACCGCCGCCACGACATCATCGGGATCGACCGGCGGGACTTCCCCGACAAGCCGCGCGACGTGGTCCACCACCAGTTCGACCTGCGGCGGAAGAAGATGCGCGACGTGTTCCGCGGCGGGGCGGTGCGCGCGGTGGTGCACCTCGGCGTGATGCACGACCCCCGCGCCAGCACCAGCGACCACCACTCGTGGAACGTCGTCGGCTTCGGCAAGATGCTCGAGTACATGGCCCAGTACGGGGTGAAGAAGCTCGTCGTGCTGTCGAGCGCCAACATCTACGGCCCGCGGCCCGACAACCCGCAGTTTCTCCGCGAGGAGTCGCCGCTGCTCGGGAGCCAGGACTTCAGCGACATCCGCGACCTCATCGAGATCGACATGCTCGCGCAGAGCTTCTTCTGGCGCCACCCCGACACCGAGACGGTCATCCTCCGCCCGACCCACATCCTCGGGAGCGTGCGCAACGCCCCGAGCAACTACCTCCGCCTCCCGGTCGTTCCGACGCTCCTCGGCTTCGACCCCATGGTGCAGGTGATCCACCAGGACGACGTCGCCCGCGCCGTCGCCCTCGCGCTCCGCCCCGGCGTCCGCGGCATCTTCAACCTCGCCGGCGCCGAGCCCGCCCCCCTCCACCACCTCATCAAGCTGGTGGGCCGCCCCATCCTCCCGGTGCCGCACACCCTCGGCGCCGCGGCGCTCCACAACCTCTTCCGCTACCGCCTCTCCAGCTTCCCCGCGCCCGAGCTCGACCACATCCGTTACGTCTGCATGGTCGATGATCGCCGGGCCCGCGAGCTCATGGGCTACGTCCCCCGCCACTCGCTCCGCGACACCGCGCGGGCCGTCGACGACGTGCTCTGACCGATGGCCCGGGTCCTCATCCTCCACACCGGCGGCACGCTGATGATGCGCGGCGGCGACCCGTCGCCCCTCGCGCCGGACGTCTACACCTCCGACCTCCTCACCGAGCTCCCCGTCCTCCGCAAGATCGGCGACATCGAGAGCCGCATCCTCTTCAACCTCGACTCGGCCGACATGCAGCCGCACCACTGGGTCGAGCTCGCCGCCGCCGTCCACGAGAACCTCCCCCGCTACGACGGCGTGGTGGTGGTGCACGGCACCGACACCATGGCCTACACCGCCAGCGCGCTGGCCTTCCTCCTCCCGGGCCTCGACCGCCCCGTGGTGTTCACCGGCGCGCAGCGGCCCCTGGTCGAGGTGCGCACCGACGCGCGCGCCAACCTCGTCGACGCGTGCCTCCTCGCCACGATGCCGATCCCCGAGGTGGGGGTCGCGTTCGGTTCGAAGCTCCTCCGCGGGTGCCGCGCGGTGAAGCTCGACGCGTGGGCGATGACGGCCTTCGGCTCGCCGGGCTGCGGCGCCCTCGCCGAGCTCGGCGTCACGGTCGAGATCGCGCCCCATGTGCTCCCGCGGCGCGAGCCCGCCCCCTTCGACGCGCGCATCGAGCCGCGCGTGCTGGCGGTGCGGGTGTTCCCCGGGCTCGACCCGCGGCTGCTGCTCGGGGCGCTGCGCGCGGGCGTGCGCGGCGTCGTGCTCGAGGGCTACGGCGCCGGCAACATCCCCCACCGGGAGAACTCCCTCGTCCCCGTCCTCGAAGAGGCCGCGCGGCGCGACGTCCCCGTCGTCATCGTGAGCCAGTGCGCGCGCGGCGCCGTCGACCTCTCGCGCTACGAGGGGAGCGCCGCGGGCGCGAAGGCGGGCGCCGTCGGCGCGGGCACGATGACCGCCGAGGCCGCCGTGGCCAAGCTCATGATCGCGCTCGGCCGCGCCGAAGGGTCGCCCGTCGCCGCGGCCCGCGAGGCCTTCGCGCGCTCGTGGGCGGGCGAGGGCTGAGAGGCGCCACGCGGCGCCGCGAATGGGGTTGACCGGGGTGCGGGTTCGTCTCTACCGTGCGCCCCGCGGCCTGCGCTGGTGGGCTTCGAGCCGGGAGTACGCATGGGCACAGCCTTCCTCGCGCAGAACTACGACATCATCGCCCTCTTCGTCGCGGTCGTGGCGGGGTCGATCTACCTCGACCTCTTCCTGCACCGCCGCGGCGAGGACATCTCCATCCGCAACGCGGGGCTCTGGTCGCTCTTCTGGATCTCCCTCTCCCTCGCCTTCGCCGGCTACCTCGCCGTGTCGCGCTCCCCCGCCAAGGCCAGCCTGTTCCTGTCCGGGTGGATCCTGGAGAAGTCCCTCTCGCTCGACAACCTGATGGTGTTCATCGCCATCTTCCGCGCCTTCGGCATCCGCTCGGCGCTGCAGCACCGCATCCTCTACTACGGCATCCTCGGCGCCCTCGTCTTCCGCATGATCTTCGTGACCATCGGCGGCGCGGCGCTCCACCTCTTCGGGCTCTGGGCCGACCTCATCTTCGCGGGCTTCGTCGGCTACGCCGGGCTCCAGATGGTGCGCGGCGGCGGCGACGACGACGACGACGAGCCCGACTACAACGAGCTCCTCCCGGTGCGCGTCTTCAAGCGCTTCTTCCCGGTCGTCCCGCGCCTCGACGGGCTCAGCTTCTTCGTCTCGCGCAAGCGCGTCGAGGAGCTCACGAAGGACGACCCCGAGCACCGGCCCTCCCACGCCACCGCGACGCGCTTCATGACGCCGGCCTTCGTGTGCCTCATCGTCATCGAGTGGTCCGACGTGATGTTCTCCTTCGACTTGGTGCCCGTCGTCATCGCCGTCACCCACGAGCCCCTGCTCATCTACTCGGCGATGGTCTTCGCGATCCTCGGGCTCCGCTCGCTCTACTTCGTCATCGAGGCGATGAGCCGGCTCCTGGTCCACCTGGAGAAGGCCGTCGCCGTCCTCCTGTTCTTCATCACGTACAAGCTCCTGGCCCACGCGCTCCACGGCTTCCTCCACTGGCCCCTGTGGGAGCCCTCGCCCGAGCAGAGCTCGATCATCATCGGGGTCATCCTCGCCGTCGGCATCGTCGCCTCCCTCGTCTCCGCCCGCGGGCAGGCGGCGGAGCCCGACGAGCCCGCGAAGCCCGACGCCGAGGGCTGAGACCCGCCCGCCAACTCCCCGCACGACCCATTTCAGAGAGCGCAGCGACGACGATGACCACCAGCGCACGAAAGACCCGCAAGCGAACGAGCCTCGTCCCCGGCCCCCACATCGAGCGCCGGAAGCCCTCGCAGGCCGCCCTCGACGCCCTCGTGGAGGTCGCCACCATCGCCGCGTGCATCGACGGCGAGCTCGCCCAGGGGGAGGCCCGCGCCCTCGCGACGCAGATCCTCGCCACGCCGGGCTTCGAACACCTCAACGGCGACGAGCTCGGGCGCATGGTGGAGTCCATCGCGCTCAAGGTCGCCGCGGAGGGGATCCCCGCCCGCGTCCGCGCCATCGCCGCGGCCATCGGCGACGACACCGAGACCCGCGAGGAGGCCTTCGCGCTCGCCACGCTGTTCGTGCTCTTCGACGACGAGGTGGTCGACGACGAGCAGGAGCTGCTGGTGATGCTCCAGCACGCGCTCCACATCTCCGACGAGCGGGCGGCGCACATCCACTCGCTCCTCGCCGACGACGCCTGACTACGCGCTGAACCAGTCGCGGGCCCACACCGCCATCACGTCGATGGCGAAGTTGATGTGCATCCCGCCCGCGTCCATGCGCAGCCCGCTCGTCAGCACCCCCATCACCCGCCCCGACTCGCGCGAGAACACCGGCGCCCCGCTCGACCCCGGCGCCGCCCCCGCGTCGATCTGCAGCACCCGCTGCCCGTCGCGCGACCGCACGCTGTTGACGATCCCCGCGCAGTACGACACCGACGCGCCCAGGGTGATGCCCAGCGGGTACCCGAGGATCCCCACCGCGTCGCCGAGCCCCGGCTCCGCGCCCGGCCGGTCGAGCATCATCCAGCGCTCGAAGCCGATGTCGTCCGCGACGCGCAGGAGCGCGAGGTCGCACTGCGGCGCCGTGTCGAGCACCTCGAAGCGACGGAGCTCGCCCGACTGGGCCACGAAGTGCCCCGCCGTCGCCCCCTCCACCACGTGCGCGCAGGTGACCACCAGGCCCCCCGGCGAGACCACGAAGCCCGTCCCCGTGCAGAGGCCGTCCTTGCTGCTCTCGATGATGATCATCCCGACGGCGGCGACGAGGTCCTTCGGCACGGCGGGTGTCGCCGCCCCGGGCCAGTTGGACGGGAGCTTGAGCCCGCGCGGCGCGGCCCCGGCGGGCAACGGCGGCGGCGGCTGCGGCAGACCGAAGTCGCGCCCCGAAGACCTTCGGTGCTCGAGCGCGCGCGCGATGTCGGGGTGCGCCCGGTAGTTGCTGAGCAGCGCGACGAGCCCGCCGACGAAGCCGCCCCCCGGCAGGCTCACGCGCCACGCGCCCTTGCGGTACACCTCGGCGAGGCACAGCGCGCGGTTGTTGGCGGCGCCCGGGTCGTTGAGCTCGTAGGTGGCGAGCACCTGGCCGCCGGCCCAGAAGGCCACGCGCCCGTTGCGCAGCGACGAGGCGTCGTAGGGCCCGCGCGGGCCGCTGCCCACGAAGCCGATGGAGAAGAGCACCTTGTCGATGCGCGGGGAGATGTCGGCGAGGCGGAGCGTGAAGCGCGCCCCGCGGGGGTCGTCGTGCGCCGTCACGCCCCCACAGCGGCTGCTGGGCTTCGCCGCGTGCACCACCTCGTCGCCGTCGACCACCGCCTGCTTCGCGTCGACGCACACCGCCACGACGGCGCGGTTCGCGGCCGGGGGCTCGTCGAGCGTGACCACCACCTCGACGACCCCCAGCGGGGTGAGGTCGGTGACGGCCACGCGCTGCCCGGTCACGAGGGTTCGCATCAAACGGTCGCTGCTACTTGCTCCCCGCGACCCAGCGGAACCCGAACCCGTACACCTCGTCGCACTCCTTGTGGCCGAAGAAGTAGCGCTCCTCCTTCGTGATGCGAATGGAGGAGCCGTCGGGCCGGATCGTCGCCACCGCGCAGAAGGTGTTGCGGGGGTCAGGCGTGTTGAGCGGGACGAACACCTCCGAGCCGCCCTCGTCCTTGATGCGGAGGCGGCCGTTGACGGTCGCGAAGGTCGCCGACCCCTCGTAGATCATCGCGAACACCACCACGAGGTCGATGAGGTCGGGGCGGACGAGGTAGAGGTTCTCGCCGTCGCTGGAGGCGCCGCTGCGGTCGTCCTTGTCGAGGAAGATGTAGGGCGGGTGCGTGCGCGAGCCGAAGCGCTCGCCGAGGGGCTGGATCACGCCCTTCATCCCGTCCTTGAGGCGGTACATGCACCCGAGGTCGAGGTCGGCGGCCTCCGGGGCCCCGCGCAGGAAGCCCATGATCCCCTTGGGGGCCTCGGGCTTGTCCCAGTTGAGGTTGATGTGAATCGGCTGGACCCCGCCGCCCTTCTTGAGGCTCACCGCGGAGCTGGCCCCGCGCTTCTCCAGTGAGACCTTCCCGGGGGCCGCCGGCGGGGCAGCGCCCGGCGGGGCGCCGACGGGGGCAGCAGGCGCACCCACGGCGCCAGGCGGCGCGTAGGGGTTGGGCTGCGTGAAGGGGTTGGGCTGCGTGAAGGGGTTGGAGCCCTGCGGCGGCTGCTGCGGAGGCTGCCCGTAGGGTCCCGGCGGCTGCCCGAACGCGCCTTGCGGGGGCTGGCCGTAGGGGGGCTGCTGCGGT
>Ga0073899_10001706_pt1 | contig 20009 bp, 19 predicted proteins | sample KloWWTmetaKNB5Ph_FD_88975 | JGI IMG/M metagenome (GOLD analysis project Ga0073899, IMG submission 88975) | Active sludge microbial communities from Klosterneuburg, Austria, studying microevolution and ecology of nitrifiers - Klosterneuburg... | ecosystem: Engineered > WWTP > Aerobic digester >... | reverse complement strand
CGGAGCTTTCAAAACAAAGTGATGCCACCTCGTTTATTATGGGATATTAATCCGGATTTCTCCGGGCTATCTCCCAGTAAAGGGTAAGTTCCATACGTGTTACGCACCCGTGCGCCGGTCGCCGCCAATGTATTGCTACATCGCGCTGCCCCTCGACTTGCATGTGTTAAGCCTGCCGCTAGCGTTCATCCTGAGCCAGGATCAAACTCTCCATTGTAAATGTTCGTTCGATCTGGTTCTTGACGAGGTCTCTCATGTTGATCATTTCGATCACAAGGACACCTGCTGTTCTCAGATTGGACAATAAGTCAAAGAACTGTATCGGGTGAGGCCTTCGCCTCTTCCAATCTTGTTCAGTTTTTCAGCACTCTCCTTGCGGACATTTCCGCGAGAGGGACGGCAAAAGTAGGTGCTTTAGAGATACTTCCAAGCACTTGTTGAAAATTCTTTTCCAACCCCCTGCTCTCTCCACTACTTCTCCCCCTCTTGGGTAGCGCTTCAAAGAACGTTTTTCTGAAAGCGGCTGCAAATGTAAGGACCTTTCCCACTCCTACAACACCGGCGCAAGAATATCTTCACTTTTCTCCTCAGGGTGTGCTTACCGCAACGGGTAAGACCTTGCCGTTGAACAACTTGTGTCCATTCAAAATAAACTCCGCGATGTAGGCTCCCATATCCGCAGGGCCCACTGGAGCCGTGAATCCCGGGAAAGCAGTCCGTAACATGTCCGTATCCACCGCTCCAATGGCCAAGCAATTGCTCCGTATCCCAGATCCCTTGAACTCTTCTGCAAGGCATTGTGCCATACATGCCAAGGCGGCTTTACTTGAACTGTAGCCCACCAATCCAGGAAATTTGGCCGCGTCCTGGAAGCCACCCATACTCCCGACGTGTACGATGTGTCCGGGTGGATCACCAGAAAGTTCGGGTGCGAGTGCTTGGGACAATTCAAGCGGCACGAATACGTTGATGGCGAAGAGTCGTTCGAGGTTGGTACGCTGGTGTTGGCCCATAGGCGTGGCATCCAAGACCCCGGCGTTGTGCAACAGCCCGTGCAACCTTCGCCTACCCACTTGTGACTTGATCCGTGCCACGGCATCCATTCCAAGCAGGTCCAACTCACAGCGTTCGCAACGACTTTCTTCGGTGGCCGATAGCTCCAATCGTCCCAGATCGCGCCCAACGGCGATCACCCTTATGGACGGGTCCGTGAGTAAAGCATGCATGGTCGCTGTACCAATGCCCTTTCCGGCACCGGTAACGACCACCAGTCGTTCTTCTCGTTCCATAAGCTACGCCCGCTTCGTGGTTAGTTTTGGCCGCACGATCTTCACCGCGACCTTCCGGCTAAAAGTACAAGCATGTCGTTGATCAGTTGGAATGACCTTCTACTTGGCAACTTACCAGAACGATGGCTGCAAGCAACTTCGATCCTGCTCTTGGGCTGGCTGTTGGCCAAGTCCATTTCGTGGTTCGGATCAGTGATTCTCCTGAAACTCGCATCGCGCAGCGCAAATACCGTGGACGATGCACTCGTAGTCGCCTTGCGACGCCCTGTTGTGGTACTGGTCACGGTGTTGTCCTTCGTGGTAGGCTATCAACAACTGCAATTCACAGAACGGGTGGATCTCTGGATGTACCGCGTGTTCCACGTCGCGGTCGCGTTAGCGGTAACGTGGACGTTCGCCCGAGCGATGGATGCCATCATCCATGCCTTCTTGGGTTCACGGAAAGCGGATGGACAGCGTAGCGATAAGGACCAATTGATCCCGGCGGTTCGCAGCGGGGTGAAGATCCTGATCTGGGGCTTGGGTGTGGTGGTCGCCCTGAATAATGCTGGATACGACGTTAGTGCGTTGCTGGCGGGTATTGGGATCGGTGGCCTGGCCTTGGCGATGGCGGCGAAGGATTCGGTGGCCAACATCTTCGGTGGCATCACGGTATTCACGGACAAGCCCTTCCGTACCGGAGACCGGATCCGCATCGAGGGGCACGATGGGGTGGTGCAGGAGGTGGGCATCCGAAGTACGCGGATCAAGACCTTGCAAGGGCCCACCGTGGTGGTTCCGAACTTCAAGTTCACCGATAGTGTAGTGGAGAATGTGACGATGGAACCTTCCCGCCGTGTGGCCCACGAGCTGGGGCTGGTCTATGAAACATCGCCGGCCAGGATGGAGGAAGCGCTCGCGATCCTGAACGGTTTGGTGAATGAGAATCAAATGATCTTGACCGAAGAGCGATCGGTGAGCTTCACGGCCTTCAAGGATTTCTCCTTGGGGATCCAGTTCATCTATTACATCCGCAAGGATGCGGACATCTTCGCGACACAGACCCGGATCCATTTGGAGATCATGCGCCGATTCGCTGCGGCCGGACTCGAATTCGCCTACCCTACCCAAGTGGAATATTCTCGTTGACCGGTCACTTGGACTTTCGGCGTGCTTTCCTTACAGCCTCCTGCTTTTCTTTCTTTTCGATCATCGTCTTCCTTCGCTCCAGGACTTCGGGGTCCAATACATCGCCGACGTTCCGCATTTGGCGCAGGACCCATTGTTTCCGACCGAGCAGGTATCCCGAAGGGCGGTTGCAATCATACCGCCGCGGTGCAGGTAACGTGCAGGTGATGAGGGCGGATTGTTCACGCGATAGCTTGCTGGCAGGCTTGTCGAAGCAATGCTGGGCCGCAGCCTCTGCGCCAAATACCCCCTTTCCCATTTCGGCCACGTTCAAATACACCTCGAGTATCCGTTGCTTGGTCCATAGGGTCTCCATCAGCAGCGTGAACCAAGCCTCCAAGGCCTTTCGCACATACGTACGTCCCGGCCAAAGGAAGACGTTCTTCGCAGTTTGTTGGCTGATGGTGCTTCCACCTTTGATCCGCTTGCCCTTCTTGTTACGCTCCATGGCCTTGCGCATGGCCTCGAAGGAGAATCCATTGTGCGTCATGAACCGTTGGTCTTCTGAGGCGATGATGCTAAGTGGCAGGGAACGGGAGATGTGATCGAGACCCATCCGTGTACGTTGAATGCTCCCTTGTTCATGCGCCTGGTCCACCATGACCCATGTGACCGGGGGGGCCACGATACCGAGCAGTCCCACCCAAAGAACAGAAACGACCAAGAACCAAAAGGAGCTGGCCAAGAACCAACGAGCCAGAAGACGCAACGAACGCATGGGACCGCAAAAGAACGACGCGATCCGATCCCGCAACGTGTTCAATTCGACTTCTTACCTACGACCTTACCGTGGTAGTACACCAAAGCTGTACCTCCACAGATGAGGACACTGATGAAATACGGCAAGGGATTCTCACCCCAATCAGCACCATTGATGACCTTATCTACGAACCAGCCGATGCCAAGACCCAGTCCGACGCCAAGGCTCGTGAGTCCTATGGCAAGCGCGGAACTTCCTTGAGCACCTTTCTCCAGATCATCTCGGGTCAAACCCTTTTCGATCATGGCCATGCGTTGGCGATGCCAAGCCATGACAGCGACGTAGACACATCCGAAGGTCATGGCGAAGAGAGAAATGGGGATGAAGACTTCTGCGGCGGGGGAATTCATGTGCGTTCGTGTTGGTTCTGGTGCATTCGACGCAGCCTTTTGTGAATCGGTTACACCGCTCATCCGCTGGACGCTTTCAGTTGGACCGATCCCACCTTCCGCCTGTGGAACATTCGTCCCGAACCGGATGATGGATACCAACTTCGTAACCGGAGCGATCCACGCTGCGTCCCATCACCCGACCGTGAACGAAGCTCAAGCCATAGCACAAGTGAAGCAAGGAGACCTCCATGCTTTCACGTGGCTCATGGGCCAGTACAAGCATATGGTGTACACGGTGGTACATCGAGTGCTACGCAACGCGTTGGATGCCGAGGAAGCGACACAGGACACCTTTGTCAAGGTCTTCGAGAAGTTGTCGGATCATCAAGGGGAAAGCAAGTTCAGTACGTGGTTGTTCAGCATCGCCTACCGCACGGCCATTTCCCACTTGCGGAAACGGAGACCTGCAACAACGAACCTCGATGACCTTGGCAACCACGCCCCTTCGGCAAGGGATCGTGACGTGATCGGATCAACGGATAGAACGAATGCTGTGACCGCCGCACTTGCGGAACTCCCGGAAGTGGACGCCAGCATCGTAAGCTTGTATTACCTAGAAGAATTGAGCGTGGAGGAGATCGTAACCGTTACCGGCTTGGGAGCGTCGAATGTGAAAGTGAAGCTGCACCGGTCCCGAAAGCGGTTGCTGGAGATATTACAGAACGAATTCAAGGAAGAAACATGGACGCTGGTCGGAAATTGACGGAGCATGAGGCGGACAGGGCTTTGCGCGGTCTTTTCATGGCCCATGGCCGGTTGACCTGCCCGGTCGGGGTCGAAAAACGGGTCCTTGCGCAGTCGAAATCGACAACCATCACGATTCCCATCGTACCGCCGTTGATCCCGGCCAGGGCATGGGCTGTATTAGCAAGCTTGCTCGGGATCCTTCTCACCATTGTGATGATCGGCCCAAGTCGAACCAGCGTTCCGAACACTGAATTCCTCATCCCGATGCATCAAATAACAGGCATGCTCACCTCGCCTTGGCCGTTACTTGGTGCCGTTTGCATGGGCGCTTTTCTAACACTCCACGCGTATCTCGCGCACCGACGAATGGTGAACGGTTGAAGAAGGCGCCTATATGAAGCGCTTCACTGCTTCGATCGCCCGGTCATAATCCGGCTCCCCTCCTAATTCGGGTGTAACCTCCAAGTACTGGATCACTCCGGCCTTGTCGATCACCCACGTGATACGCCCGAGCGTACCTGCCATTACACCTTCAGCGATCGCGGCACCCCACACATGTGCGGCATCGTGATAACGGAAGTCGCTACCAGTAAGCACGTTCTCGATGCCTTCGGCGGCGCAGAAACGACCCAGAGCGAACGGAAGATCCATCGAGATCGAAAGCACTTTGGCTCCTAAGTCAACTGCGCGTTGGTTGAACGTACGGGTCTCCAGCGCGCATGCGGCCGTATCAACACTAGGGAATGCGATCAGAAGCACGACATCGCCTTTTAGATCCGCGAGTGTGCCCTCTTGCCGATCCTTGTTCACATATCGGAGTGTCGGTGCGGTAGTGCCCACTTGTGGGAGCGGACCATGGAATGCTGGTTGTGCCATATCAGAAATTGGTCTTGGGGTGAAATTGAAAACACAGTTCGTGAATGATTCGGATCACAGCTCCCGCATCGCGTTCGGGATCGCCTCCTCGTACACCTTTCGTGCATCTTCAATGGTTCCGAAGGGCAAATCGTCCACCATCAGCTTGCCTTTGGTAACATGACCGAGCAACACGAATGGTATGCGGCTGACTCGCATGAGGTCCAAGAAATCGATCTCCTCGTCCTCGTTGACGGTGACGATGGCACGTCCTTGCGCTTCTCCAAAGAGGAATGCATCCGGCCGGATCTCGCTGTCGGTGATCACATCGAATCCGAGGCCACGGGGTAGCGCCATCTCGACCAACGTGGTCCAAAGGCCACCCTCGCTGATATCATGTGCTGCGTTGATCAGCCCTTTGCGGATGAGGATGAGCAGCATGGTGTGCAATCGCCGTTCTTCCTCCAGGTCGAAATACGGGGCCGGGCTGCGTTCCACGCCGTGGTGGCGCACCAAGTATTCGCTGCACGCGATGTCCTCCACGTTCTGCCCGAGGAGGAAGATGAGGTCACCCTTGAACTTGAGATCAAGGCTCATGCGCTTGGTGATGTCCGGAACGATGCCCACCATACCGATCGTGGGTGTTGGAAAGACTGGAATGTTCCGTTTCTCGGTCACAGTATGATTGTAGAAGCTGACGTTCCCCCCGGTAACGGGAGTGTCAAATGCTCGGCATGCCTCACCCATGCCTTTGATGACTTGCTCGAACTGCCAGTACACCTCCGGGTCATACGGGTTCCCGAAATTCAAGCAGTTGGTGACACCGCAGGGCTCGCCACCGGTGCATGCAATGTTGCGGGCAGCCTCACTCACCGCGATCATGGCTCCTTTGTACGGGTCAGCGAAAACGTACCGACTGTTGCAATCCACGGTCAAAGCCAATCCTTTTCCCGTTTCCCGTATCAACACTAGGCCAGCATCACTGGGGGCATTGGTGCTCATGTTGTTGGTGCGCACCATGGTATCGTACTGCTCGCTCACCCAACGTTTGCTGGCAATGTTCGGGCTAGCCAGCAGGTCATAGGCCACACGGCGCAGGTCATCGGGTTCTTCGATCTTGTTGATGTCGAAGCGGGCGTTCTCCTTGATGTATGCGGGTTCCTTCGATTCGCGTACGTACACCGGCGCACCACCGCCCAAAACGAGGCTCTCGGCAGGGACCTCCGCCACGCATTCTTCGCCATGGAAGAAGCGGATGTTCCCTCCTTTGGTTACCGTACCGATCTCCACACAGTTCAGATCCCACTTCTCGAAGATGGCTTGCACCTCGGCCTCCCTTCCCTTCTTCACCACCACGAGCATCCGCTCTTGCGATTCGCTCAACAGGATCTCCCACGACCGCATGCCAGATTGACGAGTAGGCACCTTATCCAACTGAATGTCCATACCTGCGCCTCCCTTCGCACTCATTTCACTGGTGCTGCACGTGATCCCTGCGGCACCCATGTCCTGCATGCCGATGATCGCATCGGTCTGCGCCAATTCCAGTGAGGCCTCAAGAAGCAACTTCTCCATGAATGGGTCACCGACCTGCACTGCAGGTAGGTCGTCCGTACTGGTCTCCGAGATGTCCTTGCTGGCGAAGGAGGCCCCGTGAATGCCGTCCTTCCCGGTGGCACTGCCAACGATGAAGACCGGATTGCCCACCCCGTGGGACGTTGCGCTGATCACTTTGTCGGCCCGAACGATACCCACGCTCATCGCATTCACCAAGGGGTTGGTGGTGTAGCAGGGATCGAAATAGACTTCGCCACCGAGTACTGGCACACCGAAGGCGTTCCCATAATCGCCGATCCCCTTCACCACACCGCGCATGTGCCAGCGGCTGCTCTGTTCCTTGGTGATGTCCCCGAAGCGCAAGGAGTTGAGCTGCGCGATCGGTCGTGCACCCATGGTGAAGATGTCCCGGTTGATCCCGCCAACACCGGTTGCTGCTCCTTGGTACGGTTCGATCGCACTGGGATGGTTGTGACTCTCGATCTTGAAAGCACAGGCCCATCCATCACCGATATCCACCAAACCTGCATTCTCCTCTCCGGCCTCAGCGAGAAGTTTCGGGCCGCTGCGAGGCAAGGTCTTGAGCTGTTTGATGGAGTTCTTGTACGAGCAATGCTCGCTCCACATAGCGCTGTAGATACTCAGCTCCGTGAAATTCGGTGTGCGACCAAGGATCTTCTTGATCCGGTCGTACTCCTCTGGGCGCAGGCCCAATTTCTGTGCGGTCTGTACACCTACGGATGCGGTGTCTGGATCGGTGGTGGTCGTACTCATCGGGGGCGCAAAGTTAGCGGGGATGGATCGGTCTGGGCACACTGATCCAGGGCTATCGCCTCTAAATACATTCCGCACCAGGTCTGTTGTTTCTGCGACCCCGCTGGGGTCGAACACGTTCGTCCGACTCAAATTCTATTCTCTGTGACCCCTCTGGGGTCAACCCATAAGGAGAATGACCAGTGCTGCGTTCTGACCCCAGAGGGGTCACAGGAATTAGAAAATGCTCCCCCGATGGGAGAACGACACCAGCGGGGTCGCAGAAAACAAGAGGCGATAGACCTGGGCACTGATCACACCGCACACAGGCTTGCATCTACCTTGCGCACTTTATGGCAGGCAGCCTACTGGCCATCGGATATACCGCACTGCTCCTACTGCTGATGCGGCGCACGCACTTCTTTGCCCGGGTGCCAGGGCTTCCTGTGCAATGGATCAGCGCGTTGTTCCTGTTGAAGATCGCCGCCGGAGTGGCTCTTTGGGCGGTCTATACCTATGTGTACACGGACCGATCCACAGCGGACGTTTTCAAGTACTTCGACGACAGTGCGCACATGTTCAAGGCGCTCCATGAACACCCCTTGGATTACCTGCGCATGGTATTCGGTATCGCGAACGACACCCCCGAATTCCGAGACCTGTATTACCAGGACATGAACAATTGGGTTCGACACTACGAGAGCAACCTGTACAACGATGCGCATACCATCATTCGCTTCAATGCCGTGGTGCGGCTGTTGAGCTTCGGCGAATTCCATGTGCATACGGTGATCGCGGCATTCCTGTCGTTCACGGGTCTAGTGGGACTGTACCGGGCGTTCGTGAAGTTCCTTCCGGGCATGGAAAGGGCCCTGATGGCAGTTGTGTTCCTCCTCCCGTCCGTGTTGTTCTGGGCCAGTGGGGTGATCAAGGAGAGCCTGCTTTTCTTCGGCCTCGGCCTGCTGTTGTACCAGATCGCCCAATGGGGAGAGCATCGCTTGCGTTGGCGCGACCCCTTCCTCTTGGCCTTCACGATCATCATGCTTTTCTTCCTGAAATTCTATGTACTGATGAGTCTGCTGCCAGCCCTGATCCTGTTCAGTTGGTCGCGGCTTTCGATCCGGCCTGGACTTGCCCTCAAGGTCCTAGTGGTGTACGGACTCTTCATCCTTGTAGGATTGAATCTCCACCACATCGTTCCAGGCATGGATGTGCTGGGCATCCTTACCATGAAGCAGCGCGATTTCGTTGGTCTGGCCATTCAAATGGATTCCGGCAGTTTGGTAATGCCGAAGCTGCTCCTGCCGGATGTGTGGCTCTTCCTTTCACAGGCACCGTATGCCGTGTACATCGCCTTGCTAGGACCTTTGGCACACGCGGGTCCAGGGCCTTTGGGCCTGCTCTCGGCCGTGGAGAACTTCGCATTCTTCGCGATCCTGGCCTGTTGCCTGTTCTACCACCGTCCATGGCATGCCGTGGACTGGACGCTTCTGGTGGCCATGCTTATGTACATCTTGGTACTTTCCGTTGTGATCGGGTGGACCACACCGGTGATGGGTGCCGTGGTGCGGTACCGTACCCCACTGCTCCCGTTCCTGCTGATCGCAGGCTTGTTGGTCATTGATCGCGAACGGGTGGTCCAAGCGCATCCGTGGTGCCGAATTCTACTTTCCGCATGAAGATCCTATTCACGATCCTACTCGGTCTGACGATGACCGCTTGCATCCACAGTGAAGAGGCCGACCTCGTGGTACACAATGCGCGGATCCACAGCATGGACGAAGGGAATACGTCCTACCAGGCCATGGCCATCCGCGATGGACGCATCGTGGAACTGGGTCCCGAACAACAGATCCTGAACCGGTACGGGTCCAAAAAGCATTTCGATGCTGCTGGACGAACGATCTACCCCGGATTCATCGACGGGCACTGCCATTTCCTGGGTTACGGATTGAACGAACAAAAGCTGGACCTCCAGGGCGTGAAGGGGATGGGCGAGATGATGGAGCGCGTAGAGGCTTATGCTGAAGCACATCCGGAGAAGAATTGGATCATCGGCCGTGGGTGGGATCAGAACCTGTGGCCCATGCAGGTCTATCCGGACAACGCGGAATTGGATCGGCGTTTCCCGGACCGACCAGTGCTCCTGCAACGCGTGGATGGCCACGCCGCACTGGTGAACGATGCAGCCTTGCGGGAGGCAGGCCTGGACGTGCATGCGCCGATCGCAGGCGGCCAAGCCCTTATGAAGGATGGTCGATTCACAGGTATCCTGCTGGACAATGCGGTATCCGTTTTTCAGCGGATCTTCGACGATACGGACGAAGCCACCAAACGGAAAGCACTACTGACAGCGCAAGCGGATTGCTTCGCTGTGGGATTGACCATGGTCTGCGATGCCGGGCTGGATGTGGGGAGCATTGAGCTGATCCGAACGATGCAGAAGGAAGGTGCGCTGAAGATGCGGATCTATGCGATGGTGGCGGATTCGCCGGAGAACCTAGCGCACTTCGAAGAGCACGGCCCCATCGAAGAAGAGCGCTTGACTGTGCGCAGTGTCAAGGTGTATGCGGACGGTGCCCTGGGTTCTCGCGGCGCTTTGTTGAAAGCACCGTATTCCGATCAAGCCCATCACCACGGGTTGCAACTTGCTTCGGTGGACCACTTTCGGGAAGTGGCGCGCTGGTGCGATGCGCACGGCTTCCAAATGAACACGCACTGCATCGGCGACTCGGCGAACAAGCTCCTACTGGGCATATATGGCGAAGTTCTCGGCGGCCCGCACGACAAGCGCTGGCGGATCGAACACGCACAGGTCCTAGCACCGGAAGAACGACCGAAGTTCGCAGCATACAGCATCATCCCCAGCGTACAGCCTACACATGCCACAAGCGATGGACCATGGGCACCGGACCGCTTGGGGCCGGACCGCATCGTATACGCTTATGCCTACGAGGAATTGCGCAAGGCCATGGGCATGCTCGCCTTGGGCACGGATTTCCCGGTGGAAGGCATCGATCCGCTACAAACCTTCCGATCGGCGGTGTATCGTGTGGATGCGAAGGGTGAACCGACCGGAGGCTATCATCCGGAGAATGCACTCTCGCCTATGGATGCGTTGCGCGGAATGACCATCTGGAATGCGATCGCCAGTTTCGCCGAGCATGAAGTAGGATCCCTTGAGGTAGGCAAGCACGCTGACTTCGTTGTCTTGGATGGCGATCTGCTGAAACTGGATCAGGAGACCAGCGGAAAGGTGCGGGTGAAAGCGACGTTCGTGAACGGAGAGCAGGTTTCAGACTGAGCGCACCCCGTTCATGCGAACGTCAGGGTACTTTCACGAAGCGCTGCGACCAAGCCCCTCCATGATAATGGATCCGAATGGTGTAGGTGCCTGATGCCAGGCCGACGAGTGGGATCTGGATCATGGCCTTGGGCGAATTGATGCGTTCCCGCCGAACCATCCGGCCGTCCGGCGAAAGCAACTCGATCATGATCGGACCATCCACTGATGCCGGGGCCTTCACATAAATCACATCCCGAGCCGGGTTAGGCTGGATCGTGAATACATCACCAAATGCGTTCTCGATCCCGACAGTGATCACTTGCTGTGGTTCACTCAAGACGCTGCAACCGTTCGCGGCGAACACTTCCACTGTGTAGAAGCCAGGTACCTCGACGATCAAGGTTTGCTCCGTGGCTCCATCGATCAGCCCACCATCGAGGTACCACTGATAGGCTGGGGCCGGTGAACTGGTGAGCAATGCACCATTCATCAAAATGTTGGGTTGCGTCGGCGCGGACAACACGGTGAATTGAAGTGTATCGCTGAATGCCTCGCATCCCGTTGCACTGATCAGCGTCGCACTCAATTCTCCGGCGGAATCCATGAGGTAAGGAAGACCTTGACCGCCATTACTCCACAAGGCATCGACGAACCCAGCAGACACGGTCACCTCGGCACCTTCACCCTCGCAGAAACTGGTCGACTCGGTGATCAAGGGAGTTTGGTTCACCAGCGTGGCGAAGGCATCCAATTTCCCGGTCCCCCAGCGTTCGTTGGGAACGGTACCGGTGAAGGCATCGCTTCGTGTATTGGCGCGGATCACCTCAACGATCTCCAAGGCTGTTGCCGTGGGGCACTTCTCCAAGTAGAGCGCGGCCGTACCCGCTACCACCGGAGCCGCCATGGACGTTCCACCGTTGCGGGAGTGCATTCCTCCGGGGTCCACTTTCCAGCCGTTCTGGTTCTCGATGATCCATTGGAGACCGGCCAATGTCAGAGTGGAGAAGGTGATATCTCCCGTGGCCGCAACGTCCGGCTTCAGTCTTCCGTCACGTGTTGGTCCAGAACTGCTGTTCAGGGCGATGTTGCCTTCTTCACCGGGTACGGTCTGCGGATTCCCCGCGTAATCCGTGTAGGCGACCTCGTTGCAATAATTGGCCACGGTGACCACATTGTCCAAGCATGCCCAAGAATCAACGATGTGCTTCCGGAGGTCGGGAGCGACGTAATGCGCCATGGCCGGGTAGGCTTCCGGAGTGGGGAATGGCAATCCCAGCGGCGCGGCCAGCATCGGTCCGATCACATTGGACGTGGCCGTGTAGGTGGTCAATGTCCAGCTATCGAATTGACCACTTCCGGTGGTCATAAAACGCCACATGTAGCTGGCTGAATCCGGAGCTTCCATGAAGACCTGGAGTAACACTTGGTCTCCGCGCTCTTGGGCATAGAACTCAACAGTGCCCAACTCATTGCCGTCCACGCTCATCAAGGGCTCGATGATCGGGGTGTTCAAGGCTTCGGCAAACCCATGGAACTCCGTGCGTCCACGGTAGGTCAAGGAAGGTGCTGGGCGATCCGCTCCCAATGCGAAGCGCACATCAGCGAAGTCCTCCTGATCCGCCCATACTTCGAAATAGAGATTGGGGAACGGGAAGATGTTGTACTGCGGGCCATTGGTATTGGTGGTGTACCACGTGAAGCTGGTATCGGCATCCACGGTGGTCTCGGTGTGGAAAGGGAAGTTCCCATTGGAGTTTCCACAAGCCGCCACCATGGCTCGTCCACCTTGTTCGTTCAGGAGTTCTTCGATCAACAGGGCCGCTGCGTCCTTTCCATCATGGGAGCCCGAATAGGAACCTACACTGGCGTTGATCACCACGGGTTTTCCTTCCTCCTCGGCCACCGCAAGGATGTACGCTACTGCGTCCGCGACGGTCGCTCGCCAATTGGGTGTACCGAGTGCGGAAGCCACGATCACGATGTCCGCATCGGGTGCCACACCCTTGTGCCGCCCATTCGCAAAGGCATTGCCAGAACCGGTGCCAACGACCGTTGTACCGTGCCCGGTCGCCTCGTCGCTGGGCAGGTCTCCGCCAACTACCAGATCATCCGTGGTCCATTCGCTTCCGTAATCGAACGGTGCCGGTGCCCCTTGCGGACCGTTGGTCACGATCTGATCCCAGTACCGCAAAACGCGGCTCCGTCCGTTGGCATCACGCAGGTCCGGATGGGTCACATCCAATCCTGAATCGATATAGCCCGTGATCACCCCGTTGCCCGTGTACCCATGGTTCAGCGGGGCCAAACCCTGTTGCACTTGGTTCACCCGGTTCTTCACCCGCATGGAGTCGTTCATCAAGCGACCGGTTTGTAAGCTGAATTCGAAATGATCCACCGCCGGGGATGCGGCCAATTCCGTCACACGGCCCACGGGCACACGTGCGCTCACGAGCCGTTCCATACTCAACTTCACATGACCACCGACCGACCGCACCGCCTCGGAAACGGCCTCACGATCGCCATGTATGAAGAGGTTCACTTGCTCATCGGCGGAATGCGCTTGCTTCAGATAGGTCCGCAATTGGATATCCATCTTTCTGGATTGTGCGGACACAGAAAGTCCACAGACCAACACAGCGAATAACGATAGGATGGTACGGTTCATCATGGAACCAAAGTTAGGGTGTGCTTGCCTGCGTCAACGTCGAATAGGTCGGTAATCGGGGCAAGAAATCCACGGATCCGCGTTCATGGTCGACCGCACAGCAATAGTGCTTCAAGCCATTCGTCACCATCAAGTAGCGTACCTGAAGGGTCTTGTTGTAGCGGGCTGCCTGCTCGAATGTCCGCTGATCCACTTTGATGGAAGGCGATTTGCATTCCACGATGAGCACTGGCTGACCACCGTTGCCGTACACCACGATATCGGCCCGTTTGGAAAGGCCATTCAGTACCAAAGGCACCTCCACCCCCACCATCGCCATTGGGCACTGAAGGTCATGTACCAAGTAATTCAACACATGCTGTCGGACCCATTCCTCCGGGGTCAGATCCAACCACTTGCGCCGAAATGGATCGAAGACCAAGCGGCCGTGATCCCCTTGCTTAGTTTTGACACCGTGGTCCGGCAGGTCCAGTACTTGCTTCTCCATCCCAATTCCCTACAAAAGTGCGAACCAAACAAGAGATCGTAAGCAACTGGCTCCCCCGTTACACCGGGCTGGCCTTGGATGCCTTCAAACCGCATATCCTGCTGACCAACTTCGACAATTACCTGGACATCTTCTGCGAGCAGACCGGTGCCACCATTCCGGTCACGGACAAGGCGATAAAAGTGGCCGTTGCCGAGGACATGGTGATGATCAACTTCGGGATGGGCAGTGCCAATGCCGCCACGATGATGGACCTATTGAGCGCCATCTCGCCCAAGGCCGTCCTTTTTCTCGGTAAGTGTGGTGGATTGAAGAAGAAGAATGAACTGGGCGACCTTGTACTCCCGATCGCAGCGATCCGGGGTGAGGGCACGAGCGATGACTATTTCCCACCGGAGGTACCGGCTTTGCCAAGTTTCATGATCCAGCGCGCACTCAGCGGTGCTGTTCGCGATCGGGACCTCGACTATTGGACCGGCACGGTGTATACCACCAACCGCAGGGTGTGGGAGCACGACGACGACTTCAAGGACCGCTTGCGCGTGTTGCGCGCCATGGCCATCGATATGGAAACGGCGACCTTGTTCATGACCGGGTTCGCGAACGAGATCCCCACCGGTGCGTTGTTGTTGGTGAGCGACCAACCCATGGTATCCGAAGGCGTGAAGACCAGTGCCAGCGATGTCAAAGTGACCCACAGTTTCGTGGAGAGCCATGTGCGCTTGGGTATCGATGCCTTGCGCGAGATCATCAACGAAGGCCGGTCGGTGAAGCACTTGCGCTTTGAATGAGCACATTGGAGGGCTACAAGAAGATCATGACCGACCTGCGAGCCGGCACCTTCAAGCCCGTGTACTTGTTGCATGGTGAAGAATCCTTCTTCATCGATCGGATCAGCATGGAGGTGGAGCGCCTCGCTCTGGAGGACCACGAACGCGATTTCAACCAGACCATACTCTACGGCCGCGATACGGACCCGGATCTGGTGAAGGACACCTGCCTGCGCTATCCGATGATGGCGGAACGGCAACTCGTCGTGGTCCGTGAACTTCAGAATTGGCGGATCGATGCGGTGGAGAAGCTGGAATCCTACTTCTTGAAACCCACACCTACCACAGTGCTGGTCCTCTGCTACAAACACAAGAAGGTGGACGGTCGAAAGTCCATCTTGAAGTCCGTGACCAAAGGCGGTGGCCAGGTGTACTTAAGTGACAAGGTGCGGGAGGACAAACTGCCGGACCTACTGATCAGTTTCGCGAAGAACCAAAAGCGGCGGTTGGGTGGAGCGGAAGCCAGTTTGCTCGCCAACTACTTGGGCAGTGATCTGGCGAAGGCCATGAAGGAAGTGGAAAAGCTCTGCCTCGTTACGGACGAAGGCGGGGTGATCAGTAGCGAAGTGATCCAACGATTCGTGGGGATCAGCAAGGACTACAACATCTTTGAACTACAGAACGCCATCGGAACGCGGAACGGTGCAAAGGCCCAGCGCATCGCGGCGCATTTCGCCTCGTCCCCGAAGGACAATCCACTGCCCGTTACCTTGGGTGTTCTGCATGCATACTTCACGAAGCTTGCTCAGGTGCATGCGTTCGCGGGAAAGAGCCAGTCCGAGGTAGCGAGCGCCTTGAAGGTGAACCCCTACTTCGTAAAGGACTACATGGCCCAGTCCCGCAACTACTCGATGGGGCGGATCGTGGAGGCACAGCGCCACTTGCGTCAGTGCGATCTGCGCAGCAAAGGCTTGGGTGGGGACGGATCGGATCCTGGTGAGCTGCTGCGCGAATTGTTGGCCAAGGTCATGGCTTGAGTCGTTGCCTTCCAATATCCTTTCCTGAACCGTTGCGCCCCTTTCGTTGGAACAGTCCAACCGAACGTCCGCGTTGGCCTACCTTAGCCGCCTTTGCAAGGAATCCTATGTCACGTGTGATCAAGTCCCTCGTTCTTCTTCTCGCCTTCCTGCCACTGTTCGTTGTGGCCCAGACCGGCACCATTCGTGGTTTCGTGTACGATACGAAAACCGGAGAGCCCATCATCTTCACCAACGTGATCTTGAAGGGGACCACCATCGGAGCGGCCACGGATGTGAACGGGTATTACTCCATCAATAAAGTGGAGCCTGGCCGATACACGCTGGAGGTGACGTATTTGGGCTACGACACGGTGCAACAGTCCGTTTCCGTAGCCCGGGATCAGATCATCATGGAAAAGCTCTTTCTCACGAAGAGCGCGATCCAAATGCGGGAATTCGAGGTTCGCGGGGACAAGCAGGAAGCGCAGACCCAAGTCGGCATGGGGGTCACCAAATTGACACCACGCCAGATCGAACTGGTACCCACGATCGGTGGCGAGGCCGACCTAGCACAATACCTTCAAGTGGTTCCGGGGGTCATCTTCACCGGTGATCAGGGCGGGCAGTTGTACATCCGCGGTGGTTCGCCGATCATGAACAAGACCATGTTGGACGGGATGGTGCTGTACAACCCGTTCCACAGCATCGGCTTGTTCAGTGTATTCGACAACGACATCATCCGGAATGCGGACATCTACACGGCCGGATTCAATGCGGAATTCGGTGGCCGCGTGAGTTCGATCATGGACATCACCACGCGCGATGGGAACAAAACACGCCTGAGTGGAAAAGTGGCCGCAAGCACCTTCACGGGTAAGGTCATGTTAGAAGGTCCATTGAAAAAGCAGAAAGAACCCGGCGGCGGATCATCCTCCTTCCTGCTGAACATGCGGCACAGTTACTTGGACCGCAGCAGCAAGATCTTTTACGAGAATGTCAAGGAGGACGGATTGCCATTCAAATTCACGGATGTCTTCGGCAAGGTCAGCTTCAACGGTGAGAACGGCAGCAAGGTCAATCTCTTCGGCTTCAACTTCAGCGATGGGGTCCGCTACCAAGGGGTGAGTGATCTGGGCTGGAACAACTGGGGTGCGGGCACACACTTCGTGTTGGTCCCTTCGGGTTCTGCCGTGCTGATCGATGGCACTTTCTCAATGAGCAACTACGCCATCGAACTGAAAGAAGGTGAATTGAAACCGCGCACAAGTGATATCGGTGGATTCAACGGTGCCATGAACTTCAAGGTCTTCAATCGGGAGGACGAGATCAAGTACGGTGTGGAGGTCCTAGGCTTCCGAACCAATTTCCAGTTCTATAACAGCTTGGGTCGCGAGTACAAACAAGAACAGAATACCTCGGAGATCGCTGGGTACACCTCCTACAAGAAGGTTTGGAAAAAGGTGGTGATCGAACCAGGTCTACGCTTGCACTATTACGCTTCACTCTCGGTCGCCAACGTGGAACCCCGCTTGGGCTTCAAGTGGAACATCAACGACAACTGGCGTTTCAAATTGGCCGCTGGCCGCTATAGCCAGAACCTGGTGGCCGCCAACAGCGACCGCGACGTGGTCAACCTCTTCTACGGATTCCTCTCCGCACCGGACAACTTGCCGCGGACATTCACTGAAAAGGATGGTACCGTGCGCGATGTGAAGGACCCCTTGCAGCGCGCGAACCATTACGTGGGCGGCATCGAATTCGATCTGACGAACGAGCTAACGGCCAACTTCGAGGTGTATCTCAAGGACTTCCGTCAAGTGACCAATTTGAACCGCAACAAGATCTTCAACGACACGCCAGAATTCAGTGACCAGCCGGACAATCTGAAGAAGGACTACATCATCGAGAGCGGTCAGGCGTACGGAGCCGACTTCCAGTTGAAGTACCAACGGAACAACTACGACATTTGGGTGGTGTACAGCTACACGTACGTGGATCGCTTCGATGGGCTGGTGAGCTACAATCCGGTGTGGGACCGTCGCCACAACATCAATTTCGTGGCCAGCCACTCCTTCGGCAAATTCAATTCGTGGAAGGCCAATTTGCGTTGGAACTTTGGATCGGGCTTCCCCTACACCCAAACGCAGGGTTTCTACGGGTCGGTGCCTTTCAATGGCGATATCAACACGGACTATACCACCAGCAACGCGGACCTCTCCATCCTCTTCGGCCAGTTGAACCAAGGCCGCCTTCCGACCTACCACCGCATGGATCTTGGGATCACCAAGATCTGGCGGTTGGATGAGAACCAGCAGGTGGAACTCGACCTGAGCCTCACCAATACCTACGACCGGGCGAACATCTTCTACTTCGATCGGGTCCGGTACCAGCGAGTGGATCAGTTGCCCCTGCTGCCTAGTGCAGGGGTGAGCTACCGATTCTGACCCTGCTGAAAGGCGCTGTCCCATCGGTCGATCCGCATATCGGGAACGAACTGCAAGGCAGTTGAGTTCGTGAGTTGCGGTCGGATCACGCCAAGTTCTTAGCCTTTATCCACAGGGAAGTCCCGCTGTTGCCGAGTGGTTTACCTTTACACACCGTGATCACACCTCCGAATTCAGGGATCGATCGCAAAGTGATGACGGGATCCACCAAGTACATTTTCGTTACCGGAGGCGTGACCTCCTCGTTGGGCAAAGGCATCATCAGTGCCAGCCTAGCGAAGTTGTTGCAAGCGCGTGGGTTCACGGTCACCATCCAGAAACTGGACCCCTACATCAATGTGGATCCGGGCACGTTGAATCCGTATGAGCATGGGGAGTGTTTCGTAACGGAAGATGGTGCGGAGACCGACCTGGATCTGGGCCACTACGAGCGGTTCTTGGACGTGCCCACCAGCAAGGCGAACAACGTCACTACTGGACGGATCTACCAGAACGTCATCAGCAAAGAACGCCGGGGCGAATACTTGGGCAAGACCGTGCAGGTGATCCCCCACGTCACCGACGAGATCAAGGCCCACCCAAGCCTTGGGCCGCAAAGGCATCTACGATTTCGTGATCACCGAGGTAGGTGGCACCGTGGGCGATATCGAAAGCTTGCCCTACGTGGAAGCCATTCGCCAACTGAAGTGGCAGAAAGGAAAGGATTGCCTAACGATCCATTTGACCCTGCTCCCCTTCCTGAGTACCACAGGCGAACTGAAGACCAAGCCCACCCAGCACAGCGTGAAGGAACTGTTGAGCCTTGGCGTACAGCCGGATGTGTTGGTATGCCGCACGGAACACCCCATGCAGAAGGGCATGAAGGAGAAGATCGCCTTGTTCTGCAACGTGGATGCGCAAGCCGTGATCGAGAGCCGCGATGCGGATACCATCTACGATGTGCCTTTGATGATGCAGGCCGAAGGCTTGGACCAAGTGGTACTTCAAAAATTGGCCATTACCGGCTATCCGGAGGTGGACCTCACGAAGTGGAAGGACTTCCTGCGTCGGTACAAGGAACCGAAGAGCGAGGTCCACATCGCGCTGGTGGGCAAATACGTGGAATTGAAGGATGCCTACAAGAGCATCAAGGAAGCGCTGGAGCATGCGGGGGCCGAGAACGAGACCAAAGTCCATATCAAGTGGGTCCACAGCGAAAAGGTCACTCCGAAGAATGTGGCGCGCCACCTGGGTGGATCGAGCGGCATCTTGGTGGCCCCCGGCTTCGGACATCGCGGGATCGAGGGCAAGATCGAGGCCATCAAATTCGCACGGGAGAACAAGATCCCCTTCCTCGGCATCTGCTTGGGCATGCAGTGTGCGGTGATCGAATTCGCTAGGAACGTGATCGGGTATACCGATGCGAATAGCACGGAAATGGATGCAGATACCAAGCACCCGGTGATCGGGATGATGGAGGATCAGAAATTGGTGGAGAACAAAGGCGGCACCATGCGTCTTGGGGCCTACTCCTGCAAGCTATCCGAAGGATCCTTGGCCAGAAAGACATACGGACGCAAGGACATCTCGGAGCGGCACCGGCATCGGTACGAATTCAATAATACCTACCAGAAGGCCTTCGAAAAAGCAGGGATGCTGGCCACAGGGATCAATCCGCAGGCCAAGTTGGTGGAGATCGTAGAAGTGAAGGACCACCCGTGGTTCATCGGGGTGCAGTTCCATCCGGAATACCGAAGTACCGTGGCCAAGCCGCACCCGTTGTTCGTTCACTTCGTTGCTGCAGCCATGAAGCAAGGTGCCACACCGATAGTGCGGGTAGAGGAATCGGCAGAGAAGCTTTAGGCGCGGGTCGTGCAGACATGGGCACTTGCCCACATG
>Ga0073899_10001705_pt1 | contig 20012 bp, 15 predicted proteins | sample KloWWTmetaKNB5Ph_FD_88975 | JGI IMG/M metagenome (GOLD analysis project Ga0073899, IMG submission 88975) | Active sludge microbial communities from Klosterneuburg, Austria, studying microevolution and ecology of nitrifiers - Klosterneuburg... | ecosystem: Engineered > WWTP > Aerobic digester >... | reverse complement strand
GGCTTCTACGCCTACTGGGGCAAGATGCCGTACGCCACGCCGACGTAGCCGCGCGCGCGACCGTCGACCGTCCGCGGCTCAGGCGATCTTGACGACGTTCTCGGCGGCCGGCCCCTTGGCGCCCGACACGATGTCGAACTCGACGCGCTCACCCTCGGCCAGGCTCTTGAAGCCCGTCGCCTGGATCGCCGAGTGGTGCACGAAGCAATCCTTCGAGCCGTCCTCCGGCGTGATGAACCCAAAGCCCTTGGTGTCGTTGAACCACTTCACTCGTCCGGTGGTGCGCATGCCGTACTCTCGTCGCTCCGGCGGCGTTTGCCCAGCGCCCGCGGCACCAAGTCGACGCAGTCGCGCCGCGCTACCCGGCCGCGAGGTCGCCGGTGGCCCAGCCGGTGAAGACCCGCGCGCCGGCGGCGGCGAACGCGGGGTCGTCCGACGCGACGCCCGCCGCGGCCAGCTCGAGCCCGCGCAGGTACGGCGCCAGGCGTGCGGCGAGCCCGCCGTCGACCGTCGCGACCTGCGCGCGGGCCCACGGGCCGAAAGCCGCCGCGCGATCGGACAGCGCCAGGTAGAACACCAGCTGCCGCCAGGCGTACGCGGCGTTCTTGCGGCGGATCAACGCCTCGTGACGGGTCCGGGTCGGGATGCGCAGCTCGCGGACGATCCAGCGCCACGTCCGCTCGGCGAGCGCGCCGAGCTCCGGCGCCAGCGCCGCTCGCGCCGCCGGCTGCGCGAACACCAGCGCCAGGTTGTGGGTCGTGAGGATCTGGCTCTGCTCGATGATCGCGCCGTTGCCCGCGACGCCGCTGAGCGACGGCGCGATCCGCGCGGCGCGGTCGCGGCACAGCGCGGCAAACGCGTCGGCGAGGCGGCCCGAGGTCGGCAAGGTCGCGACCGCGCGCGCGTCGATCGCGAAGTAGCGCGCGTACAGCGTGCCGGTGAACACCTCCGCCGCCAGGCGGGCCGACTTCGCGAACTTCTCGGTGAACGAGCCCATGAAGATGTCGGCCGCCAGCTCTTCGACGAACGGCAGCCGGGTCGGCGCGGTGCCCGCGAGCGCGGCGAGCTCGACGATCAGCTTGTTGGGCATGATCGTGTGCGGGAAGCCGCGCACCGCCGCGGCGCCGACCTGGCTGAACACCGCGGTCGCGACGTCGTGGAGCGCCGCCGGCTCGCCCGCGCGTGCCACCAGGGTCGCGATCCACGGCACCTCCTCGAGCCGCACCTGGTGCTGGTAGTGCAGGAGCAGGAGCCCGCGGCGGGCCCGGAACGCGGCGTACAGCGCGGTGTAAAGCGCGCGCGCCGTCGGATCGGCGAACGCCACGGCGCGGACCTGCGCGGTCACCTGCTGGACGACCCGCGCGAGCTCCTCGGCCGACGGGATCACGCCGCGATCGACCAGGGTATCGAGCGGCGCGTCCCAGCTCCGCGCGACCTTGGCGGCGAAGTAGCTCGGCAGCGCCGCGCCGGGCGGCACGCGGAAGCGCGCGGCCTCGGTGGCGTCGAGCGGGGCCATCACGTCCTCGAGCGCGAGCCCGCCGTCGCGGGGCAGGGCGCTCAGCCGGTCCACCAGCGCGCGGCGCAGCGTCTTGTGCAACGGCGCGGCCACCGCGCGGGCCTCGTCGGCGCGGCGCGCGGCCAGCGCCGCGCTCCCCGGGGCGCCGTGGGCGGTCACGTAGCAGGCCAGCGCCCGCCGGAGCGACGCGTCCGCGGCCAGCGCGTCGCGATCGTCCGCGCCGCGGGCCAGCCGGTCGACCACGCCGGCGACCTCGCGCGCCCGCCGCGTCGGCGGCGCGCCCGCGCGCCGGACCTCGGCCGCCAGCGCCGCTACCTCGGCGTCCCAGCCGGTGGGGCGTCGGCCGCCGAGCGCGGCGCCGTGGACCGCGCCGTCGACCAGCCGCGGCAGCGGGCCGTCGACGGTCGCGGCCAGGAGCGCCATGGCGCGATCGCGGAGCGGCGTCCACACCTGCAGCGCGGCGTGCTGGGCTTCGAGGCGGGTCTGGCGGCGCGCGACGTCGAGCCCGTCCACCGTCGGGCCGACGTCCTGCAACCGCACGCCGCGGGCCAGCGGGCGCGGGCCGTCGGCCGGGCGCGGATAGAACCGCAGCGCGTGCATCCACGGCGCGAGGATCGCCAGGAGCGGGCCGCTGCCGTCGAGCCCGTGGGCCCGCAGCCACGCCACGACCAAGAGCGCGCCCTCCTCGGGCACGTCGATGCGATACGCGCCGCTGGCCAGGAGCTCGGCTGCGCGCCCCTCGAGGTGCGCCAGGTTGAGCGCGAGCCGGGTCGCCGGCACGCGCAGCGCGGCGGCCAGCGCGACCTCCCACGGCGCCAGCGGGCCGCCCGCGTGGTAGCCGCCGGTCGCGAAGCCGCCGGTGACGACCTCGAGCGTGACCCACGCCGGCGCCGCGGTCGGCGTGCGCGAGCCGACCGCGATCGACCCGTCGCGCATCCCGGCCAGCACCGCGCGCCAGCGCGCGACCTCGGCCGCGGCCCGGTCGCGCACCGCCGGATCGGCGTGCGCGCTGCTGGTCCGCTCGGCAGCGACCAGCTGACTCCATGCGTATTCGATGCTCACGTCCATGACAGGCCTCGACCTGGTGGCACGACTTGCACGTGCGCCCGCCCGGTATCAAGCCGGGTGCTCTGCTGCTGAGCTACACCAGGGCACGAGGCGGTGGCCTCGCGATCCGCGCGCGGTGGCTGCCCCGCAGCCACACCACGCACCGATGCACGCTAGCTAACACGACGCCCGGCGCGCACGCGAGCGAAATCGCCGCGCCGGTCGCCGGTGGCGCGTCGCGGCAGAAGGCGGCAGCGGTGGGCGCGGCGCGGGACGAACGGCCGGCCGGCACTCCATCCACGCGTCGACGGCGGGCCCGGGGAATGGACCTCGGGCCACGCCGCCTTGGAGCCACCCATGCAACGCACCATCCTCCTCTCCGTGCTCGCCGCCGCCGCCACCGTCGGCGCCGCCGGCACCGCCCGCGCCCAGAGCGCGACCGTCGAGTGCTACTTCTCGCCCGCGAGCACGCTCGCCCCGCTGGCGACCGCTGGCGCCAACGGCTCGTTCGCCGCCAACGGCGGCGCGACGATCGCGGGCTACCAGCCGTACTACGAGACGACCTACGCGATCGACGTCGGCGTCTGGGTCGACGACGCGTTCCTCGCCACCACCCCCGACGCCGCGTCGCTGGCGCTGCGCTACTTCGAGCACGCCAACTGCGTGTTCGCCGCCGGCGCGAACCAGGACACCGGCGACGGCGTCAACGAGGCATCGCTGCGCCTGGCCGGCAACCGCATCCGCTACTACGCGCACACGACGCCCAACGCGCCCGGCTCGACCGCGCCGTGGGGCCAGCAGTACAACTGGGACTGGGCGCAGGCGATGAAGGGGATGAGCGGCATCCCCAAGGTCAACATCCTGTTCACGACCAACCTGGCCGCCGATGCCAACGCCGCCGGCGCCTACAACCGGCTGACCTGGGGCGGCGCGGCGAACGGCATCGGCCAGGGCAACGCGATCATCGCCGTCGATCCCGCCTGGTTCCAGAACGGCATGACCTCGGGCATCTTGCGCGACCTCGCCGAGGACTGGTGGGGGCTGATCGCCGCCCACGAGGCCGGGCACGCGCTCGGCGGCGTCCACCTGCCGACGCAGTACGACACGATGTGCTGCGACACCCCGGCCAACAACTACCCCGGCAGCGTCATGGGCACGACCCCGTCCGAGGACTTCACGGTGGCGCAGTCGACGTGGGACCTGATCACGGCGAACGACGCCAGCGACGTCGACAGCTACAGCGACCCGTACAAGACCACGGCCAACCCGGTGACCAACGTCACCTGGAGCTTCGACGACATCTCCGACTTCCTGTTCGATCGCGCCGGCGGTGACGTCTGGGTCGCGCCGTCGACCGGGGCGTCGTTCCTGGCGCGGACGCTGCGCCACGACTGGTTCTGCATCAACAGCGAGACCTGCCTGACCGGCGACGTCAACGGCGACGGCCGCGCCGATCTGATCGCGTTCACCCGCGGCACCACCGGCGACGTCTACGTCGCGCTCGGCACCGCCAACGGCGGCTTCGCCGGCACCGGCATCAAGTGGCACGACTTCTTCGCGATCAACAGCGAGACGCCGCTCGTCGGCGACTGGAACGGCGACGGCAAGGACGACATCGCGGCGTTCACCGGCGGCACCACCGGCGACGTCTACGTCGCGCTGTCGACCGGCAGCTCGTTCAGCGGCACCGGCGTGGTGTGGCACACGTACTTCGCCCCCAACGGCGAGGTGCCGCTGGCCGGCGACTGGAACGGCGACGGCAAGGACGACATCGCCGGGCTCACCCGCGGCACCACCGGCGACGTCTTCGTCGCGCTGTCGAGCGGCGCCGGCTTCGGCGCCCGCACCAAGTGGCACGAGTTCTTCAGCATCAACAGCAAGATGCCGCTGGCTGGCGACTGGAACGGCGACGGCAAGGACGACCTCGCGACCTTGACCCGCGGCACCACCGGCGACGTCTACGTCACCTTCTCGACCGGCGCGGCCTTCAACGGCACCGGCCTCAAGTGGCATGACTTCTTCTGCATCAACGCCGAGGTGCCGTTCGCCGGCGACGTCAACCACGACGGCAAGGACGATCTGGTGTCGTTCGCCCGCGACGCCGGCGGTCACGTCTACGCCGCGCGCTCGAACGGCGCCGCCTTCGTCGGCACCAACTGGGTGTGGACCACCGGCCTGTGCATCGGCGACGACGTCTGCGGGCTGGCCGACGTCACCGGCGACGGCCGCGCCGACGCCCTGGCGTTCGGCCGCAACTGAGTTCCTGGAGGGCGTGTCGCCACGCCCTCCCCCGTCGGGTCATGCCCCGACGGGGCCCCCTCCCAAGACGCGAAACGCCTGGCGCATGGGTCGGTGCTCGGCCGAAGGACTTACAGGCTCTGAATCTCAGGGGGCTGGTCGCCCACCCCCTCAGGCGCGGCGCAGCGCCTCGAGGTCGCGGATCAGCTCGGAGTAGGCGACCGGGTCGACGTCGCCGAAGGTCGCGCCGGCCGAGAGGTGGAGCTCGCCGAGCGTCTGGGGTCGCGCACCGTCGGCGAGGTCGGCGATCTCGAAGCCCGGCGACAGCTCGATGGTGGCCACGGCCACGCCGCCGCGGGTCGCGACGGTCCGCCGGTACGCGGCGACGCTGCCCGGGCTGCTGCGCTCGAACCCGCGCGCCTCCAGGACGCCGAGCAGCGTGACGGTCGGCACGCCGAGGCCGGCGAAGCGCGACGAGCGCGCGGCCGCCACCTCGGTCGGCGGGCACGCGTAGGTCTCGCGCGTCAGCTGGGCGAAGGGCTGGATGAGCTCGTAGTCGGCGAACACCCCGGCCCAGGCGCGCACGTCGTCCGCGAGCTCGAGCGGATGCGCCACGCTGACCCGGCAGGCCGGCCCCAGCGTGAGCAGCGCGTCGTCGACGGTGGCGAACGTACCGTCCTCGGCGACGCGGTAGGTCGCGGCGCGGTCGCCATCGACGGCGCGCCACACCAGCGCGCGCGCGAGCGCGGCCAGCAGCGGATGCGCCACGACGCGCTGCTGGAAGTCCGGCAGGCTCCAGCGTCGGCCGCGCACCATCGCGTGCTCGAGGCGCCGGAGCTGGCGATCCGCGGTGGCGGCGGCGTCGGCCTTGAGCGCCTTGAGTCGCGCGAGCGCCGCGTCGGCCAGCGCCGGGTCGTCGTCCTTGGTCTTGCGCGGCAGGCCGCGGAGCGTGGTGCCGCGCTCGTCCTTGACGACCAGGGCGAGCCCGGCGTCCAGCGACGCCGTGAAGGTCCGCGCGCCGAACGACACCCGCAGGCGCCCGTCGCCATCGAGCCCGAGGTCGGGCACGGTGCGATCTTCCAGCGCGTCGCGGTCGAGCCCCCGCGCCGCGGCGGCTTCGTCGAGCAGCGCGTTGACCACGCCGCGCAGGTCGTGGAACCGCGACGTCGCGGCGATGTGGCCGAGGTGCATGATCGCCGCGTCGCTGGCCAGCGCGGCGAGCGCCACGCAGGCGCGCTCGGCCTTGGCCTTGTCGCGCCGCGCCCAGTCCCGCGCCAGGGCGGGCAGGCGTCGCTCGCTCTCGGGGCTGGGGAAGTAGACGACGGCGTGCAGCATCCACGCGTGGCGCCCGGGGCTGTCGGCCAGGAGCCACTGCTCGAGGAGGCCATGGGCGAACGCCCCGAGCGACGCCAGATCGAGCGCGGCGAGGCGCGCCAGCCCTGGATACGGCGCGTCGAGGGAAGAGATCGAGACCATCTCGACCAGCGCGGCGATCGCCGGCGCTGGCAGGGGTTCGCCGCTCGCCAGGCGCACGCGCGGCAGCCGCTCCAGCCGCAGGAACGCGGGCAGCTTGGGCGGCGCCAAGCGCACGCGCAGCGGATCGCGCTCGAGCAGCGCGTCGATGACGCCGGCCGCGTCGGCGCCGTAGCGCGCGGCGGCGGCGGTGACGGCGGCGGCGTGCCCGGCGGTCGCGAGGAAGGCCAGCGCCGCCTCGGCGTCGTCGCGATCCGGCCCCAGCGCCCCCACCGCGGCGGGGATCAAGCCGAGCGCGGCGGTCTCGGCGTGCGCCGCCAGCCAGGCGCGCGCCGCGCGGCGGTGGGCCTTGCGCCGCGCCGCGATGCGCGCGAACAGCGGGGCCGCCCGCGGCGACACGAAGCTCACGATGGCCGCCAGGAAGTCGTCGGCGCCTTCGTAGTCGAGGTTGCCGAGCCGGTCCTTGTGCAGGAAGCCAGGGAGGGCCGCCAGCCCGTGGCGTGCCACCCAGGCGACCGCCTCCGTGTCGAGCCACCCGCCCCCCTGGTTCCAGTTGTCGAGGCTGAGCCGGGCAGGGCGCGCGCCGTCGTCGCGGTCGTGGTCGTGGGCAGCGGGGGGCAGCTCGACGTGCTCCTCGAGGCCCGGCAACAGCGCGACACCCTCGAGCACGCGCCCCTTGGGGGGCGGCTGGCGCCACGGCCGCTCGCGCAGCACCGCTGGCAGCGCCACCTCGGGAGCCGGCGCCGTATCGTCACCGGCGGCGGCCGCGACGACGCGCTTGGCCAGCGCCTTGCCCTTGGGGCCGGTGGCCAGCGCCTCGGCCAGCTCGGGATGATCCTGGAAGTAGCCGGCGACGATCGCGTTGAGGATGGGGTGCCCCGCGTAGGCCGCGAGGATCCGCGCCGCGGCCTCGCTCGCGAAGCAGGTCAGCGCCGTCGCCAGGTCGCGTGGCGGGGTCTTTAGGACCGGGCCGTAGCCGGGCTTGGCGAGCGCCCCGGGGATCGCGGCGCCGAGGAGCGCCAGCGCGTCCGCCTCCGGCACGCTGACGGCGATCTCCGCGGCGTAGAGCCCCAGCGTGAATGGCGCGACGCTCCCGCCGAAGCGGCGTACCAGCGCGGGCTCGCGGCAACAGCTGAGCAGGAACTCGACGTCGCGCCGCGGGTCGTCGGGCGGCTCGCCGAGCCAGGCCGTCAGCGCCGCGTCGCCCCAAGGCTCGTCGGGGAACGCGTACGCCAGGTGCGCCGCGATCCACGGCGCGGCGCCGGTGCCGAGCGCGCGCGCGCGGTCCCGCGCGGCCGCGTAGTCCGCGTCGCGCGCTGCGCACACCGCGCTGCGGATCGGGCGCCACGCCTCGCCGACCCACGAGGCCTTCGTCGCGTCCTTGCGGAGGTAGATCTCCTGGGTCCAGTTGCCGGGCGAGTCGACGCTCAGGTCGAGCGCGAGGCGCGCCGCCTCGACCAGATCGGCGACGCCGCGGGCCTCTGCCAGCGCCGGCGCGATGGGCAGGTCGCGATCCAGCCGATGCGCCATGCACATGAACGCCGCCAGCGTCTCGAGGCTGGCGTCGGCCAGCCGCGCGCGCGTCAGGTCGTCGATCAGCGCATGGGCCGCGGCCCGCAGCGGCGCGAGCTCGGGCAGGTAGCTCGACTGGACGCCGCGCGCCAGCGCCGCGCGATACGTGAACCGCCCGTGCGTGAGCTTGGCGCGCAGCGCCTCGATCGGCTTGCGCGCGGGCGCGGCGATCGTCGCCGGGATGGCCCGGCGTGGCCTGAGCGAGCGCAGCACCGCGTCCGGAATCGTCTGCATGCCAGTCCGGACTCTCGCCCATCCGGCGGCGCCGCGGAAGCGCCGCCGCGCGTCCGACGGTGTCCAGCGACGGCGCGGCGCGACCGACGACGAGTTGGACCGCGCTCCCGGCGCCTCAGGCCGGCGCGAAGTTCAGCTGCGCGAGCAGCGCGGCCGTCGTCGCCGCGTCGATGGCGAGGATGACGTGGAGGTCCTGGCCGTGCGCGCCGAGCTGGAGGCCGCTCAGCAGCGGCGCGACGTCAGGGACCTCGTGCAGGCGCGCGAGCATCTGACGCAGCTGGGCCTCGAGCTTGGTCGCCTCCTCCGCCGACGCCATGGTGAAGACCGCGTCGAGCTGGACGTCGGTCCCGTGATCCAGCCACCCGTAGAATCGGACGTCCCCGCTGACCAAGCCGGCCGGCACGCCGACCTCGGCGAGCGTGGCGGCGGGGATGCGACCGGCGACCCACGCCGTGTGCGCGTGGTCGGCGCGACCGGCGAGCGCGACGAGGTCAGCGTCGACCTTGGGCGACGCGGGATCGAGCGCCGCGGCGATGGCGGCCTCGCTGGTCGCCAGCAACGGGACACCCGCCTTGGTCCATGTGGTCCAGCCGTTGTCGTCCACCGAGCCGACCGCGTAGTAGACCTTGCGGCCGGCGATCTTCTTGGTGGCGAGGTCGCCGCCCTTCGCCTTCAGGACCGCCTGCAGGCACGGGACCAAGCGCTGCTCGGTCAGCGTGCCGGTGCCGACGCCGACGATGCTGCCGTCGCCGACCGCCAGCGTGACGTCGCCGTAGTCCTTGGCCGCCAGCGTCTGACAGCCGGCCGGGAGCTTGGCGAGTTCGCCGAACAGGACGGCCTTGAACCGCTCGCCCATGACCGAGGCGCCGAGACGCGGAATGCTCAGGCCGATGAGGACGTCGGCCCCCGCGGGCAGGAGCTTGAGCGCGGCGGCGACGTGCGCGGCGGGCGTGCCAGCGGCGGGTGCCGGCGCGGTCGCGATCGGCGGCTGCGGCGGCTGCGGCTCGCGGCTCGGTGGGGCGGACGGCTCGGGCGCCGCAGGCGCGTCGGCCGTGGTCTCCGGCGCGGGTGCCGTGGGCGCCGTGGGTGGCGCTGGGGTCGAGGACCGACACGCGAAGGCGGCTGACAGTGCCACGATGAAGAGCGAGCGTCGCTGCATGTCGACGACGTACCACGCCTGTGCGCCGGGGCCCGCGACGACCGGGCGCCGCGGGCGGCGCTGTGCCGCGGCGCACTCCTGACGCCGCGCTCGACCATGACGTGGCCGGTCGGCCGGCGGCCACGGCTGTTCGCGGTGATCGAGGATCGCAGGATGTCGCGGGAGAGCGCGCGGCGCTGTCGCGTCACGCGTGCTTGCCACGGCGAGCCTGAAGCGCCGCGACGAAGGCCGCGGCGTCGCTGTCGCTGACGTCTCCTTCCGCGGACGGGGTCACGACCCATGCGCTCGTGGCCGACGCGCGGCTGGCTTCGAACCCGAGCGGGATGCCCTCGAACTCCAGGCCCAGCGCGCGCTGCGCGGCGTGGTGGACATGCGCGCGGTGTGGACGTCCGGTGTGATCGTCGGCGCCGCACAGCAGCTGCCACCAGAAGCGCTGATGAATCACGAGCAAGATCGGCCGCTCGCCCGTGAAGACGTGTTCGCACAGCATGGCCACGCTGGGGAACGCGCTATCCATCGTGCCGCGCATCGTAGCCGCCTGCCGTGACGCTTGGGAGGCCCTCGAACTCAGCGACCGGGCCAAAGCACCTGGACAGCGCGGCGATCATGCCAGCGAGGATCGGCTGGTTCAGCAGGTACAGCTCGTGGTTCGAGTCCCCGTGCAGGTTGCCGTCGATGAAGAGCGTGTGGTCGACCGTCAGCGCGATCGAAGGCGCGGCCCCAAGTGACACCCAGAGCTTCGCGCCCCGCTCGAGCCAGGCCAACGTCGGCGGCGCGCCGGCGGCGGACCGGTACCACACGCAGAGGTCGAGCTCGATGTCGAGGGTCTGCACGACCTGCGGCTGGGCCGCGATCGCGTCCGCGATGCGGGCGGCGGTCGGGGCCTCGAGCGCCCGGACGTCGAGCGAGGCGCCGGGCGGTCCCTCCAGCAGCGCTTGCCGCGCTCGCGCTGACGTTCGGAGTGCATCGAGGACGTTGGTGACGAAGCGCGCACTCCAAGCGTTCATCGCGCCGACGTCACGAGCGGCCGGCGGCGCCGTGGGGATCCATGTCCAGCTGCCCGCGTACCTCCAGCGCCGCCACGAGTCGTGCAGCGGAACCGTGCATTCGAGGGGACTTGGCTCGGTCATCGGCAGGTGGCGCTCGGTCCACGCGACGAGGCTAGCGGGCCAGGTGCTGCACCGGCGTGAACGTGGTGTCGGCGCGGGTCTGGCGGATGGCCTGCGGGAACTGCGTCGCGGCCAGGTGCTCGCCCCAGCGGACGTAGAGGCGGTTGACGAGCGGCACGCTGGCGCGCACGGCCTCGAGGCCGAGGCGCAGCGGCACCTGCGCGGGCCACAGGTACTTGGCGGCGGTGCGCGGCAGGCCCAGCGCGTCGCCGGCGCGATCGCCGAGCACGTAGCGGGTGTAGCCGATGCGCAGCGTACGCTCGAGCCGGGCCCCGCGCTGCCGCAGCCAGCCGTCGCCGGCGCGCTGCAGCGGCACGTCGGCCAGGGCCTGACCGAGCGCCCGGGTGTCGTCGTCGGCGGGCGGGATGGTCGCCGCCATCAGGTACATGGCGCGGTTGGCGTCGTCCTCGCACGTGGGCAGGATGCGCTCGTCGACGCCGAGCAGGTAGCCGACGTAGCGCCACAGGTGCACGACGGCCTCGCGCTCGCGCTTGCTGAAGACGAAGCCGAGCGCGCGCAGGCCGAACAGGTAGATCGACGAGAACTCGAGGATCGTCGCCATCGAGTCGGCCTGGTTGAGCGGGTGGCCCCACGCGGGATCCCACTTGCCCGAGCGCAGCAGCATCGCGCGCACCTGCGCGTGCATGACGCGCACGCGCACCGCGCTCTGCCAGCCCGCGGCGAAGCGCTCGAGGCCGCCGGGCGTGGTCACGTCCAGCCAGAACTTGCCGGTCTCGACGAGGCGCCGCGGCGTCACCCGCTCGAGCTGGCCGGTGAAGACCAGCGGCTTGGCGGCCGCGGCCCCGAGGTAACCGCCCATGAGCGACAGGTTGCGCAGCGCCAGCTCGCCCCACGGGCCGACGCGGCGCGACACCTCGCACGCGAGCGCCAGCTTGTCGCGGTCGAGCCAGATCGGCTCGCGATCGAGCTGCGCGAACAGCGCGACCAGCGCCGCCGGGGCGTCGGCGACGGTCGCGATGCCGTGGGCCAGCGCCTGATCGAGCAGCGCGCGGCCGTGGCCGTCGGTCCTGGCTTGCGCGACCACCGCGTCGGCCAGCGGGTCACCCATGACCAGGTAGCCCTTGAGCGCCTCGACCTGCGCGTCCGTCGGGTGCGGGTCGGAGCCGACGACCCAGCGGAACAGCTGGCGGTGCCACCGCAGCGTCGGGCGGTGGTGGTCGCCGACGCGGTCGAGCGCGGCGATCGCCGCGGCCTCGGACGGGGGCATCGGCGGGGGCATCGGGCGGGAGGCCGGGGGCATGCTACAACCATAATCCGAGCAAACGCTCGGTTCTACTCGGGTTCGGATCATGGCCTCCAGACGCGCGATCCCGGAGCTGGCTCCTCGGAAGCGGCCCACGCAGGCGCGGGCGCAGCGGACCTACCGCGCGATCGTCGAGGCCGGGGCTCGGGTCCTGGAGCGCCACGGCTACGAGGCGCTGACCACCAACCGGGTCGCCGAGCTGGCCGGCGTCGGGATCGCGTCGCTGTACGAGTACTTCCCCAACAAGCACGCGCTGACCGCCGAGGTCGTGCGCCATGTCCTCGACGGCTTGCTCGCCGAGCTCGGCGCGAGCACGCAGCTCATCACCGGCGCGCCGCCCGAGGACGCGATGCGGGCGTGGCTCGGGGCCATGTACGCCGCCGTCGCGAAGCGCCGCGCGGTGGTCCGGGTGATCGTCCAGGAGGTGCCGTTCCTGTGGGCCATCCCGGCCGTCGATCAGGCGCGCGCGCTCCTGCTCGCCCTCGCGCGCTCGACCCGCGACCTCGACGCCCGCGCCCACCGCGCGCCGCCGCTGTCCGACGCGACGGTCTACCTGCTCGCGACGATGACCGGCGCCGCCGTGCTCGAGGCCGTGCTGCGCCCGCCCGCCGATCACACGCCTGACGAGCTGATCACCGCGCTGGCCGAGGTCATCCTGCGCGCCACGGGCCAGCCGCCCGCGCCGCGCCGCGCGCCGCCCCGGCGTGGTCCACGGACGACGGGCGCGCGCCGCGCCTGAGCCCCACGCCCGCGGCGAAGTTGGCGTCCCGCCCCGCCTCACGTGACGCCCGCGAATGGAAGCGCGGCAGCGGGCGTTCTGGTGAAGACGAGATGCGAACAAGGACGAAGATGATGCAGGTACGTGCGACGTTGCTCGCGGTCGCGATGCTCGGTGGCTGCGAGGCCTCGCCGTCCCGATCGGAGCGAACGCCGGTGAACCGTCCGGCTCCCACCACCACGCCGAGCGTGACCGCTGACGGTGAGGACGGTGGCCGGGTCACGATCGAGCAGCGCCGGCTAGCCGCGGTGTTCGGGAGCCCGGACTTCCACGACGTCGAGTACGGCACCCGCGCGGCGGTCTCGACCGACGGCACGCTGGTCGCGGCGCTCGTCCACGAGATGCCGGACTTCCGGGACGTCACGATCGAGAGCGTGGTGGTCTGGCGTGTCGGGGACGGCCGTCGGGTCGGGGCCATCCCGAGCGCGACTCAATACGACGAGGACGACAGGCCCCTGATCGACGCGCGCGACGCGGCCGCGGCCGCGGCGGCGCTCGCCAGCCATGCCTGGGTCACGGTGACGTCCACACCCGCGGTCTCCAGGCTGGAGGACGGAGAGGGCGCGGACGTCGCGCTGCTCGACAACCGGGTCCTCCACTACGAGGGGCAGAGGTTCTCGCTGTCCGACGGTGGCACGGTGACGCCTCCCTCGTTCCGCGCGCCTGGAGAGAACGACGCCCACCTTGGCGGTGGCGGCTGCGGCTCCATCTTCACGCTCGAGGTGCTGGCCAGCGGCGACGACTGGCTCCTGGTCGCCCCCGACTACGTCATGCTCGGTGGCGACAGCTGCAGGGGCCGCCTGTACGCTTCGCTGGCGCAGGTCATCAGGCTGTCGCCCGCCGCGCCGCGCGTCCCGTGAGCGGCCTGGCGCTACCCGTGGCCGCCCAGGCTCACCGCCTCGATGGGATCCGGGACGTCCTGCGCGTCGTGCTCGAGCGCCAGCGCGAGCGCGTCGCCGCGCCGGTCACCGCGGGCGCGCAACCACGCCGCGTCGCGCGCGTGTCCGTCGCCGCCGTCGAGCGCGGCGGCGAGGCGGCACGGCGCGTGCTTCAATGGCGGCCATGAGGACCAGCATCCTGGTGATGGTGACGCTGCTGGCCAACGGCGCGTGCGCGTTGTACGGCGAGGATGGCGGCGACGATGGTGACAGCGGCAGCGGGCAGCTGTGCGGTGGCCTCACCGGCCGCGGCTGTCCGAGCGACGAGTTCTGCGACTACCCGGTCGAGCACGCGTGCGGCATCGCGGACGGCGGCGGCGCGTGTCGCACGCGCCCATCCGCGTGTCCCGAGAACTACGCCCCGGTGATCGGCAGCGACGGGCAACGCTACGACAACGCGTGCTTCGCCCACGCGGCGGGCGCCGACGACTGCGAGCCCGCGCCGGCGCCTTGACGGCGCGCGAGCCGCACCGAACCTGGCCGCGCGGCCAGATCGCCTCTTGTCCGCTACGCTCAGGCGATGTCACTCGTCTCGTTGGTCAAGGGCCGCCGCGGCGCCAGCGGCTTCGGCTACGCGTCCACCGCCATGGAGGTCACCGCCGGCCTGGATCTCACCGGCCGCAACCTGCTCGTCACCGGCGTCACGTCGGGGCTCGGGCTGGAGACGGCGCGGGTGCTGGCCCACCGGGGCGCGCGCATCTTCGGGTGTGCGCGCGACCAGGGGCGCGCGGCCGCCGCGCTGGCGCCGCTCGGCGACGGTCACGTGCCGCTGGCGTGCGAGTTGGCCGACCCGGCGTCGGTGCGCGCGTGCGTCGACGCGCTGGCGCAGCGCGGCGACCGCCTCCATGGCCTGATCGCCAACGCGGGCATCATGGCGCTGCCAGCCCGCGAGGTCCGGCACGGTCACGAGCTGCAGTTCCTGACCAACCATCTCGGCCACGCCATCCTGGTGCTCGGCGCGGTCGGTCGCGACCTCCTCGCCGACGACGCGCGCGTGGTCATCTTGTCGAGCAGCGCCCACCGGCGGGCTCCCCGGCGCGGGATCGAGTTCGACGACCTGTCGCTCGAGCGCAGCTACACGCCCTGGGGCGCCTACGGCCAGTCCAAGCTGGCGAACCTGCTGTTCGCGCGGGCGCTCGCCCGCCGCTTCGCCGGCACCCGGCGGACCGCCAACGCGGTCCACCCCGGCGTCATCTTCACCAACCTCGGCCGCCACATGGGGTTGGCGGCGCGCGTGCTCGGCCCGGTGGCGGCCGCGATCGCGCTCAAGAGCGTCCACCAGGGCGCCGCCACGCAGTGCTACGTGGCCGTGCATCCGAGCGTCGCGACGCGCAACGGCGAGTACTTCGCCGACTGCGACGTCGCCACCTCCTCGGCGCTCGGCCGCGACCCGGCGCTCGCCGAGCGGCTGTAAACTGTCACCGAGACGCTGCTGCAGACGCTGCGGTGATGAGCCGCGCGGCCCGCGCTGATCGGAGGCGAACGCTGCGACCTGTTACGGCGCGGCAGGGGCCGCGGGTCGGGGCGATGTCCGCCGCGGTCGCGAAGCGCCGCGCCGTGGTCACGGTGATCGTGCCCCCGACGCGCTGATCGCCGCGCTCGCGGAGATCGTCCTGCGCGCCACCGGCCAACCGCCCGCGCCGGGCCGCGCGCCGCCCCGGCGTGCCCGGACGCCGCGGACCCGAGATCGCGTAATCCCCCTGTAATGGCCCGCGCGTGCGCCGTCGACGAAGCTCATCGCTGCGACACATGTCCGATGACACGTTCGACAAGCGCGCTTGGCACCCCGGGCGGGCGGACCACGTCGGTGCGTTCTTGGCCTGGGCCGCGGCCCGCGACCTGGCCCGGGGCGCGGTCGCCGAGCTGAGCGCCATCCATCGACCGCTGACCTTGGCCCTGGCGCGGCGCCTCGGCGCGGAGGTCGGCGGCGTGTTCGGCCACGACCTCACCGCGACCGGCGCGGCCTTCGCGGCCGCGTGCTACTCGCTCTACCTCGAGGGGTGCGAGGAGCTCTCGGTCGCCGGCGCGGCGCTACGTTCGGCCGGCGCGTTGCGCGACGTGGTCGCGTGGCTCGACGAGCTGTTCGCGGACTGGTCCGCGGCGGGGCGCCCCGCGACCGCGCCGGTCAGCAGCGAAGAGCGGCTCGTGGGCCTGTCGCCACCGCTGCCCGAGGCGACGCGCGTGGTCGGCACCATCGCCGAGTTGACCGCGCTGCTAGCGGCGCGCGACGTCGTCGCCGGCGGCGAGGACGCGACCGCCGATCAGCAGTGGCTCGCCGACGTCACGGCCGCCGCGGCCGCCCTGCGCCGGCACCCCGCGCTTGACGCGACGTTGCTGGGGTGCGTGGCCCACGGCGCGTGGCATCGCGCGGTGCCGGTGGCGCGATGCCTGCTAGCGCTTCGCCCAGCCGCGGGCGCCGCCATCGTGCGCGCGTTCGAAGCGCGACCGCCGGCGGACCTCCTCGGCGACGCCGGCGCGCTCACCGTGGAGCTGCGGCGCGCGTTCGGCGACGCCTGGGCCGCCAGCCTGGAGCAGGCCGCGTTCGCCGCGCTCGACGCCGGTCGGGTGCCGCACCAGGTGCTGTCGCTGGTCGCCGCGCGCTGCACCGGCGCCGAGCGGGACCGCATCGTGCGCGCGTGCGTGGACCGGGTCAGCGACGACCGCGCCCGACCGCAGCTGCTCGCCGAGCTGGTCGAAGCCTGGGCCCAAACGGACGTCGGCGCCGGCCAGCCGAGCGGGGCGCTCACGGACGACCAGGTCTGCCAGGCGCTCGCGGCGGGCGCGTCGCCGCGCCTGCTCGCCAGCATCCGGCTGATGACGGCCCTCGACGCCGACGCGACGATGAGCGCCGCGCGCGCACGGCGCGTGGCGGACGCGGTGGCGCGCGATCTGGCGCTGATCGCGACGATCCCGAGCCCGCGCCACCGGTACGAGGCCGCGCGCGAGCTCGCGGCCGAGGTCAGCGTCCTGGCGAAGGCCCCGGGCCTCGCCGACCTCCACCGACGTGCGGCCGCGATGCGCGACGAGCTCCAGCGGACCGTCGAGATCCGCAACGAGTTGCTGGCGGCCGCGCGGTCCGCGCACCCGATCCCGGCCGACACGCTGCGCGCCGGCCGCGAGTGGCTCCACGCAGCCGCGAGCCCAGCGGACATCCAGAGGATCGTCGACACGACATCGCTGGCGCGCAACCCCGGCAACGCCGCCGCGCTGTGGTCGCTGCTGGCCGCCTTCGAGCCCACCAACCGCGAGTACGTCGAGCACGCGGCCGCCGGGGTCGCGGCGGCCCGGGCTGCCGGCCACGAGGTGCCTGGCGTCCCGGGTGACCGCCCATCCGAGCGGTGACCGACGCGGCGTCGGCAGGGCTTGGCGGCGCAGCGAGCTCGAGCCCGGCACCGCGGTCGACGCTGCCGCCCAGGTGCGCCTCGCCGAAGATCGTCGCAGCGTACGAGTCGGGGGCGGGTGTCGCCGCCGTCGTAGCGCTCGCCATCGCTGCCGAGCAATGGGTCGTAGTTCTCCGGGCAGGCGGTCGGCCGCGACTGGCAGACCCCGGCACCATCGGCGATGCCGCACCTGAACTCTACCGGGTAATCGCAGAACTCATCGCTGGGGCAGGTCCCGCCAGCGAGCCCACCGCATTGTTGTCCGCTGGCGTCGTCGTCGGCACTGTCCAGGTAGAAGTCACAGCCGCCGGCGCTCCACAGCATCGCCACCATCGCAAGACGGGTCCGCACGGACCACTGCGCGAGCAGGAAGCGTGCCGAGCGCGCGGTGCGCCGCGACGCGCTGGCCGAGGTCATCCTGCGCGCCACGGGCCGGGCCGCCGCGTCGCGGTAATGGTTCGCGCCGGGGTCGTCGCGCAGGCTGCGTGGACGATGAGTTCAACCGCGAATGGACGCGCCGCACCGGGCGTTCTGGAGGCCAAGATGTCAGCCAGGATGAAGATGCTGAAGGCCAGCACGACGTTGTGCGCGGTCGCGATGTTCGGTGGCTCGATGCTCGCCGCGTGCGCCGGTCCGCGCACGCCGCCGTCCGTCGGCGACGGCGCGGCCGCCTCCTCGCGCCTCGACGCCGCCGCGGCGCGGTCGAGCGGCGCCGCGCCCGACGGCGGCGTGGGTGGTGCCGGCGCCATCGACGGTGGCGGCGCGCCCGCGCTCGACGGACCCGCCATCGCGTGGTCGGGCGGCGTCCCCGCCGACGGTGGCGACTTCGTGGTGGTCGGGTTCCCCGCGGTGTCGCCCGACGGGGCCCGGGTGCTCGTGGCGCAAATCGGGGAGGACGGTGGCCGTGGCGCACCGAACCTGGTCCTCGAGGTCCGCGGCCGCGACGATCGCACGGTCGCGCGACGGGTCGTGCTCGACGCCGACGACGTATTCGGACCTCCCCCGGCGGCGGCGCCGGATGTGGCCGCCGCCAACGCGTGGATCGCGACGCAAGGGCAGGGCGCCGCGTGGCGCTCGCTCGCCGCCGTCGAGGCCGAGGCCGCGTCGCTCGACGCCGGACCGTGGCGGTTCCGGCAGGGGGACGCCGAGCTGTCGGTCGACGGCGCGGCGCGGGTCCGCGTCCGGGTGGGGCAGCGCGCGGTCGTCAGCGCCGTGCGGCGCGGGTGGCTCAAGCCCAGCCCCGACTGCGTCCGCCCGCTGAAGGCCGACCGCGGGTTCGTCGATGCGGCGCTCCGGATCGCGGTGGTGGACGTCTGGTACCTCACCAGCGATCTGTGCGACGTCGACGGTGAGGCCCACGTGGTCGCGTGGTGAGGCGCGCGCGTCACGCCGACGCGCTGGCGGGGCCGTACTTGCGCGCGAAGAACGGGGCCATCGCCGCGAGGAGGCCGGGGACGTCGGCGTGCTCGGGCACCGAGATGCGGCAGATCTGGACGTTGTCCTTCTTCTGCGCGTTCTTGACCGCGGCGGACAGCGCGCCCTGGGTCGACTCCTCGGGGTTGATGACGTAGAAGACGTCGGGCTTGCCGCCACCGGTCGACTGGCCGTAGCTCACGCGGCTCTTCACCAGCGCGGGGGCCGCCGCCAGCAGGTGCGCGACGAACTCGTCGACCAGGTCGGGGTAGGTCGTCGCCGCGGGCGGCAGATAGAACGACAGCAGGCCGCTGGCGAGGCCGTCGGTGATCTGCTGTTCGGTGATCGCGTACAGCGTGATCGCGTGGCCGTAGGCGCCCAGCGCCGCGCGCAGGCCGTCGGCGAGCCGGGTGGTGTGCGCCGCGATGGTCGCCATGCGCGGGGCCAGATCGGCCAGCCCGGTCGCCAGCTCGGCGAGCTGCTCGGGGCGGGCGAACGAGTCGGCGTCGCGGCCCAGCTCGCGCGCGCGCTCGACGATGCGGCCGGCGAGCGCGTCGCTCGCGCACGCGACCACGCCGAGGGTCGCCTTGCCCTTGGTGAAGTACTTCGAGCCGCTCTTCACCAGGATGAACGGCCAGTCCTGCGCGAAGGCCTTGGCGAAGATGGGGTAGAGGGGCGCGAGGGTCGTGTCGACGAGCACCGGCACGCGGTGGCCGGTGCGATCGGCGTAGGCCCGCAGCCCGGCGAGCAGCGCGGGGAAGTCGTGGGCCTGCAGCTCGGGGTTGGTCGGCGTCTCGAGGAACACCACCGCCGGCCCGGTCTCGGAGGCGAGGCGGGCGACGATGCGGTCGACGATCGTCGCCGGTCGCCCGGCGGCGTCGGTGCCGAGCACCGGGAGCGGGGCCGGGCGGACGTTGGTCTGCGCGGGGAGCAGGTCGCCGATCAGCTGGCCGGTACCGCCGTAGCCGTTCTGCGCGTAGAACAGCGTCACCGGCGCGGGCCCGAGCACCTCCGCGGCGCCCGTGAACAGCGCGGCCTCGGCGGCCAACCCGGTGCAGAAGTACAGGCTGTCGGTGACCTGCGGGAACAGGCTGGTCAGGCGCGCCTGGCAGGTCGCCGCGTCGGAGGTCGCGAGCACCGGCGGCGTCAGGCCGGCCGCGCGCGCCAGCTCGTGCTGGGCGTCGGCGGCGAGCAGCGCGGCGACGGTGCGCTTGCGGATGACCTGGATCGGCCCCGGCGCGATGCGCGCGGTGTCGCGCAGGAGCAGCACCCCGCCCTGGTGCACCGGGTAGCAGATCGCGTCGGCGGCGCTGGCTTGGACGTCGCCCTCGAACCGGCCGCTGGCGACCCACACCGTCAGCACGTCCGGACGCGCGGGCGGGAGCTCGTGGGCGTGCTCGTGCAGCGTCACCCCGGCGGCGACCAGTTCGGCCTGCTTGCGCGCCGACAGCGGCAGCGCGCCCTCGGCGAACACCCGCACCGGCAGCGCTCGCCGCGGCGCCTCGATGACCGCGAGCCACGGCTTGGTCACCGACGCGAACGAGAGGCACCGCGCGGCGTTGGTGCGGACCTGCTCGGCGAGCTCGAACACCGTCGACAGTGGCTGCCCGAGCCGGGCGTAGTCGAACGGCAGGCCGCACGCCACGAGCCGCTCGCGGATGGCGGCGGCGCTGGTGATGTCCTCGGCGGCGATGCTGGCGACCGCGCGCTCGAAGCGCTCGGCGAACTTGTCGTCCGAGTCGAAGCGGAACAGATCGTACGTGGTCGCGCGGTGGTCCCAGTCATCGGGGAGCGCGCCCGGCTGACTCAGGAGGCGCGGGAGCACCTGCGC
>Ga0073899_10001704_pt1 | contig 20026 bp, 22 predicted proteins | sample KloWWTmetaKNB5Ph_FD_88975 | JGI IMG/M metagenome (GOLD analysis project Ga0073899, IMG submission 88975) | Active sludge microbial communities from Klosterneuburg, Austria, studying microevolution and ecology of nitrifiers - Klosterneuburg... | ecosystem: Engineered > WWTP > Aerobic digester >... | reverse complement strand
TGGCTTTGGCCTTGGCCTTGGCGGCGGGCTTGGCCTTGGCAGCGGGCTTGGCCTTGGCCTTGGGCTTCGCCTTCGTCGGCTTGGTCGGCATGCCGCGATCTCAGCCGTGCGCGGCGCGCAGGTCAACCCCGCGCGAAATGCGTGTGCGCGATCGCCGCGCGTCGCGGCGCCATGTGACGCTCCGCCGCATGTCGCTCACGTTCGTCGATCTGGACACCGCCAAGACCGCGACCGATCCCGTGCTGGTCACGTCGAGCCTGGTGCCGAGCCCGTGGTCGGAGGCCGCGAAGGGCCTGTTCCGGCTGGCCCGGGTGCCGGTGCTGGTGGTGCGGCGCGGCCTCGACAAGACCGCCATCGACGCGTGGACCGGCGTCGACAACGTGCCGGCGCTGCGCCACGGCATCGAGCCGGTGCGCACCAGCTGGGCCGCGATCACCGCGCTGGTGGCCCGGCTCGGCGTCGGGCGGGGCGGGCCGCCGCTGGTGCCCGACGCGCCGGCGGCGCGCGCCGCGGCGTACGGGACGCTGCACGAGATCGCCGGCGAGGGCGGCGTCGGGTGGAACGCGCGGCTGGCGATGATCGACGCCGGGCGCGCCAGCGACGGCGCCCGCGGCTTCCCGGCGCCGGTGTCGAAGTTCCTCGGCCGCCGCTACGGCTACGCCGCCGGCGAGGTCGAGGCCAGCCGCGCCCGGATGGCCGCACAGCTGGCGTTCCTCGACGAGCAGCTCGCCGCGCAGCGCCGCGCCGGGCACGCGTATTTCGGCGGCGCCGCGCCGTCGGCGATCGACGTCTACGTCGCGACGTTCCTGACGCCGGTCGCCGCGCCGATCAGCGAGGCCGACTGCCCGGGGCTGACGCCGCTCCTGCGCCAGGCCTTCGCCACCGCCCACGAGGCCCTCGGCGGGCTGGTGCCGCCGGCGCTGCTCGCGCACCGCGCCCACATGTTCGCCACGCACCTGGCCTGGCCGATCGAGCTGTAGCCGTGCCTCCGGTCGATCGTGCGGCGATGGCTCGAGATCCGATGGCGCCGTTGGTGATCCTCCTCGCGCTCGGCGCGTGCGGCCAGCGCGACGACGCGGTCCCGCCCCAGGCCGGTGCGGCCGCGCCGGTGCCCAAGGCGACGCTCGCCGCCGACCCGTTCACGCCTCGCGACGTCAGCAGGGCGGCGCTGGTGCGCGTCGAGGACGCGGTGCCGGGCGCGCCGTTCGCGATCGAGCTGCCGACCGGGCTGGTCCGCGAGGCCAAGGGCGCCTACGTCACCTGGCGCTGGCCCGACGGCACGTTCAACGCGCCGTCGATCACCGTGATGACCGTGGATCTGCCGCCGGCGACCCTCGAGGCGGCGGTGGCGGCGGCCAAGCTCACCAGCGACCCCGCGCTGGTGGTCGCGACGCAGCAACAGGTGCACGACGGCTTCCTGGTCAGCGTGCACCGGCCCGACGATCACTACATGGCGACCGAGCTGACCCGCACGTTCGGCGGCCAGGCGCTGCGGTGCTTGGTCGTGTATCGCACCACCGCCAAGCAAGGCCCGATCCCGGCGCGCGCCCTGACCACCACGCTGGCCGAGACGATCTGCGTGTCGCTCGCGCCGCGGTGACGATCGGCGCGACGACATGTCGCGCCGCGCGCCGGCGGCCGCGGCGGTAGCGTGGACAGGCCGTGGCGGGTTGCCCGGCGTCCCCCCTGATGTCCAGCTCGGAACCGCCCGTCGCCATCGACGATGTCGCGATCGTCGACGCCCTGCCGGCCGCCGTCGTCGTGATCGACGACCACGGCACGATCATCCGCGCCAACCCGCGCGCCTGCGAGGTGCTCGATCGGCCGACGTTGCTGGGCCTGTCGATCCACGTCGTGCTGGGGCCGTGGCCGCTGCCGCCGCTGTCCGAGCCGATGCGCGCCGAGCGCAACGTGGTGCGGCCCGACGGCAGCCCGCGCACCGTGGGGCTGGCCGCGTCGCCGATCCCGGGCGGCGGCATGGTGATCGTGTTCCAGGATCTGGCGCGCTGGCAGCGGCTGCGCGACGAGCGCGATCGGCTGATGCGCCTGGCGATGGTGGGCGAGGCGCTGCCGACGATCCTCCACGAGCTCAAGAACCCGCTCGCGGCGCTGATCGCGGCCAGCGAGATCCTGATCGAGGACACCCCGGCGGGTGCGGTGCAGGATCAGCTCCACGCGATCGTCGGCGAGGCCCGCCGGCTGCGGCTGGGCCTCGACGGCATCGGCTCGGTCGGGCGGGCGCTGGCGTCGCCGCGCTACCAGGTGATCGATCAGGCCTGCCGCGAGGCGTTCAAGGTGCTCGAGCTCCGCGCCAACCGCGCCGGGATCGCCACCCGCTGCGACGTGCGCGACCTGCCGTTGCTGCCGCTCGAGGCCGCGGTGGTGCGGGCGATGGTGTTCAACCTGGTCAACAACGCCATCCACGCGTGCGCCGCCGGCGCGGCGATCAACCTCCACGCGCGCCTGATCGACGATGGCCGGTGGTTCGAGTTGACCGTCGTCGACACCGGCTCGGGCATGCCCCACGACGTCCTGGTCCGGTGCACCGACCTGTTCTACTCGACCAAGCGCAACGGCTCGGGCATCGGCCTGGCCGTGGTGCGGCAGGCCGTCGTCGACGCCGGCGGCCGCCTCGACGTCGAGTCGGTGCCGGGGTTCGGCACCGGCATCACCGCGCGCATCCCGGTCACGCCCGAGGCGCGCCCGGCGGCCTGAGCGGCGGCGCGGCGGTCGATCACGCGGCGGCGCGGGCCGCGATCCGGGCGCGCCGGGGCCCTCGGCGGGCGTCGCGCGCGGCGAGGGCGCCGACCTGCGCGAGCCAGCGGTCGCGCGCCGCGGCGTCGAGCGCGCGGGTGCGGTGGATCGTCGTGAACGCGACCGGCGCCAGCCCGCAGAACGCCAGCGTGCCGCGGCCGAAGCTCGCGTGCAGCGTCCGCCGCAGCGCCAGGCGATACCACCAGCCGGGGCTGTCCATGGTCGTGACCACCCGGCTGGCGCGGCCCGCGAGCAGGCCGGTGGGCAGCGCGTGGCCCTCGAAGCGGAACGCCCAGCCCGGGAGGAACACCCGGTCGACGAAGCCGCGCACCACCGCCGGCGGCGCCGCCCAGTAGGTCGGGAACACCCAGATCAGGTGATCGGCGCGCTCGATCGCCGCGCGGGCGGCGAGCAGGTCGGGCTCGAGCGGCTGGTCGGTGCGGTAGCCGTGGCGGAGCACCGGGTCGAACCGCAGCGCGGTCAGGTCGAGGCGCTCGACCGCGCCGCCCGCCGCGAAGCCGTCGGCGTAGGCGGCGGCGAGGCGGTGGTTGAACGAGCCGGGGTCGGCGTGGCCGAGCAGCACGAGGGCGTTGGGCATGGCCTCATCCTGGCGACGCCTGCGATGCAGCAATAGCGGTATGATCGCATCGCAGATATGCGAAGACGCATGGCAGCCCGGCCGCCGCCGGTGCCCGGCCCGACCCTCGGCCGGGCCGCCTGGGACGACGTCCGGGTGCTGCTCGCGGTGCTGCGCCACGGCAGCTTCACCGCCGCCGCCCGGGCGCTGGCCACCGAGCAGTCGACGGTCAGCCGGCGGATCGCCGCGCTCGAGGCGGCGCTGGGCGTGGCGCTGTTCGAGCGCGGGCGGCGCGCGCCGACGCCCACCGAGGCCGCGCGGCGCCTGCGCCCGGCGGCCGAGCGCGTCGAGGCCGAGGTCGGGCAGCTGATCGACGCCGCCGCCGAGCCGCGCCCGGACGCGGTGCGGGGCCGGGTCCGCGTCGCCACCACCGACGAGCTGGCCGCCCACGTGCTGGTGCCGCAGGCGCTGCCCGGCCTCCGCGCCGCCCACCCGGCGCTCACCGTCGAGCTGATCACCAGCTACGCCGCGGCCGACCTGATCGGGCACCAGGCCGACGTCGGCGTGCGGTTCTTCCCCACCACCCGCGGCGAGCTGGTCGGACGCCGGATCGCGCGGCTGCCGACGGCGATCCTGTGCGCGCGCGGCAAGGCCGCGGCGTGGCGCCGCCGCGCGCTGTCCGAGCTCGACTGGATCGAGGTCGAGCTGGCCGGGCTGGCGACGCCCGAGTCGGCGTGGCTCGCCGCGCACGTCGCGCGGCCGCCCAGCCTGGTGTGCACCAGCTACCAGGTGCAGCTGGCCGCGATCCGCAGCGGGCTCGGCGTCGGCGTCGGCCCGCGCGCCTACGCGCGGTTCGATCGCGGGCTCGACATCCTCGATGGGGCCGACCTGCCGGCGCTCGACGTCTACCTGGTCACCCGCCGCGCGATCCGGCATCAGCCGCGGATCGCGGTGGTGCTCGACGCGGTGGCGGCCGCGATCGGCGCGCTGGCCGAGTGAGCGCGCCACCCGCGGCGCGCCGTGGTACCAGCGCCGCATGGGTGAACCGCTGCCGGCGCACGCCGGGTTCCTGGGGACCTGGGTGCTGCTGCCCGAGACCTGCGTCTACGAGCAGGGCCTGCCGCCGCGCGCCGGCACCTACCGCATCGAGGAGGACGGCGACGCGCTGCGGTTCACGATCGACTGGATCGCGGCCGACGGCGCCGCCCACGCGGTGACGTTCGCCGGGCGCCCCGACGGGGTCGCGGTCCCGTTCGCCGGCGGCGACGCGGTCGACGCGATGGCGATCACGCTGGCGTCGCCCCGCGACCTGCGCTCGACGGCGTTCTGGCGCGGGCAGGAGCGGATGGTCGCGCAGCGGCAGCTCGACGCCCGCGGCGACGCGATGCGCGTGACCCAGCTGGTGCGGTTCGCCGACGGCACCCACGCCGCCAACGTCGCCGTGTACCGGCGCCACGCGCCGTCGTGACCTGCGCGGCGTGCGCCCACTCGAGGTCGAGCAGCGTCGGGCAGCTGGTGTCGCCGGTCACGGCGCGCGCACGGTCTCGACGTGGACGAACTGGTCGGCGTAGCTCTCGAGCACCGCGCAGCCGCGCGGCGTCTCGAGCCGGGCCTGGTGGTGGACCTCGATCCACGCGTTCTCGATGTACGTGCCGATGCCGGTCTCGCCGGCGAGGATCAGCCGATCGAGGAGCGCCGCGGGGATCGTGAGCTCGCCGGCGGCGGCGGGCGCGACGCACTCGACGTAGGCGCGGACGCCGTGGTGATCGCTGTCGAAGTGCACGAGCACCTCGGCCTCGGCCGGCGTGGCGATCGGGGTCCACGCGACGTCCATCGGCGCGTGCTCGCGCGCGACCAGCTGGGTGGTCGGCAAGGCCAGCGGCGGCACGCCGCGCACGGTCGCCGAAAGCGCCGCGACCGGGCCGGCGCCGGCCAGCGCCAGCGTGATCGGATCGCCGGGGCGGTACAGGCCAGGGTAGCCCTGGTCGGCGTAGTAGCCGTTGCCGGCGCGCGGCGTCAGCGTCACCGGCGGCGTCGTGCCGGTAACGGTGAACGCGCCCGCGGCCAGCGCCTCGGGGTAGTCGGCGCAGCGCCCGTCGACGTCGCACACCTGGGCGCCGCCGCAGGCCGGCTCGCACAGCGCCGGGCGCGCGCCGACGAACCGGCAGCTGCCCTCGGTGAGCAGCGTCGCCTCGAGGCGCGGGTGCGGGAACGCCAGCAGCTGGCCGCCGACCTGGCTGCCGAGGCGCGCGCTGGCGCCGGGCTCGGCGACGACCGAGAACCGCGCGCTGGGTTCGCGGTCGCTGGCGCAGCTGGGGTCGACGGGCGGGCCGTCGGGGCCGGCGTCGCCGCCGCTTGCGCCGTCGCCGCCGCAGCCGGCGTGGGCGACGAGCAGCGCGAGCGACCAGGTGGCGCGGAGCAGCGGCGGGCGCATCGCGGCGAGTCTACCAGCCGCACCCGCGGTGGCGGCGCGCCGATGGCGAGCGCGGCGGTCGGGGCGTAGAGTCGGGCGATGTCCGCCGCACCCCGCGTCTGCTGCGCGCTGGTCGTGGTGGTCGCGCTCGTCGGCCACGCCGGCCGGGCGACGGCCACCGAGTACACCGCGGGGCCGGCGGACTACCGCGACGTCGTCGCCCGGCTGCAGCCCGGCGACGTGTTGACGCTGGCGCCGGGGACCTACACCCGCACGCTGCCGATCACCGGCGTCAACGGTCGGGCCGACGCGTGGATCACCATCCGCGGCCCGGCGAGCGGCGCGCCCGCGGTGTTCACCGCCGATCCGGGCCCGTGCTGCAACACCGTCGAGCTGGTCGACGCGAGCTACCTCGCGCTCGAGCACCTGGTGATCGACGGCGGCGGCGTCGCCGGCGCGTTCGGCATCAGCGCCAAGGCGGGCGCGGTCCACCACATCCGCGTCGAGGCCTGCGAGCTGCGCGGGCACGGCGCGACGCAGCAGACCGTGGCGATCTCGACCAAGGTCGCGACGTGGGGCTGGGTGATCCGCGGCAACCGCATCCGCGACGCCGGCACCGGCCTGTACCTCGGCAACTCCGACGGCTCGGCGCCGTTCGTCGAGGGCGTGATCGAGCACAACCTGGTGACCGGGACGGTCGGCTACGGCATGCAGATCAAGTTCCAGACCGCACGACCGGCGGGGCTGCCGCCCGGGCCGACGCGCACGCTCATCCGCCACAACGTGTTCGTCAAGGACGACCGGCCCAGCCCCGACGGCGATCGCCCGAACCTGCTGGTCGGTGGCTTCCCGGCGAGCGGCGCCGGCGCCGACGATCGCTACGAGATCTACGGCAACCTGCTGGTGCACAACCCGCGCGAGGCGCTGCTGCAGGCGTCGGGGCGGGTCAGCATCCACGACAACGTCCTGGTCGACGTCGCCGGCGCCGCGATCGTGCTGGCCGATCACGATCGGCCGCTGGTCAGCGCGCGCGTCTACCACAACACCATCTTCGGGGCCGGCACCGGCGTCGACGTCGCCAGCGCGGGCGACGCGGCGGCCGGCGGCGTGGCGGTGGCGGGCAACCTGATCTTCGCGGCGACGCCGATCGCGGGCGCGACGCGGGCGCGGGTCGCCGACAACCAGACCGGCGCCGAGGCCGACGCCGCCGCGGTGGTGGCAGCGCCGTCGCGCATCCTCGGGGCGATGGACTTCTACCCGCGGCCGGGGCAGGCCCAGGGCCCCGCGATCGACGCGGCGATCCTGGCCGACGACGTCGACGCGCGGCGTGACTTCAACGGCGCCGACAAGGGTGGCCTCGGGTTCCGCGGCGCCTACGCCGGCGCGGGCGCCAACCCGGGCTGGCCGCTGGCCGAGGACGTCAAGGTGCTCGGGGCCGGCGCCGGTGATCCCGACGGCGGGGCCGGCGGCGGCGAAGCCTCGGCGGGTGGCTGCGGGTGCGCCAGCGGTGGCGACGCCGGCGCGGTGCTGGTGCTGCCGGTGGTGGCGGCCCTCGCGCGGCGGCGCCGGCGGGCCGCGGCGCGGTGCGCCGTCCTGGTGGTCGCCGTCGCGGCCGGCGGGTGCGGTGGGCCGGCGCCGCGCGCGGCCCCGCCCGCGAACACGACCGCCACGCCGACGCCGCTGGCGCCGCCGCCGCCCGAGCCGTGGTTCCACGACAAGCCCGACGCCTACGCCGAGTGCGCCGCGCCGCCGTCGGCCGCACCGGCGGTGGCGTTGCCGGCGCCGTACGAGCGCTGCGACGGCGCCGAGGAGGGATGGGCCAGCCCACCCGGCGGCAACGAGCTGCACTTCCATTACCGCGCGTTCTCGGCCGCGGTCACCGCCGCGCGTCGGGTCGGCGACCCGGGCGTGTGCTGCTACCTGGTCTGGGAGTTCCCGAGCTTCCGGCCCGACGACGGATCGTAGGCCCGGGCGATGCGGCGCCCGGGGATGCGCGTCGTCCGCGCGCTCGGCGTCGTGGCGGCGACGATCGCGTTCGCCGCGATGTTGCTGATCGCGTGGCGGGCGCTCGGCGGCGCCAGCGTCGGGTTCGCCGTCGCGGTGGTGTGGCTGCCGATGACCTGGCTCGGCACGGTCAGCCACGTCGTGCCGTTCCGCTTGCCGGCCACGGTCCACGCGCTGCGCGGCTGGGAGCGCGACGGGCGGGTGTACGAGCGGCTGGGCGTCGGGCTGATCAAGCGGCTGCTGCGGCGCAGGCCGATCGCGTGGTTCAACCCCGGCCTGCGGCTGCCCGCCGAGCGCAGCGCGGCCGGGCTCGCGACGCTCGCGCGACGGATGTCCACCGCCGAGGCCAGCCACGGGATCGCGCTGGTGCTCTCGCTGGGCGCGGTGGCCCACGCGGCGGCGCGCGGCTGGTGGTTGGCCGCGGCGGTGACGCTGGGCCTCGACGTGCTGATCAACGGCTACCCGGTGATGCTGCAGCGCTACAACCGGGCCCGCCTGCGCGCCCGGTTCGGGGCCGGCGCCTGAGACCTCGCGAGACCTTCCTCACGCGACGTGGGGCCGGCCGTCGGGTGCGCGGGACTACCCCGTCGCCGTGGCGCGTTGATCCCGCGGTCATGCGCGTCGTGCTGCTCGTCGCCGCGTGGCTGGCCGCCGCCGCGGCGCCGGTCGACGCCGATCGCTTCTCCGCGCCGGCGACCGCGATCGGCGACAACCCCGCCTGGGTGCGGACCCGGGCCGGCGCCGGCGCCGCGCGCGCCGCCGAGATGGACGAGGTGACGTTCCGCTACCACCTGCGGACCGCGCCCGCGTGGTCGGGCGTCGAGGACGTCGAGCGCACCGTCCGGCTCCACCAGGTCGATGGCTGGTTGCGGTCGCTGCTGGCGACGATGGCGGTCGGCGAGCGGCGGCGCGCGTGGGTCCGCGAGGTCGACCCTGACGGCTGCGACCACTTCGGCTGCGGGGCGATCCTCCGCCAGGTGGTCGACCTCGAGCTGGTCGGGCTGCGCGCGTTCCACGACGCGCTGCCGGGCGGGCGGGTGATCGCGAGCGACGGCGGGCGCCGGGTGGCGATCCGCCGCGGCGCGACCGTCGCGTGGCTGCCGGTGCCGTTCGCGATCGAGTCCCTCGACGAGGTGCGGCTGTCGCCGGGCGGCGTCGAGGTGACGGTCGTGCCGGCGTGCGGCGCGGGCGCCGTCCGCCTGACGTTCACCTTCGACCAGCTCGACGCGCGGCTCGAGCTCGCGGCGGCGCGCCGGCGGGAGCGGCGCGATCGCGCCGCGGCGATCGCCGGCTACCGGCGGGCGATCGCGCTCGACGCCAGCCTCGACGAGGCGCACGTCGGGCTGGCCCGCGCGCTGCTGCGGGCGGGGCGGCCGCGCGACGCGGTCGCGGCGGTGGCGCCCGTCCTGGCCCGCAACCCGGTGTGGCTCCACTGGCGCACGCTGGTCGAGCCCGGGCTGGCGGCCTTGCGGCGCGAGCCCGAGCTGCGGGCGCTGCGCGCGGCCGCGCCGGGCAGCTTCGACGTCACCGGCTTCCGCGTCGGCTACGGCGGCGGGGTGGTGACCTACGGGGTCGAGCCCCGCGGCCGCTACCTGGCCGCCCACACCGGCTACGACTGGAGCGCCGATCGCTTCGCCCAGGACGCGGTGTCGATCATCGATCGCCGCACCGGCGCGGTGGTCGCGGTGCTGCCGCTGCGGCTGGTCGGCGGCGCCCGCGACGAGGTCGCCAGCGTCCAGCGCGCGCTGGCCGAGCTGGGCTTCGCGCCGGCCACCGGCGAGGTCGCGATGATCACGTCGCTCGATCCCGGGCGGGTCTGGCCGATCGACAACCGCGTGACGTTCGCGATCGCCGGCGTCGAGGCGATCCAGTCGCCGCGCGGCGTCGCGATCACCGGCGCCGCGATCGTCCCCGTGACGGCGCCGCCGGTCCCCGGCCCGATCACCGAAGCGCGCCTCTTGCCCGACGCGCTCGTCGTGCACGTCGACGATCGCCTGGCGTGCTGGGCCAACCCCCACGTGACCGCCGTGCTGGTGCCGCTGACCGCGCGCCCGCCGCCGCCGCCCACGCTGCCGCTGTCGCTCGCGCCGCCGCCGCGGCCGGCGGCGCCGCCGGGCGTGCGCGGGCCTCCGTCGGGGGCGACCGCGGGCTGCGCCGCGGCTGAACCGGGCGCGGCGCTGATCCTCGGCGTGCTCGGCGTCGGGGCGGCTCACCGCCGGCGCAGGAGGAAGTAGCGCGCCACGACGATCGCGCCGATCGGCACCGCGGCCTGGCCGACGAGCCGGCCCGCCTCGTACGCCGCGCTGCGCCGCTGACCGTCGCTCGGCCGCGGACGCCACCTCCATCGCGGTCGCGGTCTCGGCGTAGGCGACGTCGCCCGCGGTGGCCTGCTTGCCCGCGCCGCTGACGACGCCGTGGTGGAATTCGTCGAGCTGCGCGCGGACCGTGCCGGCGGCGGGCGCGGTGAACACGAACTGCATGACGCCGAGCCGCTCGCCGTCGCCGCTGTCCTATCCACAGGTGTCGCGGATCGCGCGCGTCGTCAGCGGGGCGCGATCGGGCTCGCCATCGGCCGACGATGGCGCAGCGCGGCGCGTATGATCACGGCATGCGCGTCGTCGCGGTCGCCGATACGCACCTGTTCCACGACGCGCGCTACGCGGTGCCCGACGGCGACGTCTTCGTCCACGCCGGCGACCTGTGCCGGCGCGGCGACCTCGACGAGCTGGCGGAGGCGGCGCGCTGGATCGCCGGCCTGCCGCACCGGCACAAGCTGATCGTGGCCGGCAACCACGACTGGGCCTTCGCCCGGCCGGCCGAGGCCGCGCGGGCGCGCGCGCTGCTCGGCGGCGCGGTCTACCTCGAGGACAGCGGCGTCGAGCTCGACGGGCTGCGCTGCTGGGGCAGCCCGTGGCAGCCGGCGTTCCACGGCTGGGCGTTCAACCTGCCGCGCGGCGACGCGCTGCGCGCCGTGTGGGCGCGCATCCCCGCGGGCCTCGACCTGCTGATCACCCACAGCCCGCCGGCCGGCATCGGCGATCACGCCGGCTGGAACGACGCCGCGCGCGCCGGCTGCGCCGAGTTGCGGGCGCGCCTCGCCGTGGTCGCGCCGCGCTTGCACCTGTTCGGCCACATCCACCAGGACGGCGGGCTGTGGCGCGTCGGCGCGACGGTGCACGCCAACGTGACATCGTGGGAGTGCACGCGGGCGCCGACGGTGATCGATCTCGAGCCCGGCAGCGTCACGCCGATCGTGGTGCCGCCGGCCCGACCCGACGTCCCGTGACCAGCCCGCGGCGACGTCGACGTCCCCGCCCGCGGGCTTGTCACCCGGCCGGGACGCGACGGTCGCGGGCGGCGGCTATCACCGACGCCATGGACGCATGCATCCGCTTCGCCGGGCGCTACCGCTTCGCGCGTCGCGCTGAGCTCGATCGCGCGCTCGGGCGCGCGCGCGAGCAGCTCGACCTCGAGGACGAGCTGCCCGCGCCGGGCGCCTGGCTGCGGGGCCTCGTCGTCGACGGCGCGACGCTGACGGTCGCGCTCGCGGTCCCGGCGAGCGCCGAGCTGCGGTTCGCGGCGGCCGAGCTGTTCGAGACGCTGGCGCGGGCGGCGATCGACGGGGTGGTCGAGGGCACGCTCGACGGGCGCCCGGTCGACTACTACCCGTCCGGCGCCGACGACGACTGACGCGCCGTACCAGAAGGCATGCCCCGGCCGCCGCCTCCGGCGATCCGCGCTTCGAGTTCGCGTGCGCGCGGACCCGGGACTCGCTGGATCCGACCCGCGACCCCGACGTTCGGCACTGCGACAGGTGCTGGCGTCTCGTGCATCGCGTCCTCAGCGATGCCGCGCTCCAGGAGCACGGCCGACGTGGCCACTGCGTCGCGCTGCTGCCCGATCCGTACGTCTGGCCCGCGCGCGCGATGCGGACCGGCTCCGCGGCGCCGACGTCACGCGGGGGCGCGCCGACGTGGCGCCGCGGGTGCTGGCCGACGGCGCGGATCACCCGCGGGGGCGCAGCTCGACCTGCACGACGTCGCCGTCACCCTTGTCGCCGCGGACCTTCTTGGGCACCGCGAGCAGCGTGCCGTGCTTCTTGTCGCGCCACACGCTGGTCGCCCAGCTGACGCCGTCGACGGTCGCCAGCACCGGCGTCCGCCCCCAGGCGTGGGTCGCTGGCGGCGCGTGGCGCGCCGGCACCTTGGCGAACGTCCAGCCGCCCGCGCCGGGGTAGCGGAACAGCTTCGCGCGGAACGTCACGCGGCCATCATCGCGCCGCCGGCCGGTCGACGCCAGGTCGCGCTCGATCAAGGCTGCCGCGATCTGCAACGCCTTGATCCGCCGCACCAGCAGCGTGTGCTGCGCCGTGCCCGGCCGCAGCTTGGGCTGGACCTGCTCGCACTTGCTGACCGTCGAGACGATCGCCCGCAGCGCCTCCGCCAGCTCCGCCTTCGCGAACGGTGGGGTGGCGGCGGTCACCCGGCGATCCTACCGCGCGCCGGGGCGCGGGCGTGGGGGGGGGGCCGAGCTGAGCGCGCGCAACCGCGGCCGCCGAGCGGTGTCCGATCGGCATGCAGCGTCGTAGGTCCTCCGCACCTGGGTTCGGCCGCGAGGCGGCGGCGTGGTCGTGAGCGCGACGGTGGGGCCCGCGCGCCTGCGTCGGTGGCGCTGGCCGGCGCTGGTCGCGCTCGCCGCGGCGGCCGCCGTGGGCGGGCTCGGGGCGTGGGCGGGCGGCGTCGACCGGACCGACCGCGCCGCGCCCGTGCGCCGGTGGCGCTGCGGGAACGAGACGCCCGCCGAAAGCGCCGCCCTCGACCGCATCGCCCGCGATCGCGCCGCCTTCGACCGCGCCGCCCTCGACCGCGCCCGCCTCGACAGGGCGCGCGGTGCCGCGCCGCCCGTGGCGCCGCCCTGACCACCCGCGCTGCTGACCGGCGTCGCAGGTTCTGGGTCCCCGCGACGGCACGCGGGCTCCGAACGGGCTAGGGTGTGCCCAGATGAGTTCCATCCGAGACGTCCTCCGCGCCGCGAAGCAGCGAGATCAGAAGGCCTTCGAGGCCTCGCCCTTCGCGCCGGTCGTCGTCGCCGACTACAAGGCCGCGCTCGCGGCGCGCCTGGTGCTTGGCGACCCCGGCGCCATGGGCCTCAAGCCGTTGGTCGTCGACCGCTCGGGCGGCTACTTCTTGGTCTGGGAGCGCGGCCCGATCGCGGGGTGCATCGTCTACCTCGGCGCCGAGGGCCAGCAGTACGTCGCCGCCGGCAGCGAGGACGAGATGATCTCGATGCTGCCGTACGGCGGCGCGGTGCTCGACGCGATGGCGTACTGGGCGCAGCGGCTCACCGCGCCGGCGTCGACGGCGGCCGCCCCCGGGGGCCTCACCCCGGCGGACTTCGAGGCCCGGCGCGCCGCGGCCGACCCCGCCGACGCCTGGCTCGTCAAGCTCGTGCCCGCGATGACCTCCGCCGGGGTCGCGATCGCGCCCGATCCGCTCGCGACGATCGAGGCGGCGAACCGCGCGGTGCTCGTCGAGTGGCGCGCGGTGTGCGAGCGCCGGTTCGAGACCCAGGCCGTCAAGGCCGATCTCGCGGTGGCGCCGCGCCCCTACCAGGCCACCGCGCTGTTCCAGATCGGCGAGCGGATCCAGCACCCGACCTTCGGCGAGGGCGTCGTCGAGGCGCGGCCGGACCCCGGCAAGATGACCGTGTTCTTCAAGTCCGGCCGCAAGGTGCTGGTGCAGGCCAAGGAGCCGCCGCCGCCGCCGGTCGTCAAGGCCCGCGGCCGCCGGCGCTGATCATCGCCACCGCGGCGCGTGGGTTGGGTACCCTGGTCGCGTGCCTGTGCCCAGCTCGATGCGTCGGAGGTGGTTCGTCGTCGTCGCCGCCGTCGCGGTGGCCGCGTGCGGCGCGGGGAGCGCGCAGCCCGACGCCACCCCGGCCGACGCCGCCCCGGACGCCCGGGCCGCCCCCGACTACGGGCGGCTGTTCCCCACCGATCGCGTGATCGACGTCGCGCTCGACACCAGCGCCGCCGACTGGGCGGCGCTGATGGCCGACCCGCTCAACGACGCGCTGCAGATCCCGGCCACGGTCACCTACGACGGCGCGGTCGTCACCCAGGTCAGCCTCAGCACCAAGGGCAACTCGTCGCGCAACTCGGTCCGCGCGATGGGCTCGCAGCGCTACAGCTTCAAGCTCGACCTCGACGAGCGGGTGCCGGGGCAGCGGCTGTTCGGCGTCGACAAGCTCAACCTGCACAACTCGTTCAAGGACCCGACGCTGCTGCGCGAGACGATCGGCTACGCGATGATGCAGGGCGCCGGGGTCCCGGCCAGCCGCACGGCGTTCGCGCGCCTCACGATCAACGGCCAGCCGTGGGGCCTCTACGTCGTGGTCGAGCAGGTCGAGGCCGACTTCCTGCGCGACCGGTTCGGCGCCGCCGACGGTGAGCTGCTCAAGCCCGACCAGCCGTCGGGGCCGCTGACCCTCCGCGGCGCGACCTTCGCCGACTACCCGGGCGTCGAGGTGAAGCTCGACGGCGGCGACCCGACGCACCAGCGGTTCCTCGATCTGATCGCGGCGCTCGATCACGGCACCGAGGCCGAGGTGGCGGCGGTGCTCGACGTCGATCGCCTGCTGCCGTGGCTGGCGATCAACACGTACCTGGCCAACCTCGACAGCTACGCCGGCAGCGCCCACAACTACTACCTGTACCTGGACCCGGCCAGCGCGCGCTGGATCCTCGTGCCCTGGGATCTCAACGAGACCTTCGGCAACTTCCGCTGCGGCTGGACCGCGGCGAACATCGTCGCGCTCGATCACCTGCGGCCGCAGTGCAACCAGCCGGCGCCGCGGCCGCTGATCAGCAAGGTGCTGGCGTCGCCCACCTGGCGCGCGCGCTACCAGGCGCTGCTGCGCGACCTGATCGCCGGCCCCGGGGCGCCGACCGCGGTGCGGATCGACGTCGACGCCCGCGCCGCGCTGATCCGCGACGCGGTCGCGGCCGATCCGACCAAGTTCTTCACGCTGGCGCAGTTCGACACGGCGATCCACGACGACCTGCCGGTCACCAACCAGCCCGGCCTCGACTCCGCGATCCTCGGGCTGACCGCGTTCGCCGAACGGCGCGCCGCCGCGCTCGCGACGCAGCTGCCGTAGCCCACCGCTGGCCTCGCAGGCCGCGCGTCAGGGCAGGAAGGCCGCGGGCCCCTGCGCGATCAGCAGGTCGAACTCGGCGCCGCGCAGCGCGCGGTCGAACACCGCGGCCTCGTCGATCAGGCCGAGCAGCGTCCCGAGATCGGAGAGGCCGCCCGTGAAGTTGGCCGCGCCGATCGAGAGCCCGGACTCGGCCTTGCCATCGTTGTGGACGTGGGTGTGCTCGTCGAACCTGTTGACGTCGTGGCTGCCCGAGTACTGGCCGGCGGTCGCGCCCGGCGCCGGGTCGACGAACACGTCCAGCGTGTCGCTGGCCGCCACGTAGGTCGCGATCACCTGGTGCCAGTTGCCGTCGTCGATCGCGACGTCGGTGTGCGGGTTGCTGACCCAGCCGCTGTCCCACTGCACCGTCTGGCTGCGCACGAACATCGCCTTCGAACCCTGGTTCCACGCGGTCCCGGCGGGGTTGCGCGAGAACAGCGCGCCCGACGACGACGACGTGCGCACGTAGACGTGCCAGGTGAAGTCGGCGTTGAAGTCGAACCCGGCCGGCGCGCCGACGTCGAAGCGGTCCCCCGCGGTGCCGAGCCGCAGGGCCTCGCCGCGGCGTCCGGACCCGCCGGTGCTGATCCGGGCGGCGCCGACCAGCGTCCCGGCGTGGGGGCCGACCAGATCGCGGCCATCGACGTCGAAGCTCCAGTAGCCGGCGGGTGGATCGAACGCCGGGCCGGCGTCGACGTCGCGCGCGGCGCCGTCGATGGCGCCGCTGTCGACCGCGCCGACCTCGGAGCCGCCGGCTGGTGTGAAGCTGCAGCCGGTGACCAGCCCGAGGAGCACGCACGAGCGCCACATGGTCGACCAGTGTAGCGCGGGCGCGGGCGCGGAGATCAATGGCGTCGCCGCTCCGGCGGTGGCGACGCGGGCGAGGGCGGTTCAGTCGAAGATGTCCCACCACGACCGCTTGCGACCCGGGTAGCGGCCGCGGTCGTCGTCGTCGTCGTCGTCGCGGCGGCGCCGGCGGTCGTCGTCGTCGCGCCGGCGGTCGTCGTCGTCGTCGTCGCGGTGGGCCGGGCCGGCCGCGGCGCGCGGCGGGGCGTCGCGGAGGTCGCGGGGGCCGGCCTCGGCGTCCCGGGCGCGCGCGAGCAGCTTCTCGAGCTCGCCGCGATCGAGCCAGATGCCGCGGCAGCGGTCGCAGCGGTCGATCGTGACGCCGTCGCGGTCGAGCTCGAGCAGCGGTGCGTCGTGGCAGCGGGGACAGTTCATCGACTTCTCCTGGTGGGCGGGCGCGGCCGCCGGGGCGGCGCGTCGGGCGTGGGCCGTGGTGGACATGCCCTCAACCTGGGGCGCCCGCGGCCCTTCGTCGAATCGAAAGTTCGCATCGGAGAGTGTGAGAAAAACGACACGACGTTCCATCCGCGGACGGCCGCCGCCCGGGCCCGTGATCTCGGAGACTTGCGCGTCGGCTGTCACACCTGGCCGGCGCGCGACTCCACCTGTGCATGGAGACCTCGGCCCGGCAGTCACGCGATCAGGAGACCGGCGGCGCGGAGCAAGAGGCGGCGTTCGCCAACGGGAACGCCGAGCGGCCAGCGGCGCCGGCGGCGCTCGAGGCCCGCGCCATCCTGGCCGGCGGCGGCGGCGCCAAGGCGCTGGCCGCGCTGCTCCACCAGCACCCCGATCAGCGCGAGCCGATCGTCGCCGAGATCCAGCAGCACCCGGCCGGCGGCAACGCGGTCTGCGGCGAGGTGCTCGAGGAGATGGCGGTGCCCAAGGGCCCCGAGCCGCTGCTGCGCGTCGGGTCCCGCGGCGAGCCGGTGGTGCGCCTGCAGCAGGGCCTCATCAAGCACGGCGCGACGATCAGCGCCGACGGCGCGTTCGGCCCGCAGACCGCCGGCGCGGTGATGGCGTTCCAGCTCCAGAACGACCTGGTCGCCGACGGGATCGTCGGGCCCAAGACCTGGGGCGCCCTCGACGGCGCGCCGGCCGCCGAGCAGCAGGCCGAGCCCAAGGCGCCGGCGGCCGAGCCGGTGCAGGACGAGCACCCCGCGCCCACCACGCCGACGCCGACGACGACCCCGGGCACCGGCGCGGGCGGCGCCACGACCGCGGGCGACAAGTACCGCGAGCAGTACGTCTCGCAGCTGCTCTACTTCGAGGGCGCGCAGGAGGGCGACGCGAAGTTCGAGTCGATCATGTCGCACGAGGGCCTCGAGGCGCAGCGCAAGGCGGCCGACGGCAAGACCTTCAGCACCTGCAACTCGTTCTCGGGGATCATGCAGACGATGGCCGAGCAGAAGTCGGGCGTGAAGATGAAGGCCAAGATCAACCTGTACGTGATGGACCCCAAGTGGCGCGAGAAGAACCTGCCCGAGGGCGCGTTCCACCCGGGCGGCGGCGGCGACCGGCCCAAGCCGGGCGACATCCTGATCTTCTCGCAGCTCGACGGGCGGACCTTCGCGCACATGGGCAACTTCATCGAGGGCCCGATCGCCACCGACGACGGGCTCGAGGAGTGGCAGTGCATCGACGGCGGCCAGGGCCAGGCCGGCAAGTACGTCGACGGCGTCTGCGTGCAGCAGGGGCACGAGATGATCGGCCGCACCCACATCAAGTACAACCCGGCCAACAACCAGACCGTCCCCAAGTGGGGCAACCCGCGGATGGTCTACGGCTGGGTCGACATCGCGATGCTCGCCGCCGAGTGACGGCCGCGACCGGGTTGCCGCCTCAGGGCTCGACGGGCTCGAGGTCGCACTGCGCCCGACAGCGCGCGTCGACCTCGTCGTACTCGCCGTCCTCGGTCATCAGGCAATCCTCGAGGCAGCGCAGCGCCTCCTGGTACACGGGGTCGGGAGGCTCCTCGGGCTTGGGCGTGGCCGAGGCGGCCGGGGCCGAGGCGGGCGGCGCCGCCGCCGCCGGCGCGGGCGTCGCGGTCGGCGCCGGCGCACCACCGCACGCGATCACCAGCACGAGCGCGAGCGTCGAGGTTCGGATCATCGCCCCATCGTAGGGGATCTCGGACCGGCGTGGCGGAGATCGCGGTGACGGCGGCGGCCCACCATCAGCCCCGGCTGGCGATCCAGATCAGGTAGTCGCGCAGTCGCGCCCAGTACAGGCGGCGCACCCGGGGCAGGCGGCGCAAGAGCGGTGGCTGGCAGCGCGGGTTGAGCCACATCGCGGTGGCGCGCCCGGGCACCTCGGCGAACCGCGCGCGGGCGTCGGCGACCAGGCGATCGATCAGCAGGTCGACGTCGATCACGTCGGCGGCGCGGCGCAGCAGCGCGCCCTCGAGCCGATGGTCGGCGAGCCCGATGGCGGCGCAGTACGAGCGCACGCCGTCGTCCGAGATCGCCGCCGGGCGCGCGGCGTCGCGCAGCCGTCGCCCGAGCGTCCACAGCGTCCGATCGACGTCGGCAGGGAGAGACGCAGATTGAGCCAGCATGCCTGAGGTCGTTTCAACCGGCGTGCCAGTCTGCAAGTCGCCGTCGCGACACGCGCGCGCCGCGCGCCGCCGTTGCCAAACGCAACCGTCGACGTCGACCGCGGACCGTAGGATGCTCGACGCGATGAGCACCACCGCCCCGGCGCCGGTCCCGTTCGAGGTGTGGACCGACACCGACGGCGCGCCGCGCTACCTCCACGGGACCAAGGCCGCGCTCGCGCCTGGCGATCTGATCGAGCCCGGTCGCGCCTCGAACTTCGGCAAGCGATCGGCCGCCGCGTTCGTCTACCTGACCGCGACGCTCGACGCCGCGACCTGGGGCGCCGAGCTGGCGATGGGCGACGGCCCCGGCCGCATCTACATCGTCGAGCCGACCGGGCCGATCGAGGACGATCCCAACCTCACCGACCAGAAGTTCCCCGGCAACCCCACGCGCTCGTACCGGTCGCGGGCGCCGCTGCGGGTCGTCGCCGAGCTCCGCGACTGGCGCGGCCACGCCCCCGCACAGCTCGAGGCCATGCGGGCGGGGCTGGCGCGCCTGGCGGCGCAGGGGATCGAGGCGATCGAGGACTGACGCGCGGGCCGACCGCCGCCCGCCGGGCGACCACGTCGGGCGGCCTCCTGGGTAGCCGGGGTGGTGGCGAGTGGCCTGTTCGCCGACATCGCGGCGCGGGCTAACCCCGCGACGTCACACCTCCGGGGTGATGGCACCGCACGTGCAAAGGGCCGGCCCATGATGAGAATCACTGGGTGGCTCGCCCTGAGCCTTGGGATGACGTTGGTCGCGGCTTGTGACACGGCGGATGACGATCCGCTGGATGGGATCGACGACACCTTCGTGAGCGACGGCAAGACCGACGTCGCTGGCGTCGAGGACAAGTCGCCGGCGGCGTGCGCGCTGCTCCGGGTCGCGCGCGAGGCCAGCTTCGACGAGCTCGACGACGACGTCCGCTTGAACGCCAAGGCGGCGCGGGCGATCGTCGCGGCGCGCGAGGACGACTTCCTGCCGACCCTGGCCGCGCTCGACGCGGTTCGGTACATCGGCCCGGCGGCGGTCCGCCGGCTCGACACGTACGCCAAGGCCCACTCGGCCTACGCGTGTGGCAGCCAGCAGGTCCAGGTCCTCGCCACCAACGACTTCCACGGCAACCTCAAGCCGCCGTCCGGCTCGAGCGGCCGCATCACGACCGCGGTCGGGACGCCGCCGACCACCGTCGACGCGGGCGGCGCCGAGTACCTGGCCACGCACCTGGCCGCGCTGCGCGCCACCAACCCGCAGACCGTGACGGTCGCGGCCGGCGACGTCATCGGCGCGACGCCGCTGATCTCGGCGCTGTTCCATGACGAGCCCACGATCGAATCGATGAACGCGGCCGGCCTCGACGTGGCTGGCGTCGGCAACCACGAGTTCGACGAGGGGCCCGACGAGCTGCTGCGCATGGCCTACGGGGGCTGCCACCCGACCGACGGTTGCCAGGACGGCGACGCCTTCGCCGGCGCGTCGTTTGGCTACCTCGCGGCCAACGTGGTCGTCGATGACAGCGGCGAGACGCTGTTCCCGCCGTACGAGATCCGCGCCTTCCGCGCCGCGCGGGTCGCCTTCATCGGCCTCACCCTCGAGGGCACGCCGAACATCGTCACCCCTGCCGGCGTGGCCGGCCTCAGCTTCACGGACGAGATC
>Ga0073899_10001702_pt1 | contig 20031 bp, 15 predicted proteins | sample KloWWTmetaKNB5Ph_FD_88975 | JGI IMG/M metagenome (GOLD analysis project Ga0073899, IMG submission 88975) | Active sludge microbial communities from Klosterneuburg, Austria, studying microevolution and ecology of nitrifiers - Klosterneuburg... | ecosystem: Engineered > WWTP > Aerobic digester >... | reverse complement strand
ATGTCTTCTTCGATCGCCAAGAGCTCCTGATACTCGGCGCTGTCGGCCAGCTCCCAGTCGGCCACGGCGGGCCGCGTGGACGAGCCCGGCCGGAACTTCGCCGCGATGCGACCGCCGCCGTGGGTCTTGTCCCAATCGACGTCCACGGTGAGCGGCAGCAGATCCGGGTAGCGCGTCTCGAGGTAGGCGCGCAGCTTGTCCGCGGCGGCCTGCACCTTCTCGGTGCTGCGGAAGTCCTCTCGCGTCATCCCGCTACAGCGCAGCAGGGCGCCCACCACCCGCGCGTCGCAGCGGCGATCGATCTTGCCCAAGATGTGGCGGAACGATCGGAGCCGCGTCGACAGCTCGTACAGCGGCTTGCCCGAGATGGCGGGCCCCTTGGCGCTCTGCACGGTGAGCCCGTCGATGCCGTTCTGGGTGAGCAGCCGGTCGAGCGCGGTCTGATCTTTGAGGTAGAGATCCTTCTTGCCCTTGCGCACGCGGAACAGGGGCGGCTGCGCGATGTAGAGGTACCCGCTCTCGATCAGCTCGCGCATCTGGCGATAGAAGAAGGTGAGCAGCAAGGTGCGGATGTGGCTTCCGTCAACGTCCGCGTCAGTGTTGTGCACGCAAAGCCCGCCGAACCCGGCCACGAAGTTCTCGTCGGTCTCGACCGAGAAATCGTAGACGTTGCCGTTGGTTGCCTCGACCTGTCGCACGGCGGTGACGGGCACCGCGATCAGATCGCCGCCAATGACATCGAACGCGCGATTCACGCTGGGGTGCGTGCTGGCGACCGCTTTTTCGACGCTGGCGGCGCCAGCGTGACTCGACCACACCGGGCGAAGGACGGCGAGATCTTCGCGGGCGCCGACCGTGAGCGTGTAATGCGTGTGTCGGGTGACGCAGGGCTTGCCCCGCACCTCGCGCTCGACACCGTCGGGCTCGCGCGACGAGAGCGACGCGATCACACCCAGGCTCGACAGCAAATACGAGACCCCGGCGGCCACGCTGCGCGACGAGGTCGAGAAGACGATGCGGCCGTTCGTCGCGGTGCCGTCTCCGAGCAAGTACCCCCGCAGGAATGCGAGGCGAAGCTCGTGGCTGAGCCCGAACGCCAGGTCTGGCACCTGCTTGGTGTGCGATTCGGCGCCCAGGAACCCGAACACGTGCTGCCAGGCCAGCGCCGCCACGCGGTTCACCAGCTTGAGCTCGCCGATACGCTCATCGGACTCGTAGCTCTTGGCGGGGAGGCCGAAGACCTTCTCGATGGCCGCGCCCATCTCGGGCAGGAAGCGCTCGTTGCCCTTGCCGATGGCCAGGCGGACACCGCCACGATCGCTGCACGAGCCTTCGGCCAGATAGAAGCCGAGCAGGGTCATCAGCTCGGAGCCAACCTCGATGAACCGCCGGATCCCGACCTTGCCGTAGTGCTCTGGTGTCAGCTCCAGGTCCTCACGCGTGCCGAACCAGGCGACGTCGTCAGCGTCGAGATCCGAGAGCCGCACGTACGGACGGACCTTGTTGGCTGGCGCGCCGCGGTACTGGTCCTGCCAGATGCGCTCGAGCTTGCTTGGCCCGACCTCGAAGCGGCCCTGCACCTCTCCGGCGGCCACGCCGATGGCGGCCAGATACCGCTCGAAATGCTGGCGCGTAGGCCGGCTGCTGAGCTTCTCCCAACCGTAGAACGTGACCGGTTGGCGGATGCCGATCTGCTCGCACAGCTCGCGGTTGGACACGCCCGAGGCGCGCCGGCGCTCTGCCAGCTCTCGCCAGAGCTCTGCACCAGCATCGATTCGCGCTTCGACCAAGTCGGGGCGCTCGGCGTGCTCGGCCAGGACCTCTGCCTTGAACCAAGCCTCCACCGCCGGGCCGCGCACCCAGACCTGGCTGGCCGCTTCGGGAACGCGATGCAGCTCGGCGAGCAGATCGATGCGGCTGGGCGCCGTCGCGGGCAGGTGCAGCGTGCGCGGAGCGACCAGGCGATCGCCGACGGCGATTTCGTCACCCCGCCGGAGCACGATCTCGCCGTTCACGTAGGCAAACACGCTGTGGCTGGCGGTCACGCGGACACTGCGGCCGTAGGCCGTGCCGAGCTCGAACAGCGGTTCGCTCACGGCGTGGCGGATCACGCCCTTCACCGGGCGGAAGCGCACGGTGTGGTCACCCTTGTCGAAGCACAGCACCTCGCCCAAGCCCTGCCCTGTGCGCTTGAAATACCCGTCCGTCTCGGCAACGCCGTTCAGCTCCGCGTCGATGTGCTGGCCGATCTCGACCATGCGGGTGCCACGCTCGTCGCGGACGAAGACGTGCTCGCCCGCGTCGACGCTCATCAAGATCACGCGGTGATAACGCACCTTCGACAGATCGAAGTTGCCGTTCTCACCGATGCCGCAGCCCAGGGCGCTGATCAGGGTCGCGACCTCTTGGCTGGAGAGCATCTTGTCGAGGCGCGCGCGCTCCACGTTGAGGATCTTGCCCTTGAGCGGCAAGATGGCCTGAAAGTGCCGGTCCCGGCCCTGCTTGGCGCTACCGCCGGCGCTCTCGCCCTCGACGATGTAGAGCTCGCTCTGCGCAGGGTCCTTGCTCTGGCAGTCGGCCAGCTTGCCCGAGAGCGCGGTCGAGTCGAGCACGCCCTTGCGCACCACCTCGCGCGCCTTGCGCGCTGCCTCGCGCGCGCGGCTGGCCATCACGGCCTTCTCCAGGATCTTGCGGGCGGTGCCCGGGTGCTCTTCGAAGTACCGCCCCACGTGCTCGGCCACCACGTTCTGCACGATGCCCGACACCTCGCTCGAGACCAGCTTGCTCTTGGTCTGCGAGTCGAAGCTGGGGTCGGGGTGCTTGACGTGGATCACGCAGATCACGCCTTCGCGGGCGTCTTCACCGGTGACGCCGCTCTTCACGTCCTTGAGCAGGTTCTGCGCCTGACCGTAGGTGTTCAGCAGCCGCGTGAGCGCGGTGCGGAGCCCGGTCATGTGTGTACCGCCGTCCTTGTTGTGGACGTTGTTGGTGTAGCAGAGGATCTGCTCCTGATAGGAAGCGGACCACTGGATGGCGAGGTCGACGCTGACCGGCGCCTTGGTGTCTTCACCCTGGACCTCGGCCGAGAAGGCGATCACGTCGTCGTGGATCGGCTCTTTCTTCTGACTCATCAGCGCGACGAACTCTTTGATGCCCCCCTTGAACTCGAAGACCTCGTGCTTGCCCCCACCGCGTTCGTCGGTCAGCTCGATGATCAGCCCCGAGTTCAAGAAGGCCAGCTCACGCAGGCGATTGGCCAGGATGTCGTAGTTGTACTCGGTGCTGGTGAAGATCTCGTGATCCGGCTTGAAGGTGACCATCGTGCCGTGGCCGTCCGTCTCGCCGATGCGCTCGATGGCGCCCTGGGGCACGCCGCGGCGGTATTCCTGAAAGTAGAGCCCGCCCTGGCGCCGGATCTCGAGCCGCAGCTTCTCGCACACGGCGTTGACGGCGCTGACGCCCACGCCGTGCAGGCCGGCGCTGACCTTGTAGCTCGCGTGATCGAACTTGCCGCCTGCGTGCAGCACGGTCATCACGACCTCGGCCGCGCTGACGCCGCGCTCGTGCATGTCCACCGGAATGCCGCGACCGTCGTCTTCCACCGTGACCGAGCCGTCGAAGTGGACGCCGATCTTGATGCGGGTGCACTGCCCCGCCAGGTGCTCGTCGACCGAGTTGTCGATCACCTCCCAGACCAGATGGTGGAGCGCAGAGCCGTCGTGGACGTCCCCGATGTACATGCCGGGGCGCTTGCGGACGGCCTCGAGCCCTTCGAGCACCGTGATGTTGCCCGCTTCGTAGTCACCGGGCGGCGGCGCCTGCGACGGAGACGGCGGCGGCGTTTCGGGTGGGTTTTGCGGAGACTCGGTGGTCAAGCAGAGATCCTCGTTTCGGGTTTCGACGCAGGCCACACGAAGCGCGAGAGGCGCGAGGGTGTGGCTGCCGATTTCGGCTAGCAGAGCGGCCGCGAAGAGCTCGCGATCGCCGGGCTGGGAGTGAGATCGGCGGACGCCAAAATGACCTGGCTTTCGTATACCGTTTGTGACGCTGGGCGGCAAGGCGAACGCCCGGGAAATTCCGCTGGATTTCGGCCTTTCAGCGCGCCCGGCGGACGGCCCCGGCGCACACCGCGAAATCGGCGCGATCGGTCGGCGCGACCTCGGGCATCACGAACAGCTCGGGCCGCGGCGTGGTCACGAAAACCTGGCTCGGAACCTCGCGCAACAGCCGGAACACCGCCTCGAAGCGCTCGGCATCCAGCTCGCTCGATACGTCGTCCAGAAGCAGGATGGGGTGCGCCCCGCGCGCCTGCCGGACGCAGTCGAGCTCGGCCACCTTCAGTGCCAGCGAGAGCACGCGCTGCTGCCCCTGCGAGGCGTGCCGGCGCGCCGAACGACCGTCGACCCAGAGCTCGAGATCGTCGCGCTGTGGGCCAAAGCTGGCGCTGCCGCGCCGGACGTCCACCGGGCGCGCCTCGGCGAGCGCGCGACGGAACAGCTCGGGGTCGGGGCTGCCAGCGCTGTGCAAGCGAACGTCGAGGCGAAGCCCGGGCGCGGCCATCCGCTCGAAGCTGGGTCCGAGGGCCTCGGCGATCCGGGCGGCGGTGCGTTCGCGGGTTCGGCAGAGCGCCCGCCGTGCTCGGCCAAGAGCGTCTCGTAGGCGTCCAGCTCGGGGGCGCGCGGCCCCCGCTCGTCGAGGGCGCGCTGGCGCTCGCGCAGCGCCGTCTGGTAGCGCAGGCGGTGGTCGGCGCTGACCGGCTCGAGGAACAGCGCCACGCGGTCGAGCAGGGTGCGCCGCCCCTGGGCAGGGCCGCTGGCCAGGGCCAGGTCGCCGGGGTGAAACACCACCACCGGCGTCTTCACCGCCCACGCCGAGAGCTTGGCCACGCGCTTGCCGTCGGCGGAGAAGGTGCGGGCCTTCGGCCGAAGCACCGCGCGTTGCTCGCGGCAGAGGCCGCCCTCGGCCACGCGGGCGCCGATCTGGGCGGCTTCGGCGCCGGTCTGGATCACCTCGGCGTTCTTGTCGGCGCGAAAGCTCTTGCTGGTGCAGAGCACGTAGAGCGCCTCGAGCAGGCTGGTCTTGCCGTGCCCGTTGTCACCCGACACCACGTTGAGGCGCGGCGCAGGATCGAGCTCGGCCGCCGTGATGTTGCGGAACGCGCGAATCGCGATCCGCTCGAAGACGAGCTCGGCGGTCACTGGTGCGGGCCGAGAGTCAGATTCTCATCGGCATGATCACGGCGAGGTAGTTCGCCTTGGTGCTCTCGCTGGCGGGCTTGACCACCGCCGGATCGAGCTCGCCGCTGATGCCGAGGATCACTTCGTCGTCGCTGACGGCGCCGAGCACGTCCAGGAAGTAGCGCGCGTTGAAGCCGATGGTCATCGGCCCGCCGTCGTAGTCGATCGGGATCTCGTCGAAGCCCTCGCCGCTCTCGGGGCTCTCGCTCTCGAGTCGGACCTTGCCGGCGTCGAGCGTGAGCTTGACGCCACCGGTGCGATCGCTGGCGGCGAGGTGCACGGCCTTGAGCGAGTCCATGAACGGCAGGCGCGGCACCCGCACGGCCTTCTCGGTAGAGTCGGGAATGACCTGCGAGTACGGGGGAAACTGCGCGTCGACCAGCTTCACGCTGAAGCGGAAGCCCGCCAGCTGGAAGAAGGCATTCGGACCGCTCTGACCGAGCTTGATGGTGCTGGCGTCGGCGGCGTCTTCTGCCTTGCCCAGCTCGGCCCTGGCTTCGTCGCAGAGGCGCTTCAGCTCGAGCACGCCCTTGAGCGGGATCAGCATCGACGCTGACGCCTGCTTGCCGGGAACCTGGATTTCCATCTTGCTCAGGCGATGACCGTCGGTCGAGACCATGCGCACCCGGTCGCCCTCCCACTCGAACAGCGCGCTGTTCAGATGCAGACGAGTCTCGTCGGTCGAAACCGAGAACTGCGTGGCGGCGATCAGCTGCGAGAGCGCTTCCACGTCCAGCGAGTGCATCGGCGTGGCTTCGTCGAGCTGCGGGAGCGCGGGGAATTCGTCCCCCGGGATGCCGTGTACGGTGTAGCGGCGCGCCGCGCCAACCGACCGGATGGTGGTTGCCGAACCCTCGGTGGTGGCGATCGAGATCTGCCCCTCGGGCATCATCTTCACGCGCTCGAAGAGATCACGCGCGCCGACGGCGATGGAGCCGCCCTTGTCGACGCGGGCTTTGATGGTACCGCTGACGGCCAAGTACAGGTCGGTGGCGGCCAGCCGCAGCTGGTCGGGGCCCGACACCTCGAGCAGCACGTTGCCGAGAACCGGCATGGTGCTCTTCTTGTCCGCAACGCCCTGGCAGCGCCCGAGGACGCGCAGGAGATCCTTTTTGCTCACCACGACCTGCATGGTGGGGCCGTCCTAGCTGCGTCCGTGGCAGGGCGCTAGGCGGGACCGCGCGGAATTCGAGGGTTTTCTCTGCCCAGGTTGTCCACAGGGCTGGGTGGGGCTGCGCGAAGCTCCCTCTTCTCTCTCTCTTAAAGAAATAGATTTGAGAAGTAGCCTTGGTAGGCCCTGTGGAGACTGGGGAGAACGCAGCAAGTAGTTTGAATCGTTTGGCAAAGACCATGTGCCCCCTGGGGAGCCATGGATGCAGGGGGATGTAGGACGGTGTGGAGAGATCACGGTGGGTGGCAGATGCCCCAGGCTCGCCCGGAACTCTTCCGCAGGGTTTTCCGGAGGTTTTCCCCACCCTGTGGAGACCGGTGCACCCAGGGGCTGATCAGGCTGCCGGCGCCCGCCTTTTGCGGGGTTTCTCCGGGTGACCCGGCAGGCGGGCTTCGAGCCGCGTCAGCGCATCGATCAGCGTCCGATGGGCAGACTCGTACGTCTTGGGGCCGATCTGATCGGAGGCTCGGGCTTGCTCGAGCGCCACCAGCTCGTCGAGCAAGAGCTTCTTGGCGCGCGCGACGTCGTCCGGGGAGAGCGCGTCGGCGCTGCCTTGGCCTTTGTCACTGCCCAGGCCGATGTACAGGCCGAGGGCACCGAGAGCGATGGCCAGCCCTGCCGCGTACCAGCGCGCCGGGCCGGGCGTGGGGATGCCGGTGAGGCGGATCGAGAGCTCTTTCATCTCGGGCTCACCGGGCTTGAGCTGGCGCCCCGTGACCAGCAGCCGGCGCCCGTCTTCGCGCACCGTGGGCTGCGCCGGGGTCATGCCCGAGACCTCGACGCCCATGCCCTTGGCGGCTTCTGCCATCACCTGCGCCTCGGCCACGTGCGGCGGAAGCGACATCTCGAATTCGACGGTCTCGTCGTGCTGATTGGGAACCTGGAAGCGGAACACCACGTCGTGCTGGCCTGGCCCGAAGGTGCCCATCAGCCGCGCGCCGCGATCCCCCTCGGCGACGAAGCGAGTGTCGCCCATCGACTCTTGGGCCTTGAACCCCTTCCAGCCGCGCGGCAGATCGATCACCAGATCATCGGGCACCCAGGTCACCGCGCCCACGTTGAAGACGCGGAACAGCACCTCGAACTGGAACACGTCGTCGCGCGGCTCGACCATGACGAAGCCGCGCATGCCGACCATGACGCGGCGAATGTCGGTGGCGACCGGGTAGACGTGCAGCACCAGGGCTTGCCCCACGTCGTCACGCAGGCTGAAGGGTGACGAGGCGTATTCTGCAGCCTCGCGCTTCACCGTGAGCCGGTAGCTGATCTTGGCGCCGGTCGCCATGCCGTCGAAGCGCACCTTGCCGTCGGTGCCCGAGATTGCGGTCTTGAACTCGCGAGCGTCGCCTTCCGAGACGCTCTGACGCAGCACCGCCAGCCGCGTGGCCACGCCGGGCAGCGGATTGCCCTGGGCATCGTTGATGCGCGCCTCGATCACGCCGGCGGGCAGCTCGGCCGAGGGCAGGTTCTGGTCGGTGCGCGCCGCAGCGCGCCCGGGGGGCGCCGCCTCGGCCGGGGCAGCAGAGCCCTGCACCGGCGGGTGCCCTGGCGGCATCTGAGCCGATGCGCCCGGTGGCAGGGGCGCCTGCGCCAGCGCGAGCCCGGTCAGCAGAAGGCCCGCGCTCCCCAGGACCAGCGCGCGCTTCACCCCAGCGCCTCTCCGCACTTCTTGCAGAAGCGCGCGTCGGGATCGTTTTCGGTATCGCATTCGGTGCACGTCGGCTTGCCGCTGGCTTCCGGAGCGCGCTCGCTCTCGGTGTCGCCCGCGGTCTCGGTGTCGGAGTCCAGCTCGGTGTCGGCGCCTTCGGGCTCGCTTTCGGGAGGCGCTTGTCGAGGCGGCGGCCGTGCGGCACCACCCAGGCGCCGAGCCAAGAGCTTCTCGACTCGCGCCCGCGCGGGCAGCTCGGCGTCGTTCAGCTCGCGCAGCAGCCGGCGCGCTTCTTCACGATATCGGGTCGAGAGCTCGAGGTAGTCCGCTTCGCCGATCTTGCCGACATTGCGCTCGTATTCGAGATCTTTGAGAGCGCGCAGCACCGAGCGCTTCTTCTCTTCTTCGGCCGACGGCGCCGCCAGCGCCAGGGCCTCGTCCAGGCTGAGCGCCGCGTCGTCCCCCAGGCTCTGTACACTGGCCCAGAGGCTGCCGATGGCGTAGAGCAGCATTCCACCGGCCAGCACCAAGAGCGAAAGCCCGAGCCCCCGGGTGAGCGCCGCGCCGATCACCGCGGCCGCCAGCAAGAGCGGCGTGAAGGGGCGCGCTCGCAGCAAGAGGTCGTTCACGCGGACCGGCACGAACCTCCGGTTACCAGCTTCGGCGCCATGTCGCTATCGTTCCGCGCGGCGGCGGCGGATCGCCACCGCGGCCAGGCCCATGCCGCCGAAGAGCGCCGCCCCGGCCCCGCCCAGAGGCAGATCGCCCCAGGTCGGCGGCGCCCGATGGGTGGGCGGGGGTCGCCCTTCGCGGGCGCTGGCGTAGGCCGTGGACGGGCTCATGCCCAGCCACACCGCGAAGGCGATGGCCGAGAGGCCCGCGGCGGCCGTGCGCACGTAGCCCCAGGCGCCCATCTCGCGCAGGGCCATCTCGGGCCAGAGCGACACCGTGCTGCCGAAGATCAGGACCACCACGCCCAGCCAGATCCAGCTCACCAAAGGGTTCACGTGGAGCTGAAACGAGGCCTTCTTGCTCTCGGGGCTGACCATGCCGACCACCAGATACAGGTCGTCGCGGAAGCTGCGATGCATGGCGACCTCGGTGGTGGGCATCTCGGCCGAGCGCTTGTAGATGAACTTGGCCGGCGACATCACGCCGAGCGAGCGGCCCCCGCGCGTCACCTCGACGTCGGCGAAGACCATCCGCTTGTTCACGTCGACCTCCATGCGCGAGCCCTTGTAGGTCAAGGTGTAGTCCCCGAGCCCCACCTGATCGCCCGGGGCCATGGTGGCCTCTTTGTCGATGCTCCACGCCTTGCCCGTGAAGCCGATGAACATCAGCACGATCCCGAAGTGGACGATGTATCCGCCGTAGCGACGACGGCTCTTGTCGACCAGCCGGATCAGCGAGGCGTACCAGCTCTCGCGGTCGCCCGCCTTGTCGCTCGAACGCTGGCGGGCTGCCACGCCGCGCGCGAACTCTTGCACGATCACGGCCGTGTTGAACGCGGCGAGCGCGATCACCACCATTGGCAAGATCGAGCCCAGTTTCTGCAAGATCGTGCCGACCACGCCCGGGTAGAACTGATCGGTGTGGACCCAGGCCGGGTAGCCCAGGCGGCTGCCGAGTGCCAGGTGCAGCACCAGCATCACGGCTGCCGCCCCCAGCGGCCAGGCGAACGCCCGCTTGAGCGAGGCTTCGCTGGTCTTGCGCCAGCCGAACAGCGGCGCCACGCCCATCAGCAAGAAGAGCAGCACCCCCGCCGGCGCGATCCAGCGGTTGAAGAACGGCGGGCCGACGGTGACGCTCTCTTTGTACAGCCACTCGCTGATCTTCGGCCAGAGCGTGGCCACCGTGACGAAGGTCATGATGCCGACCAACACCCAGTTGTTGAGCACGAAGGCCGCCTCGCGGCTGGCCACTGCCTCGATGCGGCCCTCGGATCGCAGCTCGCGCCAGCGCCAGGCGATCAGCCCGGCGGCGACCGCGATCACGAAGCCCATGTAATAGACGAAGAAGATGCCGATGTTGCTCTGGGCGAAGCTGTGCACGCTGGCGATGAGGCCCGAGCGGGTCAAGAACGTGCCGAAGATGGTGAGCAAGAAGGTCACGCAGATCAGCACCACGTTCCACACCTTGAGCATGTTGCGGCGCTCTTGGATCATGGTGGAGTGCACGTAGGCGCTGGCGGTGAACCAGGGCAAACACGCGGCATTTTCCACCGGATCCCACGCCCAATACCCGCCCCAGCCCAGCTCTTCATAGGCCCAGATCATGCCCAGGGCGTTGCCGATGCTGAGGAACAGCCAGGCGAACAGCATCCACTTGCGCACCGCGATGACCCAGTCGTTGTCGAGCCGGCCGGTGACCAGGGCGGCGATCGCGAACGAGAACGGGACCGCGCAGCCGACGAACCCCAGGTAGAGCGCGGGCGGGTGGATCGCCATCCAGTAGTTCTGGAGCAGAGGGTTCAACCCCTCGCCGTCGAGCGATGCCCCCGCCATGCTGGTCGAGAACGGGTTGGCGGCGAACAGCATCAGCACCGCGAAGAACGCCACGATGCTCATCAGCGTGGCGATCACGTAGGGCTGCAGCTGGCGGTAGCGCCCCTTCATCCAGCGCAGGCAGGCCGAGGTGTACCCGGCGAGCAGCGCCGCCCACCACAAGAGCGAGCCGTCTTGCCCGCCCCAGAGCGACGCGAACAGATACGCGGTGGGCATCGACCGGTCGCTGTAACGGGCGACGTAGCGGATGCGGAAGTCATGCGTGATGAAGGCGTAGGCGAGCAGCACCGTGCCCAGGCCGATCAACGCGCAGGTGGCGTACCCGCCGAAGCGCGCGGCGTCGAGCAGGCGCGGTCGCCCGCGGCCGGCGGCGATCGCCACCGCGAAGGTGTAGGCCGCGGCCACGAGGACCGCATAGATGATGCCAGTTCCGAGCTCGGGCAGGGTTTGCCACATGGCGGGGAGCGAAGCGTAACACGCGATTGCGTGTTCAGAAGTGGCGCTAACCTTCGTCCGAGACGATGGTGCCGACGTCGTCGCCCAGGCAGACGCGCTTGATGTTGCCCGGGGACATCTTGAACACGCGGATCGGCAGGCCGTTCTCACGGCAGAGTGCCACGGCCGTCGCGTCCATCACCTTCAGGTTCTCGCTCAGGAAGCGCTCGTAGGCCACCGCCTTGAGCAGCGTGGCGCCCTCGTGGCGGACCGGATCACGGTCGTAGATGCCGTCGACCTTGGTGGCCTTCAGCAGGGCCTCGGCCCGGATCTCCATCGCGCGCAGGGCGGCGGCGGTGTCCGTGGAGAAGTAAGGGTTGCCGGTGCCGGCGGCGAAGATCACGATGTGCCCCCGGTCCAGGTGGCGGATGGCGCGCCGCCGGATGTACGGCTCGGCCACCTGCCGGATCTCGATGGCGGTCATCACGCGCGTGGGGATGCCGCGCCGCTCCAGGGCGTCTTGCAGCGCCAGCGCGTTGATCACCGTCGCCAGCATGCCCATGTAGTCGCTCTGCGCGCGGTCCATGCCCTCGCTGGCGCCCTTCAGCCCGCGAAAGATGTTGCCGCCGCCCACCACCAGCCCGACCTGCACGCCCGAGCCGTGGACCTCGCCCAGCTCGGCGGCGGTAGCCTTGAGCGTCGCGGTGTCGATCCCCGACCCGCCGGTTCCACCCGAGAGCGCCTCGCCGCTCAGCTTGATGATCACCCGGCGGTACTTGAGAGTGGCGGCTGGATTCGTCACGGCGACGAGACCTAGCCGTGCTGCGGCCGCCCTGCAACGCCTGGCACCGTCGAGCCGGTCGTAGTATTCGGTCCCCACCATGCCGAGGCCCCTCGCCGCCGTCTTGCTCGTGTCCGGGCTCGTCGGGCTGCCTGCAACGAGAAGGCCGTCGACAAGCCCGCCCCCGCCGACGGGGGCGCCGCGCCGGCCGCCAGCGGGCTCACGCCCGAGCTGGCCCAGAAGCCCATCGCTACCGTGGGCGACAAGGTGATCACGCTGGGCGAGTTCGCGGCCACCATCGACCGGATGGATCAGTTCGAGCGGCTGCGCTACCAGTCGGTCGAGCGGCGTCGCCAGCTGCTGGACGAGATCATCAAGGCCGAGCTGCTGGCCCTCGAGGCCAAGCGTCGCGGCCTGGATCAGAAGCCCGAGGTCAAGGAGCGCATCCGGCAGATCCTGCGCGAGGACGTGATGCGTCAGACGCGGACCGAGGTCACCGCGCCGGCGGACATTCCCGAGAGCGAGGTGCGCGCCTATTACGACTCGCACCGGGACGAGTTCCGCGATCCCGAGCGGCGCCGCGTGGCGCACATCGTGATGGCCGACGAGGCGAAGGCCAAGAAGGTGCTCGAGGACGCCAAGAAGGCCTCGCCCACCGACTGGGGCAAGCTGGTGCGCGACCACTCGCTCGAGAAGCCCCCGCAGGGCGCCGCCACCGGCCCCGCCGAGCTGGCCGGCGACCTGGGCATCGTCGGCCCGCCCGGCGCTGCCAAGGGCGACAACCCCCGGGTGCCCGAGCCGCTGCGCGAGGCCGTGTTCAAGATCGGCGCGGTCGGTGGGATCCACGCCGAGCTGGTGGCCGAGGGCGGCAAGTTCCACGTGGTGCGCATGACGGGCAAGACCGACGCACGCGATCGCACGCTGGCCGAGGCCGAGCGGACCATCCGCGTGGCCATCTTGCAGGAACGCGTGCGCAGCGCCGAGGCCCGCATCGAGAAGGAGCTTCGCGAGCGCTATCCGGTCAAGATCGACGACAAGGCGCTCGAAAAGGTCGAGCTGCCGAAGTCACCGCTGGAAAAGCTGGATGCAGGCGCCCGAGCGCCCAAGTAGCGCGCGGCTGGTTCTGCCCCACGCCGGCGACCCCGACTCGCAGCGGCGCACGCCCGAGTGGAAGTGGCAGCTGGCCCACGCCGTGCGCTCCGCGCGCGAGCTGGGCGAACACCTCGAGCTGAGTGACGCGGAGCGTGCTGGCGCCGAGCGCGCCGAGCGCGAGGGCTTCCCGCTGGCGATCACGCCGTACTACCTGTCGCTGGTCGACGGCCGCGATCCGAGCTGCCCGATCCGCCGTCAGGTGGTGCCGCACGTTGCCGAGCGCGAGACCACCCGCGGAGACCTGGTCGACCCGCTGGGCGAGGTGGCCCACGAGGTCGCGCCCGATCTGGTGCAGCGCTACCCCGATCGGGCGCTGGTGCTGGCGACCGATCGCTGCGCCGTCTACTGCCGCTTCTGTACCCGCAGCCGGATGGTCGGTGGCGGCAGCGGCACGCGCTCGCTCGAGCACCTCTCCGCGGCCTTCGAGTGGCTGGCAGGTCACCCCGAGGTGCGCGACGTGATCGTGAGCGGCGGCGATCCGCTCACGCTGGCCACCGATCGACTGGTGGCGGTGATCGAGCGCTTGCGACAGGTCGAGAGCATCGAGACGATTCGCCTCGCCACCCGCGTGCCGGTGGTGTTGCCCCACCGCATCACGCCCGAGCTCTTGTCTGCGCTCGCGCCCTTCCACCCGCTGTGGGTGATGACGCATTTCAACCACCCGAAAGAGCTCACGCCGCTGGCCCGGGCCGGGCTCGAGCGCCTGGCGAACGCCGGCTTTCCGGTGATGAACCAGAGCGTGCTCTTGCGAGGCGTGAACGACGACGCCGCGGTTCTGGCCGAGCTGTTCCGCGGGCTCACGCGCTGTCGCGCGCGGCCCTATTACCTGCTCCAGGCCGACCCCGCCAAGGGCACCGGACACCTGCGCACTCCCATCGGGGCGGGCATCGCCATCATGGAGCAGCTCTGGGGGCGCCTGTCCGGCATCGCACTGCCAAAGCTGGTGGTGGATACGCCGGGCGGCTTCGGCAAGGTTCCGATCGGTCCCGACTACGTCATCGAGCGACGGCCCGGGGTGACCCGATTTCGCACGCCGCGGGGAGTCGAGGTCGAGTACTTCGACCCTGCCACCGAGTGACGCAGCGCGGCGCTCATGCTAGCGAGGGCGCCCCATGTCGAACGGCAAAGACGCACTGGCTCGCCTCGACGAGCTGAACGCGAAGGCTCTGGAAGGCGGCGGTAAAGCCCGGGTCGACAAGCAGCACGCGGCGGGCAAGCTGACGGCGCGCGAGCGCATCGAGCTGTTACTGGATCCCGGGAGCTTCATCGAGCTGGATCGCTTCGTCACCCACCGCTGCGCCGACTTCGGCATGCAAGAGCAGAAGGTGCTGGGCGACGGCGTGGTCACCGGGCACGGCACGGTGGACGGCCGCCGCATCTTCGTGTTCGCGCAGGACTTCACCGTGTTCGGCGGTTCGCTCTCGGCGGCCTACGCCTCGAAGATCTGCAAGGTCATGGATCTGGCGATGAAGGTCGGCGCGCCGGTGGTCGGCCTGAACGACTCGGGCGGCGCGCGCATTCAAGAAGGCGTCGAATCCCTGGCGGGCTATGCCGACATCTTCTTGCGCAACACCCTGGCCTCGGGCGTGGTGCCGCAGATCAGCGCCATCATGGGGCCGTGCGCGGGCGGCGCGGTGTATTCGCCGGCCATCACCGACTTCATCTTCATGGTCGAGAACACCTCGTACATGTTCATCACCGGCCCCGACGTGATCCGTACGGTGACGCACGAAGAGGTGAGCAAAGAGGCGCTGGGCGGCGCCCAGGCCCACGCCGGCAAGAGCGGCGTGGCCCACTTCACCTCGCCCGACGACCGCGCCTGCATCGCCAGGGTGCGTGAGCTGCTCAGCTTCCTTCCGCTGAACAACACCGAAGATCCGCCGGTGGCGGTTTGCACCGATCCGGTGGACCGCGAGGTCCCCGAGCTCGATCTGCTGGTCCCGGTCGAGAGCAACAAGCCCTATGACATGAAGAAGGTGATCGCGGCGGTGGTCGACGACGGCTACTTGTTCGAGGTCCACGAGCACTGGGCGAAGAACATGGTGGTGGGCTTCGCCCGCATCGGCGGGCGGCCGGTGGGCGTGGTGGCCAACCAGCCGGCGTACCTGGCGGGGGTGCTGGACATCGACGCCAGCATCAAGGCCGCGCGCTTCGTGCGCTTCTGCGACTGCTTCAACCTGCCGATCGTGACCTGGGTGGACGTGCCGGGGTTCTTGCCAGGGGTCGACCAAGAGCACCGCGGCATCATCGTGCACGGCGCGAAGCTCTTGTACGCGTTCTGCGAGGCCACGGTGCCGAAGCTGACGGTGATCACGCGCAAGGCCTATGGCGGGGCCTACGACGTGATGAGCAGCAAGCACGTCCGCGGTGACGTGAATCTGGCCTTCCCCACGGCAGAGATCGCGGTGATGGGCCCCGACGGCGCGGTGAACATCGTGTACCGCAAAGAGATCGAAGAGGCGGCGAGCGCCGATCAGGCCCGCGCCGACTTCAGCGCAGAGTATCGGGCCAAGTTCGCCAACCCCTACAAGGCGGCCGAGCTGGGCTTCGTGGACGAGGTGATCCACCCCCGCTTGACCCGCAAGCGCCTGGCGGTGTGCCTCGAGATGCTGAAGAACAAGCGGCTCGAGAACCCGCCGCGCAAGCACGGCAACATCCCGCTCTGACTCGGGCCGGGCCTAGAGCACGATCAGCAAGACGATCAACAAGGCGAGCCCGCCAACCACGCCGGCCACCAAGAGGTAGCCCTTCTTCACGACCTGCCGGTCGTAGGTGTCGAGCGCGGCCAGGTGCAGCGCGCTGGCCTCGGCGAGCCGCTTGTGATTGACCTCGCCGCCGCGGATCGCGCTCAGCGTGGCGGCGGGGAACCCCAGCGACTCACCCTGGGCGAGCAAGCTGCGCCCGATGCCGGCCAGGGCCGTGGTCAGCTCGCGCTGGGCCTCCGAGACGCTGGCCGACGCGGCGCTCAGCTGGCCCTGGAACTGGCGGGCGAGGGCCTTCTGCTGATCCTGGATGCGACGGGTGTGCTGCCCGAGCAGGCCGATCTGCCCGCGCACCTGCTGCAGCACGCCCTGGGCTTCTGCCAGCGCTTGCTGCAAGGTCGCGACCTCGGGCTGCAGGGCCGCTGCCTGCGCCTCGAGCCCCTGGATCTGAGCCGCGGCCTCGGGGGAAGGCGGCGTGTTCGGCGGGGCGCCCTGCTGGGCGCTCATCTTGATCGAGCGCGCCTCGATCAAGAAGCGCTTCTGCTTGGCAGCCACGCGCGAGAGCACGCCTTCGCGCTCGGTGACCTCGGCGGTGGCGCGATCGCGCTCGGCCTCGAGCGGCGGCAGCTGAGCGCGGATCGCCTGCAGCTGTTGCTCGAGCTGGGCGCTCTGGGCATCGAGCGCTTGGTTGGTCTGGTTGAGGACGGCGCCGCGTTCTTGGGCAATGGCCTCGAGCTGCCGCACGGGCTCGTAGTGGGCGGAAAACCGCGAGTCGGCCTCGAGCTGGGCCCGCATGTCTTGGGCCAGCGAGGCGAACAGCTCGTCCAGCTTCTTGTCTTGCGCGGCGCTCTCACCGTTCAGGCGCGCGAGCTCGGCGCGGAGCTCGCGCTGCCGGATCAGCACGCGGAACGCGTACAGCGGCGCCAGGTAGATCGGCGACGGGGCGGGGCCGTAGCGCGCGATCAGCGCCACGGCGCTGGCCTCGACCGCGGGCAGCGCGGGCGCCAGGCTCTGGGCGAGCGGGGCGGGCGCCCCGGAGGTGGCCGACGGTCCCGGGGGTGCCGTGGGCGCCTGGGGCGCGACGCTGCCCTCGGGGGCGGGCGGCCGGTACGACGAGAGCTCGAGACTCAGGCCTGCTTGCGCGTCGCCGTCATCGAGATCCATCGAGCTGCCGTCGTAGCTGCCGCTGCTCTTCGTGCCCCCGCCGGTGCTCGACAGGGACGAACCGCTGCCGAAGTGATCGGCGTCGAAGCCGCCCCCGAACAGATCGAACGCGCCGCCGCCGGCGCTGCCCTGGGCGGGTGCGCGGGCCGGCGCGGTGGCCGCGGGCTTGGGCGGCTCTTGGGTGCGCGGGACCATGGGCCCGAGCTCCAAATCGGGGACATGGCCCGGTCGGGACGGGTTTGCGGGGTCGCCCATGGGATCGAACCCTCAGTCTACGCTGCTTGGCTCGCGCGCCCAAGCCGTAAGCTCGGCGTGGAACGCACGAAAGGCCGAGTCTTCAGGCCATTCGGGGGCGCTGTCGAGCAGCTCGCGGGCCTCGGCCCGCTGCCCGCGATCGATGCACACCACCGCGGCGGCGTAGCGCAGCGGCCAGTGGATCAGCGTGTTCTTGCGGGCCGCTTCCCACAGCAAGATCACGTCGCCCTCTTCCGGCTCGTGGGCGAACGCTCGAGCCACCGCCGCGACCGCCTCGCGCAGCAGGGCCACGCGCGCCCGCAGGTCGTCGGGCACCTGCGGCAGCGGCAGGCGCCGCAGCTCGTCGGCCTTGCCCAGCGCGGCGCGCCCTTCACCTTCGAACGAATCGAGCAGCGTCTCGACCACCAGCCGGTGCTCGTGGGCCGCGGCCCAGGCCGCGCCGCGGGCCGCGTGCTCGAGCGCGGTCCGCGCTCGGTCGGTGTGGCCCGTGGCCGCCAGCGCCGTCGCCTTCAGCAGCGGCACTGCCGTGTCCGCGTGCGGCAGGCTTGCCAGTGACCCTTGCCAGTGCTGCAGCAGCTCTTCCGCGCGCCCTTCGATCAACATGCGCCGGACCCGGCGCCGCTCGCTTTCGCGGGCCGCGAGCGAGGCGCCGACGCCCAGCGCCACCGCGGCCGGCACCACCAGCCACCAGCGGTCGTGGCGCGCCCGGTGCAGCGCGCCCGCGATCAGCGCGGCCGATCCGACCAGAAGCAGCGCGCGAACCACGCGGAAACGGAGCATGTTGCCCAGCGAAGGTGATACCGCCCGGGGCGCTTGTCGAGCGGCTTTACACGGCCCTGGCCCTGCGCTACCTAATGCCCTGCTTCGAGCGTGTGGGCTCGCCAACAGCGCACCTTGAACCCCGCCAGGGCCGGAAGGCAGCAACGGTAGGAGGAGAGCGGGTGTGGCGGGCCCTTTCCCTATTTCACACGCCGAACATCTCGATCACCGCGCCGTTGTGCGCCAGCGGCGCGTCCAGGGCGTAGTGGACCAGCGTGCGCGCGACGTCGTCGGCGCTCATTCGTGGTGCGAACCCGCTGCCCTCGAGCATCTCGGTGTCGACCGAACCCGGCAGCACCACCAGGGCGATCACCCCGCTGCCCGCGAGCTCTTCGGCGAGGCTCTTGGTGAAGCCAGTGAGCCCCCACTTCGACGCGGCGTAGGCCGCTGCGTTGGCCGAGCCCAGGGTCGACGAGATGCTGCCCACGTGGATGATGCGGCCGCTCTTGCGTGCGCGCAGCGCCGGCAAGAACGCCCGGGCGATCTGGAACGGCGCGCGCAGGTTCACCGCGAGCTGGTGGTCCCACGCGTCGAGCGACGTGAGCTCGACGCTGCGGCGCTCGATCACCGCGGCGTTGCTGATGATCACGTCGGGCACCGCGCTCGCCAACACGTGCGAGCAGGCCGCGCCGAGCGCGGTGCGATCGGCCAGATCGCAGTGCTCGAGGCTGACCTGGACCTTCTGGGCGCAGAGCTCGCCGGTCTCGTCGAGCTCGGCAGACTGACGGCCCATCAGCACCAGGTTCACGCCGCGCTCGGCCAGCGCCAGCGCCGTGGCCCGGCCGATGCCGCGGCTGGGACCGGTGACCAATGCCAGCGTCACGCCCCGCGCTCCGCGCCCAGGGCCAGATCGAGCTCTCGGGCGCAGGCGGGGTCCGACAGATCGCCGGCGCTTGCCAGGGTGCGCACGGTGGCGTCGGCCTGACGCGAGCCCCGGGCGCTGAGGCAGCTGTGGCGCAGCGTGATCTGGCAGAACGCCCCGCGCGCCCCGCCGAAGCGCACCAGCGAATCCACCACCATCTCGCCGATCTGCTCTTGCAGTGCCAGACGGCGGGAGCAGGCGTCGACCAGCCGCGCAATGGTGCCCAGCCCCAGAACGCGGGCGCCAGGGCGGTAGGCGACGGTGGCGCGACCGAGGGACGAGAGCAGGTGATGCGGGCAGACCGTGGCGACGGCGATCTCGCGCACCACCACGATGCCGGCGCTCTGACGGGCGGGTGGGGAGCCGTCTTGCAGCAGCGCCTCGAGATCGGTGGCGTAACCGATGAGCAGCTCGTCGGCGAAGGCCTCGGCGACGCGCTTGGGCGTGAGGGCCAGCTCGGGATCGCGGGCCGGGTCCCGCCCCAGCGCACGCAAGAAGTCGGCGATGGCTCGCTCGGCGGCAGCGCGATCCATGGGCTCAGTTCCAGAGGCGCTGGCGGGCCTCGGCTCGCAGCGGCTTGCGCGAAGAATACCCGCTCTCGAGGCTGTGCCAGTAGCGCAGCGACTCTTCACCGTAGCGCCAGCACAGCCAGACCAGGTTGCCGTCCACGTTGCCGTAGAAGTCGAGCAGGCCGATTTGCGGGTCCTTCACCACGGCGCCGAGCGCCTGCACCTCGCGCCAGCCGTCGTCGTATTGCTTGATGCGGTGCGAGAGCTCGAGCTTCAGGCGCACGACCTCGCTCGAATCGTCGTCGGTGGGCTCGATGGTGGCGGGCAGCCCGCCGGCGACCCGGGCCAGCTCGGCCAGGCCCTCTTCGACCACGCTCTGGCGGCGAAGCTGCTCGGCCACCAGCTCGGTCAGGCGCGGGATCAGCGCGTCGACTTCGGCCGGGGTGAACACTCGCGGAATGGCCATCATCACCTCTCGGTGTCCACGTCCCACAGCACGCCCAGGGCATCGGGGATCCGCCCGGTGCAGCCGAGCTTGGTGCAGCTGTCGCACCGAGCCGGGAAGGTCGAAGGGTCGGTGCAATTGGCGCACACCGTCAGGTGGGTGCGCGCCGCGTCCAGCTCGACGGCCAGGCGCTTGAGCAGCGCAATCCGGGTGTTCATCAGCTCGAGCTGCTCGTCGAGCCGCGCCACGATCTTCTGCGACGCCAGCGAGCCGGTCTGGCAGCGGTGCTTCAGGGCCAAGAAGTCCCGGATCTCTTCCAGGGCGAAGCCCGCCGCCCGCAGATCGCT
>Ga0073899_10001701_pt1 | contig 20032 bp, 18 predicted proteins | sample KloWWTmetaKNB5Ph_FD_88975 | JGI IMG/M metagenome (GOLD analysis project Ga0073899, IMG submission 88975) | Active sludge microbial communities from Klosterneuburg, Austria, studying microevolution and ecology of nitrifiers - Klosterneuburg... | ecosystem: Engineered > WWTP > Aerobic digester >... | reverse complement strand
TACGCGCCAAACACTGGCGCAATGATGGCCGACGTGGTGGACATGGACACCCAGGCCTCGCCGCTGTGCGCCCGCTCCTTCCTCAAACGCATGATGGCCGACCTGGCCGATTCTGGATACAAGGCGCAGGTGGGTTTTGAGTTGGAGTTTTATTTTGCGGTGCGCGGCTCGGATGGCGGGTTTGTGCCCGTGGACGAAAGCGGCTATGCCACCGGGATGGGCATGACGGTCGCCGCAAAAGTCATCAACGAAATTATTGGCACGCTGGACGACCAGCGGATTGCGGTGGAGCATTACCACCCCGAAATGGGCGGCGGCCAGCAGGAAATTACTCTGCGCGTCACGGATCCCCTCACCGCCTGCGACCAGGTTGTGCTGGCCCGCGAGGCCATCCGCGCGGTGGCATGGACGCATGGCTGGTATTCCACTTTTATGGCTCGGCCATTTGAGAATCAGCCGGGCAGCAGCTTGCACGCGCACATCAGTTTGTGGGATCGCAATGGGCGCAATGTGATGTTCACCGATTCGCATCACGAGGATGAAACGCTGCGGCTGTATGAGGATGGCATGGGCTTCATTGGCGGCCTCATGCGCCACATCAACGCGCTCGCCGCCGTGTCGTGTCCCTCGGCCAACTCGCAACGCCGGTTGACCGGGAACGCCGGGCCAGCGCCGTTTGGCGCGTGGGGATACGACAACCGCGATGTGCCCATCAGCATCACCCCGCAATCGTGGTCTAGCGCAAAAACCAGCGCCAATTTGGAATACCGGCTGGCCGATGCCAGCGCAAATCCGTATCTCATGCTGGGGTCTGTTTTGGCGGCCGGGTTGGATGGCATTCAGACCCACCAGTCGCACACCACCGCGCTCAGCGTATCGCCCAGCCAAATGGACGAAGAGACACGCGCCGCGCGGAACATTGCGCCGTTGCCCGCCACATTGAGCGAAGCGTGTGACGCGCTGGCCGCCGATCCGGTTTTGTCTCAGGCGATGGGTGAACAAATGGTCGAGACTTATCTTGCCATCAAGCGCAAAGAAGCCGCCACGTTCAAGGATATGTCTTTCCTCGCCGAGCAAAACGCGCACTTGTGGAGATACTAAAAAGACGATGGACGATGGACGATATGCGGCCTTTAACCGTCCATCGTCCATGGTCTATCGTCCACCAGCCATGCTTCTCCAAGTCGCCCTAGACACGTTTACGCTGCCAGAAGCGGTGGCGTTTGCCAAACGCATCGCCCCGTTTGTGGATGTGGTTGAGGCGGGCACGGCTCTCATCAAACACGAAGGGATGGCCGCTGTTCGCGCCCTGCGCGAGGCCATCGGCCCAGACAAGATTTTGCTGGCCGATATGAAAACATTTGACGCGGGGCGTTATGAGGCGGAGCTGGCGCTGGATGCGGGCGCAGATTTCATCACCGTGCTGGGTTGCGCGGGCGATGCCACCATTCACGCGGTGATTGCGGCCGCCCACGCCCGCGGAAAATGTGTTGTGGCCGATGTGGTTGGCGTGGAGGACAAGGTGCGCCGCGCTGGCGAACTCACGGCATTTGGCGCAGATGTGTTGGGGATTCATGCGGATGAGGACGTGACCCCGCGCCCCTTGCCCCACCCGCTTTTGCGCCAATTGGCGGGCATTTCTCATGCGCCGCTTTCAATCGCGGGCGGCGTTACGCAAGAGAATATTGCCGAGTTGCGCCCATATGCGCCGCGCGTGATTGTGATTGGCTCCACTTTGACCAAGGCGGCGCATCCAGAAACAGTCGCCAAAAATCTCCGCGCGGCCGCCTGAGAAGTCAGCGTTTGCTCTCATACAAAACCGCCTTGCCCTTTTTGCCCGCCACGCTGATGGCGCCGCAATTGCGCAGGCAATACGTGACCCGCTGAGCCAGGTGGCGCGAAATTTTTCCGAGCTTTACCAAGTCGGCGTTGGTGAATTGATCCGGCAACCCATCCGGCAAAAGCGAGAGCAAGTCGCCCGGCGCGCGAAAGGCGCGGCGTTCCACAATTTCTATCAGCCGGTGATCCACGGGCTTCCAATCGCGGTTCCAGCGGCGGCGCTGGCGCGGCACAACCCGTTGGCGCACTTCTTCTTCTCGCACCAGCAACACCTCCAGCGTAAAGTTTGGCGAGCAAATAATCTCTGGGCAGCCCGTGAGCGCATCAAAGATATTGGCCGCGCTGCGTTTGGCTGTGCTTTTGCTCTTGCGCTCAATCGCGCCATCTTCATCCAGCCAAATAATATGCTTCTCAATGGCGATGGGATGGATGACGTGCATGCGGTGGCGCGTGACAAGATCGCGGTATTTGCGGCGCACCGATGAAAACCCAGTGGTTTGCACCTCAATAAGTTTGTCCCCGCGCCGGATGTCAATCACATAGCCATCCAGCGGGTATTCCACATCATCGCCCGGTTTTGCCAAATGCCGTTTGAGAGCAGCATGAAGCGAGCGTTCGCCAAGTGTGCCAATGCGCGGTTTTTGCGCGGGTGTCATCACTGGAATCGTAACACGCGCAAACCCAAACACCTGACAAAGCACAAACCGTCACGCCATTAATTTTTGATTGTTAAAAATTTCACATTATAAATTCACATCGGTGAATCTTTTTCAATTTTGTGCATCAATGTGTTTTCGGGGTTATATTCCCGCCCCATGAACTCGGCGAATCACTCGCAAAATGGAAACGGGCTGACTTTGGAACAGCACGAGCGTCTTGCGCGCGTTGCTGAAATGTATTACGAAACTCAATTGGGCCAGAGCGAAATCGCCACACGCATGGGGTATTCGCGATCCATGATTTCCCGGCTGCTCACAGAAGCGCGCGAACGCGGGATTGTTGAAGTGCGGATCAATCACCCAATTCAGCGCAGGCTGGATTTGGAAAGCGAACTCAAGAGCGCCTTCAACCTTGCGCATGTGCGCGTGCTGGCGCACAACTCCCCGCTTTATGCCGAGATTTTGCATCGCTTGGGCATTGTGGCCGCAAGTCTTATTGACGAACTGGTTAAAGACGAGATGATCGTAGGCGTTTCGTGGGGTGTGACGCTGGCAGAAACGGTGTCATCTCTGCGGCCATCGCCAAAAAAAGGCGTAAAGGTTTTGCAACTTATTGGCTCGCTGGGCGCAAGTCATCATGAGAATGATGGGCCAGAAATTGCCCGCCGCATGGCCCGCGCCTTTGCGGGCGAATACGAAATTTTGCCTGCCCCGCTGGTGGTGGAAAGCCCGCAAGCGCAAGCTGCTCTGCTAAGTGACCGCCACATTCGCCAAAACATGCTGCTGGCCCGCAAGGCAGATTTGCTCATTTTGGGCATGGGCAGCGTGGACTCGGAATATTCATCGCTGCTTTTGGAAGGCTTCATCACAAAAACGCAAATGAACCAATTGGTAAAGCGCGGGGCGGTGGGCGATATTTGCGGATTACACATTGACCACAAAGGCAAGCTGGTGGAAAGCGAATTGGTCCATCGAACCATTGGCATAGACATTGACAGCATTAAAAAAGCGCCTTTGAGATTGGGCGTGGCGGGCGGCCCGGCCAAAACCGCCATCATCAACGCGGCCTTGCGCGGCAAGATCATCAATGCGCTGGTCACCGACGAAATCGCCGCATCTTCTGTTTTGGGAATGATAGGAAAGAAATAAAGACATGGAGCTAAAAGAAAGTTATTTGCGCACGATGATGCTCATCCGCGCATTTGAACAACGCGCAGAAGAGCTGTTTGCTCTGGGCAAAGTGCACGGCACGATGCACCTGAGCATTGGGCAAGAAGCCACCGCGGTTGGTGTTTCCAACGCCTTGCGCGAGGGCGACTATCTGCTCAATACCCATCGTGGTCACGGGCATTGTCTTGCCTGGCAAGGCAGCGATGTAAACCTGATGATGGCCGAATTCATGGGCCGCGAGGCGGGCTATTGCCGCGGGCGCGGCGGCAGCATGCACATTGCCAACGTAGCCACAAACAACCTGGGCGCAAACGGCATCGTGGGCGGCGGGTTGCCGCTGGCGGTGGGTGTTGGCCTCAGCATCAAGCTGCGCAAAACAGACCAGGTGTGCGCGGTTATTTTTGGTGATGGGGCCTCGAACGAAGGCGCGTTCCACGAATCCATGAACATGGCGAGCATTTGGAAGCTGCCCATCATCTATGTATGCGAGAACAATCAATACGCCATGAGCATGGCGATTAAAAAGTCTGCCAACGTGGCAAGAATTAGCGACCGCGCGGTGGCGTATAACGTGCGCGGTATTACGGTAGATGGCAACGAGGTCGCCGCCGTGTATGACGCCATTGCCGAGGCGGCAGCCGATTGCCGCGCGGGGCGTGGGCCGGTGCTGGTGGAATGCCAAACTTATCGCTGGCGCGGGCACAGCAAGAGCGACCGCCAGCTTTACCGGACGCGCGAGGAGCTGGCCGAGTGGCAGGGTCGTGACCCCATCCCCCGCTACGCAAAGGAATTGGGGTGGAGTGATGCGCAAGTGGAAGACGCCCGCGCCGAAGCCAACAAACGAATTGATGCCGCAGTGGCCTTCGCGGAAGCAAGCCCTGAGCCGGATGTTAAAGATGTGATGGAGGGTGTGTATGCGTGAGATTACTTACGGCGAAGCTTTGCGCGAGGCCATGCGCCAGGCCATGAGCAACGACCCGCGCGTGTTTTTGATTGGCGAAGATATCGGCATTTATGGCGGCGCGTTTGGCGTAACCGCTGGTTTGGTGAACGAGTTTGGCGAGGAGCGCGTGATTGATACGCCCATCAGCGAGGCGGCCATCACCGGCGCGGTCATTGGCGCATCTCTGGCAGGAATGCGGCCCATTGGCGAGATTCAGTTTATGGATTTTGTGACGCTGAGCATGGAGCAGTTGGTTTTGCAGGCCGCAAAGATTCGGTATATGTTTGGCGGCAACGCCACCGTGCCGATGGTTTTGCGTATGCCCGGCGGCAGCGGCACCGGCGCGGCGGCCCAGCACAGCGAGAGCCTTGAGAATTGGTTTGTGCATGTGCCTGGGTTAAAAGTGGTGATGCCCAGCAACCCGTATGACGCGAAGGGCCTTTTGCTGGCCGCGCTGGATGACCCCAACCCGGTGATTTTTATTGAGCACAAGCTGCTTTACAAAACCAAAGGCCCCGTGCCAGAAGAAATGTATCGCGTGCCGCTGAGCCAGACCAAAATTGCGCGAGAAGGCAAGCATGTCACGGTCATCGCCACCAGCATCATGGTGGGGCGCTCGCTGGAGGCGGCAGAAAAACTAAAGGCCGAAGGGATTGAGCTTGAGGTGGTTGACCCGCGCACGCTTAACCCGCTGGATGAAAAACCCATCTTTGAAAGTGTGAAGAAAACCGGGCGTGTGTTGATTGTGCACGAGGCTGTTGGCACGGGTGGATATGGCGGCGAACTGGCTGCCCGAATCGCATCTAACGAGGCGTTTGATTATTTGGATGCGCCCATCCGCCGCCTGACCGGGTTGGATGTGCCGATTCCATACAACCGCAACCTGGAACGCGCGGCTGTGCCTCAGGTAGATGACATTGTGCGCGAGGCGCGCAAGCTTGCGCAGGGGGCCTACTAGGATGAAAGAAGTCATCATGCCCAAGTTCGGCTTTACGCAAGAAAGCGGCGAGCTTGTGCGCTGGATCAAGCAAGAGGGCGAGGCGGTAAAAGAAGGCGACCCAATTGCCGAGGTCACAACCGACAAAATCAACATGGAGATTGAAGCGCCAGCCAGCGGAACGCTGAGCGCAATCTCGGCCAGGGAAGGCGATGTGATTCCGGTGACGCAAATCATCGCCTGGATTCTTAAACCCGGCGAGGCGGCCCCAACAGGCGCGGTTCCATCTCCCGCGCCACAAGCTGCCTCTGCCGAAACTCCATCCCCTGCCCCGCTGGCCGCTGTGCTGATGGCAACGCCCGTGGCCCAACGCGCCGCACAAGATTTGGGCGTGGATTTGCAAAAAGTGCGCGGCAGCGGCGCGGGCGGGCGCATCACACGCGAGGACGTGGAGAATTTCGCCAACTCGCAACCCTCCCCCGCCCTGCCAGACCCGCGCGAACGCGCCACACCCGCCGCGCGGCGGGTTGCCCGCGAGGAAAACATTGGGCTGGGTGATGTGGCTGGCAGCGGGCCACATGGCCGTGTTCAGGCAGGCGATGTGCTCGCCGCGGCTTCATCTGCAAAACAGGCGGCAGCCCCAGCGCAAAAGCCATCGGCCCAAACAGAAGATGCGTTTACGGCTTTGCCCATGAACGCCATGCGCCGCACGATTGCCGCGCGGCTGCAAAAAAGCGCCCAAGACGCGCCGCATGTCACGTTTGACGCGGATGTGGATATGAGCGCGCTGGAAACGCTGCGGGCGGAACTGAATAAAAGCGCGGCGAAGGACGAACCAAAGGTGAGCGTGACCGCGCTTTTGGTGAAAGCATGTGCGTGGGCGCTGGGCCGGCATCCTCGGATTAACAGCCAGCTGGATGTGGACAACAACCGCATTTTGCTTATGCGGGCGATCAATATCGGTATGGCGGTGGCGCTGGAGGATGGCCTGATTGTGCCGGTGATTAAAGACGCGCCGAACAAAGGGTTGCGAAAGCTCGCGGCCGAAATTGCAGATTTGGGCGCGCGGGCCAAGCAAAACAAACTCAAGATGGATGAGTTAAGCGGCGGCACGTTCACCATCTCCAATTTGGGGATGCACGAGATTGACCGCTTCACCGCCATCATCAACCCGCCAGAGTGCGCCATTTTGGCGGTGGGCCGGGCCGCGCAAAAGTTTGTGCCAGATGCAGAGGGCAAGCCGGTCGCGCGCCCCATCGCCACCTTGCGTCTGAGCGCTGATCACCGCGTGATTGATGGCGCAGTGGCCGCGCTGTTTATGAAGGACCTGCGCAAGGCGATTGAGAATCCGGGCGTGATGTTGAGTTAAAAAACGCCGACCAGCGCTCCGGGCGTGTCCGAACAAGTTCGGCTGAACGCCCAGAGCGCTAAGACGAAAAGTAACACGGAGAACGAATGACAAATAACAGCGAAAACTGGGTGGTGCTGGGCATTGCGCTTGGTGTGATGTGGCTGCTGCAATTTGGGCTGTCTTTTATGCAGATGAGGCGGTATTACGGGCGCATTGCCAAATTGCGCAAGACCGGTCTGACCGCCACCGGCATGAGCGGCAATCGCGTTCGCACCCGCACGTATGTTGTGCTTGTGTTGGATGAGGGGCTGAACGTGAAGACCGCCGAGCAACTCAGCGGCATTACGGTTTTTGCCAGTCTTAAACCCATCAAACAAATGATTGGGCTGCATGTGGATGATATTTGGGCTGGCGGCGAGATACCCAAAGGCGTGGGCAAAAATGTATGGGGCGCGGCCTGCGCCGCCGCGCAGTATTTGCGTGATCACTTAGATAAACCCGTTGAAGTGGGAAAGCCGGTCAACGTTGTTGCATCCAATGAAGAAAGAAGCGGGGAAAGCAAGACCGCCGACGTGGGGCATTTTGCTCAGGAGGTGGTTTTGCCTGTAACTTAAGAATATTGTTTTTTTAACACGGCGTCGCACGCGCGGCGAACGCCAGGAGCGGATTGCGCGACCTAAGAGAAATAACTTAATCAATCACAATAATTTTCGTCTCTCAGGAGGTTCGTAATGGGTTTTCTAGCACAACTTGCTACCGACTTTATCGGTCTTTTCCAGAAAGGCGGCGAGGTTTTCGTCAGCCTCGTCTCCGGCATCATTCCTTTGCTCATCGTGCTGATGACAGCCGTGAATGCGTTGATCGCGTTGATTGGCACAGAGCGCATTGAAGGCATTGGCCGCTACGCGGGCAAGCCGGGCATTCTGCCAACGCTGGTTCGCTACACAATTCTGCCGTTTGTGGCGGTGTTCTTCTTCACCAACCCAATGGCGTATACGATGGGTCGCTTTTTGCCAGAGCGCCTGAAGCCCGCGTTTTATGATGCGGCTGTGTCGTTTGTGCACCCGCCGCTGGGCATCTTCCCGCATGTCAACCCAGGTGAGTTGTTTGTGTGGGCTGGCATTGCCAAGGGCATCACAGACAAGGGTTTGGCGCTGGGCGATCTGGCCGTGCGCTACATGCTCGTAGGTTTTGTCGTCATCTTCATTCGTGGTTTGGTAACAGAATGGCTTTACAACCGCATGTCTGCCAACAGAACACCAGCTTCGGCGTAATGCCTGATCTAAACAGGAGAAATACAAAATCATGCAAGCACTTACAAAATTGCTGGAAAAGATTGGTCGCTCGGTTGGTCGCGTAGTCGGCGTGTTGTATCAGTCTGGCCGCGATAGCATTGATCAGGTGATTAAGAACGTTCTGCCGTTTATGGCCTTCATCTCGCTGGTCATTGGCATTATTCTGAAGACGGGTGTGGGCAACTGGCTTGCCAACGCGCTGTCTGGTCTGGCCAACAACCCCATTGGCTTGATCATCATGTCGCTCATCATCGGGTTGCCGGTGCTCTCGCCGCTGCTGGGGCCGGGCGCCGTCATCGCGCAGGTGATTGGAACGTTGCTGGGCGTGCAAATCGGCCAGGGCAAGATTGCGCCATCGCTGGCGCTTCCCGCGCTGTTCGCCATCAACCCGCAAGTGGGCTGCGACTTCATCCCAGTGGGTTTGGCGCTGGGCGAAGCCGAGCCAGAGACAGTGGAGACGGGCGTGCCCGCCGTGCTGTTCTCGCGTCTTATTACCGGGCCAATCTCGGTAATTATTGCGTGGGTTGCCAGCATTGGGCTGTATGCTTAAGTAATGGCTAGTTGCTAGTTGCTGATTGCTAGTGGTTAACCCGCTGGCAGCCAGCAACTAGCAATCAATGCAATCAATAAGGAGAAAAATGGCTGAATATAAAAAAGTAAAAGTGGTTAAAGGCCCAAAGGGATGGGGCGGCCCGTTTTTGATTGACCCGAAACCGGGCAAGGACAAGGTGGTCTCGGTGACCGGTGGCGGGATTCATCCCCTTGCGCAAAAAATTGCCGACCTGACCGGCTGCGAGGCGGTGGATGGCTTTAAGACCAAGGTGGCGTTTGAGGCGATGGCGTGCGTCATCATTGATTGCGGCGGCACGGCCCGCGTGGGTGTTTACCCCATGAAGAAGGTGTTGACGATTGATATTTATCCCACCTCGCCCTCTGGCCCGTTGTTCCGATTTATCACCGAGCAGTATTTTTGCTCTGGCGTGCGGCTGGATGACATTACACCAGCATAGAGGCCAATATGGTCAAATATGAACGCACGGTCACTGGCATAGGCAGCCTGCTCGAAGAATTTGTAAGCGCCGGGGTGCTGGTGTTTTTTGGCGAAGGCGCCCCGGATGAACTGGCCGAAGTGGCCGTGGTGCATAAAGGTTCGCCCATGCGTGGCGAAATTGCGCCTGGGGATGTGGTTGTTTTGGGTGAGACTCACTTGAAAGTGCTGGCGGTTGGGCCGGTTGCGAATTCCAATTTATCTAATTTGGGGCATTTGGTGTTAAAGGCAAGCGGAGAAACCGAGGTTGAATTGCCCGGCGATGTATGCGTGGAAGCGCAGCCATTACCCAATGTGGATGTGGGAATGCGGTTTGCAATTTTGGGAGGGAAATAAAAAATCATGGCGTTAAAAGACAAATTGCGCGAACGCGCGGCAAAGCAAGGTCCTCTTCGCGTGGGGTTGGTGGGCGCGGGCCAAATGGGCACGGGTCTCATCAGCCAAATTGAGCGGATGGAAGGCGCGCAGGTGGTGGCGGTGGCCGATGTAGTGCCCGGGCGCCCCGCGGCCAGCTTTGTAGAAGCCTCGGTAAAGGCCAGCGTGAAGGAAATCAACGATGCCAAAGCCGCCGCAGATCACATCCGCCAAAGCGGGCGTGTGGCAATGAATAACGCCGATGAGATGGCGCGAATTGAAAATGTGGACGTGATCGTGGAGGCGACTGGCGTGCCGGAGGTTGGCGCAAAAGTTTGTCTGGCGGCCATTCAGGCGGGGAAGCACATCATTAACATGAATGTGGAGACCGATGCGACCGTTGGCTATATTTTGAACCGCAAGGCCAAAGAAGCTGGCGTTATTTATTCGCTGGCCGCGGGCGATGAGCCGGGCGCGATCAAGGAAATTTACGATTTTGCCGACGTGCTTGGGTTTGACATCGTGATGGTGGGCAAGGGCAAGAACAACCCGCTTGACCGCACCGCCACGCCAGACACCTGCGCCGCCCGCGCCACCGAGCAACAAATGAGCCCCAAAATGCTGTGCTCGTTTGTGGATGGCACCAAGACAATGGTGGAGATGACCTCGATTGGCAACGGCCTGGGGTTTCCGCCAGAAATCACCGGGGCGCATGGCCCAGCCTGCGAAGTAAAGGACCTGGCCAAAGTGTTTGTTCCTCAGAGCGAGGGCGGCATTTTGAAAGGCACAAAAGTGGTGGATTACGCGGTGGGCAGCGTTGCGCCCGGCGTATTTGTCATCATCACCACCGACCAGCCCAAAATCATCAAAGACCTGAAGTATTTGCGGCTGAATGGGCATGGCAATAACTGGGCGTTGTATCGCCCGTATCACCTGGCCAACCTTGAAACGCCAATGTCAATTGTGCGGGCGGTGATTTACGGCGAGGCCACGCTCGCCACCGAGCACCCGTTTGTGGCCGAGACGATTGCCTACGCCAAACGCGATTTGAACCCCGGCGACAAAGTTGACGCGTTGGGCGGGTTCACCGTTTACGGGATGATTGAACGGGCGGATGTGGCCCGCAAGGGTGATCAGTTGCCGCTGGGTCTGGCGGTGGGCGGGGTGATAAAACACGCCGTCGCCAAAGGCCAGCCCATCCGCTACGCCGATATTGATTTGAACGAAACCCAGACAATTGTGAAACTGCGCCGCGAGCAGGACGCGTTATAAAACATTTAGCGCCCGGAGCGGTTCAACTGCTCCGGGCGCTTTGTAAAAACATGGCAACCGCAATACTCACCGTTAATCACGAGGCCGGGCTGCACGCGCGGCCAGCCGCAACATTTGTCAAGGCCGCCACATCCTTCCCGTGCGCCATCACCCTGCGCAACCTGGACCGCGATAAAAAAGCGGTGAACGCCAAAAGCATGGTGATGGTTTTGACACAAGGCGTGGTTAAGGGTCAGCGGATTGAGGTGATCGCCACTGGCGAACGCGAAGAAGAAGCCATTGCCGCTTTGCGCGGGTTGATTGAAAGCAATTTTGATTAGAAGTGCAAAGAATGGAAAATCAATTTCAAGGCATCGCCGCCGCGCCGGGCGTGGCTGTTGGGCCGGTGTGGGTTTTTCGGCACGTGGATGTGCAAGAGACAACCCGCGCCAGCGAAGGCCCGCTGGTGGAGTGGGCGCGGGTAGACGCGGCCATTGGCCAGACCCGGGCGCAATTGATTGAACTCCATGCGCGCGCCATCGCCCGCGTTGGCGCAGAGCAGGCCGCCATTTTTGAAGCGCACCAGCTATTTCTGGAGGACGAGGAATTTATCGGCGCGATCAAAAACGGGGTGGCGAATGATGCCCTGCCCGCCGAGGTAGCCATCAACCAGGCCACCGAGCAATATGCCGAGATGTTGCTGGCGCTGGATGACGAATATTTTCGCGCTCGCGCCGCCGACATTCGCGATGTGGGCGGACGGCTCACGCGCAACGCGCTGGGGCGCACCGATGATATAAGCACACTCACCCAGCCCAGCATTATTGTGGCGCTGGATTTGACCCCCAGCGACACGATTCAATTTGAGCGCGAAAACGTGCTTGGTATTTGCACCATGCGCGGCGGGCCAACATCGCACGTGGCAATTCTCTCGCGCGGCTTGGGCGTTCCGGCGGTAGTCAGCGCGGCTATTTCTGCGTTGGATGGGGTTGAGCCGGGTGAATTGGCCGTGCTGGATGGCGATCTGGGCACATTGACGTTAGCCCCAGATCAGGCGCAGTTGAACGCCGCGCAAGACAAGCGCGGTAAATGGCTGAGCACGCGGGCATCGGCGCAGGTTTTGGCGCACCAGCCATCCATCACCACCGATAACCACCGCGTGGAAACGGTTGCAAATATTGGCGGCCTCAAGGATGCCATCCAGGCAATTGATAACGGCGCGGAGGGCGTGGGCTTGTTTCGCACCGAGTTTCTGTTTATGGACAGAGACACCATGCCCACCGAGGACGAACAGGTCAAGATTTATCACGATATTGCGCGGGTGCTGAACGGGCGGCCATTTGTGGTGCGCATGTTGGATGTGGGCGGCGATAAAGATGTGCCGTATTTGAGTATTGAGAAAGAAGACAACCCATTTTTGGGCTGGCGGGCCATCCGTATGGTGGATGGGCGCGAGGATATTTATCTGGCGCAGTTCCGCGCTTTGCTGCGAGCGTGCGCCGATGACAGCTCCATCAAACACGATTTGCGGATTATGCTGCCAATGGTGTGCAACATGATGGAGGTGGAGCGAGGGCGCGCTTTGCTGGAGCATGCCAAAGAACAATTGCGCTCCGAGCGCGTGCCGTTTGCCGAGAAGATGCAGTTTGGCATCATGGTCGAAGTGCCCAGTGTGGCGCTGCTCTCGCATCATTTTGCGCAACATGTGGATTTTTTCAGCATTGGCACAAATGACCTGACCCAATACACGCTGGCGGTGGATCGCGGCAACGCCAAAGTGGCAAAACTCGCCAGCCCGTATAACCCGGCGGTGCTAAAACTCATCGCAATGAGCATTGAGGCGGCTCACGCGCATGGCAAATGGTGCGGTATTTGCGGCGAGCTGGGCGGCGATATTTTGGCCGCGCCGCTTTTGCTGGGCATGGGCATGGATGAGTTCAGCATGTCGCCCACCAGCATCCCGGCGCATAAGCAGGCCATGCGCAAACTCTCGCGCCAGGAGTGCGTTGCGGTGGCGCAACATGCCATGAGTCTGCCCTCCACCCGCGCGGTAACGGATTATTTGAGTAATTTGTAATACGTAAGGTTTAATGGGGCGCTGATTAGCGCATCTCGCCGTTACCTTTTACACGTTACAGGTTACACTTTAACCATGTCAATTCTTGGTTTGGGCGAAGCCAGTTTGCAAGTGCGGGATGTAGCGCGGGCGGTTGCGTTTTACCGCGATATCGTTGGGTTGGAACTTGCCAAAGAAGACCCCGCGCAAAACATGGCCGTGATGTGGCTGGGCAAAACCAAAGACTTCACGCTCGCATTATGGGGCACGGGCAATTCGCCGTTCATCGCCACCTCGCAAATCACACTGAACGCAGAAATTGGGGATGTGGTCTCGGCGCCACTTCGGTTACGCGCGCGTGGCGTTGCCACGATGGATTTTGCTTGAAACACCGCCGATGAGCCGTATGTTATTGGGTGGTTGCCCGCGGCGGCCATTTATTTTCTTGATCCAGATGGCAACTCGGTGGAGTTACGCGCCATGCTGGGCGAGCCACCGCGCGAGGGCCTGTTTGTCTGGAGCAATTGGCAAAGCGGCGCAAAAGCCATCACCCCAACCGCCAAAAAAACAGAGCCGCGCAACGCGCTGGCCGGGGCCATGCGCACCTACGAGATTTTGTTTAAGCGGAAGAAGTGATTACAGGTCAGACCGCTCGGAGCGGTCTGATCTGTTTGGAGCGCTAAGGCTGCGCTCGCAGCCAAACGCGCATTTCGCCGGGGGCGCGGTTAGCCCACGCGTAATAGGGCACAGCAGTAATTTGTTTGGCGCTGGCCGATGGCGCGGCATGGCGGTAAAGCGCCCCACCCCACGAAGATTCATCCAGTGCGATGGCATCGCCACGCAAAACGGTCACGCCGCCCAGCAAACCCGGCTCGTGCGCAGCGGCAAACCCATCTGGCACAGATGGCAAAATGATGCGATCTAGTTGCGCCCCATTGTCGGCCTGCTCCACGCAATACATAAGCGGGCCACGTTGCAATGCCACCTGCCCCAGCGCCTGACGCACGTTTGGGTTGGCATACACGTATTGCGCGGGCATGTTCAGCTCAAGCTCAATCGTGTCGCCATCGGCCCAGAGGCGAGAGAGAACAAGATAGCCGTCTTGCAATTGGGTGTTGGCTATTGGTTTTTGGTTGATGGATATCCGAAATCCATCGCACCAGTCTGGAATGCGAAGATGCACAGCGAAGGTCGCAGGTTTTTCCAGAGACAACCGAAGCGCAATTGCGCCATCCCACGGATAATTTGTGGTCTGGCTTACGCGCACGGATGTTTGGCCCACCCGCATTTCGGCCTCGCCCTGCGCGTAAAGATGCGCCCAAATGCCATCTCCCGAAGAGGAGTATTGGTAGCCCGATACGCTGGCGATGAGCCGCGCAATGTTTGGCGGGCAGCAGGCGCAGTCCCACCACGCTTGCCGCAGCACATTGCCCGCGCTGCTGAGGGGATTGGCATAGAAAAACGCGGCCCCATCCAACGAAATGCCCGCGAGCGCGCCGTTATACAACGCGCGTTCCATCACGTCGGCATATTTTGATTGGCCTGTGAGCTGCAACATGCGATGCGCCCAAAACACAAGCCCAACCGCCGCGCAGGTTTCGCAATATGCGGTGTCATCGGGCAAATCGTAATCGGCGGTAAAGCCCCCATTCGCACCACCAGAGCCGATGCCGCCGGTCACATACATCCGGCGCGTGGTCAAATGTGTCCAGAGCGCCTCGCAGGCGTGGAGCAAGGTGTCATCTTTTAGTTCGGCAGACAAATCGGCCATTGCGCAAAGCATATACATGGCGCGAACAGCGTGCCCAACCACCTCGGTTTGCTCGCGCACGGGCTTGTGCGCCTGAAGATATTCGTAATTCTTCGCCCAGTAATCTCTGGGGTCTGCGTTTCGCGCTCTGGCCTCAAGATCATAAAAATGTTCATATGCGCCGGGCTTGTCTGGGTGAAGCAAGCTGGTTCCCTGTCCACGCTCGTTGATAAAGAATGCGGCGAGGTCAAGATATTTGCGCTGGCCGGTGGCGCGATAAAGTTTTATCAGCGCAAGCTCAATTTCCTGATGGCCGCAATATCCGCGCTTTTGGCCGGGGTTTGGGCCAAATGTGGCAATCATGTGATCCGCATAGCGGCACATCGCATCCAGTAACTCGCGCTTGCCGGTCGCCTCAAAATACGCCACCGCTGCTTCAATCATATGGCCTGCGCAATACATTTCATGGGCATCGCGCAGGTTTGCCCATTGCGCGCCCGGCTCCACATTGATGAAGCGCGAGTTGGCGTAACCATCTGGCAACTGATTGCGGATGAGGCTGGCGGCGTATGCGTCAATTTGCGCTTCAACTTGCGGGTCGCGTTCATCCGCCAGCGCGTAGGATGCGGCCTCAATCCACTTGGCGGCATCGCTATCCCAGAACCAATGTGGCTCATGAGGCTGCCCCTTGCGCCAGTCAAACGCGCCCAGCCGCCCGGTCTCCTCGCATATTTTGTATTCGATGGGGAGCGTAACGGCACGGTTGGTGCGGATTCGTGGTGCCCAGAATGAATCGGTGAATTTGACCTTGGTGAAGGGAACTGGGGTGAGCATGAAACTCCTAAAACAAACCTCACAGGTCTGCGAGACCTGTGAGGTTTTAATTATGCGCTGGACAGGACTTGAACCTGCAAGCCTTGCGGCACCACCCCCTCAAGATGGCGTGTCTGCCAATTTCACCACCAGCGCGTGTGGGTTTATTTTACATCAACCGCGCAACTCAGTTGGAGCAATGGCTCGCACTGGTTGCGCGGTTGATGTAAAAGGACATTGGGTATTTGAGCGCCTACCCAATACCCAATATCCAGCATGTTTTACTGGCAGTTTGGCAGCTTGAAGGAGCCGATGTAAGTGCTCCATGCCCAGCCGCCGCTGTTGTTGTATTCAGTAGTGAACCAGAAGGTGCATCCATCCACCGGGTCAATGCTCAAGTTGGAGTAATCGCCCCAGCGGTTGACACCATTCTGGAACCCTGTTCCAGCATAAAGCGAGCTTTCGCCTTGCGTCATCTGCCCAAGCGCATCCGTCGCCAAGCGGCCCGTTGCGCGAATTGAAGGATAAAGGGTGCCGCTTGATGCGCTGTATCCCAAGCCAATGCCGCCGTTCTTGTCCATCGCCACGCTGCCCATCCAGCGCCAGGTTGTGTCTGGCGAGAAAGTGCCTTGCTGGTAGATAGAAGGTGTGGCTGCCGGGTTGCGAATCTCATACCAGCGCATGGCCGCAGCTTGCGTGCGCTTGCTGGAGCCAGCCATCACCGCGTGGGAAACCAGCAGAGACTCAGACGTTCCCAGATTGCGGTAAGCCACGCGGTTCATGAGCCGGTCGCCCAACCCATCCAGCTTCTGGGCTGTGCCGCGCTGGGGCACACAGTTGCGCCCGGTGGTGCACAACGCGGTGAAGCCAGCCGGCGCGAGCGTGGCGTGCTGCGTCCAGGTTGTGGCCGATGGCGTCGTCCAGTTCACGGCAAATTTATACAACTTCATGGTGCTGCCAAAACCCACGAACACATTTGGCGCGCCGGTGGCGGGCAATGTAGCGCCATCCAGATCGGCGGGCATGATGGGATTCACGCCGCTGCCCAGCGCCTTGCTGGTGGTCTGGAAGGTGGCAGGCTGCCCGGCCAGCATCTTGGCGCGGTCAAACACATACGGGCGCGGGCCGCCATACGATGACCCGTTTAGGAAGATGTTCACACTCATGTAATACCCGTCCGGCCACACACCCAAATGCGGGTAATCAGGGAAGTCGGTTGTGCTGAGCTGGAAGGCATAGCGATACCACGCCCCCAGCGGGTCGCCAGTCTGCGAGATCGCCACGCACTCGTAATACGGCGACGCGGCCGTGAACTGGCTCACCAACCAGCGGTCGGCCATGGAATCGTAAAGCACAATCGGGTCGCCATCGTTGCGGGTCTGGCAGGCGCCGCCAAAGCCGCTCCACAACGTGTTGATGTTGGCCGGGCCATACAACTTTGTGCCGGTCTTGCTATACACCGCAAACGATGAGTTCACGCTTTGCACATAGTGATTGGGGCCAACATCGCCGTTTGTGTCTGGCGGGGCGCAGTTGCCGCATCCGCCCGCCTGGTTAATGCCCTGAAAGCCGGCGCCAATCACCATCGCATTGACTGCGTTTATGGTGTTGCCAAAGCTGTCTTGCAAAACCTCATCGTCTTTATCAATGTGATCCTTGAGAGGCAACGGCGGGTTTTCCTTCTCAATTTGGGGCTTATCAGATTTTGGTCCAGGGGTGATGGGTTCAATATCACGTAACGGCTTAGATGAGTCGTTATGCACCGATGTGCCGACCGAGATGCCATTTCCCAAGTCCTTGAGCGATGGATCACCACCGTATTCTGGCACAGGTGTTTCTTCGGGGCCAATAACTGGGCCTCCCTTGCTTGATGGCGCGTTGATGCCTGCAGGGCTGCTGGCTGGCACGGCGGTACAAGCCACAAAAACCAACGCAAAAGCAGCTACTGCCAAGCGCGAAAAATTACTTTTAGTTCGTGTTTTGTTCATTTGAACTTCCTCCTATGTTTATCCCTAATCCAGACAAAATGCGATTGGACACGGCAATCATATAGAGGTTGGCCCTAAAAAGCTATCAGTTTTTGCGGAATGTCTCGCAAAAATGAACGCTAGGCGGCGCGGATCTTGAATTTATCAAAATCACGCGCTACAACCGTGTTAGGAAAAATGGCGCGGGCTTCGGCTTCAATTACGTTTTCTGGGTAACGCCCAGAGATGTGTGTGAGCACGAGCTGCCCCACCCCGGCGTTTTTTGCCAGCGTGGCGGCCTCTGCCGCTGTGCTGTGCCCATAATCACGGGCAAGGCCAATATCTCCGGCCAAATATGTGGCTTCGGTCACCAGCACATCGGCATCTTTGCAAATTTTGATAAGGCTCTCTGTGTCACCCGTATCGCCGGTCATCACCAGTTTGCTCCCGCGCTGCAACTCACCCAGCACGTCATTGGGTTGCACAATTCGGCCATCGCTCAGGGTGATGGGTTTTCCGGCGATTAATGTTTTGCGCTCCGGGCCAAGCGGCACGCCCAGCTCGGTAGCCTTGTCATTCAAAAACGGCCTGCGCGAATGCTCCTGGAACACGTATCCAAAACAATCTGGGCCGCGGTGGCGCACGGGAAAAGCCACCACATCAAAATCTTCGGTCTTAAGCACAATCCCCGGCTGAACGGGTTTCATCTCAATGGCCACCGGCGGGCGCGCCCCGCGAAAAACAACTTTGGTGACGAGGTCTGCGATCTTCTCACAGGCGGTGGCTCCGGCGTAAATGGTCAACCGCTCCACCGATTCCCATTGCCCCAGCGTAGACAACATGCCGCCCAGCCCCAAAATGTGGTCGAGGTGACTGTGAGTGATAAAGATATGCTCCAGCCGCCGAAAACCGAGGCCAGACATCAGCACCTGGCGTTGCGTGCCTTCGCCGCAATCCACCATCATGCGGTATTCATCGTGCGCCACCACCGCGCTGCTCAATCCGCGCTTGATGAGCGGCACCGAGGCCGCTGTGCCGAGAAAAGTGAGTTCAAACATGAAGGGGACGCCAGAGATAACTTGGATGACAAGGATGACAAGGAAGCCGCACCATCCTTGTCATCGCTTTCACTCTCTTCATCCTGGTCAGTTTTTTACTTCCCGGCCAGCATACTGCTTTTTGTAATAGCTTTGATATTCCGCGCCGGATTTAATTTTGCGCCACCACCATTCGTTATCCACATACCAGCGCACGGTTTTCTCGATGGCTTGCGCGAACGGGTTGCGGCTGCTCCACCCCAGCGCAGCCAGTTTGGCGTGGTCAATCGCATAACGGCGGTCGTGACCAGGGCGATCTTTCACCGGCTGGATGAGCGATTTTGGCTTGCCCAGCAAATCCAGAATGGCGTGAATCATGTCTATGTTGCGGGTTTCCACCCCGCTGCCAATGTTATACGCCTCGCCCAGTTTGCCCTTCTCAATCACCATATCAATGCCCTCGCAGTGATCCATCACATACTGGTAATCGCGCTGCTGAAGTCCATCGCCATACAGCGGGAGCGGAATATCATCAATGGCGTTGGTGATGAACAGGGGCACGGCCTTCTCTGGATACTGATACGGCCCAATATTATTTGACCCGCGCGAAATGGTAACCGGCACGCCAAACGAACGGTGATACGCCAGACACATCAGGTCACCGCCGGTTTTGCTGGCCGAATATGGGCTGCTGGGGCGCAGCACGGTCGTGTTCTCATCTGCCCGGCCCGATTCCAAGTCGCCATACACCTCATCCGTGCTGATCTGGTGATACCGCGCCACCTTAAACTCTTTGGCGGCCTCCAGCAAGATGTATGTGCCATACACATCGGTCATGATGAACGTGCCCGGCTCCATGAGCGAGCGATCTACGTGCGTGTCTGCGGCAAAGTTGATGATGAGGTCAATCCCGTTATCGCGCACCGCGCCAAACACAGTTTCGCGGTCGGCGATATCGCCATGCGCGAAGCTATATCGCCCCTTGAACTTCTCATCTAAACTTTTGAGATTGTCCAAATTGCCTGCGTAAGTGAGCTTGTCAAACACCGTCACCTTCCAGTCGGGGTGTTTTTCCAGTGCGTAATGCACAAAGTTAGAGCCAATAAATCCGGCGCCACCGGTAATCATCACATTTTTCATTGCGGGCCAATGATAATGCAGAACACAATTCTGCGTTCTGATACGATTGCGTCCATGTCCAACTTGCTCATAACCCACGCAAACATCATCACCATGACCCAGCCCAACCACGTCGTTCGGGATGGCAGCCTGTTGATAACGGACGGCGTGATCGCCCAGATTAGCGAGGGCCTCATCGCCGCGCCCGCAGGCGCAACCACGATTGACGCGGGGGGCAAGTATCTTCTTCCGGGCAACATCTGCTCGCACACCCATTTTTATGGCGCTTTTGCGCGAGGGCTTTACATCCCGGGCGCGCCCGCCAAAAACTTTGTAGAAATTTTGCAAAAATTGTGGTGGCGGTTGGATCGCGCTCTGGATATTGAAGGCAGCAAATACTCCGCGCTGGTATGCCTGGTAGACGCCATCAAACACGGCACAAC
>Ga0073899_10001700_pt1 | contig 20033 bp, 18 predicted proteins | sample KloWWTmetaKNB5Ph_FD_88975 | JGI IMG/M metagenome (GOLD analysis project Ga0073899, IMG submission 88975) | Active sludge microbial communities from Klosterneuburg, Austria, studying microevolution and ecology of nitrifiers - Klosterneuburg... | ecosystem: Engineered > WWTP > Aerobic digester >... | reverse complement strand
GAATCTGCTCCCCCTTCATCGGGTGATCGGCATGATCTTCAAATGTGCGATGGCCCTGGACTACGCCTACCGGCAGGGGATCGTACACCGGGACATCAAGCCCGCGAACATCCTGGTGGATGAGCAGGACAACGTGAAGATCACGGACTTCGGCCTGGCGCTCAACATCAGCAAGAAGAGTGCGTCGGATTCGACCTTTATCATGGGGGTGGGCTCGCCGGCCTACATGAGCCCGGAACAGATCAAGGGCTATCCGCTCAACCAGAAGACCGATCTGTTTTCCCTGGGTGTCGTGCTCTTCCACATGCTCACGGGCCGTCTTCCCTTCAGGGCAAAGAACCCCGCCCAGCTCATCTACAAGATCATCAACACCGAGCCACCCCAGGTTTCCCAGATCAATTCCGAGCTTCCTGAGCAGCTTGATGGTGTGATCCGCCGGGCCCTCGAGAAGGATCTGTACTCGCGCTACAAGAACGGTGCCGACTTTGCCAAGGATCTTTCGGCTGTTCGGTACAAGATACTTGACGACAATTCGGTGCCGGTGGATAGCACTCGCTATTCCATATTGCGCAAGATGCCCTTCTTCACGGAGTTCGAGGACGTGGAGATCTGGGAGATCCTGCGCATCTCGCGGTGGCGCAAGGTGGACGCAAACACCCTACTGATCCGGGAGGGGGATTCGGACCAGCGCTTCGGTATCATCGTCGAAGGGCGGGTCGAGATGTCAGTGGACGGACACAGGGTTTGCGAGCTGGCCTATGGCGAGGTGTTCGGCGAGCTGGCCTTCCTTGATCAGCAGGAGCATCGGCATAGCTGCACCGCGGTTGCCACGACAGGGACGGTGTACCTTGAGATCAACCCCTCGGCCCTGTCTCTGGCAACGGATGAGTGTCAGGATGCGTTCAGATCCCGCCTGGTGACTATTGTTGCCCGCCGCCTGGGTCAGGCTTATCGGGAACTCGCCAAGGATGGGCCACCTGCAGAGCGCATCACCGTGAGTGGTTTTGGCATGGAGTTGCAGCTCGTCGACAATTAAGCGTCAGGCGTGCGCGGCAGGCCCCGTCATGCCGAATGGGCCCGTGCCCACCGCACGATATCTGTACTGCTCATGGCGCCAGACTGCCGGGCCAGCTCCTTGCCCCGATGGATCAGTACCAGCGTTGGGATGCTGCGGATGGAGAATCGTGCCGCGATCTCTCCAAGCTCTTCAGTATTGAGTTTTCCCAGTCGAAACAAGGGCTCCAGTGTTGCGGCGGCTGCAGAAAATGCCGGAGCCATGGTCTTGCATGGCCCGCACCAGGGAGCCCAGAAATCCACCAATAGAGGCAGGTCGCCACGCACGGCGTACGTTTCGAAGTTGGTGGCGTTCAGTTCCACCGGACGCCCTTCGAAGAGCGCTTTTTTGCAGCGCCCACAACTGCCGTGATCGTGAAGCCGCGTGGCCGGAATGCGATTGATTGCATCGCAGTGGGGGCAGGGGACAAGCAGGTCGTCGGTCATGGCTGTTTCTCAGAAGATCCAGTTGCTTATGTGGGGCACAGATACCTTTCTTTCAAGGGGTGAGGTCTTTTGACGCACCTGGACCTGGGCACGTAGCGACGCTCTAAAGTTTCCACGAAACCGGCCGAAATCCTCCCTGAAGCCGCGATGTCTTCGCGGATCGGACAGGAGGTGGCTTGTGAGCCGAGGCAGCACTTATGGAATCAGCCGGGTCGACAACGAGACCAGCCGGACTCACGGATGGCTCGTGACCATCCAGCGTCGTGGCGTGATCTATCGCAAGCACTTCAGCGACGGTGTGTTCGGCGGGAAACAGCGCTCCTTTGTTGCGGCCAAGGAGTATCGGGATCAGATCATCGCGGAGCACCCCCCCTTGTCGATGCAGGAGTATTCCAACATCGTCAAGAAGAACAATCGATCGGGTGTGGTGGGCGTATGCCGATATTGCGCGTCCGAAACCCGCGATCTGCCCGAGGAAAAGCAGCGCTGGTTCTGGGTGGCCTCGTGGCCCTTGCCGGATGGGCGGCGCAAGCGGGTCAAGTTTTCGGTCAAGAAGTACGGTGAGGATGGCGCCTTCCGGATGGCCATGGATGCCCGCTCTGCCGCTTTGGGTAAACTCGTCGGAGCTTTCGATCCTGGTGCCGTCCGGCGCCGAACCCCCCGTCGCCGTAGTCCGCAGGTAATGGCCGGCAGTTGAGTCCGGCGCAACAGTCTCGGGTCAGTCCTTGTCACTCAGGGCAAGGCTGACCATCCAGGTCAGGATGCTGTAAAGCAGCGCTCCCCAGAATGCCGTCCAGAAGTCCGGCACAACGAAACCCTGTACCAGACCTGATACTGACCAGAACATCAAGGCGTTGATCACCAAGGTAAACAGGCCGAGCGTGAGAATGGTGATCGGCAGGGTGATCAGGATAAGAAGCGGCCTGATGATCGCGTTCACAAATCCCAGCAACAGGGCGCTCAGAAGCGCCGCGGTGTAGCTGTCTACGGTGATGCTGGTCAGCACTTCGGGAATCAGCATCAATGCTACGGCATTGAGTATCCAGCGGAGTATGAGTCTCATGGGTGCCCGCCTCCGGCAGGGGCTTTCGTGGTCGGTTTCAGTTGTCTGCGCCGAGCGCGCTGGCAAGGGTGCGTTGGCGTGCGAGGGTCGCTGCGTTGGGGCGCGGGTCGGTCAGCCAGTTGCCCAGATGGGTCAAGGAGAGCGCCATCAACGCCTTGATCCAGTCTTCGTCTTCGTTAAGGCAGGGAATGTAGCCGAAGCGCTCCCCGCCAGCATGAAGGAAGGCCTCACGGCATTCCATGTTGATCTCTTCCAGCGTTTCCAAGCAGTCTGACACGAAGCCTGGGCACATCACGTCCACGGAGCGTGTGCCCTGCCTTGCCAGAGATTCCAGACTCGGCTGGGTGTAGGGCTGCAACCACTCGGCTTTGCCGAAGCGTGACTGGAAGCTCACCAGCAAGCGTTCCGCAGGCAGTTGCAGGGCTTCGCCGAGCAGGCGGGCGGTCTTGTAGCATTCACAGTGATAGGGGTCGCCGAGGTCGAGGGAGCGGCGTGGTATGCCATGGAAGCTCAGGACCAGTTTGTCGGCCTGGCCGTTGCGCTGCCAGTGTGCCCGCACCGAGGCGGCCAGCGCCTGGATGTATCCCGGGTCGTCGCCGAAGCTGCGGATGTATCTTATTTCCGGCAGATTGCGCCAGTGACGCAGGCAATCGGCAACTTCGTCGATGACGGTTGCCGAGGTGCTCGCTGCGAACTGGGGGTAGAGCGGGATCACCAGGATTCGCGTGCAGCCTGCTGCGCGCATTTCGTCCAGGCGGCTGCGGATGGAGGGCGCGCCGTAACGCATGGCCCAACTGATCATCAGGTCGTGCTGTCCGGCGTTGGTCAGGAAACCCGCCAGCAACTTGGCCTGTTTTTCGGTATGGGCCTTGAGGGGGGAGCCTTCATCGGTCCACACACTGGCGTACTTCTTCGCCGATTTGGCCGGGCGGGTACGCAGGATGATCCCGTGGAGAATCGGCCACCAGATCAGCCGGGGGATCTCCACGACGCGGGGGTCGGACAGAAATTGAGCCAGGTAGGGGCGGAGGGCCGCTGCTGTAGGGGCGGCCGGCGTGCCGAGATTAACCAGCAGAACGCCCGTCTTCGGCGGCGTGCCGTGGACGTACGCTGGCTCTTGCCAGAATCGGGTCATGGGGAAACGCTTTCTAGTTGTTCTGGCCGGAAAGGGCGCTGGTCAGGAGGCGGGCAGTGACATCCACAATGGGGATCACGCGTTCATAGGCCATGCGAGTAGGCCCGATGACGCCAACCGAACCGACCACCTGCCCGTCGACCTGGTAGGGGGCGGTAACGACACTGCAATCGTCCAGCGGGCTGAGGCCGCTTTCTCCGCCGATGAAGATCTGCACGCCTTTGGCCCTGTTGGAAATGTCCATCAGTTGCATCAGGCCGGTCTTCTGTTCGAAGAGTTTGAACAGTTCTCGCAGGCGCGCCATGTTCGAGGACAAATCTTCTGCATCAAGGAGATTGGTCTCTCCCGTGATGACGTAGGTGCTCTGTGTTTCTTCCAGTGCCTCGCTGCCGGCCTCGACGGCTGCACTCATCAGTTCGGTCATGTCGGAGCGCAGCTGCTTGAGCTCGTCCTGGATGCGGGCGCGTATTTCCTGGAAGGCGAGCCCTGCGAAGTGTTGGTTCAGGTAGTTGGCTGCGCTCACCAGCTCGGAAGGCGAATACGGGCGCTTGGTGAACAGGATGCGGTTCTGTACGTCTCCGGTGGTGGTAACCAGAATCAGCAGAACCCGGGTGTCGGACAGACTGACGAATTCGATCTGGCGGATCTTGATGGCATCCTGCTTGGGGGAGATGACAACCCCGGCGAAGTGAGTCAGGCCGGAGAGCATCTGGGACGCTGCGTTGATGACGCGTTGGGGCTCTCCGGGCTGAATGTGTCCCTTGATCTCCTGCAACTGGCCGATACCGAGGGGCTGGACGGTGAGCAGGCTGTCCACGAAGAAGCGATAACCCCGCGCAGTGGGGATTCGTCCGGCCGATGTGTGGGGGCTGGCGATAAAGCCCAGCTCCTCGAGGTCGGACATCACATTGCGCACGGTGGCCGGCGACAGCTTGAGCCCCGAGTGTCGTGACAGCGCGCGCGAGCCTACGGGTTGTCCATCGGTGATGTAGTGCTCTACAAGGGTCTTGAGCAGGACTTGCGAGCGTTGGTCAAGGCTGGTCATGGTCATGGGTTTTGGAGGACGCCCTGATTCTAAGGAAGCGCGACTGCCGTGAGAAGCACCGGCAGCAGGCTGGCCCGGAGTTTTGCCGTGGCGAACTGCGGCGCCGGGGAAGAATGTGGTTTAATCAAATCCATGACCTGCGAGTTCAAGACAATAGCGCTGATAGGCAAGTATCAGAGCCCGGAAGTGGCGGAAGCAGTCCTTCGCCTGGCCAGTTATCTGAGAGGCCTTGGGCTCAGTGTTCTGATTGAACAGGGTACCGCAAGTTCAACCGGTTTGACGGCTGGTTTCACTGTGGCCAGTTATGAGGAAATCGGTGGCCGTGCCGATCTCGCCATTGTTCTTGGTGGTGATGGCTCCCTGCTCAATAGCGCCTGTCGGCTGGCGGAGTTCAATGTGCCTCTGGTTGGCGTCAATCAGGGGCGTCTGGGCTTTCTGACCGATATCTCCCGTGAAGTTGCGCTCGAGAAGGTCGGCGAGATTCTGGAGGGGCGCTTCACCGAGGAAAGCCGGGTGCTGCTGGATGCCGAAGTCCTCCGCAATGGTCAGCGGGTTTTTCATACCGTCGCCCTGAACGATGTGGTGGTTAACAAGGGCGATCTCGGGCGGATGATCGAGTTCGATCTCCGCATTGATGGTGAGTTTGTCTACACCCAGCGCTCCGACGGCATGATCATCTCGACGCCGACGGGCTCCACGGCCTACGCCCTTTCGGCAAACGGGCCAATTCTTCACCCCAGCGTTGATGGGATCGCTCTGGTGCCCATGTGCCCGCATACGCTGACTGCGCGCCCGATCACCTTGCCCGATCGCTGCCAGATAGAAATCGTCCTGCTCCCACCCCACGATTCAAGGGTCCATTTTGATGGGCAGACCCGTTACGACACGCGGGCCGGCGACTCTGTTCGGATCACCCGCTCGCCCCACAGGGTGCGTCTGCTTCATCCGGTTGGCTACAGCTACTTCGCGATGCTGCGCGAAAAGTTGCATTGGAGTTCAACCCCCCGCCACAGCTGATTTTTTCGCCCTTTTTCCGTCGTTTTCTTCCCATGCTGCGCCATCTCACCATTCGTGACTTTGTCATTGTCGACCAGCTCGAGCTGGATTTTGGAGCCGGTTTTGGGGCGTTGACCGGTGAAACAGGTGCCGGCAAGTCCATTCTCCTTGATGCGCTCGGGCTCGCGCTGGGGGGCAAGGCGGAGGCAGGTGTTGTTCGTACCGGATGTGCAAAGGCCGAGATCGTTGCCGAGTTCGATGTTCCGGCGGACGGCCCTCTGCGCAACTGGTTGGTCGAGCAGACGCTGGGTGGGGAGGACGATGTCGTACTGCTGCGCAGGGTGATCGAGAGCGGTGGTCGATCCAAGGCGTGGCTGAATGGAACGCCGGTGGTTTTGAGCCAGTTGCGCATGGCGGGAGAGCTGCTTGCGGATATTCACGGTCAGCATGCCCACCATGCACTTCTGCGTGGGGATGCTCAGCTGGCCTTGGTGGATGCGCACGGAGGTCTGCAGGTCCTGGCGCGGGAGGTTTCGGAGTGTTACCGCAATTGGTCTGCCCTGCGACGTGCCAGGGAGCTGGCAGAAGAGGATGCATCGTCCTCCGAACGGGAGCGGGAGCTGCTGAGCTGGCAGGTGAGCGAGCTCAATGAGCTGGCGTTCGATCTTGATGATTGGCGTTCCCTGAATCAGGAACAGGCGCGGTTGGCCCATGCGGCGAGCCTCATCGAAGGCGGGGCAGAGGTACTTGAAGGGCTCGCCGAGGGTGAGTACGCCGTGGCCCCCCAGTTGGACCGGCTGCTGGGCCGGGTTGCCGAAATGGCGGCACACGACGGTCAGCTGGCCGACGTGCAGGAGCTGCTAGGCAGCGCCAGCATCCAGCTCGACGAGGCTATTCACGCGATGCGCCGCTACCGGGATCGGCTTGATCTGGATCCGCAGCGTCTCGGTGAGATTGATCAACGCATCCAGGCTATTACAGGAATGGCCCGCAAGTATCGGGTCGCACCCGAGCGGCTGCCTGACGTTCTGGCTGAGAGTGTGGGCCGTCTGGAACGCCTCACGCGTCAGTCCGATCCGGCGGCGCTGGCTAGAGATGAGGCGCTGGCCCGGCAGGCCTACATGAAGCCGGCCCTGGCCTTGTCGGAAGCGCGCCGCAAGATCGCGGCCGATTTGTCGTCGGCGGTTACAGAGGCGATGCAATCCCTGGCCATGTCGGGGGCTTGCTTCGACATCGCCCTCAAGCCGGTGGAGGAGGGGGCTGCAAGCGGTCTGGAAGCCGTGGAGTTTCTGGTTACTGCGAATGCCAGCCAGCCCTTGCGTTCGATGGCCAAGGTTGCTTCGGGCGGCGAGCTTTCACGCATCGGGCTGGCCATTCAGGTCATCACCAGTCGCAACGCAGCAACACCGACCCTGATTTTCGATGAGGTGGATGTGGGGATCGGGGGGCGGGTGGCCGAAATCGTCGGCCGCTTGTTGCGTCAGTTGGGTGTCGATCGTCAGGTTCTCTGCGTGACCCACCTACCTCAGGTGGCGGCCCAGGCCGACTGGCAATGGACCATTTCCAAGGAAACCCGTGACGGTGAAACCCTGTCCCGGGTGCGGCTGCTGGATGCCTCCGGCCGCATAGAAGAGATCGCGCGCATGCTGGGTGGGGTCAATATCACCGATACGACCCGCCGACATGCAGCGGAGATGCTCGCGCTGGAATCCTAGAGGCCGAGGCTGCCGGCAGCCGCCAGGGTGACGACGCCGGTGAGGACAAACACGCCGGCCGCAATCCAGCGAATTTTTTCCAGCGGAAGGCGACGGGCGAGGCTTTCGCCCAGGAGCACCGCGGGCGCGTTGGCGATCATCATGCCGAGGGTTGTGCCGATGACGACCCAGGTAAGGGAGTCGAAACGGGCTGCCAGGGCTACGGTAGCGAGTTGGGTCTTGTCCCCCATCTCCGCAATGAAAAAGGCGATGGTGGTGGTGACGAATGCGCCCGCAGGGTGAACCTCGGAGGGCGCCTCGTCATCGTCCAGGGTGTCGGGCTTCAGCGTCCAGATCCCGAAGGCAATGAACACAAGGCCGACGATCCATGGGAGCCACCCTGCGGGGATGATGTTGGCCACCCAGGCGCCCACCGATCCGGCGAGGGCGTGATTGAGCAACGTGGCAACGAAGATCCCGGCGATGATGGCCCAGGGCTTGCGCAGCCGCGCGGCCAGAACGAAGGACAGGAGTTGGGTTTTGTCGCCGATTTCAGCCAGGGCGACGAGGGCTGTCGAGGTCAGGAATGCTTCCACGGAGTATGGCGGGCGCGCCGCCGCAGGTAGGTTTCAGGTGTTGCCGGGCTTGTTGGGGCAGGTGGCTTTTTGACAGTCGGCGTAAAGATAGAGTGCGTGCTCCTTGACGGCGAAGCCCCGCTCGGCGGCGATCCGGTTCTGGCGGTCTTCGATCTCTGGATCAAAGAACTCTTCGACCTTGCCGCATTGCAGACACACCAGGTGGTCGTGGTGGTGGCCTTCGTTGAGTTCGAACACCGCCTTGCCGGATTCGAAGTAATGACGCTCAAGCAGGCCGGCTTGCTCAAACTGGGTGAGAACCCGGTAAACGGTTGCCAGGCCGATGTCCATGTCTTCGCTGATCAGCAGGCGGTAGACGTCTTCGGCGGTGAGATGGCGATTTTCCGCTTTCTGGAACAGATCGAGGATCTTGAGGCGCGGGAAGGTCGCCTTGAGGCCGATGCTTTTGAGGTTTTGAGAATTGTTGGACATGGAGGCCCCGAAGAACTGAAGAGGCCGGCCAGAAGCCCGGCCGGCACCGTATGATATAGTTTCCGACCTTCGTTGAGAATGCGGCTTCCAAGCCGACGCTCGTCCCCCGCTTTCCGAGACGCCATGCGCACACTGCTCTCTTCCGTACTTCTGATCGCCGCCCTTGCAGGTTGTTCCTCTGCTTCCGACTTCCTTCGGCCCTACCGGATCGACGTTCGCCAGGGGAATTTCGTTTCCCAGGAAATGGTGGCCCAGCTCAAGCCCGGCATGAGCCGCGAGCAGGTGCGTTTCGTTCTTGGTGCCCCGCTGTTGGTGGACGTCTTCCATAGCGACCGCTGGGATTACGTCTATCGTTTCCAGCCGGGCAAGGGCAAGCTCCAGGAGCGTCGACTGACCGTGATCTTCGAGGATGGCAAGCTCGCCCGGCTTGATGGCGACGTGCGCGCCGAAGAGGCTGAGGTGCAGTAGCTGACTGTCGGGCCGCCAAAGGCTGGCGGGCCCATCACCGTTTTATTCCGGGGTAACAATGACTCAAATTCGTATCGCGATCGCCGGTGCGTCCGGGCGTATGGGCCGGATGCTGATCGAAACCACGCTCAAGGCGGAAGACGCTGTGCTGGTTGCCGCCTTCGAGCGGCCCGAGAGCATTTTCATCGGCCGTGATGCCGGCGAGTTCGGTGGCGTGCAGTGCGGTGTGCCAATCACTAGCGATGTGGGTGAAGGGCTTGCCCGCGCCGATTGTCTGATCGACTTCACCCGCCCGGAGGCGACACTTCAGCATCTGGCCCTGGCCAGGGCGGCCGGCTGTGGCATCGTCATCGGCACGACCGGGTTCTCGACGGAAGGCAAGGCGGCCATTGCAGATGCTGCAAAAGACATTCCCGTGGTTTTTGCCCCCAACATGGCGGTGGGCGTGAATGCCGTCTTCAAGCTTCTCGACATGGCAGCGCGGATCCTCAACGAGGGCTACGATGTGGAGATCATTGAGGCGCATCACCGCTTGAAGGTGGATGCACCTTCCGGAACGGCTCTGCGCATGGGCGAGGTGGTTGCCGATGCGCTCGGGCGGGATCTCGATTCTTGCGCCATTTACGGTCGAGAAGGCGTGACCGGCGAACGGGACAGCCAGACCATCGGCTTCGCGACGGTGCGTGGCGGCGATATCGTTGGCGATCACACGGTTCTTTTTGCCGGTATCGGAGAGCGTATCGAGATTACTCACAAGTCTGCCAGCCGCATGCCTTATGCCACCGGGAGCCTCCGTGCGGCCCGTTTCCTCGCGAACCACAAGTCGGGTCTGTTCGACATGCAGGACGTGCTCGGGCTTAAGTAGCCGAGGCCCGCACGGGCTGTTCAAGATGGGGTGGGGGGTGCCGTTATAGGCAGTGCTCCTGGGTGGGCGTGTCAGCTGGTCTGGCGCGCCTTCTTTCCTTCTTTACCGTGCATTTGCGATTCCTGGCAGCCCACGTGAACCGTCCTGAGTTGGAACCCATGACATCTGATGCCGATCTCGGGCGCGCCCTGAGAGGCTATCTGCTTGAGCAGATGGCCGTGGGCGGGCTTGTGGAAAGTCCAGATGTATCCCATGCGTCGACGGCGGAGCTGATGGAGCTGGTTCGTGGCCTGGTGACGGCACGTGAGCGTGCGGAGCGCGCCGCTGCTGAGACCGGGAAGCGCCTTGAGCTGGCGCTGCAGAATACCGAAGGCGGGTTGTGGGACTGGGATCTGGCTGGCGGCGGCATCGTTCTGGATGATTACTGGAGACGAACGCTTGGCTACGACGAATCCGAACGTTCGAGCGATTTTGCGTCGTGGTTGCCGCTTCTCCACCCAGACGATCTGCTGGTCACACGCCATCAGTTGGTAACGCACCTCCGGGGTGAGCTGGATTTCTTTGAAACGCAGTTTCGTGTCGCCCCCAAGGCAGGGGGGTGGCGCTGGATGCTGGTGCGTGGAAGGGCCTCCAGCCGAGGGGCCGATGGCCGCTGGACCCGGATGGTCGGTACCTACTGGGACGTCACTCAGGCCAAATGTGCGGAGCTGGAACTGCTTCATGCCAAGGAGCAGGCCGAGGCGGCCAATCGTGCCAAGAGTGATTTTCTGGCCAACATGAGTCACGAAATCCGAACCCCGATGAATGGAATCATCGGGATGACGGAGTTGGTCCTTGATACCCAACTGGATGACGAGCAGCGCGAGTATCTGAATACGGTCAAGAGTTCGGCTGATTCCTTGTTGCGGATCATCAACGACGTGCTCGATTTTTCTAAGATCGAGGCCGGGCATCTCAGTCTGGAGCGGGTTGAGTTCTCACTCCCTGATCTCCTCGGCGACACGATGAAATCCCTGGCCCTGCGCTCGTATCAGAAGGGCGTCGAGTGCTTTTACTCGGTTGACCCAGGCGTCCCTGCTGTCTTGCTCGGTGGTGATCCGACCCGTTTGCGCCAGGTGCTGACCAACCTCGTCGGGAACGCCATCAAGTTCACCGAGCATGGTGAGGTGGAGGTATCCGTCGGCGGTCGTGAGGCGGAGGGGGGCGAGTTGATCCTTGAGTTCTCGGTACGCGATTCCGGGGTGGGTATACCGGAAGACAAGCACGAGGCTGTGTTCGGGGCGTTTTCCCAGGCTGACGAATCTACGACCCGTAAATACGGTGGCACGGGCCTGGGCCTGGCCATCTGCCGACGGATTGTTGAACTCATGGGGGGAGCCGTTACCTTGAGCAGCCGGCCCGGAGAGGGAAGTACTTTTCGCTTTTCCGTGCACGTTGGTGTGGGGCAGGCGAGACGGAGTGAGCTGCCTGTTCTGGGTGCCCGCCGGGCCTTGCTAGGTGTTCGGAATTCCGCCTTGCGATGTAGTCTTGGAGCCCAATTGCGCTCCCTGGGGCTGGACGTCCGGGAGGCCGACAGTGGTGTTGCGGTAGAGGAAATGCTCGAGGTGGCGAGCAAGCTCAACACCCCCTATGACTGGGTTCTCATGGAGACGGCGATGCCCGCGCCTGGTGGCTACGCTCTGGCAGAGAGGCTGTTTCAGGGTTGGCCCCGTCTGGATCGCCTGATCATGATGCTTGATGCCAATACGCAGCGTGGGGATACGGTCAAGTGCGAGCGTCTCAAGGTGGGTGCCCGCTTGATCAAGCCCTTTTCGGGCAGCGATCTTGTGGATGCCCTCGGTTTGACGCTTCATGGTTCAACGGTCGAGGAGGAGCGATTCCTGGCGTTTGAGGCGGAGCAGACGTTCGCCTGCACTCCGCCGCCATCCCGCTCACGTCAGCGTCTCAAGATCCTGCTGGTCGAGGATAATCCGGTCAACCAGACGGTAGCCGTGAAGATGCTCGAGAAAGTAGGGCATACGATGACAGTTGCGTCCAACGGCCAGGAGGCCCTCGATTATTTCGACAAGGAGCGCTTCGACCTGATTCTCATGGATGTGCAGATGCCGGTGATGGGGGGGCTGGAGGCTACTCAGGCCATCCGGACCCGCGAAGCCCGGCGGAGTTGGGCGGCGGGAGGTAAGTGGCAGTCAACGCCGATCGTGGCCATGACGGCCCATGCAATGCAGGGTGACAGGGATCGCTGCCTGATGGCCGGTATGGATGATTACATCGCCAAGCCAATCAAGCCTGCCGAGTTGCATGGCGTGATAGATCGGGTGATGGGCGATCTTGATGGCGCTCCTCAGATGGGTAGTGACCGGGCGGTGGGCTGCGTCGATGTGGGTGGAGATGCCGATATTGCCGATATCAATGCTACCCGCGAGTTGCTTGACGGGGACGAGGCGGCCCTGCAGCAACTCATCAGCCTGTTTTTCAGCGATCTCGAACGCAATCGGAAGTCCCTGGAGCTTGCCCAGCGTAACTCCGATTACGCTGGGATCCGCAGCCTTGCGCATTCCATCAAGGGTTCGGCAGGGGTGTTCAACGCTGCGGGGACCGTGGCTGCAGCCCAACGGCTGGAAAATGCTGGTAAAGAGCAGGATGCTGCAGCGGTTCGCCGGGAGTTGCCGGGACTGCTCAACGAACTCGGGAGCCTTGCGGGCGTCCTGCGCCGGGCGCGGGGCGGAAGGTGAGCTTGTCAGCGCCTTGTCAGTTTCCCTACAGTCGGATTTGCCCGAAATCGCGCCGCGGGCTATAATTAGAAAGTTTCTCAGCGGGATGGCCAGTCAAGGCTGATCCCGTTTTTCATGTGTAGCCTGGCTACCCATGTCTGTCGTCCAATCACAAGATTTCGAGGAGTTCGCCGTGTCAGCTTTCCCGCCCGCCATTCTTGCTCTTGCCGACGGGACGGTGTTTTACGGTAAAGGCATCGGGGCGATAGGTATGACGACCGGCGAGGTGGTGTTCAACACCTCCATGTCCGGTTATCAGGAAATCCTCACCGACCCCAGCTACTGTCGTCAGATCGTTACGCTCACCTATCCGCATATCGGCAACACCGGTATCAATCGGGAAGACTGTGAGGCGGACAAGGTCTACGCAGCGGGTCTGGTCATTCGTGATCTGCCCTTGCTGGCGTCCAATTGGCGCTGCGAGCAGACGCTGGATGCCTACCTCAAGTCCGAGAACATCGTCGCCATCGCCGGTATCGACACCCGCAAACTGACCCGTATCCTCCGTGAAAAGGGAGCCCAGAGCGGCTGTATCGTCACGGCAGCAACGGCTGCCGAACTCAATGTGGAGTCTGCGCTGGCCCAGGCCCGTTCATTTCCGGGGCTCGCCGGCATGGATCTGGCAAAGGTGGTGTCCGCCTCTGCTGCCTATCCGTGGGCCGAAGGTGAGTGGCAACTCGAGAAGGGTTATGTGCCCCAGGAGAACGCCCGCTTCCATGTGGTGGCTTTTGATTACGGTGTGAAGCGCAACATCCTTCGCATGCTTGCCCAGCGCGGTTGCCGTCTCACCGTAGTGCCGGCCCAGACGCCTGCAGCAGAGGTCCTGGCGCTCAATCCGGATGGTGTCTTCCTGTCCAACGGCCCTGGTGATCCCGAGCCCTGTGATTACGCGATTCAGGCGATCCGCGAGATCCTGTCCAAGGGTGTTCCCACGTTTGGCATCTGTCTGGGGCATCAGCTTTTGGCTCTGGCCTCCGGCGCGAAGACCATGAAGATGAAGTTCGGCCATCACGGGGCCAATCACCCGGTCAAGGATCTCGACTCCGGCCAGGTTCTCATCACCAGCCAGAATCATGGTTTCGCGGTGGATGCAGCAACGCTGCCGACCAACCTCCGGGCTACCCATGTGTCTCTCTTCGATGGAAGTCTTCAAGGCCTTGCCCGCACCGATGTCCCGGCCTTCTGTTTTCAGGGCCACCCTGAGGCAAGCCCCGGTCCCCACGATGTGGCCTACCTGTTCGATCGATTCATTTCGCTGATGGAGGCGAGGGGCTGAAGCCGATAGCTGTGAGGGCGCTCGTCGAGGCGCCACCCCTGAACCGTCAGCTTTCCAGTCTCTGAAGAACCATGCCCAAACGTACAGATATCAAGACTATTCTCATCATTGGTGCCGGCCCGATCATCATCGGCCAGGCCTGTGAATTCGACTACTCTGGCGCCCAGGCCTGTAAAGCCCTGCGTGAAGAGGGTTACAAGGTCGTGCTGGTGAACTCCAATCCGGCGACAATCATGACCGACCCGGGGACGGCGGACGTCACCTACATCGAACCCATCACCTGGCAGGTAGTCGAGCGGATCATCGAGAAGGAACGCCCTGATGCGGTCCTGCCCACCATGGGTGGTCAGACAGCCCTCAACTGCGCCCTGGATCTCGCCAAGCACGGCGTGCTGGCAAAGTATGGTGTCGAACTGATCGGTGCCAAGGAAGAGGCCATCGACAAGGCCGAAGACCGCATGAAGTTCAAGGATGCGATGACCAAGATCGGTCTTGGTTCGGCGCGTTCCGGGGTTGCGCATACCCTCGATGAGGCGCATCAGGTCCAGACTGAAATCGGCTTCCCTGTCATCATTCGCCCGTCTTTCACCCTGGGTGGTACGGGCGGCGGCATTGCCTACAATCCTGAAGAGTTCGTCGAGATCTGCAAACGCGGTCTTGAGGCCAGTCCGACCAATGAGCTCCTGATCGAGGAGTCGCTGATCGGCTGGAAGGAGTACGAGATGGAGGTTGTGCGCGATACCGCCGACAACTGCATCATCGTGTGCTCCATCGAGAACCTGGATCCCATGGGCGTACACACGGGCGATTCGATCACCGTGGCGCCTGCCCAGACGCTGACGGACAAGGAATATCAGATCCTCCGCAATGCGTCGATTGCGGTCCTGCGAGAGATCGGCGTGGATACCGGCGGTTCGAACGTGCAGTTCGCGATCAATCCGAAGGACGGTCGCATGATTGTCATCGAGATGAATCCGCGCGTGTCTCGTTCGTCTGCGCTGGCGTCGAAGGCCACCGGTTTCCCGATTGCCAAGATTGCGGCCAAGCTAGCGGTGGGTTTCACCCTTGATGAGTTGAAGAATGACATCACGGGAGGCGCGACGCCGGCATCCTTCGAGCCGTCGATCGACTACGTCGTTACGAAGATTCCGCGTTTCGCATTTGAGAAGTTCCCGCAGGCCAATGACCGTCTGACCACGCAGATGAAGTCCGTTGGCGAAGTCATGGCCATGGGGCGCACCTTTCAGGAGTCCTTCCAGAAAGCCCTCCGTGGCCTGGAAACCGGCGCTTATGGCCTGGATGAGGTTGAAGCGGACCAGGACGATCTCGAGCGCGAACTGGGTGATCCTGGTGCGCAGCGTATCTGGTATGTTGGGCAGGCTTTCCGCGAAGGCATGAGCCTCGATCAGGTTCACGCCTTGACTCGCATTGACCCCTGGTTCCTGATCCAGATCGAAGATATCGTCAAGACCGAGAAGTCGCTCACTGGCCGATCCCTCAAGGGCATCTCTGCCGCGGAATTGCGCGAACTCAAGCGCAAGGGCTTTGCTGACCGTCGTCTGGCCAAGCTGCTCAGTACCGATGAAACGTCGGTGCGTCTCCATCGCCATGCCGCCGGTGTTCGCCCCGTATACAAGCGGGTGGACACGTGTGCCGCTGAGTTTTCGACTTCCACTGCATACCTTTATTCCTCCTATGAGGATGAGTGCGAGGCGCTGCCCACGAGCAACAAGAAGATCATGGTGCTGGGTGGTGGCCCGAACCGCATTGGCCAAGGCATCGAGTTCGACTACTGCTGTGTGCATGCGGCTCTTGCTCTGCGGGAAGACGGCTTTGAGACCATCATGGTCAACTGTAATCCCGAGACCGTCTCGACCGACTATGACACCTCCGACCGACTGTACTTCGAGCCGCTGACGCTGGAAGATATTCTCGAGATCGTCGCTGTTGAAAAGCCTGTGGGCGTCATCGTCCAGTTTGGTGGGCAGACCCCGCTGAAGAGGGCGCGTGAGCTCGAGGCCAACGGGGTGCCCATCATCGGCACCAGTCCCGACATGATTGATGCTGCCGAAGACCGTGAGCGTTTCCAGAAGTTGCTCTTCGAACTGGGTCTGAAGCAGCCTCCCAATCGTACTGCTCGCACGCCTGAGGATGCGGTCCGTCTTGCCGCCGAGATCGGCTACCCGCTGGTCGTGCGTCCCAGCTACGTGCTGGGCGGGCGGGCGATGGAAATCGTCCACGAACAAAAGGATCTCGAGCGTTATATGCGCGAGGCTGTCAAGGTTTCCAACGATTCGCCAGTCCTGCTCGACCGCTTCCTCAATGATGCAACTGAGGTGGACGTTGATGCCCTCTCGGATGGTAAGCGTGTGATGATCGGCGGGATCATGGAGCACATTGAGCAGGCCGGCGTGCACTCTGGTGACTCGGCATGTTCCTTGCCGCCCTACACCCTGTCGCCAAAGCTGCAGGACGAACTCCGTCGGCAGACCGAGGCAATGGCGCGTGCTCTGAACGTTTGTGGACTCATGAATGTACAGTTCGCCATTCAGGGTGATGGGGACGATGCGGTGGTCTATGTGCTTGAGGTCAATCCTCGGGCTTCACGGACGGTCCCGTTTGTTTCCAAGGCGTGCAGCCTACCTTTGGCCAAGATTGCCGCCCGGTGTATGGCAGGTCGCAGCCTCGATGACCAGGGCGTTGTTGGCGAGATTGTGCCTCCGTATTACTCGGTGAAAGAGGCGGTATTCCCCTTTGTCAAGTTCCCCGGTGTGGATACCATCCTCGGCCCTGAAATGAAGTCCACAGGCGAGGTGATGGGGGTTGGACGTACCTTTGCTGAAGCTTTCGTCAAGAGCCAGCTTGGTGCAGGTGTCCGCCTTCCGACTTCGGGAAAAGCATTCATCAGTGTCAAGCATGCGGATCGCCCGAAGGCCATAGAGGTTGCTCGCGAGTTGGTTGAACTGGGTTTCTCCGTTGTGGCGACGCGGGGGACCGCAAGCGCGATTGCTGCAGCAGGACTGCCCGTTTCCGCGGTGAACAAGGTCAACGAGGGGCGTCCGCACGTGGTGGACATGATCAAGAACAACGAGATCAGTCTGGTCATCAATACGGTCGAAGAGAAGCGGCAGGCAGTGACCGACTCGCGTTCCATTCGTACCAGCGCGCTCGCTGCTAAGGTGACGGTCTACACGACGATCGAAGGTGCGCGTGCGGCTTGTATGGGCATGCGCCATCTCTCCGGGCTCGAGGCCTATTCCCTGCAGGACCTACACGGTGAACTGGTGAAGGCATGAGCAAGGTTCCACTTACCGTTGCGGGTGCGGAAAAGCTGAAGCAGGAACTCCATCGCCTAAAGACTGTGGAGCGTCCCAACGTGATCGCTGCGATCGCGGAGGCGCGCTCCCACGGAGACCTTTCCGAGAACGCGGAGTACGATGCAGCCAAGGAGCGCCAAGGCTTCATCGAGGGGCGTATCCGGGAAGTGGAAAGCAAGCTGTCCAACGGCCAGATCATCGACCCCAAGCTGCTTGATGCCGATGGCCGTTGCGTGTTCGGCGCAACTGTCGAGCTCGAGGATCTGGATACCGGTGATACGGTGACCTACCAGATCGTGGGGGATGACGAGGCCGATATCAAGGACGGCAAGATTGCGATTAGCTCGCCGATTGCCCGTGCCCTTATCGGGAAGTTTGCGGGTGATGTCGCCGAGGTGCAGGCACCGGGCGGAGTTCGAGAATTGGAATTGATCGACGTTCGTTACGTTTGAAATCCGGTCAGATGCATCGCTTTGCTGAACATCTTTACTCGATTTTCATAACGCTGTGGGTCGGTGCCCTTTGGGCCATCGGTTATCTCGCTGCCCCCACCCTGTTTCGCGTCCTGGATGACCGGGCGCTGGCAGGGAGGGTTGCGGGTGAGATGTTTGCCTACCTGGGTTGGCTGGGCATGGCTTTCGCGGCGTATCTGCTGGTTTTTCTTGCGTTGCGAAAAAACGGTGCCGCTTTCAAGAGCAGCGTTTTCTGGCTGATCCTGCTGATGTTGTTGTTGACGGTCGCAGGGCAGTTTGGAATCCAACCCATCCTTGCCCAACTCAAGGTCGACTCCCTGCCACGAGATGTCATGGAAAGCGCCCTGCGCGACCGCTTTGTGGCCTGGCATGGCGTTTCCAGTGTGGTTTATTTGATACAGAGTCTACTCGGTCTCCTGCTTGTGATTCTGCAGGGGCGCGGTCTGCGCTGAACCGCGCAGCGTGTCAGCGATCGGAGCCGCGGGAAGACTTGCTCGGAGCGGGAAACCAGCGGGGTTTCTTGTCCGCAGCCTTGGTCAGGGAGGAAATGCCACGGCGGGCGGACAGAACCTTGGCAGACTTTGCCTTTGCTGCAGCCCGTTTCGGTCTCTCTGCCGGAGTGCTGGCGCTTTCCTGAACCGGCGCCTTTTCCCGCCATATGATCAGTGTTTTCCCGATATGCTGAACCGAGGCTGCGCCCAGTTCGCTACAGACCGTCGCAAGGATCTGGTCGCGTTGGGCACGATCTTCTCCATAGACCCTGATCTTGATGAGTTCGTGGGACTGGAGAGCGTTGTCGATTTCTTTGAGCACGGCAGGCGTAAGACCATTGCCGGCCACGCTCACCACGGGGTGCAGATGGTGGGCTTGCGCACGAAACGCTCGCCGCTGTGTGGGCGTGAGATCAATCATTTTCCAACTCATTGAAAAAAGGGCGTAATTGTACCGCGATGAAGCGCACCAAGACCAGCAAATCCTGGATGACGGAACATGTCAATGATCCCTTCGTTCAACGAGCCAAGTCCGAAGGCTATCGAGCCCGGGCAGCGTACAAACTTATGGAGATCGATGACAAGGACAGGCTGATTCGGCAGGGGATGGTTGTTGTCGATCTCGGTGCGGCGCCTGGCTCGTGGAGTCAGGTGGCAATCTCCCGTGTAGGGGCCGGGGGGCGGGTCTTTGCGCTTGATCTGCTTCCCATGGAGCCCATCAAGGGTGTTGAGTTCATGCAGGGGGATTTTCATGACGAGTCCTTTGTAGCCGAGTTCGAAGCAATGCTCAAGGATCGATCTGTGGACCTTGTAATGTCGGATATCGCCCCCAATATCTCTGGCATACCAACTAGCGATCAGGCTCGTTCAATCTATCTTGCAGAGCTGGCCCTGGATTTTGCCTGCCAGCATCTTTCTCCCGGGGGGAAGTTTGTGGTCAAGGTTTTTCAGGGGCAAGGGTTCGAAGAGTTCCGGAAGACCATGGAAGCTGCATTCAAGTCGGTGTTGGTTCGCAAGCCTCAGGCTTCCAGGGGGCGGAGTTCTGAGGTCTACCTGCTTGGCGCCGGGCTAAAGAGTTGATGCGCGTATCGCCAGGATTGCTTTTTCTATAGTGATCATAATTTGATCCAGCGAACGATCAGACATAGAATCAGTCCACTAAGTTGTGGCCCCTGTCGGGCCTTCAAGGAATCGTTTTGAACAATTTATTCAAGAATCTAGCGATCTGGCTTGTGATCGGTGTCGTGCTGATGACCGTCTTCAACCAGTTCAATAACCGCCAGGCTGCGCAAAACTCGGTCGAGTACTCGCAGTTCATGGAGGATGCGAAGCAAGGCAAGGTTGCCAAGGCCGTTGTCGATGGACGTACCGTGAGGGCGACCACGCAGGATGGTCGGCAAGTCACGGTTTACACGCCCGGTGTGCAGGACATCTGGATGGTTGGTGACCTGATGCGTTATGGCGTGAAGGTGACTGCTGCCAAGCCCGAGGAGGAGCAGTCCTTCCTGATGAATATTTTTGTTTCCTGGTTCCCGATGATCCTGTTGATTGGCGTATGGGTTTTCTTCGTGCGCCAGATGCAGGGGGGCGGGCGCGGAGGGGCATTTTCCTTTGGCAAGTCGAAGGCAAAGATGCTTGATGAGTCGGCCAACACTGTTACTTTTGCCGACGTAGCAGGATGTGATGAGGCGAAGGAGGAGGTCGGTGAACTCGTAGAGTTTCTGCGGGATCCATCAAAATTTCAAAAGCTGGGTGGGCACATTCCTAAGGGGGTGCTCATGGTAGGTTCTCCTGGTACTGGCAAGACCTTGCTTGCGAAGGCAATCGCTGGCGAAGCGAAGGTGCCGTTCTTCTCGATCTCAGGCTCCG
>Ga0073899_10001699_pt1 | contig 20043 bp, 19 predicted proteins | sample KloWWTmetaKNB5Ph_FD_88975 | JGI IMG/M metagenome (GOLD analysis project Ga0073899, IMG submission 88975) | Active sludge microbial communities from Klosterneuburg, Austria, studying microevolution and ecology of nitrifiers - Klosterneuburg... | ecosystem: Engineered > WWTP > Aerobic digester >... | reverse complement strand
TCTTCGACGCCCGCAGCGCGCGACGCATGAGCCCGCTGTTCGAAAGCTACCTGGCCGGCCAGGTGGCCTGCCTGATGGAGTTTGCGCCGCTGTTCTGGCCCACGATCAACAGCTACAAGCGCCTGGTCGACGGCTTCTGGGCACCCGTCAAGCCGACCTGGGGCATCGACAACCGCACCGCCAGTTTCCGGGTCATCGCCGGCAGCCCGAAAGGCACACGGCTGGAGACCCGCTGCCCGGGCGCCGACGTCAACCCCTATCTGGCGATGGCCGCGGTCATCGCCGCCGGGCTGCACGGTGTCGAGAAAGGCCTGAAGCTCAGCGCGCCGCCCATCACCGGCACCAACCAGGGCGCCGAGAACATGCCGCGCGCACCGCGGTCGCTGATCGAGACCACCAGAATCTTCCAGGCCAGCAGCATCGCGCGCGACTGGCTGGGTGACACCTTCGTCGATCACTTTGCCGCCACGCGCGAATGGGAACATCGGCAGTGGCAGGATGCCGTGACCGATTGGGAGCTCAAGCGCTATTTCGAGATCATTTGACAATCACGATCATGAGCACCATCACCCGTTTCGCCTTTCCCACGCCCATTCACTTCGGCGCCGGCGCGCGCCGGCTGGTGGCCGCGCACCTGCTGGAACAGGGCCTGAAGCGCCCGCTGATCGTCACCGACCGTGCCCTGGCCGCGCTGCCGCTGCTGGCCGAGTTCAGGTCGCACCTGGCGGGCCTGCAGGTGGCGTTGTTCGACGGCGTGGCCGGCAACCCGACCTGCGCGCAGGTGATGGAAGGCAGCGCAGCCTTCAAGGCGCACGCCGCCGACTGCGTGATCGGCTTCGGCGGCGGTGCTGCGCTCGACGTGGCCAAGGTGGTCGGCCTGATGGCCACACATGACGGCGACGTGCTGCAGTACGTGTGGGACCACCCGCAGGTGCGGCCCATCGTCAACCCGCTGCCCTACTTCGTGGCGCTGCCCACCACCTCGGGCACCGGATCCGAGGTTGGCCGTTCGGCCGTGGTCAGCGAGAACGACAGCCACGTCAAGCGCACCGTGTTCAGCCCGCAGATCCTGGCGCGCGCGGTGTTCGCCGACCCCGAACTGACACTGACGCTGCCCGCTGCCATCACCGCCGCCACCGGCATGGACGCGCTGACGCACAACATCGAAAGTTACCTGTCGCCGGCCTATCACCCGCTGTGCGACGGCATCGCGCTCGAAGGCCTGCGCATCGGCGCGCGCGCGCTGCTCACCGCCGTCCAGGAACCGGGCAACCTGCAGGCGCGGGCCGACATGATGATGAGCAGCATGATGGGTGCCATCGCCTTCCAGAAGGATCTGGGCTCGGTGCATGCCTGCGCCCACGCGCTGGGTGCGGTGGCCAACCTGCACCATGGCCTGGCCAACGCGCTGATGATCGACACCGTGCTGGCCTGGAACTTCGAGGCAGTGCCACAGAAGTTCGACGAACTGGCCCATGCGGCCGGTGTGGCCGGCGGCGGACCCGCCTTCATGGGCTGGCTCAAACACCTCAAGCAGCAGGTCGGCATCACCGGCGGCCTGGCCGCGCACGGTGTCACCGAAGCCATGTTGCCGCGCCTGGTGCCGCTGGCGGCGGCCGACTTCACCGGCAGCACCAACCCCCGGCCCGCGGTGGCGGCCGACTACGAGCGCCTGTTCCGCCAGGCGATGTGACCATGCCCTTCCAGCGCCCTTACCTGTTGATCGGCGTATCGGCCCGCATCTACTACCCATCGGCCCCGGTGCTCGATCTGGGTGGTGTGTGGACCAAGACCCTGCACTACCTGGAGCAGTCGGTGGGCCACTGGCTGCTGCGCGGTGGCGCGCTGGCGGTGATGATTCCGGCCGTCGATTCGCAGAGCCTGACCACGCGCGCCGACTTCAAGCTGCGCCAATATGCCGAGGCCCTGGACGCCCTGGTGCTGCAAGGCGGCAACGACGTCGCGCCACAGTCCTATGGTGAGCAGCCGATGCGTCCCGAATGGGCCGGTGACCCGGTGCGCGACCGCTACGAGATCGAACTCATCCGCGCGTTCGTCGATGCCGGCAAGCCGGTGTTCGGCATCTGCCGCGGGCATCAGCTGCTCAACGTGGCTTTCGGCGGCACGCTGATGCAGGACATCGACACCCAGGCCCCGGGGCCGGTGCAGCACATCAACCGCAACCACTACGAACGCAATCTGCACAGCGTGCACATTGAGCCGGGGTCGCACCTGGCCGAGCTCTATCCGGGGATGAACGACACCCGCATCAACAGCATCCACCACCAGGGCATCCAGACGCTGGCGGATGGCTTCCGCATCGAGGCGCGCTGCTCCGAAGACGGCATGATCGAGGCCATCCGCCACCTGGGGCCGACCTACATCGCCGGCGTGCAATGGCACCCCGAGTTCCATCCACACGGTGACAACGGCGTGTTCGACGACACCCCGCTGCTCAACGATTTCCTCCACACCGCACGCGCGCTGCGCCGCGTCTAGGGCGTCGACACCATGGCCACGCTGGACATCCACAACCCCGCCACAGGTACCCTGATCACCACGCTGGACGCCGACAGCGACGCCTCGGTTGCCGCCAAGGCCGCAGCGGCCCGCGCCGCACAGCCGGCCTGGGCCGCGCTGCCGATGGCGGAACGGCTGGCCGTGATGCAGCGCTTTCGTGCTGCGCTGCTGGCACAGATCGACACCCTGGCCGCGACCATGACGCAGGAAACGGGCAAGCCGATCGCGCTGTCGCGCAACGAGATCAACGGCCTGCTGCCGCGCATCGACTTCTTCGTCGAGCAGGCCGAAGACGCGGTGCACGATGAGCATGTGTTCGACGGCGGCGGCCTGCACGAACAGATCGCGCATGTGCCGCTGGGCCTGGTGCTCAACATCTCGGCCTGGAACTACCCCTACTTCGTCGGCTGCAACGTCATCGTGCCGGCGCTGCTGACTGGCAACGCCGTGCTCTACAAGCCCAGCGAATACGCCACGCTGACCGGGCTGCATATCACGCGGCTGCTGCACGAAGCGGGCGTGCCGCCGGCGGTGATGCAGTGCCTGGTGGGTGCTGGCGCGGTCGGCGCGGCCGCGCTGGAACAGCCCATCAACGGCGTCTTTTTCACCGGCAGCCACGCCACCGGGCAGAAGATCGCGCAGGCGGTGGCCGCGCGGCTGATCAAGCTGCAACTCGAGCTCGGCGGCAAGGATCCGACCTACGTGCGCGCCGATGTCGATGTGCGCGCCGCCGCCGAATCACTGGCTGACGGTGCGATGTACAACACCGGCCAGGGCTGCTGCAGCGTCGAGCGCATCTACGTGCATGCCGATGTGCACGACGCCTTCGTGCAGCACTTTGTCGACACCGTGCGTGGCATGAAGCGCGGCGACCCGATGGACGATGCCAGCTACATCGGCGCCATCACGCGCGCGCCGCAACTGCAGGTGCTGCGCGCACAGGTCGACGACGCCGTCGGCCGCGGCGCCCGGGTGCTGATCGGTGGGCAGGTGCTGCCCGGGCCCGGCAACTGGTTCGAGCCCACCGTGCTGGTCGACGTGAACCACGACATGCAGGTCATGCGCGAAGAAAGCTTCGGCCCCATCGTCGGCATCCAGAAGGTGGACAGCGACGACGAGGCGCTGGCGCTGATGAACGACACGCGCTACGGCCTGACGGCCGGCGTCTACACGCGCGACGAGGCCAAGGCACGCGAACTGCTGGCGCGCGTCAACGCCGGCAGCGTGTACTGGAACTGCTGCGACCGCGTCAGCCCGCGCCTGCCCTGGTCGGGCTGGGGTGACTCTGGAATCGGCCTGACCCTGTCGCGCCAGGGCATACAGACCTTCACACGGCCCAAGGCCTGGCATCTGCGCGCACCCGCATGATGCAGTCGCTGGCCATCTTCGATCTCGACCACACCCTGCTCGACGGCGACAGCGACGCGTTGTGGTGCGCCTTCCTGATCGACGAAGGCGTGCTCGACGGTGCGTCCTTCGGCCCGCGCAACGCCGAAACCGAACGCGGCTACCGTGCCGGCAGCATCAGCACGCAGGCCTTCTGCGATTTCTACATCGGTACCCTGGCCGGCCGCACGTCGGCACAGTGGCAGCCGCTGCGCCAGCGCTTCGTCGACGAGCGCGTGCTGCCGCGCATCAAGCCGGGCACGGCGGCGCTGCTGCGCCGGCACCGGCAGCAGGGCGACCTGCTGATGCTGAGCACCGCCACCAACCGCTTCATCACCGAACCCACTGCCAGCGCATTGGGTTTCGAACACCTGATCGGCACCGACTGCGAAACCGACGGCCAGGGCCGCTTCACCGGGCGCACACGCGGCACACCGAACATGCGCGCCGGCAAGATCGAGAACCTGTCGGCCTGGCTGGCCGCGCGCGGGCAGACGATCGGCGGGCTGACCGTCAGCTTCTACAGCGACTCGATGAACGACCTGCCGCTGCTCGAAGCCGCACAGCAGCCGGTGGCCGTCGACCCCGAGCCCGCGCTGCGCGCGCTGGCGACCGCGCGCGGCTGGCCGATCGTGTCGCTGCTGAGCTGAGCCCGATGACGGGCCCACGCAGGTCAAACCCTTCGCTTCAAACCTCACCCCTCGATCACCCATGCTGAAATTCTTCTACGCCAGCGGAACCTGTGCGATGGCGCCGCACATCGTGCTTGAGCAACTGGGTTGCCCGCACGAGGCCGTGCGACTGGATTTCAGCCGCAACGAACAGCAGTCGCCCGACTACCTGAAGGTCAACCCCAAGGCGCGGGTACCGGCGCTGGTGACCGAGCGTGGCGTGATCACCGAGACGCCCGCGCTGCTGCTGTACCTGGCGCAGCGGTACCCTGAGGGCGGCCTGGCCCCGTTGGACGACCTCTTTGTGCTGGCGCAGGCACAGGCCTTCAACAGCTACCTGTGTTCCACCGTGCACGTGGCCCACGCGCACCGCCGGCGTGGTACGCGCTGGGTCGACGACGAGGCGGCACTGGAATCGATGCAGCGCAGGGTGGCGCAGAACATGACCGAATGCTTCGACCTCATCGAGCGCGACCTGCTGCAAGGCCCCTGGGTGCTGGGCGACCGTCTGAGCATCTGCGACGCCTACCTGTTCACGGTCACTCAATGGCTGCCCGGCGACAGCGTGGACGTTTCACGCTTCGCCAAGGTTGCCGACCATCAGCGCCGCATGGCCGACCTGCCTGCGGTGCAGCGCGTGAAAGCGCTGCACGCATAACGCAGATCAGCGGCAGGGCCCGTGCCGCTTGCGAAAGTCCCAGGGCGGCATCGCAGACGTTCCCGCGCGGAACACGCCCCGGTTCAACGCCCTGGCCTGACGTTCCTCTGCCAGGTAGGGACCGCGGTTGCCTTGGCCGCGCCGGCTCCAGGCCTGACCTTGCTCGACCATGCTGCGGTTGACCTGCAGGCCGCCCAGCCACACGGTCGCCAGCGTGCGGCCGTACTTGTCGCGCCCGGCGCGGCCGGCCGGCACCCGCAGCCGCACCTTGCGCTTGAGCACCCGCGCGGCCAGCTGGCGCCGCGACTCGATGCCACCGTCCTGACAGATCTCGGGCGCGTCGATGTCGGCCAACCGCACCTCGATCGCCCTGCCCCCGGATCGCGGACTGACCCACAGGCTGTCACCGTCGACCACGCGGGTCACCCGGCCGTCGACGCCGACTACGGGCAGTGCCGGCGCCGCCGCCTGCGCCAGCCCGGAGAGGAACAGAACCAGCAGCACGCCGCCGCAAAAGCGCGTCATGGTCGATTTGCGGTGAGGCGCGGCCTCAACAGCCGTCGAAGGCGCGCTCGAAGGCAGTGGCCACCTCGTCCACATCGGCCATCGACAGGCACATCGGCGGCACCAGGCGCAGGATGTTCTTGTGCGCCCCCGAGCGGCTGACCACCAGGCCTTGCTCACGCGTGCGCTCGAAGATCTCGGCCGTCTGCGCGACCGCCGGCGCCTTGGTGCGGCGGTCGCTGACCAGTTCGATGGCCAGCATCAAACCACGCCCGCGAACGTCGCCGATCAGCGCATGCCGCTGCTGCAGGTCCAGCAGCACCTGCTTGAGCGCAGCACCCACCTGCTGGCTACGCCGCTGCAGGCCCTCGTCATCGATCACCTGCAGCACGGCGCGGCCGGCGGCGCAGCTCATCGGGTTGGCACCATAGGTGTTGAAGTAGAACTTGCCGGCCATGCTGTCGGCGACAGCGCGCTGCGCGACCACGGCGCCCAGCGGATAGCCGTTGCCGATGCCCTTGGCCATGACCACGATCTCGGGCATCACCGCGTGGGCCTCGAAGGCCCAGAAGCTGTCGCCGGTGCGGCCGAAGCCCGACTGCACCTCGTCAACGATCAAGACACCGCCGGCGGCACGCACCTTGTCGGCGGCTGCCTTCAGGTAGCCCGCCGGCAGCTCGACGATGCCGCCATAACCCTGCACCGGCTCGACGATCAGGCCGGCCACCCGCCCCGGCGTGGCGCACTGCAGCGTGCGATCGATCTCGTCCAGGTAGGCCTGCGTATCGTCACCGAAGATGCCGCGGTAAGGATCTGGATTGGCCATGTGGTGCACGCCGCCCAGCAGCGGCACCTCATGCCGGAACGCGCTGATGCCGGTCAGTGACTGTGCACCCAGGGTCGCGCCGTGATAGGCGTTGCGCAGCGCCAGCATGTCGCTGTGGCGCGTGAAACTCTGCGCCATCACCAGCGCCAGGTCGATCGCTTCGGCACCACTGCTGGTGAAATGCACCACCCAGTCGGGCCCCGCCGGCATGCGGGCCACCAGTTCCTGCGCAAAGTGCGCCGGCACCGGGTGGCCGAACATGGTCGTGCAATGCGGCAGTTGCGTGATCTGCTGCTGCACCGCGGCCGTCACCACCGGGTGGCAGTGGCCGACCGAGATGCAGACGTTCATGCCCAGCAGGTCGATGTAGCGGCGACCGCTTTCGTCCCACAGATGGGCCCCTTCGCCGCGGCTGAGGATCAGCGGCTTGCGATAGGGCATGAAGCTGCGCTGCGACGCCGCGTAGTAGCGCTCGCGCCGCTCGGCGATGCCGGCGCTCGACCAGTCGGTGGGCAAGGTACTCATCGCAACTGCGTCAGTATGTGGCCTTGATCGTTGCCTGCCGCTGCGGCCCCTGGCCACGCACCTCGGCCAACGCCGTCCGCACGGCCTGCAGGTATTCGTCCAGCGATGGTTCGTGGATCATCGACATCATGCGGTGGATGCCCTTGGGCTTTTGCACCAGACCGGGCAACCAGCCGTCGCGCGCCATCACTTCGGCAACGCGGAAGATGTCGACCTCGTCGGACCCGAAGGCCACGATCGACAGGTGCGGCTGGCCCAGCAGCTTCAGGCCCGGGATCGCCGTGATGCCCGCCTTGTAACGATCGATGAAGCCCATCAGCGCGCGTGCGATGTCGCGGTAGCCTTCGACCCCCAGGTGCTGGAAGGTGGCCCAGGCGCCGGCCACGCCGCCGGCTGGTCGAGTGCCCACCAGCGTGCCGGTGAGAAAGCGCCCGTTGGGCCAGACGTTGCAATCGAAATGATGGTGGCGTGCCTTGTCGGCGTCACGGTAGAACACGGTGGACGCCGGTTTGGGGCAGAAGCCGAACTTGTGCAGATCGGCCGAGATCGACGCCACGCCCGGCACCGCGAAGTCGAATGCCGGGATGTCGCGACCGATCTGGCGCACGAAGGGCGCCAGATAGCCACCGACGCAGGCGTCGACATGCAGCCAGACGTCGCGCCGCAGCGCCATCGCGCCCAGTTCGGTGATGGGGTCGATGCTGCCGTAGGAAAAGTTGGGCGCCGACCCGACCAGCATGATGGTGTCTTCGTCGATCGCCGACTCGAGCGCCGCCGCGTCCAGTTCCAGGCCGGGCCCGACCGGCACGCGGCGCACGTCCAGGTCCATCAACTTGGCGCCCTTGTTGAACGCCGGGTGGCCGGTTTCCGACATCACGATGTTGCCGCGATGGCGCGCCTGCCCGCGGCGGCGGCGGTTCCAGTCGCGGCAGGTCTGCATCGCCTGCACGATGCTCTCGGTGCCGCCGGTGGACATGAAGCCCTGCGCACCGTCGGGGGCGCTGAACAGCGACAGGGCCATCTCGACGACATCGTCCTCCATGCGCTTGACGCTTGGGAAGGCGCGTCCGCCGCCGAGCGCGTTCTCGGAGAAATACTCGACGAAGGCGGCGCGACCGAACTCGTACAGCGAATCGCTGGCCTTGAACACGAACAACGGGGCACGGCCGTGCGTCCAGTCGCAATCGGTCGCCTTGAAGTCCCGCATCTCGCGCAGAACCTCGGCCTGCGGTCGCCCCTGCGGGGCCAGCATCTTGCGCATCGTGGTCTTCCAGTGGTGGCGTCGTTGACAAAGCTTAGACAGCTGCCTAGGATTCGTCAATGCCTACCCTTCGTTCGTCAAAAGCGAACCACCGAACACTCCCTTTGACGCAGGCAGCGGCGGGCCGCCCGCGCTCGGGAATCAACAGCGGTCTCGACCTGCTCGAGTGCCTGGCCACAGCGCAGCGGCCCTTGAGCCTGACCGAGCTGGCGCTGACCCTGGGCATGGCCAAGTCCAGCGTGCACCAGCTGCTGCAGTCACTGCTGACGCGCGGCTACGTGCAGCGTCAGGGCGACCAGCGCTACGGCATCGGCATCAAGGCCTGGGAGGTCGGCAGCCAGGCCACCTTCGTCGAGATCGGTCGCGTGGCCGAGCCGCACATGGCCGCCCTGGTGCGCAGCGTCAGCGAAGGTGCGGCGCTGGCAGTGCTCGACGGCCGGCACACGGTGTGCATCCAGATCGCCGAAAGCCAGCAGGCGGTGCGCGTGCACCGGCATGTCGGCGAACGCAACCCAGCACACGCGGTCTCCAACGGGCTGGCCCTGCTGTCGACGCTGAGCGACGACGAGGTGCTGGCACTGCTGCCGAAGAAGCTCGAGCAGCCCACCGCAAGCGCGCTGGGCACGCGTGACGAGCTGCTGGCCGAGCTGGGTCGCGTGCGCCGGCGCGGCCATGCGGTGTGCCGCGGCAGCTGGCGGCTCGACGTGGCCGGCATCGCTGCCCCCATCCTCGGTGCCGACCATCGCGCCGCGGCGGCGGTGGCAATTGCGCTGCCGCTGGAACGATTGACGCCGACGCGGCTGCAGGAGATCGCCGCGGCCGTGGTCGCTACGGCGGCCGCCATCGAGCGGCAGCTGGGGGGGCCGGCGCTGCAGCGGCCGGTATTGCCCGCGCCGGCAGCGCCGACGCCACGCCGCCAAGCCGCCGCCAGCCGGCGGTCACCGCGCACGGAGCGGCACGCGTGAGCGGCCGTGCTGCGCCGGCATCGCTGGGCCGCTCGGCGCTGATCGCCTACGGCGTGCTCGGCTTCGGTTTCCTGTACCTGCCGATCTTCTTTCTGGTGCTGTTCTCGTTCAACGACTACATCATCCCGTCACTCCCCTTTCGCGGTTTCACGCTGCAGTGGTACCGCGAGCTGAGCTACGACTTCGTGCTGCACGAGGCGCTGCTGAACAGCCTGTTCATCGCCGGCTGCACCACCGTGATCTCCACCGTGCTGGGCACCGCGGCCGCCTTTCCGCTGGTGCGCTGCAGCTACCGCTTCAAGCGCGCCAGCCGGCTGCTGGTGGTGCTGCCGATGATCATTCCGCACTTCCTGATGGGCGTGGCGCTGCTGCTGCTGTTCAGCTTCGTCAAGCTGCCGCTGTCGCGGCTGACCATCATCCTGGGCCACGTGGTGTTCACGCTGCCGTTCGCGATCCTGATCGTTTCGACGCGGCTGTACGGCTTCGACCGCACGCTCGAGCGCGCCGCCAGCGACCTGGGCGCCAACCCGGCGCGCACCTTTTGGCATGTCACGCTGCCGCTGATCATGCCCGGCGTGGTCGGCGCGGCGCTGCTGGTGTTCACGCTGTCGATGGACGAATTTCTCATCACCTACTTCGTCTCGGGGCAGAAGGGCACCTTGACGATGTACATCTGGAGCCTGCTGAAAGACGGCATCGCCCCGCGCGTCAATGCGCTGGCCAGCGTGCTGCTGGCCGCGTCGTTTGCCCTGCTGCTGTTCGGCGCCTGGGTGCTCGACCGCGGCGCCGGGGCGCCGGGCCGGCGGAGCCGATCGGCATGAGCGGCAACCAAGGCCCTGCGGTCCAGCTGCGCGGCGTGGCCAAGCGCTTCGGCAGCACCACGGCGCTGCACGCCCTGGACCTTACGATCCGCAAAGGCGAGTTCTTTTCGCTGCTCGGGCCCAGCGGCTGCGGCAAGACGACCACGCTGAACCTGATCGGCGGCTTCGAGCTGCCCAGCGCTGGCGAGCTGCTGATCGACGGCCAGCCGGTGGCGCACACGCCGCCATACCGTCGGCCCGTGAACACGGTGTTCCAGAACTACGCACTGTTTCCGCACTTGAGCGTGGCGCAGAACGTCGAATTCGGCCTGCGCATGAAGGACGTGCCCCAGGCCCAGCGCCGGCAGGCCGCGGCCGACATGCTGCGCCTGGTGTCGCTGGACGGCTACGGTGACCGCCGGCCGGCGCAGCTCAGCGGCGGCCAGCGTCAGCGCGTGGCGCTGGCGCGTGCCCTCGTCAACCGGCCCTCGGTGCTGCTGCTCGACGAGCCGCTGGGCGCACTCGACCTCAAGCTGCGCAAGCAGATGCAGGCCGAGCTGATGCGCATCCAGCGTCAGGTCGGCATCACCTTCGTCTACGTCACGCACGACCAGGAAGAGGCGCTGGCGATGTCCGACCGCATCGCGGTGATGGACCAGGGCCGATTGCTGCAGGTGGGCACGCCGGCCGAGATCTACGACACACCGGCCAACCGCACGGTGTTTGAGTTCATCGGCTCGGTCAACGTGCTGGCCGGGCGCATCGACGCGCTGGGTGCGATCACGCTGGCCGACCTGCCCGCCCCGTTCAACCAGACCGGCCTGCAAGTGCCCGGTGCCGAGGCCCTGGCCGCCGGCACCGCCGCGGTGCTGCTGATCCGACCCGAACGCGTTCGCCTGGCCGCGACTGCCAGGCCCGAAGCGGCCTTCCGGCTGTCGGGTGTGCTGGCCAAGGTGGCGCACCTGGGCCTGGTCACACATTGCACGCTGCGGCTGGACAACGGCGCCGAACTGCTGGCCTTTCAGCTCAACAGCGCCGACCGCAGCGCCACCGATCTGCCTGCCGAAGGCCAGCGCATCTGGCTGTGGTGGGATCCGTCCGACGCCCGCGTGTATCCCGCGCAGGCTGCAAGCGCAAGCGATGGGGCGCCGCTGTCCGCGTCCTGCGACCCCTGAGGAGACTGCAATGGCGTTCCATTCTGATCGGCGTGACTTCCTGCGTCAGGCCGCCCTGGCCGGCACAGGCCTTGGCGCGGCAGCGCTGGGCGCCTGGCCCGGCCGCGCCGCGGCCGCCGGCACGGTCAACTGGCTGGCCTGGGGTGGCCATGTCGAACCCCAGGGCATCAAGAGCTTCTTCGACAGCAGCGGCATCCGCGTCAACCACATCGGCATGAGCGGCAACGCCGAGACCTTTGCCAAGCTCAAGCTGTCGGGCACAGCGCAGTACGACCTGTTCGAGGCCGATGGCCTGTGGCCGCAGCGTTACATGCAGGAGGGCATGATCGAGCCGGTCGACCTGGACAGCATCCCCAACGTCGCCAAGTACCTGCACCCCGAGTTCAAAAAAATTCCGGCGCTGCAGTCCGGCGGCAAGTCGCTGATCGTGCCCTGGGGCTGGAACCCCACCGTACTGATCTACAACAAGGCCAAGGTCGGCACGCCGCCGACCTCGTACGAGGCCCTGATCGACCCCAAATACAAGGGCCGCATCGGCTTCAGTGATCAGCATGAATTCATGTGGCCGGTGGCCGCCATGCTGCTGGGCTATGCCGAACCCTTCAAGATGAACAAGGCGCAGCTCGGCAAGGCCCGCGACATGCTGATCCGCATCAAGCGCAACGCGCCCACCATCAGCAAGGGCTGGAACGAGCAGATGCGCCTGTACGTCGACGAGACCGTGTGGATCGGTCTGTCGTCGCCAGGCCGCGCGCTGACCATCCAGGCCGCCGGTGGCCCGGCGATGGGCCATGCCAACCCGAAGGAAGGCTACTACGGCTGGATCGACGGCGACATGCTGGTCAAGGGCGCCGCCAACCGCGATTCGGCGCTGGCCTGGATCAACCACATCCACAGCCCCGAATACGTGGCCACCAACTTCAAGCGCCTGCAGCGCGGCACGGCCAACCGCGGCGGCATGGAACTGCTCAAGCAGCAGGGCCTGGTCGACATGGTCAAGGCCAACCTGATGGACCAGCCCGAGGTGGCCCTGAACATGCGGCTGATCGCCGCGCCGCCCAACCAGGATGAATACGCCGCCGCCTGGAACGAGGTGCTGGCGGCCTAGGCCAGCCATCCTCAGGGTCACAAGATGGACGAAGCGCGCGCCGCCGATCGGGCCCTGCTGTGGGGCCTGGTGCCGATGATCGTGGTGCAGCTGGCGCTGTTCGTGGTGCCGCTGGCGATCATGTTCGTCTACAGCTTCTGGACGACCAGGGATTTCCAGATCGTGACCGAGTGGACGCTGGCCAACTACCGCAGCTTCTTCGACGGCTGGATCTATCCGAAGGTGCTGCTGCGCACCCTGGTGGCGGCGCTGATCATCACGGCCCTGACCTTGCTGGCGGCCTATCCGCTGGCCTACTTCATCGTGCGCTACACGCGGCGCTGGCAAAAGCTGCTGCTCGGCGCGGTGATCCTGTCGTTCTGGACCAGCGGCCTGCTGCGCGCCTACGCCTGGATGGCCCTGCTGGGCGACTCGGGCATCATCAACAAGGGCTTGAAGAGCATCGGCCTGATCGATGCGCCGCTGCCCTTCTTGCTGTTCAGCCCGTTCGCCGTGGTGCTGGTGATGACCTATTTCTGCCTGCCCTTTGCGGTCATCACGATCTATGCGTCGCTGGAGAAGATGGACTGGTCGCTGGTCGACGCGGCAGCCGACCTGGGGGCGTCGCCAATGCGCGCCTTTGGCCACGTCACGTTGCCGCAAACCTTGCCCGGCGTGGCGTCGGCCGCCGTGCTCACCTTCGTGCCGCTGACCGGCATGTTCTTCGTGCCGATGCTGATGGGCGACGCGTCCAGCGTGATGATCGCGCCGCTGATCGCCAACCAGATGCAGGCCTTCCAGCTCGGCCTGGGGGCGGCGCTGTCGTTCATCGTCGCCATCGTGGTGATGGCGGCGCTGGCGCTGTCGTGGCGGCATCTCGACCTCGACGGGCAGGCAGCGTAAGCAGCCGGCTCGGTCGTCAGCGCAAGGGTCAGCCTGAACGACCGCGGCAGCCTGCTTTAAGCGATTTGCCGGCGGCTGGCATCGGCATCTGCCCGCATGCGCGCGCCGCGATTGCAGGCCCGGCTGTCGGCATAATCGCCCGCTTCGACCCGCAACGACAACCCGACATCCCCCAACCCCATGGCCGGCGACACGATCCTGGAAACGCGCGGCCTGGTGAAGGAATTCAAGGGCTTCGTCGCCGTGGACGGCGTCGACCTGAAGGTGCGGCGTGGCGAGATCCACGCGCTGATCGGCCCCAATGGCGCCGGCAAGACGACCTGCTTCAACCTGCTGACCAAGTTCCTGATCCCCACGCGCGGCCAGATCCTGTTCGACGGCCAGGACATCACGCGCGAGAAGCCGGCGCAGATTGCACGCCGTGGCGTGATCCGCTCGTTCCAGATCTCGGCCACCTTCCCGCACCTGACGGTGCTGGAGAACGTGCGTATCGCCTTGCAGCACAAGCTGGGCGTGTCCTTCCATTTCTGGCGCTCCGAGCGCGTGCTCGACCAGTTGAACGAGCGTGCGCTGCAGCTGCTGGACACGGTGGGCCTGCGTGACCTGGCCGAGATGGTCACGGTCGAGCTGCCCTATGGCCGCAAGCGCGCGCTGGAGATCGCCACCACGCTGGCGATGGACCCGCAGCTGATGCTGCTCGACGAGCCGACACAGGGCATGGGCCACGAGGACGTCGAGCTGGTCACGCAACTGATCAAGAAGGTCGCGGCCAACCGCACCGTGCTGATGGTCGAGCACAACATGAACGTCGTCGGCAGCATCGCCGACACCATCACCGTGCTGGCGCGCGGCGCCGTGATTGCCGAAGGGCCGTACGAGCAGGTGTCGAAGAACCCACAAGTCCTCGAGGCCTACATGGGCACCGAGGCCGCCGAACTGCAGGGCGCCCATGGCTGAGGGTGTGGAGTTCCTGCGCCTGAGCGGTGTGCACGCCTTCTATGGCGAGTCGCACATCCTGCACGGCATCGACCTGCACGTGAACCGCGGCGAGGTGGTCACGCTGCTGGGCCGCAACGGATCCGGGCGCACGACCACGCTGAAAGCCATTCTGGGGCTGGTTGGGCGGCGCAGCGGCTCGATCATGATCAACGGCCGCGAGTCGGTGACCCTGCCCCCGCACCGCATCGCCCAGCTGGGCATCGGCTACTGCCCCGAGGAACGCGGCATCTTCGCCAGCCTGAGCTGCGAGGAAAACCTGCTGCTGCCGCCGCCGGTGGCCAGCGGTGGCATGAGCGTGGACGAGATCTACGCCATGTTCCCGAACCTGAAAGAGCGGCGCAACAGCCCCGGCGGGCGCCTGTCCGGGGGCGAACAGCAGATGCTGGCGGTGGCGCGCATCCTGCGCACCGGCGCCAAGCTGCTGCTGCTGGACGAGATCTCGGAGGGCCTGGCGCCGGTGATCGTGCAAGCCCTCGGCCGGGCAATCCGCACGCTGCGCGAGCGCGGCATGACCATCGTCATGGTGGAGCAGAATTTCCGCTTCGCCGCGCCGCTGGCCGACCGCTTCTACATCATCGAACACGGCCGCGTGATCGAGACGTTCAGCGCCGCCGAACTGGAAACCAAGAAGAGCATGCTGCACGAAGTGCTGGGTGTATGAGGAACCGGCCCGCGCGCCGGATGTTGGTTCAACTGAAAGGTCTGCAAATGAAACTGAAACCCAATCTCCTGTCGACACTGGTGGCTGCCGCCTGCGGCCTGGCTGCGGCCAGCGCGCAAGCCCAGATTTCTGACGGCGTCATCAAGATCGGTGTGATGAACGACATGTCCGGCCTCTACGCCGACGTGTCCGGCCCCGGCGCGGTGGTTGCCGCGAAGATGGCGGTCGAGGACTTCGGCGCCGCGAAAAAGGGCATGAAGGTCGAGATCGTCGCGGCCGACCACCAGAACAAGCCCGACGTCGGCTCGACCGTCGCGCGCACCTGGTACGACGTGGACAAGGTGGACGCCATCTTCGACGTGCCGACCTCGTCGGTGGCGCTGGCCATCAACCAGATCACGCGCGACAAGGGCAAGGCCTTCATCAACTCCGGCGCCGCCAGCTCCGACCTGACCGGCAAGGCCTGCAGCCCGAACACGGTGCACTGGACCTACGACACCTGGATGCTGGCCAACGGCACCGGCAGCGCGATCGTCAAGACCGGCGGCAACACCTGGTTCTTCCTGACCGCCGACTACGCCTTCGGCCATGCGCTCGAGCGCGACACCACCGCCGCGATCAACAAGGCCGGCGGCAAGGTGATCGGCAGTGTGCGCGTGCCGTTCCCGGGCACCGATTTCTCGTCCTTCCTGCTGCAGGCGCAGGCCTCGAAGGCCAAGGTCATCGGCCTGGCCAATGCCGGCGGCGACACCATCAACTCGATCAAGCAGGCTGCGGAATTCGGCATCACCAAGGGTGGCCAGAGCCTGGCCGGCATGCTGATGTTCCTCGCCGACGTGCACAGCCTTGGGCTGAACACCGCGCAAGGGTTGATCTTCACGACCACCTTCTACTGGGACCTGAACGATCAGACGCGCGCGTTCGCCAAGCGCATGGCCGCGGCCAACAACGGCAAGTACCCGACCATGGTGCAGGCCGGTGTGTATTCGTCAGTGCTGCACTACCTGAAGGCGGTCGAGGCGGCCAAGACGGACGACGGCACCAAGGTGGTCGCCAAGATGAAGGAACTGCCCACCGACGACCCGCTGTTCGGCAAGGGCTCGATCCGCGCCGATGGCCGCGCGCTGCACCCGGCCTACCTGGTCGAGGTGAAGAAGCCGTCTGAATCGAAGGGGCCGTACGACTACCTGAAGATTCGCGCGACGATTCCGGCCGACCAGGCCTTCAGGCCGCTGGCCGACGGCGGTTGCCCGCTCGTCAAGTAAGCAAGCTGCCTTCGGGCGGCGCCGCGTGCGGCGCCGCCCGCTGACAAACACAACCATGACCGAAATCTTCGGCATCCCCACGCAGGCCTTGTTCGGACAGCTGCTGATCGGCCTGATCAATGGCTCGTTCTACGCGTTGCTGTCGCTTGGGCTGGCGGTGATCTTCGGGCTGCTGAACATCATCAACTTCGCGCACGGCGCGCAGTACATGCTGGGCGCTTTCGTCGCCTACCTGCTGCTCAGCAAGCTTGGCATCAACTACTGGTGGGCGCTGCTGATCACGCCGCTGGTGGTCGGTGCCAGCGGCATGGTCATCGAGCGGCTGATGCTGTCCAAGCTGTACAAGCTGGACCACCTTTACGGGCTGCTGCTGACCTTCGGCCTGGCGCTGATCATCCAGGGCGTGTTCCGCAACATCTACGGCTCCTCGGGTGAGCCCTACCAGATCCCGGATGCGTTGCAGGGTGGGCAGAACCTGGGCTTCATGTTCCTGCCCAACTACCGCGCCTGGATCATCGTGGCGTCGCTGATCACCTGCCTGTCGACCTGGTACGTGATCGAACGCACCAAGCTCGGCGCCTACCTGCGTGCAGCCACCGAGAACCCGCAGCTGGTGCAGGCCTTCGGTGTCAACGTGCCGCGCATGATCACGCTGACCTACGGCTTCGGCGTCGGGCTGGCCGCGCTGGCCGGCGTGATGGCCGCACCGGTCTATCAGGTCAGCCCGCAGATGGGTGCGGACCTGATCATCGTCGTCTTCGCGGTCGTGGTCATCGGCGGCATGGGCTCGATCCTGGGCGCCATCACCACCGGCTTCGCGCTCGGCCTGATCGAGGGCCTGACCAAGGTCTTCTACCCGGAAGCGTCGAGCACCGTGATCTTCATCATCATGGTCATCGTGCTGCTGGTGCGCCCGGCCGGCCTGTTCGGGACACAGAAATGACGCGCGATACGCTTCCTTCGGCCGCGGCGCAAAAGCGCGCCGCTGAACTGCGCACGCACCGCATCGCCTTCGGCCTGATGGCGCTGCTGCTGTTCTTCGCACCGGCGGTCCTGTACCCGGTGTTCATGATGAAGATCATGTGCTTTGCGCTCTTCGCCTGTGCCTTCAATCTGCTGCTCGGCTTCGGCGGCCTGCTGTCCTTCGGCCATGCGATGTTCCTCGGGTCGGCAGGCTATGCAGCTGCGCATTCCGCCAAGGTGTGGTCGCTGACGCCGGAATTGGCGATCCTGTTCGGCACACTGTGCGCGTGCGTGCTCAGCGTCGGCGCCGGGCTGCTGGCGATCCGCCGCCAGGGCATCTACTTCGCGATGATCACGCTGGCGCTGGCACAGATGGTGTTCTTCTTCAGTCTGCAGGCACCTTTCACCGGCGGCGAGGACGGCATCCAGGGCGTGCCGCGCGGCATGCTGTTCGGCCTGATCGACCTGAAGAACCCGCTGGCCATGTATGGCGTGGTGCTGGTGATCTTCCTGGGCGGCTTCGCGCTCATCTACCGCATCGTGCACTCGCCCTTCGGCCAGGTGCTCAAGGCGATCCGAGAGAACCAGGACCGCGCCATTTCGCTGGGCTACGACATCGACCGCTACAAGCTGCTGGCCTTCGTGCTGTCGGGCACCATCGCCGGGCTGGCCGGGGCCACCAAGGCGATCGTCTTCCAGCTCGCCTCGCTGACCGACGTGCACTGGACGATGTCGGGCGAGGTGGTGCTGATGACGTTGCTCGGCGGCATGGGCACGGTCTTCGGCCCGGTGGTCGGCGCCGCGCTGATCATCACGATGCAGAACTACCTGGCACAACTGGGCGCCTGGGTCACCGTGGTGCAGGGCGTGATCTTCGTGGTCTGCGTGCTGGCCTTTCGACGCGGCATCATCGGCGAGCTGGGGCACTGGCTGCGCAAGCCGCTGTAGTGCGCCGTGCGCGCGACCGGCTGGTGGCGGTCCGGCCGTCGCGCGCTGACCTCGGGCCGCCGCCCATCGACGGAGTGATCGCATGTCAGCCGACGACAGCGCTTATCGACTGACCTACGCCACCATGTTCGACCCGCCGGCGTCGCTGCACCGGCGATTCGACGAGGCGCTGGTCCGTGTGCGGCAGAACCTGGGTGGCGATTTCCCGATGACGATCGGCGGCCAGGCGCGTGCCGGCAGCAGCGGCTTCGAGCTGCGTTCGCCGATCGACCATCAACTGTTGCTGGGCCGCTTTGCGGCAGGCACCGCGGTCGACGCCGCCGACGCCGTGGCCGCCGCGCGCGCTGCCGCGCCGGGTTGGGCAGCCATGCCTTACGGGCAACGCATCGACCTGCTGCGCACTGCGGCTGCGCTGATCGAAGAGCGCGTCTTCGAGCTCGCTGCCGCGGTGGCGCTGGAAGTCGGCAAGAACCGCATGGAAGCCATCGGCGAGGTGCAGGAGACGGCCGACCTGATCCGCTGGTACTGCGACCAGATGTCCGAACACGCGGGCTTCGACCGCCGCCTGCCCGACGACCCGCTGCGCGACTGGCGCAGCCACAACCGCACGCTGCTCAAGCCGCATGGCGTGTGGGCAGTGGTGGCGCCGTTCAACTTTCCGTTTGCACTGGCCGGCGGCCCGATCGGTGCGGCGCTGGTGGCCGGCAACACGGTGGTCTTCAAGACCGCCAGCGCCACGGCCTGGAGCGGCCGCCTGCTGATGGACCTGTTCACCGCAGCCGGGCTGCCACCGGGGGTGCTCAACCTCGTCAGCGGCAGCGGCCATGTGGTCGGCAACGCGCTGATGCACGACCCGGCGCTGGCCGGCGCCACCTTCACCGGGTCGCACGAGGTCGGCATGGCGCTGCTGCGCCACTTTGCGGCCGGCGCGCGCCCGCGCCCGCTGATCGCCGAGATGGGTGGCAAGAACGCCGCCATCGTCACGCGCCACGCCGACCTCGAACGAGCCGCCACCGGCATCGTGCGCTCGGCCTTCGGGCTGCAGGGGCAGAAGTGTTCGGCCTGCTCGCGCGTGTACGTCGAGCACCAGGTGGCCGCGGCGCTGCGTGAACTGATCGTCGAGCGCACGCGCGCGATCGCCGTCGGTGACCCGACCGACATCGCGCACTGGATGGGCCCGGTGATCGATGCCGCGGCGGTGGCACGCTACCGCCAGGCGGTGGCTGAACTGAGCATCGAAGGTGAGCTGCATGGCGGCGCTCAGGTGCTGGACCAGGGCGCACTGGCGCGCGGTCATTTCGTCGCCCCCACGGTCGCCAGCGTCGGTTTCGACCATCGCTTGTGGCGCGACGAGCTCTTCCTGCCGCTGCTGCTGGTGGGCGAGGTGTCGTCACTGGACGAAGCCCTGACGCGCGCCAACGACAGCGACTACGGCCTGACGGCCGGCTTCTACGGCGCGACGAATGAGATCGACGTCTTCCTCGACCGCATCGAGGCCGGCGTCACTTACGTCAACCGGCCGCAGGGTGCGACCACCGGCGCCTGGCCCGGCTACCAGCCCTTTGGCGGCTGGAAGGGCAGCGGCAACACCGGCAAGGCGATCGGCTCGTTCTGGTATCTGCCGCAGTATTTGCGCGAACAGTCGCAGACGGTGGTCGAGTAGCGGCCGGTGCGTTTTCGACGCAGCTTGGCCGCCAAGGCCTGAGGCACCGGCATCCCCCGCATGGAGACTGCAATGAAGACGAAGATCGGCATGATCGGCATCGGCCTGATGGGCCATGGCATCGCCAGCAATCTGCTCAGGCATGGCCATGAACTGGCGCTGATGGAACATGCCGGCAACCAGCCGCTGGATGCGCTGAAGGCCGCTGGTGCGCAGTCCTTCGGCAGCGCCGCCGAGGTGGCCGCTCGCTCGCAGGTGGTGAT
>Ga0073899_10001698_pt1 | contig 20048 bp, 18 predicted proteins | sample KloWWTmetaKNB5Ph_FD_88975 | JGI IMG/M metagenome (GOLD analysis project Ga0073899, IMG submission 88975) | Active sludge microbial communities from Klosterneuburg, Austria, studying microevolution and ecology of nitrifiers - Klosterneuburg... | ecosystem: Engineered > WWTP > Aerobic digester >... | reverse complement strand
TGTGCGATGTATCATTCACGATCGAAGTAACCCTGAACCATCACACTCTGGACGGTCGATGAGCCAGGCCACGTGGCGACGATGGCGTCGCGCTGCAAGCGGGTGCGTGTCTTCGCGAATCGCCGGCCGGGCGTGGGAAGGCGGGGGCCTGTCGTGGGAGCAGCAATTGCCAGCATGTTGCCGATGGCAGTGGCCGTCGCAGTCAGCCCAATCCAGATCATCGCCGTTATTCTGATATTGCTCTCCCCACGGGCAAAGACGGCCGGCCCGACGTTCCTCATTGGTTGGCTCGTCGGAATGATCGTCATCGGCGGTCTGGCGCTGGCGCTATCCGACTCGATCGGGGTCGGCCGCAAGGCCAGCGGTCCATCGACAATCGGCGCGCTGCTCCAACTGGCCCTTGGCGCATTGCTCCTGCTCCTCGCGGTGAAGCAGTGGCGTAGTTACAGATCGAAGACGGAGGAGAAAGCGCTGCCTGGATGGATGGCCGGGATCAGCAGCGCCTCACCAATCCGGGCGGCCGGAATGGGCGCTGCGCTCTCTGGTGTGAACCCGAAGATCGTGGTGTTCACCATCGGCGCCAGCGTTTCGATCGCCCAGGCCGGCGCGTCGACCGCCGTCGAGCTTGTCGCGCTCGCCATCTTCATCATCCTCGGCAGCATAACGGTGATCGTGCCGGTCACCTGGCGTCTGGCCTCGCCGGATCGGTCCAGCGCCGTGCTGGCGACGTGGCACGACTGGCTCGTCAGGAACAACGCCGTTGTGATGGCGATCCTTCTGCTGGTGTTCGGCGCGCACTTGGTCGGCAACGGGGTTACCGCGCTGGTCAGCTGAACAGCGCGCCCGGCTTCTCGCAGGCCTGGCTATCCACGTATTGCCAGCAGGGCAGGCCGGATATCATCGTGGTGAGCGTCGACACCGGACGATGGTCGACGAGCAGGAGACGATGATGATCGACCATCTCGCAATTGCGACGGTAACGGCCACACTCGTCGATCTGTTGCGCGGGCCAGTCCAGACGGCTGTTGCTGGCGCGACGGTCTGGCCCGACTGGCCACCGGGCGAGGATGCCGTGCCGGTTGACCCGGAGGCGCGCGTCTTCCTCTATAGCGTTCAGCCGAGCGCCGTTGCGCGCAACAGCATCCAGCCCGATTTGGCCTTTGTTGCGCTCGATCTCGACTATCTGCTGACCTTCTATGGCGATGAACGCGCGTTCGAGCCGCAGCGCATGCTCGGCAGCGTCCTCCGGGAATTGCACGCTCGCCCTGTCCTCGGGCGTGACGATATTCGACGGATGGTTGCGGCCGGGGTAGCCGCCGATCCGGCATTCCCGCTCGCGAAGGCTGGCTTCGTGGATCAGCCCGAACTGGTGCGATTGAGGCAACTCACGCTCGGCCCCGCCGATATGGCCATGCTGTGGTCGTCGTTCTTCCGCTCCGCCTACCGGTTGTCGGTTGCCTGTCGAGCGTCGGTCGTCCTCGCCAGCACGGCTGATGCGCCCGAGCCAACGTAGCCAGCGAGCGCGCAGTGGCGGGGCAGCGTCGCCCTCTGCCTACCCGACATCAGAAGCGTAGGGAATCCCACAGGGGACACTGGCTCCGGTTTCCGCCAGTGCCCCCGCACATCACTGCGTAGTGTCAGCCGGCGTCGGTTGGGACGGGCGCGGCGCCGGCCGAGAGCGCGCCGGCCACCTCGTCTGTTGACATCTCTGGCGCCGTCTCTCCGCCGCCCCCGGCAAGCGGGGCCGCCGGCCCGGCGCTGATCGCGCCGAGCTCCACCGGCGCTTCAGTTGTGGCAGAAGCTGCCGGGCCAGTCCGCGTCACGCTGATCTCGGCCGGGGCTGGTGTCCGAGGCTCGTCGATCTCGATGACGATCCGCATGGCTTGTCCTCCGATCACGCGTTCATGACCGCGTAGCGGCCTTCGAAGGTGACATTCTGGTTCGTGAGGTTCTTGACCGTGATCCAGTACGTACAGTTGGCGGCGGAGGCCCGTTCGACCGCGACATCCCAGTCGATCTGTGGCGCGCCAGTCCGTGGTGACGTAGGCGCCATGTACCAGACGACGTGCCAGGTGGCCGGCCAGTTGAAAGTGAACCAGCGTTGGGTCTGGTTGGCTGCGAGTGATCCTGTGAATTGCATTCCTGTATGCATGTCAACCCTCCTGCTCGCGCGTCGCTAGTAGTAGCTGAGGATGCAGTAGCGACCCTCGAATGTCACCGGACTGGCTGTGAGATTGGTGACGCTGATCCAGTAGGTGATGAACTCGGCGTTTGCGCGCTCCACCTGCACGTTCCATCTCACCTGCGGCGCGCCGCTTTGCGCGGTCGTCGACATGACCGTCCAGACGATGTGCCAGGTGGCCGGCCAGTTGAAGGTGAACCAGCGCTGGGTCTGTTGCGCGTTGAGCGTGCCGGTCCACTGGACACCGCAGACCGGCTGCTGGAGCTCGCCATCTACCGCGATCTCCCAGACGCTGCGGTTGCGTGTTCCCGCCCGGAGCAGCCGTGCGTGCCGGTGGTAAATCAGGTCGACGACCAGCATGTTCGGCAGCCCATTGGAGAATGACGACCAGCTCGCGCCGCCGTTGAATGACTGGTAGACGCCGACATCGGCCGCGACCCAGACACGATTCGGGTTGCCGGGGTCGACCTCGACGGCGTTCATCGGCAGGCTCGGCAGCCCGGCCGAGCGATCGGTCCAGGAGCTACCACCATCCGTCGACTGGAAGACGCGCCCGCCGCCGATCGTTGTGTGTGTCGCCCAGATCCGGTTGGTGTTGGTGGCATCGACATACAGGTCGCTGACCCAGGCGTTGGCGCGTGGACTTGTCAGCTCGGTCGGGCCATTCCATGCCGAGCCGTTCCAGCTGATTCGGAAGATGCGTCCATTGTAGGTTCCGATGTAGACGAGATCCGGCGTCGGCACGTACATCGCGCTGGCGACGATCCGATTCGGGAGCGCGAATTGCGCCCAGTGATCCCCGTTATCGCGCGAGACAAAGACGGACTCGCCGGCCTGTGCGATGGTATCGCCGCGCCCGTCGACGGGCGGGTAGAAGAGCTGCCGATAGACGTTGGGATCGCGTGAGGCCGTCGGGATCCACTTCCAGGTCTGGCCACGGTCGGTAGATCGGTCGAGGCCCATGTAGAAGTACGAGTGGAAGATCATGTTCGGGTCGATCGAGTTGACAGCACAATCCCCGCCGTCACCGTCGGCGATGTGGTCCCAGGTGGCGCCGCCGGGGTAGCTGATGGTGCCGTTGTCCTGTGTGCCGCCCATGAGCCAACGCGCAGAACCGGGGTCCTGGGCCATGTACTCGATCTCGGCGATGGCCAGGCCCGCGTTGAGTGACTGCCAGTTCACCCCGCGGTTTGGCGAGCGGTACAGCCCGCCGTCATTACCAGCGAAGATCGTGTTCGGATCGGTTGGATGGAACGTGATCGCGTGCTGGTCGGGATGGATGCTGTCACCGGACTGCTTCGCCGAGATTGTCGTCCAGGCCCAATTGCTGCCGGACAAGTCTCCACGATGGACCTCGATCGCTCCGAGATACACCTGTGTATCCACATCTGGCGCGGCGGCGACATACCAGTCGTACCATGCCTGACCGGTGCTGAGGTCGCCGGGTGTCGAGATACGCTGCCAGACGCCGCGAGGACCGCGACGATACAGGTAAGCCGCGTTTCCTGCCGCGCCAAACGCGTACGCCACGGCTGGATTCGACCGCGCATGGTCGACTGCGAGTCGGTTCCAACTGGCCGGCACGTTCGGCAGATTGACGATCGCCCAGGACTGTCCGCTATCGGCGGAGCGATACAGCCCGTCCGAGCAGGCCGCGAGCACCTCGGCAGACGCACCGCCGGCCGGGTGCATTGAGATCGACCAGACACGGGCAGTGCGACGCTGGGTCCAGCTGGCGCCGCCGTCTGACGATGTGAAGAGGCCGCTGGTCGTGGCTGCGAGGAGGTGGTTGCTGTCGGCGGGATCGACGATCAGATCGTGGAAACCCGAGCCAACGAACGGCGCGGCAGCCTGGACAGCCCAGGTGGCGCCGCCATCCGTCGAGCGCAGCACTCCTGCGCCGAGGCCGGCGTAGAAATCCCCTTCTCCTGTGCCAGCGTAGACGACGTTCGGCGAATGGGGGTCGAAAGCGATCGCGCCGGTCGTGAGTGTTGGCATGCGGTCGGCTCGCGGCGTCCAGGTTTGCCCGCCGTCCCGCGTTTCCCAGATGCCGCCGCCGGCCGAGCCACAAAGGATGTGGTTGCCGTTCGACGGATCGACGGCGACGGCCGATACCCGCCCGGCGACATCGATGCGACTGGCGCCGTAGGTCTGGCCGTTCGGGATGCGTAGCGGACCGATCAGACGCCACGCCGGAGGACGGATCAGCGTGGCCGCAGGCGGTAGAGCGGCGTCCGGCGCCCCACGAGGCTGGGTCTCGGTCGTCTCGAGTATCTGGGCTGCCTCGATGTACATCTGAGCGACTGCCGCGGCATCGAATGATCCCGCGTCCTCCTCGGTCATCTCCGCGCGAGATTTCGTGACCGGGGGGCTAGTCTCGCCATCAGGTTCCGTTGGAGGGGCTGCGCGCGTGCGCGGTGGAGCTTCAATGATCGGCGCGTTGACTGCAAATCCGCGCTGGTCGCTGAAGAGCAGGAGGCGGTCAAGGACTTTTCCGTTGGACTCCTCGGTCTCGGTCGTCTGTTCCGCGCGAGGTGGTCCGGCAGTGTCGAGGCGAGGGATTCTCATCGGCGCACTCCTTCGAGTTGCAAGGGAGTCCGCTGTCGTCCTGTTCGATCTCGTCATCACAGGCTGGCGGCGGAGTTTGTGGTCGGCGTGCGTCCTCAAGTTGTCGCAAGCGTTCTAACGGCTTGTCGATTGGCTTGTCGCTCGGCCTTTCTTCGTTTGGTTCGTCCGGTCGCCGGGTCATCCTGATACCTCCCTGACATTCTGCTTGCTGGGGATTCGGCTGCCTCCTCTCACGATCGACATCCACGACGAAGAGTAACGGCGGCGACTTGATAGACCGCACTGCTGGGTACGGCGCGGGGATTATCGAACCAGGGTCTGTCGCCTGGCAGGATCCATCGCCTGCGCGCAGATTCAGGCGATCCGGAGCGCCTGACACGTCAGACATCTACAATAGCACGGATTCGCCAAAAGGAAATAGACGATTGCAGCAGGAGATGCATACAATACCTCTAATTGCGTAAGCAAAACCTATCGCAATGCGATACTATGGTCAATTCGTCAGAGGGGTCGCACGCGTCATGCGCTCGACCGGGTGGCCGGGCATGGCAGCTCCGTTGGGGCCATTGACGGAGGGGGTATTTCACCCTACGTTCTGTGCATGGGTCATCGGTAGTTGCCCGACGTCTTCGGCAGACGTATTGCCAGCACGCCAATTCGTCTCGCCTCGTCGCTATTGTGTACTGCCACGGGTGAAAGGGGGTCGATGTGTCGGCAAGAGGGCTGAGAAGTATCGCTCGCGATGTGGAGGAAGGGCGCATCCAGGGGGCCGAAGTGGCCAAGAAGCTGGAAGACGCGGCCGCTGAGGTTGACGCACTCAAGGGGGACCGGTTCATCTACCGCATCGTCGTTGTTGCGCTCGGGATTGTCGCGGTCGCGGCTGTGATTGGAACCATCCTGGTGCTGCTCATCGGCGCCGCTGCGTCGAGCGACGGCGCCCTCCAGGTTCTGACGGCGCTCGGGTCGGCCGCGGTCGGCGCGATGGCCGGACTGCTGGCTCCGTCCCCCAGAAGCTCGCGTGAGTAAGCGCTACGACGCGTGACCGGCGCGACCAAAGCATCGTCTACGCTCCGGAAGGAGCCATCGAACAGGATCGACGATATCTCGGGCGCGTCGCTGGCCAGAGCGCGTCACTACCGTGACCCCAGCCTGGAGTTGCGTAATCTCGACGCCGCGGCAGACAGGCTGTGAGGTGACCCTGCTGCCCTCACCCGGGTTTGGCGAACCACTCGTGGAGCGTGCCCGGTTCGCCGCGCGGCGGCGCAATCACGGATCGTCCGGTGGTCGAATGTCGCTTCGCTACTCGAATCGCACGTCGCGGTTGACATCCTTATAGAGCAGGTAGGCGGCCTCGCTCCAGCCGGTGCAGTAGAAGTGCTGCGGGCAGTAGGGCCCCATCCAGATGAAGTCGTCGGGCTGAACCTCGTGCCAGTCCCCGCCCAGCAGGTAGAGTCCCTGGCCCTCCAGCATGTAGAGCCCGTGCTCCATGATGTGTGTCTCGACATACGGGAAGTAGTTGCCCGGCAGGAAGCCGAGAATGTTGACGTTCATATCGAACGCCAGGTCGTCGGCCGGCAGGAGGTATTGCCAGTATCGCCCCTCTGTGTGTGGGCGTTGTCGCTCTATCTTGTCGCGATGACCGACGATCGGCGCTGGCACGGGCAGGTCGATCGCCTCGTAGGGCTTCTTGATCCAGATCAGCCGGCTTTCCTCGCTCGCCTGGAGAGCGTAGCTTGTGCCGGCCGGGACGTAGGCGTAGCCATGTGGCGACAGTCGGTGCGCCTCGCCGTCGATCTCGATCTCGACCGCGCCGCTCAGCAGATAGAACAGATGCTGGAGTCCATCATCGCGGGTGGCAGTCGTTCCGCCGTCTGGCGCAAGCTCGAGCAATATCTGGGCAAACCGCGCGCCCATCGGTGGGGCGGTCTGAATGCGGACGGTCGTGTCAACGAAGCCGGGCAAGCGGCTGGCGAGGATCCCATCTGGCGGCATGACGGCATATTGCGCGGTCACGACGCCCCGGTTGTGGGCGAAGATGTTTGGCGGCAGGATCATCCGGTCGGGTCTTTCCATCGTGTCTGCTCCTCACATGCGTAGCGCCGGAACAATCATCATGAACTGGTCAGGGCACCCTAGTGCCGCGACTGCGGGGCTGTCAAGTCGAGCCGGCCGCCCCGTCACGAGATTGTCGCGCGCGCGAGCGGATTATTCACGTCATCCTTATCTATACAAGAGTATGATCCATAATCGAGAAGCAAGAGGAGGGCGTCGTGCACGATGAATCACCCGGCGCGCAGGACTCTGGTTCGCTCCCCGTCGATCCCCCACAGCCAGATGTGCGCCGTCTCTACCGCAGCCGCGATGACAAGATGCTCGGCGGAGTCGCCGGCGGAATGGCCAGTTATCTCGGGATCGATCCCGTGCTGTCGCGACTCATCTGGGTCGCGCTGCTGTTCAGCGGGGTTGGCTTCCTGCTCTACATCGTTGCCTGGATCGTCATCCCCGTTGCTCCCGAGGGCGTGGTGTTGCCTGCGGCGTCGGCCGCATCGGGCCAGACGCTACGGGTGCTGGCCGGCGTCGCAATGGTCCTCGTTGGCGCGGTCTTGCTCCTGCGCGAGATCATCCCCTGGCTGGACGAGGGGGTTATCTGGGCAATCATCCTCGTCATCATCGGCATTGGCATTCTGCTGAAGGCGGTGCGAGGATGAGTGGTGCCGTGCCGCCGGTTGTGGCCGCGCCGCCACCTCGGCGCGAGGTCTCGGCCGGAATGGTTCTCCTCGGCGGGCTGCTCGTCGTTGGAGGCGTCCTCTGGCTGCTTCAGGTGGCCGGAATAACTGCAAACCCCTGGCGAGCCGCCCTGCCCGGCGCGCTGATTGCCACCGGGCTCGCGGTGCTGCTCGACGCCCGGCGAGGGTTGCACGGTGGACTGGTTTCTCTGGGCATTGTTCTGACGCTGGCGCTCGCGGCCGTCTCGGTCACCAACGTGCCGCTAAGTGGCTCGATCGGCGAACGCGATTATCGGCCGGCGACGCTGGCTGACATCAGCTCACCCTACGAGCTGGGCGTCGGAGATATGACGCTGGACCTGTCGGCGATCAGCTTCCCGCCGGGTGAGACGCTCGTCGTCGCCAGCGTCGGGATGGGTCAGCTAGAGGTGATCCTGCCGGCCGGCGTTGGCACGATCGTTGACTGGCAGGTCGGCGCGGGCGACATTACGATCTTCGATTCGTTCCAGCAATCCGGCGCGGGCCGCAGTGGCGTCGAGCGCCGTGAGGGTTCGAGTGGCCATGTCGTGCGGCTGCAGCTCTCGATCGGGGTCGGCGATATCGAGGTGCGCGATGGGCGATAAGACACTGAACATAACCGCTGTGGTTCTCGGACTGCTGTTCGTCGTGATCGGCGTGCTCTTCCTGTTGAACGAGTACGATCTCATCAAGGTGGACGGTTACTATATCCTCCCGCTGCTGGTCATCGGTGTCGGGGTGGCGATATTGCTGGGTAGTCGTAGCCCGGGTAAGCAATAAGGAGAACCGAGAGTGAGACTGAATCACGGCCGGCTTCTCATCGGGATCGTATTGGTGCTGCTCGGCGTGCTTCTGATTCTCGAACGCGCGGGGATGGTTGGAAGCTTCAACGTCTGGAGTCTCTGGCCGCTCTTCGTCGTTGCCGTTGGTCTGTCGATATTGAGCAGTGGCGGCAGAGCGAACCTGGGTGGCTGGATTGTTACCGGTGTCGGCGTTGTGCTGCTCGTCCAGAGTCTCGATCTGTTCTCCTTCAACCTCTGGAGTATCTTCGGCGCACTCGTCCTGGTCGGCATCGGCGTCTCGTTCATCCTGCGCCGCGATATGCCGCTCCCCGACGGCAGCCCGCACTCGTCACCCACGGCGGGGACAACGGGCAATTCCAGCATCGACGACGTCGTCAACCTGACGACGATCTTCAACGACAACGACGTTGTCAGCGCTGCCACTGCCTTTCGCGGTGGCTCGGCTACGTTGATCTTCGGCGATGTCGATCTCGACCTGAGCAGAGCGCAACTCTCGCCGAATGGCGCAGTGCTCAACGTCACAATGATCTTCGGCGACCTGGATGTCACCGTCCCGGCCGGCTGGACAGTCCGCGTTGATGGAACCTCGATTCTCGGTGATATCAAGAACCATGCGGCGTCGATCACCGACCCAACGCAGCCCGGGCTCGTCATTCGCGCCACCACGATCTTTGGCGATATCGACGTGAACCAGCGCGGCTGACGCCAATCGGGGCGCTGTTTGCCTGTGCTACTATCGTGGCACGATACGCCTGCAGCAGCCATGGTGCCCTCCCCCGCGACGCAATCATCTGTTACTGCTGGCCCGATTCTTGCCGTAAGCACTGACATCGTGGACAGGTACCCAGATCGAGGGAGGCGAGCGATGGAGAATGTCCGCAGGCGAGCGTGGATCGTCACGGCGATCGCCACTGTCGCGCTCCTGGCCCTGATCTATATCGGCTCGCGTGGTCTGCGCGACTTCGACTCGTCTCTGATCGGCTATTGCGTCGCGACGATCTTCGCGGTTGCCGCGATGACCTGGCGCTACACGCTCTGGCTCGGCCGGCCGCCGACCTGGCGCTACTTTCGCGCTGGGTGGGCGAACTTCCTGTCGGTGGCGAACTTCCGCCGCTATGCCCTCATGATCCCGAAGGCATGGTGGACAGACATCTTCGGCCAGACCTTCATCCTCCGGCGCAGCACTACCCGGTGGGTGATGCATATGTGCATCTTCTGGGGTGTGCTCCTGTCGGTCATGGTGACGGTCCCGCTGACGTTTGGCTGGATTCGCTTCACCCTCAAGGGCATCGACCACTATACGGCCTGGTTCTTCGGCTTCCCGATCTTCACCTTCCCGATCGCAGCGCGCTCCGGCTTCGCGATTTACCACGTCCTCGATTTCACCGCCGCGCTGCTCCTCATCGGGTTGGCGATCGCGTTCTGGCGGCGAATTACCGACATGGGACTGATGTCGACGCAGCGCTTTGGCTTCGACCTCGTGCCGCTGATTCTGCTCTTTGCCATCGCGGTGACTGGCCTGGCGTTGACGGCGTCGTCGACCTGGTGGGAGGGCAAGTTCTACTGGTTTATCGCGCTCACCCACGAGATCGTCGTCGTTCTCTGGTTACTGTCGATGCCGTTCGGCAAGTTTTTCCACATCATCCAGCGCCCCGCCAGCATCGGCGTCACCCTCTATCAGCAGGTCAATCAGGACGTCGAGCACTACCACCTCCCCGATCCCGCTCACGCCAACCGGGCGATCGGCAGTGGCGCCTGCCGGCGCTGTGGTGAAGCGCTGCCGTCTCAGCAGTTCATCAACGACCTGAAGGGCGTGCTGTCCGACCTGGGGCAGGACTACGACCTGGGTGAGGACATGGGCCAACTGCAGGACTACTGTCCGACCTGCAAGCGCATCCTGCGTGGGCAGGCGTACTACGAGATGATGGGACGACGGTTTCTCTAGACACACGGACGCACGAGACGAACCCCCGGCGAGGAGGCTGCCATGTCGGTCAACAAGGACACCTTCGTTCCCGACCGCGATTTCAACTATGACTTTCAGGAGGTCGGGCGCACCGACGAGCAGTGGCAGCACGCCACTAACATGCCCGACACGCTTGTCCCGACGCATTGCTCCTTTTGTGGCGTCCAGTGCGGGATGAACCTGCGGGTCGAAGGTGGCAAGGTCGTCGGCGTCGAGCCGCGTAACTACGCCCACAATCGGGGCTCGCTCTGCCCCAAGGGCGTCGTTGCCTATCAGCAAGCCAACCATCCCGACCGGCTGCTATACCCGATGATCCGCCGTGGTGGCAAGGGCGGCAAGCTGGAGCGCGCAAGCTGGGACGAGGCGCTTGGCTACGTGGTCTCCCGTTGGCAGCAGCTGCAATCCGAGCATGGCCGCGACGCTGTTGCCGTCTATTCCGGCTCGTCGATGACGAATGAGAAGTGCTATCTGGCCGGCAAGTTCGCTCGGCTCGGGCTGCAGACCCGCCACATCGATTACAACGGCCGGCTCTGTATGTCGTCGGCCGCGGGCGCATATTCGAAGGCATTTGGCATCGATCGCGCTCCGCTGCCGATGACGGACATCCCGCTGACAAAGTCGATACTCGTCGTCGGTTCGAACGTCGCCGAATGCTTCCCGGTGATGATGCAATGGCTCTGGCGCGCGCGCGATCGCGGCGCCAGCCTGATCGTGGTTGACCCCCGCGAGACCCCGCTCGCCCGCACCGCCGACCTCTGGCTGCCAGTCAAGCCCGGCACCGATATCGCGCTCCTCAACGCCATGCTGCGCGTCATCATCCACGACGGGCTGGTCGATGAGGAATACGTCCGGTCGCGGACGAACGGTTGGGACGATGTCGTCGAGATGGTCGAGCCGTTCACGCCCGAATATGCCGAGTCGCTCTGTGGCGTGCCGGCCAAGCGCATCGTCGCCGCCGCTCGCCTCTATGGCCGCGCGGACCCATCGCTCGTCATGCACGCTCGCGGCATCGAGCATTCCACCCACGGCGTCGACAACTGCCTCGCCTGTATCAATCTCGCGCTGGCGCGCGGGCAGATGGGCAAGCCGGGCGGCGGCGCAATGACAATCACCGGCCAGGGCAACGGCCAGGGCGGTCGCGAAGTCGGCCAGAAGGCCAACCAGCTGCCCGGCTATCGCCATATGGACGTCCCCGAGGACCGCATGCACATGGCCCGCTTCTGGGGGATTCCCGAGCCGGAGCTGCCCGGCCCCGGAGCAGCCGCGACCGAGATGATCCACTTGATGGCTTCTGGTGATATCCGCAGCTGCATCGTCATCTGCTCGAATCTGATGGTGTCCTTGCCCGACCTCAACGTCGTCCAGCGAGCGCTGGAGAACCTCGACCCGCTGATCGTTGTGGACTTCTTCATGTCGGAGACGGCCGAGCTGGCCGATGTCGTCTTGCCCGGCACCGTCTGGTGCGAGGACGAGGGCACGACGACGAACCTCGAAGGCCGCGTGATCAAGATCAACGCTGCCCAGGAGCCGCCCGGTGAGGCCCGTCGCGACTGGGAGATCATGAACGAGCTGGCCGACCGGCTTGGCCGCGGCAATCTCTTCCCGGCGCGCAGCGCCCTGGCGATCTGGAACGAGCTGCGCGAGGCGTCTCGCGGCGGTATTTCCGACTACTACGGGATCACCTGGGAGAAGATCGAGGATCAGCAGGGAGTCTTCTGGCCATGTCCGGAGCTGGACCATCCCGGCACCCCGCGTCTCTTCACCGAGCGCTTCGGGCACCCCGATGGGCGGGCGCGCATGTTCGCTATTCCCTATCAGCCGCCGGCCGAGGAGCCGGGCGATGCTTATCCGTTCCGGCTAACGACTGGCCGCGTGGTCTATCACTATCTCTCCGGCAATCAGACCCGTCGAATCGGCTTTCTCGCCAGCCAGGCGCCCGAGCCGTGGGTCGAGATTCACCCGAATGCAGCCGAACGGCTCGGCATTCAGGATGGCGAGATTGTGCGTGTGCGCACCAAGCGCGCCCAGATGGAGGTCAAGGCACTGGTCGTCCCGACCATCCGGCCGGATACGATCTTCATCCCCTATCACTGGGGCCATCGGCTCGCCGCCAACCAGCTGACCAATCCGGCCGTCGATCCCGGGGTGAAGATTCCGGAATACAAAGCCTGCGCCGCGACCGTCGAGAAGGTCCAGGCTGTTTCGACGATCTCCCAGAATGGCGCGATCGAGAACTTCACTCCGGCGAACGCCCCGAAGATGTTCCCCTACGCTAACGGCGAGGTGAAGACCCCCGTCGCGGAGGAGGCGAAGACCCATTGAGTGGCGCGTCAACGTCAAAGTGGCATATATGTTGGCGCGGCAGCCACCCCGGTGGCCTGTCATTTCGAGTGCGAACGCGAGAAATCTCTTCTGCGTTGGATTGGCATCGAACGGGTGGGAGATCTTTCGCTGCGGCTCAAGATGACAGGACAAACGGCAGGCTGCCGATCGGACAGTCTGACGTTGACAACCCATTGAGTGCTCCGACTAGGATAAAGTGTCAGGTTGGCAGCCTCCCCGCACCTTGTCATCCTCTGCCCAGAGGGCGCCCGCGCAGCCGAAGGATCTCCCTGCGTTCGACTGTATCCAGCCACGGGAGATTCCTCGCTGCGGCTCGGAATGACAACGAGCGGTGGCGCCTGTCGCACCACAGTACAGGACACATCACGCTGGTCGAAGCACTCAGTACCACAGACGGCGGGGGTGGCTGTCGCGCCACGTTGCATGACATTTCATGCCAGTCGATGCAGTCAGCGACCGAGATGAGGCGATCGTGCAGCTATGCCAGGCGAGATGGTTGACACTTCTCGTTATCATCGGCCTCAGCGTCGTGCCGATCATCGGGTGCGGCAGCGCGGACGCGCCGCTCGATGCCGGGCGACTCGCCAGCGATACGCCCACCCCGACGACGGAGATCATCAGGGGCGCCGTCACGCCCGCCGTGCCGTCGCCCCCCGCGCCAACTGAGCCACCCGTCTATCGCACCCCGGATCCAAGCGAGCCGTTCGGATACGGTGAACATCTCCTGATGGCGACTGATACATTGAGCCTGCGCGGTGTTGTCGAATGGAACCAGCTTATCGTTACTGGTTCCGTCGCTGCCATCCTGCCGGCCCGATGGACGACGCCCGATGGCAAGCGGCCTGACAATCCGTGGGAGGTCGTGCCAGAGAAGGTAACGATCGTGACGCCAATCGTGATCGAGCTGGATGCCCCACCCATCCTGAATCGCACATCGGAGAGTCTGGATTCCGGCCGGGTCATCGCATTGATCCATGGCGGCGTCGTTGGTGAGGACAGCGTGGTCATTCAGGTGCCATGGATGCGCTTCACCATCGGTGAGCGAGTTCTCCTCGGGCTGTCTACACGCGCAAACTCGTTTGGGTCAAACCCATCTGGAGCAATCATGGTCGACGGCAGTCCGGGCTGGTGGATCGAAATGAAATGGACGATCAGTGACGATGGATTGGCTACCTCGTATATAGATTCAAAGCCTCTCGTCGATGTCGTGTCAGGACTCCGCGCCGTCATCGAGTCATCCGAATCCGAAGGCTGGCCGACTCCTACAAGCTGACGCTTCTCACTATCCGCGGCTTTGGCACGCGGGGTACATCATCAGGACAAGACGCGCGCCCGAGCCAAACAGGATGTCTACCCCCGCTCGTAGCGCGACGGCCGGCCACGGCCACCGGGGCGCTCCCGGTCGCGGGTGCGTGGGCCACGGTCTCGGTCGCGATCGGTCGGACGAGGGGGGCGCTCCTCGGCCGGACGGGCCGGTGGCGGACCACCGTCGCTCGGGCGCGCGATCTCGACGCGGACGTCACGGCCCCGCAGCTTCGTCCGACCCAGCGCCTCGGTGACGCGCTGAACCAGGTCCTCGGGGATCTCGACGAACGAATAGGCGTCCTTGATCTCGATCACGCCGATCCGCTTGCCGGGGATGCGCGCCTCGTTGGCGATCGCGCCGACGATGTCGCTGGGCCGGACGCCGTCCTCGCGGCCGACGTCGAGGAATAGCCGCGCCATGCCCCGCTCTGCTCCCGCCGCGCTGACCGGCAGATCCGTCTCCTCCGGCTCCGGCTGGAGGAGCATCGAGATCGCCGCCGCCGCGATCTGCGCCGGGTCGTAATACGCGGAGAGCTCATCCACCAGCGCCATCGGCCGAGCCAGCTCGTCGGTCTCGATCACCTCTCCGAGCATTGCCGCCAGTCGCTCGCGCTGCTTGGCCGCGACGTCCGACGCCGTCGGCACCCGGCGCGGCTCCAGCCGCTGGCCGACCGCGCTCTCGATCCAGCGCAGCAGCCGGCGCTCGCGCGGCGTCACCAGCGAGATCGCCTCGCCGGCTCGTCCAGCCCGCCCGGTTCGCCCGATCCGGTGGACGTACGACTCCGGGTCGCCCGGCAGGCTGAAGTTGATCACGTGCGATACGTGCTCGATATCGAGGCCTCGCGCCGCCACGTCGGTCGCGACCAGGAGCGTCGCGGCGCCGGCCCGGAAGCGGTTCATCACCCGGTCGCGCATCATCTGCGACAGGTCGCCGTGGATCGCCTCGGCGGCATAGCCGCGGCTCTGGAGTGCCTGGGTGACGTCATCCACCTCGACTTTGGTCCGGCAGAACACCATCGCCGAGGTCGGTTTGGCGATGTCGAGGATGCGGGTCAGCGCCTCCAGCTTCGCGCGCTGGACGACCTCGTAGTACGACTGGTGGATCTGCGGGACGGTCACCTGCTCCGGCTCGATGGCGATCCGGACGGGATCCGTGAGATATCGCTTTGCCAGGCCGGTGATCCGCGTCGGCAGCGTCGCCGAGAATAGCGCCGTCTGGCGGTCCTCGGGCAGCGCCGCGAGGATCGTCTCGATGTCTTCGAGGAAGCCCATGTCGAGCATCTCGTCTCCCTCGTCGAGGACGACGAAGCGGACCTGGTCGAGCTTGAGCGTCTCGCGGCGCATGTGGTCCATCAGCCGGCCCGGCGTGCCAACGACGACATCCACCGGCTTGGAGAGTGCGCGCAGCTGGCGGTCGATCGGCTGCCCTCCGTAGACGGCAACGACGATGGTCCCGCGGTGCTTGCCGAAGCGGTGGATCGCCTCGGCCACCTGGACGGCCAGCTCGCGCGTCGGGGTGAGGATCAGCCCCTCCGGGCCACGCGATTCACCGCCGAGCCGCTCGATCATCGGCAGGCCGAACGCGGCGGTTTTGCCAGTGCCGGTCTGCGCCTGGGCCATCACGTCACGGCCCTGCATCAGTGGAGGGATCGCCTCGCGCTGTACCGGGGTCGGCTCCTCAAAGCCGATCTCATCGAGCGCCCGCAGGACATCATCGCTCAGTCCCAGTCCCTGAAACCCGCTCGGCATTATCGCCCCCATCGCTGCCTGCATCCGCGGCCACATAGCCACACTAAGAGCATACGTCAGACCACCACCCTAGTCGCGCGCTTTCGGGTACGATGCAGCCCGCAGGCGGCCCATCGTGACGGCCGCATTCGTTGAATACGGGGAGGAAGCAGGATGGCCACGTTCGAACCCGCCAGGCTGGTCAGTGACATGATGAAGCAGTCCGAGCGCCCGGTCATCGGCCCATCGCCGGCCGGCACCATCGGCCTCGGAGCCGGAGACCCCGACTTCCGCACACCGGCCCACGTCCGCCAGGCGATGATCGATGCCGTGAATGAAGGCTACTCGAACTACCCGCCGATGACTGGCGATCCAGATCTGCTCCAGGCGCTGGCCGATTACCTCGAACGACGCTACGAGGTGGACTGGAACACGTCCGACATCACGATCACCAACGGTGGTTCCGGCGCGCTCTATGCCTCGCTGGCCGGCTATCTGAATCCCGGTGACGCGGTCCTGCTCCCCGAGCCGACCTACTCGCAGTATGCCGACATCACCCGTCTGGTCGGCGCCGAAGTCATCTGGGTGAAACAGACCGCGGACTGGCACCTCGATCCAGACGCCATCCGCGCGGCAGCTGTGGCGAACCCTCGGGCGAAGATCCTCGTTATCAACAACCCGAACAATCCCACCGGTGTCGTCTATGGTCGGGCGGAGCTGGAGGCTACGGCGGCGGTTGCCGAAGAGTGCAACCTGCTGGTCCTCGCCGACGAGGTTTACGACCACCTGATCCTCGATGACATCGAGTTCACCTCGACGATGGATATCGAAGGCTTTCAGGGCCGATTGATCTACTGCAACTCGTTCTCCAAGACGTTCGCGATGACCGGCTGGCGGCTCGGCTGGGTTGCGGCAAGCCCGGGCCTGACTCCACCGATCGCTCGGGTCTCCCGCACGTCTGGCGGCTGGGTCAACTGGGCGCTCCAGCGCGCGGGCATCGCCGCGATGAACGGGCCGATGGAAGAGACCGAGGCGATGCGCGTCGAATACGCCGCCCGCCGCGACCTAATCGAGGAGTTGCTGGACGGCGCGGAAGGGGTCAGCTGGACTCGCCCACAAGGCGCGTTCTACGCCTTCTTCAAGTACGACGCGCCGGTGACGTCTCGCAGGATGTCGGCATTGCTCCGCGAACGTGGCGTCGCCCTTCGATCCGGATCGGAGTACGGTCCCAGTGGCGAGGGCTACATCCGTCTCGCCTTCGCGGCTGACCGCGCCGCGATCACCGAAGGGATGCTCAGGATGCGCTCGACGATGGCCGAGGCGCGCGAGGGAAAGATCTCGTAACGAACGGGCCGGCCTTCACTCCGCAGACCCAACCTCGGGGCGTGGAGTGGGGGCCGGCTCGTTGTCGGCTATGCCCTGAACCCCGTCGCGACCAGAATCAGCAACGTGGCGCCGAGGACAAGGCGATAGATGACGAACACGTCGGTGGAGTGCCGCTGGAGGAACCGGATCAGGCCGGCGATGGCGAGGTAGCCAACAATCGCCGCGCTGGCGACACCAGCGACGAAGACCCCGTGCTCTCCGGCAGGGATGCCATCGCGGACGAGGCCGATCGTCTCCTTCAGCCCAGCGCCGAGGATGATCGGCACGCCAAGCAGGAACGAGAAGCGCGCTGCCGTTGCGCGCTCGAGGCCGGCGAACAGCCCAGCAGTAATCGTGCTCCCCGAACGCGACACCCCCGGCACGATCGCCAGCATCTGCGCAAGGCCGACCGCCAGTGCCGTCGGCAACCCGATCTGCCGCAGCGAGCGGCCCTGACGTCGCTGGCCGGCACGGTCGGCCACACCGAGCAGCAAGCCCATCCCCATCAACAGCAACGCCAGCGCCACCATCGGAGCTGAGCCGATCGGGTCCTGGTGGAAGTGCTTGTCGATACTCGATTCCAGCAGCACCCCGGCCATCGCTGCCGGAATGGTAGCCACGACGATGAATAGCCCGAGCCGGCCCATCTCGTCCTCCGGCAGCCGGCCACGGACGAGGCTTCGCCAGCCGCCGATCGCTCCACGAGCCATCGCGACGAGATCGCGCCAGAAGTAGACCAGGACCGCGGCAAGCGTCCCGAGGTGCGTCGCGACGTCGAACGCCAGCCCGAAAGGTTGCCAGCCGAAGAGCCAGGGAACGATGATCAGGTGCGCAGATGACGACACTGGCAGGAACTCGGTCAGACCCTGAACGATCCCCAGCACAATCGCCCGCACAATGTTGCTATCCACCATGGCCGATTGCCTCTTCCGTCTTCTGTGCCTCCCGCCAGGAGAAGCTCTCGCGCCACCAGTAGATCAGCCCGAGTATGGTCACCGGGAAGTAGAGCGCGGCATGGACGACGATGGCATACGAGAGCGCCAGCGCCCGCGGTATGCCAAGCGCGCCATTGAGCACCAGCAGCACACCGGTCTCGAACGGGCCCACATAGCCGGGCGAGCTGGGTATCAGAGTCGCGAGGTTAGCGACGGCGGTGACCAGCAATACAGCGGCAGGCGAGAGGTCGAGACCGAAGCTCTGGGCGATCAGCAGATACATCGACGCCTCGAGCAGCCATGCGAGGATCGACGTGAGTCCGACCCCGATCAGATCCTGCCGGCGCTTCAGAATACCGAGCCCCTCCGCGAATGAATGCGCCAGCTCCTCGACTTTCGCCCCGGCCCGCTCCGGCAGGACCCGGGCCCCCAGCCCCACGATCGAGGCGCGCAGCCCGGGCGCCCGGACGAACACCGTCAATGCGATCATCAACAGCGGAAAGAGGATCAGCGCGATCAGCGCGACTGTTCGCAGGTCGCCGGTGAGCGCGATCGACAACGAGGCGATGGCGATAAACCCCAGCATCGTCAGCCCGTCGAAAATGCGCTCGATTGCGATCGTCGCGAGTGACGACGACTTGCTGACCCCGAAGCGAGCCGATAGCGCGTAGGAGCGCACAACTTCGCCGGCCCGCAGCGGCAGGATGTCGTTGGCCATGTAGCCGATGACGACGATCGGGAATAGCTGGCGTGGGGAGATGTCCTGGACGGCCCGCAGCAGGTAGTGCCAGCGCACCGAACGAACCATGACGCCGAGAAAGTAGACGGCCAGAGCGGGGATCAGCCACCGATAGTCTGCCTCGCGCAGGGCCTGCCAGATGTGGCCGAAGTCCTGGTTGCGCAGGGCGACGTAGATGAAGAACAGGCTGATGAGGAACCCGACCCAGACCCGCCACGAGCGCATGCGAATCGCGCTGCTCCGCTCCGAAGGCGATGCGCCTCAAGCATCGACGCCGCTTCCGGCGTCAGTTCCACGGTGGCCCCCAGACAGGACACGATCGCGAAGGATACCACCGGAGCCTACCCGCCACGCCTGTCCGACGCGCTGGGATCGCTACTTGCGCCGGCGCTCCCGCGACCTGGCCATGCGCGCCAGGAGCACGCCGACAGTAAAGGTCGCGACGCCGGTGACGACACGAGTCAGCACGCCGGGCTTTCGCGGCTGCTTCGTCGCCGGCCGCCCCGGGCCGGCAGATAGCGGCGCGGTCAACGGGATGGCTTCGCCCTCGGTTCGTGCTTGGCCATCAGCGACTGGCTGCCTATCGGGCTGCTGGACGGCCAGCCCGGCCGACGCGGCGTCAGCCGTCACGACCGGAGCGCCGCGGCCGGCGGCAACCGCATTCACCACCGCGCCCGTGATGAAGATGATCGCGCTCAGATAGAGGAAGAACATCAGAACGACAACGCTCCCGACCGTCCCGTAGGCGCTGCCCGGATTCGCGAGCATCGCGTAGTAGCGAAAGCCAAACAGAACAACGATCCAGAGGACGGTCGAAACGATCGACCCCGGCGAAATCAGACGGAACGTCTGCTTGACGTTTGGCGCGAAGTTGAACAGCAGCGCTAGCACGAGCATGATGAACAGGATCGGACCAACGATCTGGACGACGCTCCAGACCGTATTGAACGCCCCGTCGAGGCCGACACGGGAGGTGATTGCGTCGCCAATCGGCCTGCCGAAGACGAGCATCACGAAGGCGAGGATCACCAGGACGCCGACCACCACCGTCAGCCCGATCGAGATCAGCTTGATCTTCAGGAAGCCTCGGTCTTCGGACACGTCGTAGGCGCGGTTGAATGCTTTCATCACCGTCGCAACGCCGTTCGATCCGGACCAGAGCGCAATACTGGCGGTCAGCAGGACGCCAAACAGAGCCGCACCACCGCTCACCTGCTTGATCGCGCCATCGACGAGCTCGAGCAGTAGCTGCCGCGTCTGATCCGGAGCGTTGTCGTTGATCAGCTGGACAAGTCGGTCGGCCACCGGCACGTTCGCCACCTGGTTGAGCAATGCGGCCAGCGCGATGACGAAGGCAATCAGTGGCGGGA